>OIEH01000617.1_pt1 | contig 18536 bp, 19 predicted proteins | sample 1604811 | NCBI WGS metagenome assembly OIEH01 (sample SAMN01760945, study PRJEB22395) | human gut metagenome | reverse complement strand
GTCTTCTGTCAGCTTCTTGGTTTCAGCCTGTTCATCTGCTTCATCTGCTTCATACAGGTCTGCTGTGCTGATATTAGATTCATTGGATTCTGTGCCGGCTTCTCCGCCAACCATTTCGAGATTCCCCAATGCTTCACGCAGGCTCTGGATTGCAGGATCTTCTTCATCAATCTCCACGTCCTTTGTCAACTGTTCTGCAACAGCTGCATTGGCACCCTCGAACTGGATGACTGGTGTCTGTATTGTAATACCTGAAATAGTTACTTTATTTTCATCAGTATCTGTGTTTGAAGAATCAGTAGTTGCTTCTGTTGCATCATCTTCTGTTGCTGGATCTTCTGTTGCTGGATCTTCTGCCTCATTTGTATTGGTGTTATCCTGCACTGCTTCTGTAGTATTTTCCTGCACTGCTGGTGTTTCTTCATGTGCAGGCTCTGCAAAAACTGTTGAAGGCACTACACTGAATACCATTATAGTAGAGAGGAATAAACTCAAAAGCATTTTACTTCTCTTTTTCATAATGTCTACCCTTCCTTTCGTGTTTGTATTAGATAATTCATATTATGTTTTTTGTTTGCCCCCACCTCATTTCCATTGTATTTTATTTATACTCCACCCTCTATTATATGCTACTGTAATTCGTATTTTGCATATATTTTTGCATATAATATAGTAATTAGGTATTTACTTTAATATATCACTGCTAACTGTTTTGTTCAAGCTTTTGTTCAAGACATACTGACGTTTTTTAATATAAAAACACATCGAAAAGTCTGGTTTTCAGGTTTCTGGCATGTATAAACGTAATAAAGAAATTCCCCCGTATCTTATGATTTGTTAAAATACGGGGAATCATCAGGTTTTTTCTTACTTATTTATATAGAATTTACATATTGATGCGACAGAGGAGTCTTTTTTAGTTCAGTTCCTCAAGAATTGCTGCTGTGAGTTCTTTTCTGTTTGTCTTGAAGTGGAAATACGGTCTTTCCTTGATTACGCGGATGTCTACCGGATATTCATATTCTTCCAGTGCATCTGCAAGACCTGCTTTTACTTCATCCAGACTCTTTGTTTCATCAAGGATTACAAAGAAATATGGAAGGAAATATCCTTCATGATCCTGATCTGGTACAAAGCAGAAGAATCCATCTTCTACACCAGCTACACGTACTGCTTTTGTCTCCATTCTCATCATGTAAAGTTCTCCGCCACCGAAACGCTTTGTTGTTCCACGTCCAAGAATGTATACAATTCCGTGTTCATTGATGTAAGCTTTATCTCCCGTATGTAACCAGCAGTTCCCATCTGGATGATTGATCAGTGTTCTTTCAGTAAGTTCATCACCTCTCCATCCCGCATAGTGGAGCATCATAGCAGGACCCGTCATACATAATTCTCCGATTTCTCCATAATTCAGTTCTTCCAGATCCTCTGAGAATACTGCCATAGTTGTTGCCGGCATTGGCATTCCAACGCATCCGTCTACCAGCGGGAACATCGGATTTGGAAGTGTAAAGTTTGAACATCCTTCACTCTGACCATATCCGGCACTTAAAGTTGCTTTAACATTATGCTTATGGAAGAATGCTTCTACTTCTTGTGTTTTCCTTTCGTTCATTGCTTCAGCTCCGGTTCCGATACTTCTTAGATGAGACATATCGTAATCTTCCGGAATTCTGTCACTCTTCATAAGCATTTCACAGAACATTGGAATCAGTGCCCAGAAGTTTGGCTTCTGCTCCATAAATGCGATATCAATATCTTCCAGCGGACAGAATGGATCAAGTACCATAATCAGTCCTGCTGACAATGGGAAGATTGCCATTGATACAGTTACTGCAATCAGTGCAGGTGGTAAGATTGGCAGCCACCATTTTTCCGGTACATCTGACGGCGGAATAAAGATGGACATCTGGAATGCAGTTGCTACTATATTAGAAGAAGAATGAATAACTAATTTAGAGATTCCTGTGGATCCGCTTGTATATGCGCCAAATACTGGTCTGTTCACATCTTCTTGTGCCATATAGTCTTCTGTATAATCTTTCCCAAGTGCCAGGAACTCGTCCCATGTAAGATCTCCTTCTGTTGTCTCTATCGCACCGGTATATCTGGATGCAATTTCTTTTTCAACATAGTCCGGGACAGATTTTCTATCTGCATAATCATATGGAGAAACCTTAATTACACGCTTCATTGGTGTCGTTGCACGGAACAGATCTTCATCTGACTTTGATGTATAATCCATGACAAATGCTGTCTCTGATTTTGATTTTCTGATTGCAAAACATAATTCTTCTGGAATGTCATCTCTGCAGATAATTGCAGCTCCGATTCTTTCTGCTGCGATCAGAAGGATAAAATGTGCCGGAACACTTTGCAGAAATACAGGAATTCTGTTTCCTTCACCAAATCCAAGTATCTTTAAAGATTTTGCTGCTTTATCAACTTCTCCCCAGAATTCTTTCCATGTAATTTTGTTTCCGTAATATTCAAATGCAATTTTATTTTCGTCTGGATTTTTTGCTCTTAAAAACGTTTCAACAGTTATTGTTGGCACTTCAACGTTGCGCAGTGCTTCTGGATAAAACTGTAACCATGGTTTATCAACGCTCGCTTTTCCAGTTAATGTTGCTCCTGTATTTTCCATAATTATTTACTTCCTTTTCCGATTATTTATTTGTTTTATAATGACGATTCGTATTCTATCATGGATATTTTTCCTTTTCAATAGAAGTGGTGAATTTGGCATATTGAATCAAACAAATCAACTAATTCATTTTTTTCAGGATTTCATTCAATAGGAAATTTTTTGTATAAATGTTCTTGTTTTCTTATTTTGTATGCAGTACACTAAAATTATAATAGAAGAGAGGGGCTTTTGATTATTATGAAAGAAAAAAACAGATTCAGTGTTCTGTTAGAGCATCTGACATCTATGGCCAATTTAAAAAATTATGTACTTGCCAAAGCTGTGCAGTATGATGAATCTTATATAAGCAAATGGATTAGTGGAAAATCACTTCCAACAGAAAAAAATCACGAAATTATTTTGCAGAATATCAGCCAGTGTATTGTTGAGGCTCTGACTGATGATAACCGGGACACTTTTTTAGAAGAATATCAAATTTCTGACGTTTCGAATCTTCAGAAAGCGATTTACGATCATCTCGAATCTGAATATACATATGTAAAAGAACTTCAGGTAACAACTGGTTCTAAAGTGGCTACTAAAATTTCATATTATCCGGAACTTACACTGGATCAGTTTATCTTTAAAATGAAACATCCATCACTCCGTAAAGTACAGTCGCTAAATATTTATGCTATGGTAGATATTCTGAATGTAGACACGAATTATCAGCTTTTAATTGCTGAATTTAACAGCATGCACAATGACATAGGACTTGTGCTTCCAGGAGTTCATTTTTCTTTAATGATTGATTTGGAATCGTCTTCAGATAATCCGGTTTATACGGCTGGTTTCCTGATGAATTTGCTTTCAAATCTTTCGAATATTGATTTTAATCTTTATTGCGGAACACAGGCACAGAAAAAAATGGTTTTTGCGATTAAAGATATTTATTCGCTTTCAGGTATGTTAGTTGATCAGAACCATTGTCTTGCTGTTACAACAATTGAAGATTCGTCTCTTTCAACGGAACTTTATTACAAATTAAAATTACTTTGCAGCAAAGAAACATTGCTTATTCGACGGACATCTATTCCTGAAATGATTCGTACTTACGAATATGAGCATTCACTGTTTGCCCGGAATTCTTCTTGTCTGCTTGGACATTTTACAGAACATTTTCTCCCAACTGATTTACATAATGAGCTGCTTGATAAGTATGGCTCTTTTATAGGAAAGACATACAGACCTGTACTTCAAAAAATGCATTCTCTGGTATCGCAGATACTTGCTGTTACACCGATAAGAGCACTGATTTATGCTTCTGCATTTACAGATTTTACAGTTACTGGCGAATTGGATTTCTATGGTTATCGAATTCAGCTTTCGCCGGAACAGCGTCTTCATTTTTTTAAGCATATGAAACATCTGCATGAAATTTCAAATGCGCTTCAGATTAAGATTTTGCCGAATGGTTTGCTGTCTGATTACCAGCATATCCCAAGACCGACACTGTTTTTTGCAGATGAGTTTTCTTATTTGCGTTTTAGGAGAAATACACCGTATTACAATATCTGTATTCCGAACAAAATTAGTTTGAATCGAATTTTTTCGGCCTTTTACGATACCGTTTGGGAGTTTGAATCCTGTATTGCACCGGATGCATATCTTACTCATGCAATCCATTCTGTAGAAATTTTGCAATCAGATGCTTCAGGTGATGTGCACAATTAAGAGAAGTCAAGTGGGCTGTTGCAAAATAGATGAGTAATCATCTATGGAGCAATAGCTCCATTTTTATGTCCAAAAGTAGAAAACGGACTCCGAAGAGCCCGCAATCCATGGTATAATTAAGTATGACCAAATACATAAAATACCATAAAAATTATACCGAATTCGGCGAGCCTTATCAACTGGTTTTGCCATTAAATTTGGAAGGTCTGGTTCCTGATGATGATTCTGTCCGACTGCTGAGCCACGAATTGGAGGATTTAGATTACAGTTTACTGTATCAGGCGTACTCTACCAAAGGCAGAAATCCGGCAGTGGACCCAAAGACCATGTTCAAGATCCTGACCTATGCTTATTCCCAAAATATTTATTCTTGCAGAAAGATTGAAACCGCTTGTAAACGTGATATTAACTTTATGTAGCTGCTTGCTGGTCAGAAAGCACCGGATCACAGCACGATTGCAAGGTTCCGTACTGGATTTTTGGCAGACACCTGCGAAGCCCTGTTTTATCAGATGGTACGTCGCTTGGAACGAATGGGCGAACTATCAAAAGAAACCATATTTATAGATGGTACGAAACTGGAAGCCTGTGCTAATAAGTATACGTTTGTATGGAAGAAATCGCTTGGAAAATGGGAAGAAAATATGTTTCTGAAAATACAGGAGGCGGTCACCCTACTGAACCAAGAGTACCTACAGGCTGTCCGTATAAAGAACGATGTTCCCGTGCTAAAGGGAATAAACGTCTGTACATCTCCAAAAGTTTCTTAGAGAAGCGTCAAGAATCCTATGAAAATATCCTGAGTGAAAAGGGGATCTTATACCGGATGAATCGCTCGAACGGATTCACCTTTTTCAGATTTTTGATCAGTTCTTTGATCTCTACGCGCTTGGAGCGGTTTTCTTCATTGTTACAGGTTGTACACGTATCTGTGAATTTGCAGGCACACTGGATAAAATGCAGACCATTGTAATCTCTCCACGCCTTGATATCGTCCTCACGCACCAAATACAGCGGGCGGATCAGCTCCATGCCCTCAAAGTGGATGCTGTGAAGCTTTGGCATCATCGTCTGTACCTGCGCACCGTAGAGCTTTCCCATCAGGATCGTCTCGATGACATCGTCATAGTGATGGCCGAGCGCAATTTTGTTGCAGCCAAGCTGCTGTGCAAAATGGTACAGATGGCCGCGGCGCATTCTCGCACATGGTAAACGGAGTCAAAAATATCGGTCTCAAAAATAGTAATCGGAATATGAAGACTCTTTGCGTTGTCCTCGATGACTTTGCGGTTCTCCGGGCTGTATCCCGGGTCCATGACAACAAATTTCACTTCAAAATCAAATTTGTTGTGGAGCTTTAACTCCTGGAAGCATTTCGCCATCAGCATCGAATCTTTTCCGCCGGAAATGCAGACTGCGATTTTGTCCCCCGGTTTTACCAGCTCATATGTGTTGATCGCCTTTGTAAATTTGGACCAGATCGACTTTTTGAACTTCTTGCGTAGGCTCTGCTCCACGGCTGCAGCAGATGATCGTCTTTTTCGTCCGATCAATCGCATCGCTGGTCTCAATTTCTTCTGTCTTCATCGCAAGCGCCCCCGGAATGGCTCCGTGGGAAATCTCTACTGCGTCGCGGATATCCACGATCTGATAGCTCGACGGATCGAGTTCTTTTAATTCTTTTATTGAAATACTGGTACTCATGTAAATTTTCCTTTTCTTTCTTCTTTTGATTTACTTTTTGCGGATGTCTGCCATCGTATTCAACAACAGTTCCCGTTTCCAGAACACCAGGCCTGCACTTGCGAACAGAATCGCATACAGCAGGATCCTGTATGGGAACAGCAGATTGCAGATTACGCTTACTCCAATCAGAAATGCGGAACATGCCAGCAGAAATCCGGCATCCATCAGGTTTTCCTCAATGCCTTCTGCCACCAGAATCCGTTTGCTCACCACATAGTGTCCAACCGAATACAGAATATAGCATGCCAGCGTCGTGTAACCGGCTGCAACATAACCGAAAATACGGATAAAAATAAAGTTCAGCACTACGTTGGCTACCGCTGCCGCCCGTGCCTGAATCGAAAGAGAGCGGTATTTTGAAGTAATGTTCATGAAAGAACTCCCTGCTTTCAAATTATTTGCGAGTTTTTGACGATTCAGAGTCATGCGAAATGGAAGAAAAATTGCGAATCATGGTTACATGAATGAGCTATTTTTGTGGAATTTCATATAGCGAGAAGCAACATCGAGATGCAGCGTAAGCGGAATCAAGATGGGGTTCTGAATCGTTATGTGTATTTTATGATACCAGCTCTTACATAAAGGTTAGTTTTTATCTGTCTGCGGAGTTTTCTTACATTCCAGTTGCATTTCATACACTCTGTTTCGTAAAAAAATCGTTCAAACGCATCATTTAATACCATAATTTCTCGAATATGTGAAAAAGACAAGTTATTAACTAAAACATCTGGATCTGTTACAAATTCGTTCGACACTGTCGAACTTTTTCCAAAATCTGGTAATTTAAATTCGCTCGACACTGTCGAACCAATTTGAGGATATACTTTATAAAACTGTCTACAAGCCTTAAAAAGCGTATAATTCATTCCTTTTTGATCAATTTGCTTTTCCAGATTTTTCAAAAGATGAGAACCATATTCTGCTCTGTCGCTGCCATCTTGTTCGTATTCAACTATATAATAACCAATCGCCCAATTGCGCAATGTCATGAGCTGATTTACAGCTGATTTACAGCACTTTTTGCTGCTGAACTTGCTTTATCATTTATTTGCTTAATACTATCTGCAAGCAGTTCAAATTCCATTGCATTACCTCCAATACATTGTCCTAAGACTGTTATAAATTCGCATAGACACAGTATACCACAGCTCCTGTGTCTATGCGATTTCTTTGGCCAACTTGACCAAAAGTTCTCTCATATGTTGACAGCAGGCACCCGTAGCCGTGCTTTTCAGCACGAAGAAAGGCCCTGACTCTCCAAAATCATTATCTGGAAAATCAGAGCCTTCCGGCTTGGAAATAGCCTAGCACGGCTACCCCTACAGTAAACATATGCAATTACTCAAAATACTAATAATTATGGTAAAATACTAAAAAGGCTCACCAGAACACACACAATATTCTCTAGTGAACCTTTTTATTCTTCCATCCTCATCACAAAATAGATGACAAATTTCTTCCATTTTTCTATTTCTGGCTTTTTTTGTTGCCGATACCTTCATAACATCGTTATACACAAAAAGTAATGTTACAAAGTCATGAATAACCGGATTTTTCATCATAGCATCCCTGTTATCCAACTCCCGAAATTCAGGTATTTTTCCGAGTATATTTGCCAGCTTTTTTGTTTTACTGAACTTTTTAAGACTATTAGGTTTCCTTAGCGTACTTAGAATACAATTATTATGTGCTGCCGCATTTCTTATAAACTTGATAGATTTTAAATAATCAGAATAGTTGAATGATGGATACATTTGGTAATACAATTCGTACAATTCCATAAAATTTCCAAAAGAGAACAATTCAACAATATTCCATACAGCTAATTTCTTCGGCTCTTTATACTCATCCAAATGCTTCTCTGCCAAATCCGAACAAAATGAGTATTTATCTGCTTTACTCTGAATATCCGCCTCTGCATTTGGATGGTACTGCAGAAATAGCCTTACTATATTATACCCGTCTTCTTTCGGATTATCACTCAAATCATTCATTAATCGTACTTTTAAGTAATGTTCTACATCTATTAAACTATTATACGCCTACCATCGACACAATACAACAACTGATTGTACCTTGTTTTCTACGTCTCCGTTTTATATATAAACTATGCATTTATGACCAAAGTGATAATGTCAATTCGAAATCACTATTTTCAAGCCAAGCAACTTACTGTTTGCCAAACTTTTTCTATTACTTTTTTCACCATCACATTTACAATTCGTGAATTACTCACCTTTATGAGGTTCTTCATTATTATCCCTTGTAATTTTTGAACTTCCACCAATAAGGTACATCTCGTTTTTAGTACAGCTTTGCACCTGCTGGAATGTGGTTATCAACCATAAGAAGATGAAGTTCTTCATCCTCTGAATCCTTAAGATTGTTTACTGCTGAAAGTAACATACCGCAAGATTCAATTCCCATCATCTTTCTTGGTGGAAGATTTGTGATGGCAATAAGTGTCTTTCCAACAAGCTCTTCTGGCTCATAATAAGCATGGATTCCGCTTAAAATAGTGCGGTCTGTGCCTGTTCCGTCATCTAAAGTAAACTGTAATAATTTCTTTGACTTAGGAACTGCTACACACTCTTTTACCTTAACAGCTCTGAAATCTGACTTGCTGAATGTATCAAAGTCTACTTCTTCCTCAAATAAAGGTTCAATCTTTACATTAGAGAAATCAATCTTCTCCGGCTCAGCTTTTACCTCTTCTGAAGGCTTAGAACTTACGCCATTTTCATCCTTTACGCCACCAATGCTCTTCATTGTCGGGAATTTTTTTGATTGCTAAGCTAACTCTTGTATATCCTTGCAAACCCTTGGAAAATGGGCTTTCCCGAATTCTATATACTTGTATACTCTTGGACGTTTTTTTGACTTTTGTGTGTCCAAAAGATGTCATTCGCCTTAAAATACGTCTTTTTATTTTAAGACATGTACTGCCGTGTCAAACACTACAATACTAGATGAGTATATCATATTTACATAGCTTAATTGCGGTCTATTTAGCTTGTTTCTTGACTACTCAGGAAAAATATTTCTACCCTCGCCCCACCTGTATTTTCAGAATTTGAAAGTTTAATACCTCCACCATATTTTTCAGCCACAGTTTTTGCAAAAAATAGTCCCATCCCATAATGGGCTTCGCCATTTCTACTTGTGTCATCCATAAAAAACTGCTCTGTGCCATGCAATAATGCTTCTTTTGTAAATCCTGATCCGCTATCCTCCACAATGAATGTCAGCCGGTCATCCTGCTCCTTTGCGTCAATATAAATGATTCCATTTTCTTTTGTATGCTCCACTGCATTCTGAATCATATTCATTACGGCCCGGAACATTGGATCATAAGCAATCGTTACCTTTTTATCACTTTGTTCCGCCTTCCAATCTATCTTCTGGTGATAGATTTCTACCAGTCCGAGTGCCTGTTCCTTTATATCTGCGAAAAAATCTTCTAACCTCACCGTTGTATAGGTAACATCACTGCAATTCCATGATTTTGTGACATCTATCAACTGTTTTACATAACTTTGTATCTGTGTTGTGCCGTTCAAAACATAAGTGATATTATTCTTCTGTTCTGTGGTCAGTTCAGTCTCTGAAAGTAGTTCTGCATTTCCCCGTACAATCGTAAGAGGTGTTTTAATATCATGCGCCAAAGCAGACATCTGCTGTTTCTTTTCCTGCTCTGTTTTCCACTGCTTTTCTAAAGATTCTCGCAATGCATCTCGCATATCATCGATTGCCGATAAACAGTCATCAAACTCTTTGATACCGGAACAGGATGTCTCATATTCCAGATTTTGATCCTTTATTTGTCCGATTGCGTCTAATACAGGCTGCATCTGCTTTTTGATTCTTTTTCCAAAACGTATGGACGGAATGATGATAATCGCTACCGCTCCAATCACAGACATAATAATCATCACATTCTGTGGTCCTATAAAATGCTCCCTCAAAAAAGCTGAATGATATTGAGGTGTCAGGCGATATTGCAATACAACATATTCATTTTCCCTTACAATTACTTTATAAAAATATTTCCCGGATGCGTTTCCGTACTTTGCAACATTCCATGCTATCTGTTCGTATTGTTCTGACAGATCTCCACCTATTTTCTCTCCATTCTCTGAAAAGATTACATAATCACAAAGTGCGGGAATCATCTCAGCAGTCACTTTATCTGCACGTAGAATCGTATCATATGCTTCATTAATCTTTTGCTCTGCATAATTTGCCGGATAAATACAGCCCACACTAATCAAAAGGTACAGCAGCAGATAAGCAACAATCACCAAACCAACTAATGATCCAAGCATGACCAGTACATATCTCATAAAAATCCTGCTGAGTGCATTGCTTCTCTTTACTCTTCCCATTTATATCCAATCCCCCAGACTGTTTTTATCGGTGTATAATCATAATCCGCAAATTTTGCTCTTATATTTTTGATATGCGTGATTATAGTACTGTCATTACTCTCATTGTCAAAGCCAAAGACCGCTTCCAATATCTGTTCCTTCGAGAAAACCTGTCCTCTGTTTTTAGCCAGAAATTCACAGATTTCGTACTCCGCTTTCGTAAGAGGAAGTTCCTTATCATCAACCAATAGTTTCTTTTGAGATATTTGAATACAGACCCTCCCCAAAACCATCCGGACAGAATGTTCCCTGTGCTCTCTTCTAAGATGTGCATTGATCCTTGCCCGAAGTTCCATCACTCCAAATGGCTTTGAAATATAATCATCTGCTCCTAAAGAAAGTCCGTTTACCAGACTGTTTTCCTCCGTTTTTGCCGTAAGAAACAAAATCGGACAATCCACAAGTGCCCTGATTCTTTTGCATAATTCGAAGCCATCAATTCCAGGCATCATAATGTCCAGTAAAATCAGGTCATAACGATGTAATTCTTCCATATTAAGTTTCAGCGGATTACTTACTTTGGTAACCAGATGTCCATCCTTATTCAAAATGCTTTCTATCATTTCCAGAATTGCCGGTTCATCATCAACTGCCAGTATTTTTGCCATAGTTTCCCTCGATTCTATTCCGATATTCTGTTTCCTTCCCAGTGGTTTACCCACCAAAAATAGTATACCATACTAATCCCTGTAAATATTAAGCAACCTGGTATGAATGACAACCATTCACCTACACTAGTTTCTCCCAATACAGATTGCAGATAAGTATATGGTACTCTACCCGTCCAGCAGACAAATACATATTTCCACACATAATCTCCAAGTCCGGTAAGCATCAATGCACTAATTAGTCCTGATATAATCCCTGCTCCAATGGATACCCCTTTTCCAAACTGAAAAGCCAGAATCAGCTGCCACAGATAAAGTGGAACACTGCTTCCCCACAGCAGCAATGCTGCAAATATACATCCTTTCATGATTTCGATATCGCTTGATGCGATTCTTCCAAATCCAATTCCGAATATGATTGCTGTCAATAGGATAGAGCACAGACACAAAACCAGTAGCATCAACAGTTTCGATAAAAATGCTGTAAGTTTATCCGGTAAAGACAACAGATTTTGAAAATCACCTGCATTTTGTTCCTGTTCCATCACACTTGCTGTAAAAATTCCAATAAGTACCGGAAGTCCTGCTCCTATTGCCTGATAAAATGCAATCACTTTCATATTTTCATTCCATGGTGAAAAAAAGTAATATATTAAAAATATAACGCTGGTTATAATCGGAATCAGTAAGTGTGCCAGAATCACAGATGTTCCTTTCATCTTTCGCAAGTCTGCATTAAGAGATCTTCCAATCATCTTATTTCACCTCTCTTCTCTCAAACCATTTCAAAAACAGAACCGTTACAAAAACAAACCAGATGATTGAGAGACACATTCCCGGAACAATGACTCCCGTATCCAAAAGAGGATTCCCTGCTTCTGCGGCAAGTCCATTTGGTAAAACATGAAGCAACGGGCACATCATTCGCATAGGGATTGCAGAAACAAGTACATACCAGATTCTGGTTTGTGATATTACCACACCGCTGACGGTAATAAATAGGCAGACGAACAGGTTTACAATCATTCCAAATCGTTCACTTAAAAATAAAGCTACCGGAATCTCCCATAACTCAGAAACCGTCAGAAACAATACTGCAATCAACGCTCCTCCAACTGGAACATGTGTCGTTAGAAGAAAGCCTCCAAGCGTTGCTCCTGCAAACACAATCACATTAGAAAACAAAATCATGTACCCAATATAAATAATTTTCCCCAGCAACAATTTTCTTCTGTCTGTGGGAATAGTCATTAAATGATAGTATTTTATCTTTTTCTCCTGCGCCACAGAAAGATAACAAAATAGAGCAATCATCCCCGGCAGCAAAAGTGTATACCACCAGTTCCAAACACTTTCTGCATAAGCATTTGTCATCCCAAGAGTAAATATAAATGCCATGACAAATGTAAGAAGAGGAAATCCCCAGATAAACTTTTTTCGCATGGTTCTTTTGGCTTTTTGATGTTCTGCTTTTATAATATTAACCATGGATTTCACCTGCTTTCTGGTTTTTTCTTACCACATTCATAAACAAATCTTCAAGATTATCTCCCTGCTTTAATGCTCCTTCGTATCCTAAGATTCCACCTGAAATAATCCCGACTTTATCTGCAAGTAACTGTACCTCTGAGAGAATATGACTGGAGAGAATTACAGTGATTCCCTGTTCCGGAAAAGACCGGATCAGCTCTCGTAATTCCTCGATGCCTATTGGATCTAATCCATTCGTAGGTTCATCCAATATCAAAAGTTCCGGTTCTCCAAGCAATGCCATTGCAATGCCTAGTCTTTGCTTCATCCCCAAAGAAAACTGTCCTGCTTTCTTCTTTCCGGTGTTTGTAAGTGATACAATCTGCAAGACCTCATCAATTCTGTTTTCATCTGTACCAAGCAATAATTGTCTTACCTTCAAATTCTCTCTGGCGGAAAGATTTTCATAAATAGGCGGATTTTCAATTAACGCTCCTATTTTTGATAAATCTTTCCTATCCCAAAGTTTTCCATCAAAGTAAATCTTTCCTGCAGTTGGTTTCATCATACCGGTCAGCATTTTCAATGTGGTAGATTTACCAGCGCCATTCGGTCCAAGCAGTCCATAGATCTGTCCCTTTTCGATATTAAGTGAAACATTATTTACCGCTTTCTGTTTTCTAAAATATTTACATAGATTTTGTGTCTGTAACATCATTTCCATCTTTACTATCCTTCCTTCTATATTTCATTTCTTACTGAAATATAACCTAACAGAAAAAAATAAAGATTTGATGAAGATTTATTCCCGTATGGAATAAACCATCAATTTATCTTTTCTTATATGTCACCACAACTCCAACCACCGAAGTCAAAAAAACAATCGGTGCGAGTCTTACAAACAAGAATTCAAACCCATGCAGTATTGTTCCTGCCACTGCCAACTCAGGATCATTGTAATTCCAATTCAAATAAAAACTATTCGTAGATGCAAGTGCGATAAATATTACCACTATAACCGCACACAATGAAATAAGAATCCATCGAATCGTTTTTACCTTTGTTATACTTCTTTTTGCAAGCTGCAAATTAATAACTTCTAATTTTTCAGAAAGAATCTTTAAATCATCGGTAGTCGGTTCTGCTACAGGTTCTCCAAGTAATTCACTTACAGTAGTATCCAGTTCATTCGCCAAAATAATCAGCATACTGGAATCTGGAACTGACAAACCATTCTCCCATTTTGATACTGTCTGTCTTACTACGTTCAGTTTAATTGCCAGTTCTTCTTGCGACAGCCCTTTTGACTTTCTAATTCTTTTGATATTTTCATTTAGCATAATCTCTGCCTCCTTGTTTTTGATAGCTCAATTCTATATTCAAAAGAGCCGTTGCCACAAGCAATGCATATTAACATCCGCTTATTTACGGGCTTTTCACAGTCAAATCTCGATTTGCCAATTTCATTAAATAATAAATTTCACGAACTAACTACATTGTCAAAAAATTCATTACAAGATTCACCATTATATCTTTTTCTTCTGGTCTTGACTCTGCAATCATAAGCGTAATCGCAACCAATCTTAGGTTTTCGTCTTCCGGAACTTTTATCGGAAAAACCGATAGAAGTCTCATCCAACTCGCCTGACGATATAATATTATTGATATGTTCACTTAACGTTACCTGTTTTACTTCAAACAATTCTCCCATTTGTTTCTGTGTTAACCAAACTGTTTCTAATTCTGGACTTAACTCAACTTCAATATTTATATCGCCATCTGTAAATAAGAATTTATGAACTCAAGCTCGTTACCAGTGACGAATATCTTTCTGTCTTATTTCTAATATCTTCCTCAGTAACACCATAATAACCGTATAAATCTCTGGCTATTTTCTTAAAATTTTTCATTACCGCTTTATTTCCTGAATAAGACATTCCAAATATATTCCAAGTATAATCTATTTCCATTGTAAGAAAATTATCATTAATTTCTATTTTATACAAATGAAAATCCATAGGAATTATACTATCGGGCATTTCAGCAATCATTTCACTCCGAGTCTTTATTTTACCAAAATACTCTTTAACAGATGCTTCATTAAAATAATCCGGTAATGGAATATCCTGCATTTCACCCAAAAGTTCTGGTTCATATTGCAAAATCAAACTTTTTTTTAGGCATTTTATTTGTTCAATATATTCTCTATCGACTGAAGCAGTTTCTGTCAATCCGTATTTTTCTTTTGCATACCGCACTGTTTCAGAAAGTGAATGCGGATTTGCCACTATTGTCTTCTCTACTTTTTTTCTCTTATATCTATATATGCTATTTTTAATCCTAAGCTTTAATGGTTGTTTTTTTGAATGTCCAGCTATAAAAACGCTTGTAGGACCATCTGCACCACCTATAATTGAAACCCCATTTTTACTTTTTTGTTTCATTCGTCTTTTCCTCACAAATCCCGAATTATTAAACTCTTTCAAATCCCATTAAATAAGACTTAATTTGTCAGCTTCGGCAATTCATTTTCTTCAACCGAAACTGCTTCAAGGTCAATATTTGACCAATATGAGCCAATATCTGATCTTGTAAAGTATTCAAACTTGCCCGTTGAAGATTTTAGATTTCCGTTCTTGACTCCATTACAGACATAAATCAGTTCGTAGCTTGTCCCATCTGAAAGGTTAAATCGAAAACTGGTCACATCCCCTCCTGTGGTCTCCTCAACTTGCTTTTCCATTAATGACAAGTCCTCAAACTTATCATACAAGTCTGTTATGTCCGTTTCTGCAACGACTACTTTCTTTTCCGCTGATACAGGTACTCCCGTATAGTGGTACATTTCGATATTTTCAACTTCTCCAACTTCAAAAGGAAAGTCAATATTAACTTTTTCTCCGTTGCAGCCGACTACCCCCATCATCAAAAGGGTAAATAGTAACCCGAGAATCCCCTTTGTAACCCAAGAATCCCTCTTTGTAAATGAAAATCCTGTTTTGTAAGCGAGATTCCCGGTTTGTAAATGAAATTCCCGGTTTGTAAGCAAGATTCCCGAATTTTCATTTCTATTTCGATATGATATAATACGTTCAGCAATAAATTTGCGTACAACAACCAGAGATCAATTCTCTCTCGAAATTTTTGTATTCGGAGAATCCATCCCTGTTTTTGATTGGATAGAGTTGTTCTATTCTGGCTCTGGCGGCACTCAGCAAATTTATTTGTTACTTTTTGAGAAGTTTAGGCTTTAAGATGATGTTCTCGGCGGCAACCGGTGAGCATCCCAGTCTCTTAAGCACATCTTCTCCATAGTAAAAGCTGAATGTTTCGTATGGGCTACGGTTATTCAGCTTTTTTCTTTTATAAGAATTGATATGGTTCATCATCAGAGTAATATCCTGTTGTGTCAGCTCATCGAAACTGCTTCCTTTTGGCAGGATACGACGTATCAATTCATGGTTGACTTCACAGGCTCCTTTTTGATAAGGAGCACTTGGATCGCAATAAAATATCTTTGTTCTATTGCATGGAATGGTGCTACGTTTTTCGATTTCCTTTGGATTTGAAAACTCACTTCCGTTATCTGTCAGAATAACCGGAAACAAGCTATTAAATGTTTTTGCCCCAAGGACTTCATCCAATAAGTTTATGATCTCTATTACAGAGGCTGATGTATTTGCGTCCCGCAAAAAAGCCAGCATGAGACTGCTTTCTACAAAGTGTATGGTAAGAAGACATTTTCCTCCCACACGACCAATCACGCTATCCATTTGTACAATGGTCGTTTCCGGGTTTGCTCCCAGATATTTTTGAAAGTCAGCGTAGCTTCGTTCAATACGGCAGCCCCGGTCAACTTTAAATTCAGGCTTCTTATAACGGGGACGGTATTTCACTTTACGGGGCAGATCAATGTTCCTGATATCAAAGAGCTGGGCATCCACATAGTTATACAATGTCTTTTCACTGCACATCAGTTCATCTACATGAGCAAGATAGATTTGATGAAGCGACTGCCCGTTTTTAACTAAAGGACTGATGATCCCGTTAATTCTTGCAATATCATCTTCGTTGGACATGATACCGGTTCTGGCTTCCGAAACAGCATGATGTGCACGCTCATGTGCATCTGCCGGATCATAAATACGTTTTAATAACGTGCATTTCGACAGCTGACTGCAGCCATTACAAACATAAGGTGGCTTATTTTTGACAGAACAGACATCTTCTACAAAATCAGAACAATGTAAGGTGCATTCAGAGCACAGGCTGCATTTGTAAGCAGATTGGTGTGTACAGCTTGTTCCGCAAATCCTTTTTGCTTTGCATGTAGCACGGAATTTACAAGGATTATACGGATATCCAGGACGACCGCTTTTCTTGTCATAGGAATACTTTTTAATCTCCTTGGCAATGGTTGTACGGTCCTTTCCTAACTCTTTGCCAATTGCCCCAAAGGATGCATTCTCCTGAAGGCGTTGAGCAATAATCATTCGATCTTCATAAGATAAAAACTTTGACATGGTGACTCCTTTCCAGCCGCCAGAAATCAAAGCATAACAGAAAAGAGACCAACTATCCAGTCAGTCTCAATTCATTTGTAAAAGAAAATCCATACCTTTCTTTTACACTGATAACTATTAACTTTTACACTTATCCAAGATAGCGGGTATGGAATCTTGGATTACAATTAAGCCCCATCATCAAAAGCAGCAAGGTTATCATTCCTATCATTTTTTTCATATCATCACACTCCTTTGCAACGCCAAAGTTATTCAATATCTTTTTATCTATTATAATGAAATCAAGGACTGATCTAGCCCCAAAGATGTTGTATTCTATACTGATACATCAATAGAATTGCGAACTAACCTATTACCATTTTTGACAAGTGTAGATTCCACTGATTCTCTTTTGACATTATCAAGAATGCTTGTATCAAACTTTTGTCCCGGTTTCCAATTTGGATTAGCCGATTTCACTGCTGCATACATAGCAGCTCTATATTGTCCTTCGTATTGCTCTAAAGTCCATGTACCACTTAGTCGTTTGTCTTTGCTTACACTTAACTGATAATCTTTGAAAATATCCGAACGCTTCGTTGTATCACCATTTGAAAGACCGTTTTCCTGAATAAATTCCCTCTTCACATTATCAAACATCTTTTGACGATATTCCTCAGATACACTTGTGAGTTGCTGCCACGATGTACCTTTGCCGGTAACATCCATTCCTGCCACTCCATTTGCATTCAGTAAATCGCCATCCGAATCAAATTGCTTCATCAGATTTTTTATAATGGTATCTCTTCCACCGAATGTTTCATATATCAATCTTTCTTCTGCTGACATCATAGCTTCATTTTGCATAATACCAGATAACCAGCCTTTTTCTTTCAAAGCCTTATATTGTTTACTATTTGTGTTGATACCATTATAGGTATTGCCTAATCCGCTGATATTCATTGACATATAAAACCTCCTTGTAAATAAATTCAAAATCCGTTTAGAATTAACTCAATGCTATATAGTATATATCGTCATAAATCTCCAAGAAATAAGTTTCACTGTTAAGTGCCCTCTTGATTATACAGGTGGTTGTTGCGTGTTCTTCGTTCCTCTTTGGATAACTTTTGACGCAACCTCTTTTCCAAGTTCTCAAACTGGCGGATTTTCTTCTTTCCATCCTCAATCTCGGCTGTCCCTTGTGGGTGTCAATCAAAATTATTTTTCTTGGTCTGCGTCAACCGTTCCAGCACCGTCATCAGTATATAGCTCGGCTGGAATTGAATTGACAGCAAGTTGTTTTTCTTGCGGTATCGAATTATACCACTCAAGCCATTCAAGGGTTTCTTCGGATAAGTCCGATTGAACAAAATCGCTGCGCGATGGCCTGCCAAGGCTGTGGCGCAGTTTTATT
>OIEH01000604.1_pt1 | contig 19100 bp, 28 predicted proteins | sample 1604811 | NCBI WGS metagenome assembly OIEH01 (sample SAMN01760945, study PRJEB22395) | human gut metagenome | reverse complement strand
AGAAAAAATCGAAAATGAAGGATTCAGACAAAAAGAGGAGAAATCTCTTTCAGGTTTAAGTATAATAGGTTGTTAATTATGGTTATAAAAGAATTAAACAATGCAAAAAAAGCATATCAGAAAAAAGACTTTAAAGCAGCTGATGAAATTTACTCTAAAATCTATGATAATCATCAGAAAGATTTCAGCAGATGGGATAAAAAATTTTATGCATTAACATTATACAGATGTTATGTTCAAAATCCAGTTAATCAGAATAAACTTTTAGATGCAGGCAAACTGATTACCCAAGTAGTTAAACAGTCAAATCACTCCAAAAAAGATGCAATGTGTCCGTATACATTAGCAGTGATTAAAATAATGAAAACCCCTGAAGACCCTGAAGCTGTTTTGGAATGGTCATCTAAACTTAATCCTGAATTATTAAATGGAGATATTTCAGGAAATTATTCATCTAAAAAAGAAACATGGTATAAATTAACAACAAAAGCACTGCGGGATACCTGCCAGTATGATGAATGCATAAGCCTGTCAACTGAAGCACTGCTTAATTTAAGCGAATTTACATATGATAATGATGTCTGGTTTAAATGGAGAATAGCTAAATCATTTAATCAGTTAGGTGAATATGACCAGTCTGTAGACTATCTGAATGACATTAAACAGTTTAAAAATGACTGGTTTATAGATAATCTGATGGCTGAAAATTATTTCTTTAAAAATGATTGGGACAATGCCTTAAAGTATGCCTCATCTGCAGCACTTGCCAAAGGCGACATTGATAAAAAAGTCAATTTATATTCACTGATTGAAGATATTTTAAATAAGAAAAATAAACAGAAGGAAGCAGATATTCATGCATACCTGATTTATACAATCAGAAAGAGACATAACTGGAATATTGATGAAAATCTGAAATATAAAATTGAAAAAGCAGATTTTGATTTGGACAATGAGGATTATTTTACTATTGAAAAGCATCTGCATCATCTGTGGGAAGAATATCTCTATAAAAATCAGGAATTAAAAAAAAAGGAGTTATTGTTTCAGTACTGCCCAATAAAAAAGCGGGCTTTATCAGATGCGATGAATATCCTGACAATCTGTATTTCAGTATGAATGAGTTTAAACATAACATCACATTAGCAAAAACAGGCCAGAATGTCACTTTTTATGAAGCTGACGGCTTTGATAAAAAGAAAAATAAGCAGGTTAAAAATGCTGTAAATATTTATCTGAATGGGGGCTGAATTATGGAATTTTGTCCGAAATGCGGTTCGGTGTTATTTCCAGACGAAAATAATGCATTAAAATGTTTCTGCGGTTATTTTACTTATTTGGATAATGACCGTGAATATAATATTAAAGAAAAAAATATCTGAAAAGTCAGCCAATATATCAGTTGATGGAAATGAATATGAAAGTATTGATTTATTATATCCGAAAGATGTTCATTTAAAATCTTATGACTGGAGACACAAAGACTGGGGTTAAAAAGGTTTGGTTTTATATTGTTATAAAATGGGTTTATTAAAATAGAGGTTTTGTTTTCCTCTATTTTAGTTTTTCTATTGTTTTGCAGTCAAGTTTTGTTATTTTGGCAATTTCTTTAACTGGATAGTTTTCTTTTTGCATGTTTTTTGCTATTTTTAGTTTTTCTTCTTCTTTTCCCTCTAGTTTCCCTTCTATTTTTCCTTGTTCTAACCATTCTTTTTCATGTGATGTTACATAGTCGTGAAGTATTGTTATTTCCATTTTTATCACATCTATTACTTTATTTTTCAAATCCTGATTTTCAATGAATTTATCTGCAAGTACTATCAGTATGCCAAGTACAGAATCTTTTAATTCATCATCAATATCAGTTATTTTTCTAGCAAGTTCCAGAGTTTTTACTACTTGCACTCCGGCTTCGTGTTTGGTTTTCATTAACGGCAATATCCCTAATGCAAGAAACTCATTGCAGGTTAGTTTTATGTTATTTTTAACTTTATAAGTTATATTACTTAATAATTTGTCTCCGTCATAGTCTTTAAATGATATTACTTCAGGTCTAAAAAACTGCCCAGGGGAGTATTCAAGAACTACCTGATTTTTATCGATTTCAGGAGTCACTACAAGATTTATTTTTACCTTTAACTGATAATCATATCCGATTCGGGCTACATATAGAAAGATTCTTCTTAAAATGTTTGCAATATTGGATTTAGTAGATAAAAATTCATAAAGAATTATTTTATCCTTTTTCTTTATGCCGTAATCTATTCTGAGAACTTTTGGTTTCAGGTTTATTAGCTCAACATTTATTTCATCACAAAACTCTGCACCTGTAATTTTTGCAATATACTTTGTGGTGTTTTCTTTTAGAAATTTCAGTGTTAAATCCTCATGATGGTATCCGTGATATATCTTATTTTTTTTCATACTAATCCATTGGTCTTTAATATTTATATAACCATCAGTTTTTTATTAAAACAATAATTAAAGCATAAATAAATAGTTTTAAATGAAATAAATACTTCATAATCATGAAAACTTTTTTATAAAAATGTATTAATTACTTTATTTAAATTAATAATCAGCTAAAATATGTGAGGTGTTTGGATTGGGCACTGAATATATTGAAAAAGGAATTTCATTTGTCAATCAGAAGAAATATGATAATGCACTTGAATGTTTTAATAAACATCTGGAAGCTGATTCAAAAAACAGCATTGTTTTAGGTCTTAAAGCACTGGCTTTAATGGATTTGAACAGGTTAGATGAAGCTTTGATATATATCTCCAAGTCATTGGACATTGATTCATCAAATTATGAATCCTGGGCAACTAAAGGGGAAATCTTTAGAAGGTTAAATAAAAATAGGGAAGCTCTGCACTGCTTTGATTTGTCTTTGCAGATTAATCCGAAACAGTCAAAAACATGGACAAAAAGAGGTTTTTTATTAATTAACAGATACGGTCAGTTTATAGAAGCAATTAACTCATTTGATAAAGGACTGGAATTAAATCCCAAAGATAAAAATGCAATATATTTTAAGGCAGAAGCTTATTTCGCACTTAAAAATTATAAAAAAGCTTTAGGAGCATGTGATGATTATCTGAAAATCACTTCAGCCAATGTTTTTGATTCAAACGTTTACTCACTTAAAACAAAGATTTTAATGATTTTAAACAACTTTGAAGAAGCATTGGCTGTTATTGATGAAGGTTTGAAAATCAGTCCCTATAGTGATTCCATTTATGCAACAAAAGCTATGATTTTACTGAGGGCACATAAATATGACGAAGGCATAGAATGTGTCAATAAAGCTTTGGAGTTAAATTCGAGTAATGTCATTGCATTAAAATTGAGAAATAATATTTTAAAAGGTAATTTAAGATGAAATGTTAAAATAATCTGTAACTAACGAGAAAAATTCTTAATAGCTAAAAAAAAACATATTTACTATTGCAGGTGTATTTAAATGTCTGAAGATCATAATAAAAAAGAACACAAACACTGTCCTTTTTGCGGACACCATGTAGATGAAGATGATATGATTTGCCCTCACTGCGGATTATTCATCCCTTAACCGTAAGAAATTAATTAATATAGTTCTATTAATAATAAATTTTTTTTTAAAATAAAATGATTATATAATGTTATTAAAAATCTATATATGTATCATTTTATAAATTTATTAGTATCTGATGTTAGGTTGATATTATGAAGAAAGAAACTGTTTTTAATATAACTCAGTATCAATTAAACCATTTAATTACAAATATTGATACTGGTGAAATTGCCCTTCCAGATTTGCAACGTCCATTTGTATGGGATAATGGTAAGGTAAGAGATTTATTTGATTCACTTTACAAAGGTTTACCAATTGGGATGCTAATTTTATGGAAAATTAATGAAAGTAATAATGAATTTAAGCCAATTGGTTTAGATAAAAAAACAACACCTTCAAAATTAATTATTGATGGTCAACAGAGATTAACTGCCCTGTATGCTGTTATTACTGGTTCTGAAATTATAGATAAAGATTATAAACAAAAACAAATTAAAATCTCATATAATCCATTTGAAGAAGTTTTTGAAGTTCAAAATGTAAGTATTGAAAATGATCCATTATGGATTAGCAATATTACTGATATTTTCAAAGGAAATCTTTTTTCTTTTGTAAATGGCTTTATTAATAATTTAAAAGAAAAACGTCCTGATTTTGAATTTGATGAAGGAAGAGTTCAGGACAATATTAGTTCTCTTAAAACATTAGAAACATCTTACCAAATAAGTGCAATTGAGCTTGCATCTAGTTTAGATCCTGAAGAAGTTTCAGAAATATTTGTAAGAATTAACACTGCTGGAAAATCTTTAAATCAGTCTGATTTTATTTTTACATTAATGTCATTATACTGGCCAGAAGGAAAAGATAACTTTGAAAACTTTTCATATGAAGCTAAAAAACCTGCTGAAATTGGAAATTCATCATTTAATGTTATTAATGAACAACCTACCAATGAAAATCTCCTTAGGTCAACAATAAGTTATTCTTTCTTAAGGGGCAGGTTGCGTTATGCTTATTTAATTTTAAAAGGAAGGAATTTGGAAAATAAAATTACAACTGAAGATGAAAGAGTTAAAAATTTTAATATTTTAAAAGATGGGGCAAGTAAAGTTTTAAATTTAGTTAATTGGCATCAATTTATAAGTATTATACAAGCTGCAGGATTTGTGAATGAAAAAATGATTGGTTCAAAAAATGCATTATATCAAACCTATGCACTTTATTTATTGGGTCTTAAATATGGACTCAAACACAATGAACTTAAATCAACAATAGCCAGATGGTTTGTATTTGGAATTTTAACTCGCAGATATACAAGTTCTCCGGAATCCATTATTGAACAAGAATTAAGTAATTTTAGAGATCATGACAATATAATTGAATATCTTGAAAGCATAATGGCTTCAGAATTAACTAATGACTTTTGGGAAGTAACATTGCCACAAAGACTTAAATCTTCACGTTCAAATCCTGCTGAATCAACATATATTGCAAGTAAAATATTTGAAGATAATAATGTCTTGTTTTCAGAGATTAAATTAAAAGATTATTTGTCTCCTTTAATAAATAGCCCTAAAAAACAAGTTGAAAAACATCATATATTTCCTAAGAATTATTTAAAAAAAGACATGAAATTAAAACAAGTTGATTTTAATCAAATAGCTAATATGATATATATTGATTATCATGTAAACATTAGAATAAGTGATATGCCTCCTCATGAATACTGGGGAATTGTTTTAGATGAATGCAATGAGTCTACCCGTAATTTTGTAAGTAATAATTATGCTGCTGCTTATGATTTGCCATATGAGTTTTGGAATATGGATTACTTTGATTTTTTAAATCAACGCAGAAAATTAATGGCTAACAGTATTAAACATTATTATGAAAAATTATAATTTCAAAAAAAGGGAATTTTAGATTGTAAGATAATGATAAAATGATTAAAAAAGTATATTTGATATTAACCATTTCAATAATAATAGCTATTTGTATAGTAATGTATGGATTTAGTATTGGATTAATTAACAATAATGAAAATGAAGTAAATATTACTATAAACAATACTGCAAATGTTAATGAAAGTACAAATACTAAAATTAATAATGAAGCAGAAAGTGCTGTTAATACCTCAATTAATAATAAAGAACCTACATCATCAAAGCAAGGAGAAAATGATCCATTTAACGGTTATAGTAAAGATATTCAAGCACAAGCTCATCATTATAAAAGTACACACAATCATTATTCAGATGATGATAATGTTGTAGCTCATGAATATTTAGGTGATGGGAATGCACGGATTTATTTTGGCAATGGTAGAAGTGAAGTAGTTCCAACTGGTTGAGTTATAATAAAATATAATTCATAAGTTAGATAATCCTTAAGATATCTGTTTAAATTTAGCTATTACTTTATTAAAAATAAGAATTATTTTCTAATTATTAAAGTACATGTATTAAGTTAGTTAATAGTTTTTTCTAAAATCAATTAAACAACTTTATTATTATCTTTATATAAATTAATCATTAATTAACAATATTTACCTGTTTTTGTAAAATTTAGGTGAGGTTAGCTAATGGTTCAATGTCGTGAATGTAATAGTGAAGTTTCAGATAAGGCAAAGTTCTGCCCCAAATGCAGAACTCCCTTAAAAAGTAATGAAGATGTTCCAAAAAGTCCTAAAATAGCCAGTGATAAGAAAGGTGGATTCAATCCTATTTTGATTATTGGTATAATAGCTATTGTAGCTATTGCTGCATTAGGTGCAGGTCTGCTTTTAGGTGGGGGAAGTGATGATTCACCTGCTGCTGTAAATAATACTGCTGAGAGTGATGATGTTGCTGAAGATGTAAATCCTGCTCCTGCAAGTGCCAATGTTACTTATGTCTGTTCTCAAAAGTCTGACAAGTTTCATTTGCCTGAGTGTGAATGGGCTCAAAAGATAAATCCTAAAAACAAGATTACTTATAATTCCAGAGATGCTGCTGTAGCAGATGGAAGGATTCCATGTCAGGTTTGTAATCCTTAAAGTTTATTACCTAAGATAAACATAATTTAAATACAATGAGGTTTTTAAAATGAATTGTCCTAACTGTGGAGCTGAAGTATTATCAGATAATGAAAAATTTTGCAGAAAATGCGGTTTTAAATTGGTTGATTCAGAAGTTAAAAAAGCTACTGTAATTTCAGAAGATATTCCAAAAACACGGTGCCGCAGCTGCAATAATATGATAGACAACAATTTAAGAATTTGTCCCTACTGCGGATCAAATCCAAATTCATCTTCAACATATGCATCATCAGCATCCAAAACAAACAGCAGCAGCTCAAGTGACAGTGACTGCTGGGGATGCTGTGGTTTAATTGTAGTTATTGTAATTATATTGTATATTATAGGATTGATATTTTGATTTATGACCACATAATGAATATCTGCAAATATTTATGCCATCAGAAACCTGAAAGGTCATTTTTCTACAAAGAAAAGCAGTTTCCAGTTTGCAGCAGATGTACAGGAATTGTTATAGGTGCGGCTGCAGGGTTTGTTTTAGCTAGTTTAACCCAACCTAATTTAATTTTTGTTTTAGGATTTATTCCATTAATTATTGACGGAACTACACAGTATTACGGTTTAAGAACAAGCAATAACACTTTAAGATTTGTTACAGGTTTGTTATGTGGCTTTTCAATACCTTTCGTTGTTTTTAAAACAGAATCAGTTATACTCAATTATTTCTAAATTTTCCAAGCTGTCATCTATCAGCTCTTCAATGAATTCTGAAGGGTTATTTTTATCACTTATTAAGTAAACATTATTTTTAGAGCGGGTTAAACCTACATAGAATAATCTGCGTTCTTCTGAATATTTGTAATCATAATTTTTGGTATTTACATAATTCAAAACACTGTGGGTTTTTAATTTTGATGGAAAACCTAAATAGTCATCAACCATATTGATTATAATCACATTATCTGCTTCCAGACCTTTAGATGAATGCAGGGTTCTGTAGTAAACATTATTCATTGATTTGTCTGTTTTGTCTAAAATTCGTAAGAATTTGTCTTTTTTCAGATTGCCTTTTTTAACCAGATTTCTGTGTTTTATAAACTGGTTGATGTTGTTGTTTGTTCTGCCTAAGATTAATACATCTTCAGATTTTTTAGAGAGATCTTTTATAAGATTATAAATCATTTCTCTTTTTTCTATAGGATTTTTTTGAGGATAGATTATTTTAACAGGTTTTTTCAGATTTTTAGGAGACTTAAGAGATTTCCTAATTTGTTTAGGGTTTTTCATAATGAAGCTACCTGCTATGTCAATCAGCTCCTGAGGGTTCCTGTATGTTTTTTCAATGAATATTCTTTGAGGATTTTCAAAATACTCTTCAAAATGTGAGAAAAATTCAATGTTTGTTCCTCTAAATCCGTATATTGACTGCCAGTCATCACCTACAACTGTCAGATGTGCATCTGTTTTATCCTGCAGGCTTTTAATCAGATTATAATTGGTATATGTGGTATCCTGATATTCATCAACCAGTATGTATCTGTAATGTTTTTTCAGCCCGTATTTTTTAATCAGCTTGCTTGATTCATTTATCATGTCATTAAAATCAATCTGCTGGTGCATATCCAAGTATTTCTGATAGTAACTGTAGAAATCTTCAGCGATTTTTAGGAAGATGTCATGGTCCTTGTCATCGTTACTGCTTCTGAAATAGCTGAAATAATCTTTTGTAAAATTGTTGCCCTTAAATAAATTTATAAAATCTGCAAGCAGGGGTTTAAATGCCACTTTTGTAAATGCTTCTTTCAATTCATTCAATAACTCTTTTCTGTCATTTCTTCTAATGATGTAGCTTTCAATGTTTAAAAAATATGAATCGCAAAATTCAAGAATATCTTTTAATGTATCAGTATTTGCATTGGCCAGATAATCATTTATTATAGCCAATATTTCATTGTTTTCAATAACTGACACTTTATGGTGCTGCTTAATGACTGATCTTCCCAGACTGTGAAATGTCCTTACCTCAACATTTTCCGGAAGCTTTCCTTTTAAATCCCTGACAGAAGTATTTGAAAATGACAGACACAAAATATCTTCAGGTCTGACATGCTTTTTAGCTATCAGATATTTTATTTTTGCAATTAAAGTAAATGTTTTTCCTGTTCCTGCTCCTGCAATGATTTGAACATTTTTGGAATCTAAAACACAGGCTATTTTTTGCTGTGTGTCTAAAGGTTTGCTGTTTACTGTTTTAAAAAACTTATCATTAGCCAGCAGCTCCTGTCTGGTTTTATCATCCAAATCATCAATACTTTTGTAGTCTTTTTTCAAGTACTTGCCGTTTTTGCTGGCTATTTTTTCAGGTTCTGTTTTAATATCTTTAGTGAATGTTTCAATAACTGGCTTTTTATTTGTTTTTTTCTTTTCTGGCCGTGGTGTTTTTTTAACTTCCTTAGTTTCAGCAGTTTTTATACAGCCGCACATCGGGCATTTGCTGCCATTTAGTATCATTGATCCGCATTCACTACAAAAATCCATAATATATATTTTTTATTAACATTTAAAAATAGCTTTCCTAAGAGTGTCTGAAAAGTATTTCTGTTTTATACATATTTTAAATACTAGTTTAATTAAAAATTATAAATGAGGTGTTTTATTGAATCAAGATGAATATATAGGAAATATTGTTAAAAATGGAGTTATAGCATTAATTATAGGATTTATTATAACTGGCATTTTATATTCTGTAATGTATTCAATAAACGGAATTGAAATGTATGCCGGTTTTATAATTTTAGGAGCACTCTACGGGTTCCTGTTTATAAAATTAGACATTTTTAAAAATGAACTGGATTTAATCATAACAAATGCTGTTTTTGCATTCTTTGGTTCATATGTAAGCATACATTTAATATTTACAAGTGCATTGAAAATAGCTATGAATTCTTCACTGCTGACTTATCAGTTTATAGGAATCTGTATTATTGCAGCTGTTGTTGTTAACTACATCCGTGACACTTATCTGGAAATTAATCCTTTAGGGTCAATTAACCTGAATTTGGGAAAATTGCCTACAGTTATCTGTCCTGAATGCGGTGTTGAAGTCAATGCCGAAAATATATTCTGTTCTGAATGCGGCCATAAGTTCAGTTTTATACATTGTCCTGAATGCGGTGCAAAATTAGATGAGAAAGGTGCATTCTGTCAGGAATGCGGTTATAAATTAGAAGATGACTCTAAAAAAGAAGAAGTTAAAGAAGATAACTCTAAAAAAGACATTTCCCTAAAAAAAGAAGTTAAAGAAGATAACTCTAAAAAAGAAGATAACCTTAAAAGCTGTTCTAATTGCGGAACTAAAGTAAGCGAAGATTCCAAATTCTGTCCTGAATGCGGAAATAAAATCAGATGAATAAACTATGAAATATTGTCCAAAATGCGGCAGCGAAATAAAAAACAATATGAAGTTTTGCCAAAAGTGCGGAGCCAAACTTCCTGCTGACCACATAAATTTAAACAATGAATACTGCAAGCATTGCGGTTCAGCAATTCCCAAGGGAGCCACCAGATGCCCAAAATGCAGCAGATATTTAGATGAAGCTGCAAATGACAGCCATAGTGTTGCTACTGTAATAGGATATATCTTTTCTTTTTTAGTTCCTTTAGCAGCTGTTGTTGCAGGCATTTACTTATTAACTCAGAAAAATGAAAACGTCCATAAACACGGAGCATGCATTATCATCATAGCTGTTGGAGTCATGTGCATCACATATTTATACTATATTAAATTTTTATAAAATTATTACTATTTTTTAACTTTTTTTAAATCATTATATACACAAGTTTATATACTATATTTTATAAATTAATAATTATCAGGAAAAAAAACTATTTTTAAATCAAAAGAAACATGAATTTTTTATAAATTTGTAAATAAAAAACTTGATATTATAAAAGGAATGTTTAATAAAATGAAAAAATTCAATAATAAAAGCAGGTACTTTACTGATGAATTAAATAAACTTGGAGAATGGATGAAATGGTTTTTATTGACCGTTATAACTTTAATTATCATCTCTCAAGTTTCTCACATGTTTTTAACATATGGTGGATAAAATAATGTCTAAAAAAATAATTTATGATGAGTCTCTTGATTCTGAAATGCAATTTAAGAAATTTGTAGCTACACAGGCACCTGAAAATCATGAAATATCTGATGAAGATGTGGAACATATGGAAATGGCTAACCTTATTGATTTGGAAATACAAGATTATGAAAAATTTATGAATCAAGTGAGGGATAGCTATTGTGAATATGATTCCTATGATGATTATCTAATAGAAGAACAATATATGGATAAAATTGAAGAACTTTTGATTTAGAACAGGAATATGATAAATGGGATGATTATTCAGATTGTATTGATTCTGATTTAGAATATAAAGAGTATCAACAAGAACAGTTCAGAAAAGAAGACTCTATTGAAGGTCCTATGAGCTGTTTTGAACATGGCTATTATATGGATGAATCCAGCAATTCTGATTATGATAAACGTTCATTTATGGAAGAATATGACTTTGAAGATAATTTAACTTTTGAAATGGAATCAGAAATTTATGGATCAGATTTTAAATCAGAAATGGATGATTATGGGGAAGAAGAATATTATCAAAAGCAAATAGCTGAACATGAAAGACAAATCAAAGAAGACGAACTTAAGCAAATGGCCGAATATGAAAGACAAATCAAAGAAGACGAACTTAAGCAAATAGCTGAACATGAAAGACAATTTCCAGAAGGAAAGTAGAATGTCTGCAGAAAATGAATCAAAATTAATAGAAAAAAACTAGCTGATTTTAATGACAAAAAATCCAATTAAAAAATGATAAAACATGACTTATAATGATATAATAGCTGAAATTAAATCCAATTTAACTGGAAATGCAGATAAAGATAAAGCTTATTTGATTAAGCAATTTAAGATGCATAACCTAAAGGAAATCCATTTGGAACTTGGCAGACTGCTTTGGGATTTGATGAGTGATGAAGAACAAAAAGAGTATAAAAAAGCTGTTATTCAGGATATACCTGTTGATGAATTCATAAAATCAGTTTACAGTTATCTGAATTATGGGGATTTTGAAACAGCCCTAAAAGAGCTTGAAGATTACATGGAGATTTTACCATTTAAATTTATGGAAGATTCTCAGTTTGACTATTTCTACTTTAACAATCCTTTGGAAGAGGAGTTGTTCCGGAAATATTTTAAAACACCAAAAGAAATGAAAGTAATTCCATTTGGTGATGAATATCCGAGAGTCTTTTACCTGTATGGTGTTGTGCTTATGAATTTATCTGAATTTGACAGGGCTGAAAGTGCACTTAAAAAAGCTCTATCCTATAATCCTGTTTCTGGTGAGATTTTATCTACATTATCTGCATTATATGACGGAAATTATGATTTGAATAATTTGAAGAAAACAGCAGTTGAAATTTTAAAGTTCAGCTATGATCCAAGAGAAATAGCTAAAGCGTATAGGGATTTGGGATACTGCTACTATGAAAATAAGAAGTGTAACATATCAAAGGCATTATATGAACAAAGTTTAAACTATGAAAATCATCCAAGGGCACAAATAGAACTGCAATTAATAAACAGCTATCTGCATATTGATGAAACAGACATTAAAAAAGTTTTAAATGATGAAAATATTCCAGCAAATATTAATGATGATATTTTGGAAATATCAATGTTTTTAGCTTTGGATTTTGAAAAGAAAAATCTTTTAAATCAGTCCTTGTATTTTTATGGTGTTTTATATAACTTAACTCATGATGAAGAAGTTTTAACTAAAATTAATGATTTAAAACATAGATTATAATTTTTTTATTTGGTTTAAAACTTCCAATCCAAGTTTAGTTATTTCATATATTCTTCCTTTTTTGTCTTCTAATACATTAAGTTAGGTTTTTAGTGCAATTTCAGAAATGCAGCATATAATTATTTTCAGGATATTTTAAATCCATGACTGAATAAATTTCTTTTTTGTTTATAAAATATTAATTAATCCCCATTTTTAATAACAATATTAATATATGATATCTTACAAAATTAAAATATAATATATCTATTTTAATAAAAAATTAGGCTTCCTAGTTTTGAATTAGGTTAAATTATTTGAGATGTTAAGAGGAAAAGTGCAAACTGTTGTTGAAAATCAAAATACTGAAACCAAGTAAAGCAGAACTTTTAAGACAGTATCAGCAATTATATGATGAAAGTACAATTGTTGAAGTAGAATTCAATAGTCTTAAACAGGAAGTTTTAAATAGGCAAGTGTTTATTATGGCTGATGATGAAGAATATTGTTTAAGATTGGAAAAAATCATTGATAAACAAGATGGATTATTAAATCATTATGATGCAAAATTTAATCAGCAAAATTCATTAAATGATGCATTATCTAGACAAAATAAAATTTTAAAAGAGGATTTGCAAAAGCATAAAAATCTTTTAAAAGATATGAAAAAAAATATTGACCAACATAAAAATGTTGTTAATAAATTAAAAAAAGAGCTTGAAGAACAACTTAAAATACAACAAAATTTACATAAAGATTATGGTGAAGTTATTAAAGAATTAACTGATGAATTAGAACTTCAAGAAAAACAAAAAGAAGAAATTCAAAATAAAACTAAACAAATTGGAAATAATCAACCAATAAATAACAATTCTAAACTAAAATCCAATAGGGTAGAATTACCTCCAAGAGAACATGACAATGATCATGTTGCTGATGCAAAAGATTTATTCAATAATGTTAAAGAAAAATCAAAAGAAGCTATTGATGAAATTTCAGAAAACCATAAAAAAAATACTGCTACTTCTGCAATTAATAATAATGTTCCAAAAACAAATGAGAATAAATGTCCTAAATGTGGTTCAGTAGTAGATAACATTTTTATATTTTGTGATAAATGTGGTTATAAACTAAAATAAAGGTGTTTAAATGGGTTTTTTTAACAATATGAAAAATTTAAAAGACCAGGCTTTGGAAAATGAAAAAATCAAAAATTATGAACAACTTCAAGGTTTATTTGATGCAATTGATAATCAGGCTGAAAAAGAAAAAGAAAAAGATAAAAAGGAAAGAGAATATTTTGAAAGTTTAACTCCTGAACAAAAAGTAGAGTATAAACGTATTAAAAAAAGAAATAAAAACCTTAAAAAACTTGGAATGTATGGTTTAACTGCCGCAAGCATGGCTACTGGTGTTGGTGTTCCTGTTATGATGGCTGCTAATGTAGGATCAATGATTTCTGATGATAATATGACATTTAACAAAGATCAACATGATGCAAAAATGAAAAAAATGTCTAGACAAAAGAAAAGGCCTCAAGCTAAACCTAACAAAGCTAAAACAAAAAAAGTACCTCTTATATCAATAAAATATGATAAAAAAGGCCAACCGAAGGTTCAAACTTTTATAGATAAAGATTGGTACAATATAAACTTCAGATATGCTGAACTTATAAGAGAATAATTGCTATATGGTGTATTAATATGGTTTTTTGCCCTAATTGTAAAAATGAAGTTGGTGAGAGTAAATTTTGCCCCAATTGCGGTTCAAAAATACTTAAGCCAGAAATAGATCCTCAAGAAAATAATACTATGAATTTTTGCCCTAATTGTGGAAACGAAGTTGGTGGGAGTAAATTTTGCCCCAATTGCGGTTTAAAAATACTTAAACATGAAGCTGAAATACCTACTTCTGAAATTGATGTTAATACAAACAATCAGTACACATCTGATGCTGATGAAAAAGATACATTTGATAAGATAATTGACATTGATGATAAAATTTCAGGTAAAATGAATGGTTTATTTGCAAAAAGTAAAACTGCAAATAAAATTTTAGATAAAACGGTTTCCTTTCAGTCTTTTAGATATAAACTTTATCAAAATAGAGAATATCTTGAAAATATAGAACCGGTATTTATTGAAGTATATGATTCTATTGATGATCCATTTATTAAAGATATTCTAATGTTAGAAAGAATTGCAATGGCTACTACTAGTAGTGCAGTTGGTATTGTTGCATCTCAAATTTACACTCCAACAAAAGACATGCCACATGATAAAGCAGTAATGTTTTACCAAAATATGGTTAATAGAATTGTTAGTGAAATTAATCAGGAAAAACAAAATGGTACTTTTGATGAAGAAACATTCTATAAAAACAAAACTAAGCAAGCTACATTGGATAATATTTCTGTTTTAGGAATTTCCAAATCAGTGAAGGCCTTTAAAAAAAATCGTGAATGAATATTTGTAAAAAGTGTAATGATCAACAAAATACAAATTTAAAATTTAACAAAATTAAATCATTTTTCTTTTATTAAAAAATATGATAAAAGTTTAAAAACAGGATAAGTGATATTATGGCAGATGGAGAATATGTAGATAGTGATGGTGACGGATACAAAGAAAGTTATGTTGAAGATAGTGATGGTGATGGACAATATGACACCGTTTACATGGATACTGACGGGGACGGCTATGTAGATGCTGTTGGTGTAGATACAGATGGAGACGGGTACGTAGATACCGTTGGCATGGATACTGACGGGGATGGCTATGTAGATGCTGTTGGTGTAGATACAGATGGAGATGGTGAACTAGATAGCTATGCTTATGATACTGATGGTGATGGAGAATTTGACGAATATGAATCAGATTATGATGACGACTATGATGATATAGACGATGACTACGATGATGATATATTTTAATTAAAATACTGAATTATGGATTTCTATCAATTATAGAAATTCATGTATATTTTAACTAATGATGAAACATTAAATAAATCAAATATTGTTGTACTAAAATTTTAATAAAAAATGGTTAATGGTGAATAAATGGTTAAATGTCCTTCTTGTGGGAAAGAAGTTGGGGATGCTGCTTTTTGTAATAATTGCGGATCCAAACTTCATTCTCAAAAAAATGAAAAAATAAAAAGCAATGATTTTCAAGAAAAAAAAATTCTGTGCTAACTGTGGAAGTGAAATGAATGTTAATGCTACATTTTGTTCTAATTGCGGAACTCATGAATTAAAGGCAACTAATCAGGTAGGCAATAATCTTGTTGCTACTTTTAATCCTGGAACTGCATTTTTAATATCTATATACACTACCGGTGCGGGACATATTTATTTGGGATTATTTAAAAGAGGCATATCCTTTTTAATATCTCAAATAGTTCTTGTAGTATTAGTAGCTATATTTACACTACTATTGGGATATCTATGGTATATGTTAGCTGTGATTGTATTATTATTAGGTATTTTAGCATGTTTAACTTTGCATATATATTCAATTTATGATTCATATAAATCAATTAAAAAAATAACTAATGGTGAAAGTGTTGAAGATATAATGTTTTTCAATAAGTTCATGTGAATTTTTAGCTTAAACCCATGAGGCAAAATATGATAAGATGTCCAAAGTGTGGAAATGAAGTTAGTGGAGATGATTTTTGTTCTGAATGCGGACTTAAACTTAATCATACTTCAAAAGAAAATAAACATTACTGTCCAGAGTGCGGTTTTGAAACTAGTATAAAAGATAAATTTTGCCAAAAATGCGGTGCAAAAATAAATGGTAAATCTGATAATGATGATTTGTTAAGTTTTAATAAAACTAATCTTTATCCCATTATTTTAGGATTTATCTTCCTTTTAATTGCAATACTTTTCGCAAGTAGGCTTGTATTAGTTCTTTGTTTATTTGCAGCAGGGTTTCTTTTTGAATTTAAATCAGACAATGCATTTCTTAATAGTATTTTAGTTGCTGTAATTCCAGGTATTTTATTTATTATCACAATGCAAAATATATATTATTTATTGATGTGTTTTATACCTCCGATAGCTGGCTGTTTTATAGCTGCCACATATAGAAGAAGGTAAATACACTTAAATATTTTCAAATACTAAAATCATTTTAAGGATAAAATATGTTTAAGTTAATTATTGGAATAATTTATATTATAACTATTATCTTATATTGTGCTATTTTAGTAAAAAAGAAGATTAAAGACACAAGTACTTATATAAACCTTGGAATATTAATAGCTGTTTTCATATTTCTTGTATACAAAGGATATCTTTTCTAAATATTTAATAATTGATTTTAATGACTTCTGAGTACACACCTGAAGAAAATAAATTAAGAGAGCTTACTGGCGGAGATTATTTTTCCCAGGAATTTATGGATAATTTAAATTCCTTAAATTTAACAGTTAAAGAAGCTAATATTGTTATTAATCAGATTAAACATGAAATAACTACTGGTGAATGTTGTTTGGAAGCTATTCCAATTAGATTAAATTATCTTTTAAAACAGTTAGCTCCAGAAATTACAAAATATGTTGTACCCTCTAAAGAATTAATAGCTAAAAAAGAACTTATTTTCCTTTTAAATCTGAAAGACAATATAACTTTTTGTCCGAATTGTCAAAGCAGCCTTTTTTTAACAGATAAATTTTGCTATAAATGTGGTGCTAAAAATATGCAATCAATAGCTATTAAAGCACCGAAAGATGATGATTTGAACTTAAATGAGATATATTGTGCCAAATTATATGAGAAATATCCCCTTAATTTTAAATATGCTTATGTTTGTTTTTTAAGATATGTCAATGAAAATCCTGGGAAAGTTGAGTTTCCAGTATTTAATAATATTGACGGGTTTAAATTAAAAAAACAGGCTGTTAAAGATAATTATTTCACATTAGGTGATCCTGTTTACAGTATTTCCAATTATACTATTTCAGATATTAAAAAGGTTTTAAAAAAGTATGATTTGAAAGTTTCAGGTAAAAAAGATGAACTGATTGAAAGAATAAGTAAAAATTTATCAGATGATGAGATTAATAATGAATTTGAAAACAGCACTTTTGTTTTAACATCTGAAGCTGAAAAATTTTTAAAAGAAAATAAATACATTATCTATTATTATGATAACAGTTTAGATGAATTTATTTCTCTAGAAAAATACGAGTCATTATTTAAGAAATCTAAAGTAACTGATTCTATTTATGAGGTTTTATATAGGTATTATACTAATTTAGCTAATGAATCTGTAAATAATAAACAATGGGATCACTACAAAATATCTATAGGCCATATCATTAACATATCAGTTGACAATATCAGTGATTTAAAATTACTTAAATTACACATTAAGTATTTTATTTTAGAAGCTAATAATTGGATTTGTGATGATTATAGTGATTATTATAATCCTTCTTTTAATTTGGAATTTAACAAATCCAGAAATGATTTAATAGTTAGTTTAAAATTAGAATTAAATGAACTTCAGGAAATATTTGATGAATCATGGAGTGAAGTTAAAATACCTTCCTATACAGTCACACAAGCAGATACTTTTAAAAAATTAATTTTAGCATTTAATGGTGGAGATTTAAATGAAATTCACTGATTAAATGATTTAAAAGTGTCTAAAAATTCATTCAGCACATTTTTAAAATCCGGATTTTTCATAGCTGCATCAAATGAACCTGCAAGAGGTCCCATAATCAGTTCGTTTCTGCTGTTTCCATCCATCATATCTGTAGTTTCCATACCTATCTGAGAATAGCTGGGAGGTAACTGGTCTTTATGTATTGCTGTTTTATTTCGCGTCTCAAATCTTCATCAATAAAATGCTCAAGTAAATGGATTATGTCTTCAGCTATTGTATTTCCTAATACAAGTGAAATAACAACTGTGTCATGATCAAGTTCATCTTTCTGTTCTTCAAGTATTGAATTAAATGACCCGTAATTTTGATAACCATGTGGAATGAATCTTCCTTCAACAGTATGGGCACAGTATTCATTCATTAAATGTACTGTTCCAGATGCAAGGATATATTGAACAAATACTTCAATTTCATAGGTTTTTTCAACTTCCCAGAAATACATTAGAATTTGTTCATGAATTTCAGCAAGCAGATGGTGTGATAACTCATGAATTAGTGTAGCTATTTGTACTGAATCATTTAGCCGGTCATCTAGTTTTATATTGTTTGCACTATAAAATCCAAGTTCTCCTCCTTTGGATTTGTATGACCATTTGGCATATGCTTCAACAACATCAGCTACTTTTTCTAAAGCTGTGGATCCTTTGTTTTTAAGGGATTTTTTACCTGTTTCATATTTATTTCATCTATAGTTAATTTTGTTGAAACAGCTATGTCTTCAGGAGGCACGTTTCTGGCCAATAATGACCTTGCTATTTTCCATTTTTCATTATTGGCTCCTTCAGCATACCCCTTTTTAACTCCTTTTTTAATTCCTTTTTCGTATCCTTCATCGTATCTTTCCTGTCCGTATTCTTCCATTAGTTTTCTCATTTTTTTAAAACTCCATTGAATAGATGTTTTTATTTTCCTGTTTGTGTGTTTAGCTGTTTTATTTCATCTATAGTTAATTTTGTTGAAACAGCTATGTCTTCAGGAGGCACGT
>OIEH01000592.1_pt1 | contig 19381 bp, 28 predicted proteins | sample 1604811 | NCBI WGS metagenome assembly OIEH01 (sample SAMN01760945, study PRJEB22395) | human gut metagenome | reverse complement strand
GATGGTATCAATTCGCTTGTTACGATGATAAAAGGCTTGTTCCGCAAGGACAGACTTTTGGCGGTAATCAAGGACTTCATTTATTTCCCGGACACGTCAGACAAGGAATTGAAAATCGTTTGCCGTTACCCTCAGTTCTTTGCCGCAAATAAGCTCTTTGATAATATCAAGGCCCATTTGCGCCCCGAAGGTGACGGTCGTGGAGGTACATATTTTGGTGCTACGGGATGTGGCAAGAGCTACACTATGATGTTCTTAACCCGTATGCTGATGAAAAGCGAGTATTTCCGTTCTCCTACCATATTGATTATTACAGACAGAACCGACCTTGACGATCAGCTTTCCAAGCAGTTCGTAGGTTCAAAGAAATATATCGGTGACGAAACCATAGTCAGCATTGAGTCGCGTGAAAAGCTCCGCCAAGAATTACAAGGCAGGACAAGCGGTGGCGTATATCTGACTACCATTCAGAAGTTTACCGAGGATTTGCAGATGCTCACGGATAGAAGCAATGTTATCTGCATTTCCGATGAAGCACATCGTAGCCAAATTAACCTTGACCAAAAGGTTCGCATTACCGACACCGGGGTAGAGCGTTCTTATGGATTTGCCAAGTATCTGCATGATTCGCTTCCTAACGCAACTTACGTTGGCTTTACGGGAACGCCCGTTGACGATACGATAAAGGTGTTCGGTGCAGTTGTAGATGCCTACACAATGACCGAATCCGTCCGTGACGGCATTACGGTCAATCTCGTTTATGACGGTCGTGCTGCACGAGTAACGCTCGACCAAGACAAGGTAAGACAGATTGAAGAATACTATGCTCAATGTGAGCGCGAGGGAGCAAACGAGCATCAGATAGAAGAAAGCCAAAAGGCGGTTGCCAATCTCGATATTATTATAGGAGATCCCGACAGACTTCGTGCAGTTGCGCAGGACTTCATCAACCACTATGAAACTCGCGTGGCTGAAGGAGCAACCGTAGCAGGTAAAGCTATGTTTGTCTGCTCAAACCGTAATATCGCGTATGACCTTTATAAGATAATCGTTGAGCTTCGCCCCGAATGGGCAGAGAAGAAGGTCTGCGCTGACGGTGTAACTTTAAGCGAGAAAGATAAGAAAGTGTTGAAGCCTATTGAGAAAATCAAGATGGTTATGACACGAAACAAGGACGATGAACCCGAGCTTTACGAAATGCTCGGCACAAAGGACGACCGTAAGGAACTTGACAGACAGTTCAAGAACCCTAAGTCTAATTTCAAAATTGCCATCGTTGTCGATATGTGGCTCACGGGATTCGACGTGCCGGAGCTTGACACAATTTACATTGATAAACCTATTCAGCAGCATACATTGATACAGACGATTTCCCGCGTCAACCGTGTGTGTGAGGGTAAAGACAAGGGCTTGATTGTCGATTATATCGGCATCAAGAAGAATATGAACCTTGCTCTGAAGAAGTACACCAACTTTGAAACCGAGGAGTTTGAGGGAATAGAGCAGTCCATTACCATCGTTAAGGATCAGTTAGAAGTGCTCGGTCAGATGTTCCATAACTTTAACAGTAATGACTTCTTCTACGGTTCACCTACGGAGCAGCTTGCCTGCCTTAATAGAGCGGTCGAGTACGTTCAGCTTTCCGAGGAGTTGGAAAGAAGATTTATGGCTGCTGTAAAGAGAATGAAGTTAGCCTTTAACTTGTGTAGCGCAAGCGACAAGTTTACCGATGAGGATAAGGACTACATTCATTTCTATTGCGGTGTTCGCTCTATTCTGTTTAAGCTCACAAAGGGTGATGCGCCCGATATAGCGCAGATGAACGCTCGTGTGCGTGAAATGCTTGAAGGTGCAATTCAATCCGACGGTATTGAAGAACTCTTTGAAACGGGTAAGCATATCTCTGTCGATATATTTAGCGATGAGTATATGGACAAGATCAATGCAATTCAGTTGCCTAACACAAAAATAAAGATCTTGCAGCGCCTTTTGTCGCAGGCAATAGACGAGTTCAGAAAGATCAATAAGATTATGGGAGTTGAGTTTTCTGAAAGACTCAAGAGGGTAGTGGACGAGTATAACAACAGACGTCGTGATGAAGCATACGCGAATGAAGTTCTTGACGACGTAGCCGAAAAACTCGCCGCGCTCTTGGAAGAACTCAAAAAGGAAAAGGATTCCTTTAAGGATATGGGCATAGACTACGAAGAAAAAGCGTTCTATGACATTCTGAACGCGGTAGCTCGTAAGTATGAATTTGAGTATCCCGACGATAAGATGATTGAACTTTCAAAGAGAATAAAGGCAATCGTTGATGATAAATCACGATACACGGATTGGTCAACCCGTGAGGATATAAAAGCGAATTTGCAGGTGGATTTGATTCTTCTGCTTGATGAGTTTGACTATCCGCCCGTTACCATTGATGATGTTTACAAAGAAGTTTTAGAGCAAGCTGAAAACTTTAAGAAGTATATGTGATCTTTTTGAAAAGTTATTTCGTTTTTGAAGTTATATTGAGGAGGTCTCACGATGAAAAAGATTATCATACCAATAATTGTGGTAGTCGCTATCGTAGCCCTGATCGGTGGCGGTTATTTGGTGATGGACAGTTTGTTTCCTAAAGCTGATCTTATCAATGTTCCTTCTGCAAGTTCCGTTGCGTCAATGACGGTTATCAAGAACGAAAGCAGACAAGATGGAGAGCAGAGAGCGATAGCAAGTGCTGACATTGATAGTATTCTATCGCTGTTGTCCGAGGCTGAACCTACGCGCAAAATGAGTGTGCAGGATAGCCCCGATGCGAAAACTTACTATGAAATCGCAGCGAAAACAAGCGAGAGAACACACTACTTCTATGTGTATTTTGAAAACGGTATGTGCTACGTTGAAATCCCATACGAAGGTATCTATACCGTGGATAATGGACTTGTTAATCTGCTCCCCACGGGCGACTACCGTAACGATGAAAAAGTAAAGATTATCAATACCGAATCGGATATTGATGCGGAGCAGTTAAAGGCTCATTACGATAACGGCGGTATTATCGTTGTGAGAGATTGGCAGCTTGCCAACGACGGTGAAACCATTGTAAGAGGTACAAACGCAAGCGAACACGACGAAAAGGATCTTGCGACCGTATTTTGCAAAAGCGAGTCCGGCGCTCCTTATACGGGTGTTGTTCAAGGAAACACCTCCGATTTAGAGAGCGAGATTGACGAAATGGTGGTAAGAGCAAAAAGTGAGCAGTAAGGAGAATGCAAAATGAAATGCCCGTATTGCAACAATGAAATGGAAAAAGGACTTATTCAAAGTCCTCAAGAGATAAGTTGGTTCAAAGGCGAAAAACGCAAGTTTTTTGGACGAGCAGAATTTTATAAGGATTCTGTCGTTCTGTCAGAGCTATCGTTTATGAAAGGCTCGGCTTGTATAGCCTATAACTGCTCTAACTGTAAGAAGATAGTCATTGACTACGCTGACAGTAGCACAGATCTAAATTACAAGGAAAATTAAGTAATAACAACTAACAGTAAATTTAAAGGAGGACGCATAATGAAATGCCCTTATTGTCAAAAAGAAATGCGCTTTGGACATATATCTGCAAGCAACGTATTGGCTTGGACTCCCGATGGTGAGTCTGCTGTTGGATTTACCCGTTGGGCAAGAAGTGAAAACAGCGTTCTTCTTGGAAAATGGTATGGTCTTGTTGATGCTTCGGTAGATGCCTATTTGTGTGATGATTGTCGGAAGGTCATCATTGATGTACCCAAGCCAAAGGAGAAAAAAGGTAAACAAATCTAAAATTGGGAGTATGATAATATGAAATGTCCGTGTTGTCAAAATGAAATGGCAAGTGGTGTAGTACAGAGCGCACGTCAAATTTTCTTCACTACCAAAGCGCATAAAAATTGGTTTATCCCCGATGTGGAAGGAAATAATGAAATCTTGTTGAGTTCTCATAATTGGACAAAGCCAACTTGTATCGCATATAACTGCCCGAACTGCAAGAAGATAGTCATTGACTACGCTGATGGCAACAATGATTTGAACGGAGGTTAAGGATGAAAAAAGTTTGTTTATGGTTAGCAATTATTTCTGCAATAGTTCTCTTTATAACTTTGGGCGTTGCAGGAGTAAAGCTGCTTGACGGAAATTACGATACAACCGCTGAGGTTATAATTACAGGTATTTCTCTTGTAGTTTTTCTCATTTCGGTTGTGTGCTACAAGTTGAACCGCGACTGTTGTCCGCATTGTGGCAAGGTCAATGATACTCTGCTTGGAAAGTCCAAGTTCTGCCCTCATTGTGGTAAAGAATTATAACAAAAAGCGAGGTGATCCCGTGAAAATAACAAGATTTTATAACCCCGAAATACCGTACAGCCTTCACGATATGAACGTGATCGAATTTGAGATAAACGGCGACAATCTTATAATGAGAACTCAATCGGGTATGGTAAGAACCGCACCAAATTGGGATCAAGTTGACGGATACCTCGAATTTCTCGATGTGAATTGGGATTATTGCTATGCTACCGTGTGCGAAGGTTACTATGGCAATCTCGGCACTTACGAGGGCAAGACCTTCAAGAAAATGTATCTCAAAGATTTTATTGCCGAGTTTCAGAACGCAGGCTTCTCCATCACGGACGAATACTACGGTCAAGATCGTGCGCTCTATACGGGATATTTCCACAAGGGCGGTACTATGGGTGAGTGTACCATTGAGATATACCATAACAACATCTTGTTCTGCGAACAGACCGATGATACCCGTGAAATGAAAGAGGTCGTACTGAGCGCTGACGGAGATCTGTCGCTCTATTTAGTACCTGCCGACGTTGCGGATAACCTTGCTACGGTTGCCAATGAATTTGCGTTTAACTACGTATGGCACGGCGAGAAAAGCGGTAAGTTCTTGCAGCTCTGCGGAGAACAGTACGGCGCGGTGTTTGACGAAACGGATTTTATCGAATATCTGAACACGGTGCTATATCCCGATAAACCGTCGAAAAAGCTCAAAACCTTTAAGGCAGCCGATGACGAGGACGTGCCGGAGGAATATCGTAAATATCCGCACTATAACTTTTAAGGAGAAGCATTATGCTGAATACGCCATTTGGATCAATCAAAATAATAGCTGACGGCATAATGCTCGACTACGAAGCCATACCGTTCAGCAGTAAAGTCCGTTCTATTGTTGCGAAACCGCTTGCAGGATGTTACAGAATAACCGTTCCGACCAAGAATTATCATAATATCCGTTGTGAGCTTGAATGGAGCTGTGAGCCGATTGAAAACACGGGTTCTTCGGGAGAGCGTTTCTTATGCTCCGAATATGAACGAGGAAACACCATTTTGACAATCGGTGCTGAGGACGAAAACGAAACGTATGAAACTGTCCGTTATGAGAACGGTATGGGCTACAACATAGTTCAGCCAACGGAGATAGTCGTGTTCGGAATTGCTTGGGCAACAGATCACGAAGATGGTGATGTTCGCACGTGGCTTGCGGCTGATCCGAGCTGAAAGGAGAAGAAATGAGCAAGTGGGTTATCATTGAGAGCAAAACTGTGGGAACGATCCTTTCCGTTAAAAAACAATGGTGGTTGAAAGTTAATACAAAGCCTATCAGAAAACACGCCCTTGATGGTGCAACCTTTCCGCATATCGTTACGGTGAAATATACTGTGGACGGAAACGAGATCGTCAGGAAAAAATGGCTTAAATCCTTTGTCACTCCACCGAGCGTGAATGAACAGGTGGCGGTGATATATCGGACGGATAAACCAACCAAGTTCAGATTGGAGCTTTGATTATGAAAAAAGAAAACATCTATAAATTCCTATATATCGTGGCAGCCTTGTTAGTTGTGGGCTTTGCCATTGCCTTTGGCGTGGATGCCTATAAATACAATACCGGCGGTTATTTGGGTTCGGCACCTCTGTACGCTTACGCGCTCGTGGATGCTGTTGAGTATCTTCTGCCGAGCTTGGCGTTCTTCATTGCCGCGATAATCTGTAAGAAGAAATTTGTAAAGAAAGAAAATAACAACAAATAATGATATGGGAAAACTAATCATCTTCAATTTTATACTTATAGCCTTAATCGCACTTGGTTTATGGCTCGTCAAAAAATGCGTTAAGACAGAACGCACAAAAAATATCATCCTTATAGCTGCGGCGATTTTTACTATCGTGTTTCATTACAGCTCGTTTATATTTAAGTTGTTGTCGGGCAGTAATGCGATAGAATACTTGGGTGAAACCCCTAATCTGATTTTGCCGATATATCCTTGCAACGTGGTCATGTGGTCGGCTCTGATTTTTGCGCTCTTAAAGAACAAGAAGTCAAGAATCGGTTCGTTCTTCGTTGATTATTTGTTTTGGTTCGGTATCATTTCCACCCTTGTCGGAATGTTCGCCAACGTGGATTTTATAATGAATCCCACGCTTGCAGATTATGAGAATTTCAAGAGCATAACGGCACACGCCACGCTTTTGTTTAATATCCTTTTGCTCCCAATCTTCGGTTACATAAAAATTGACGTGAAAAGAAACATTACAAACATCATTATTTCAATTTTTGTAATGGCGGCTATCGGGTGTTACTGCAACCTCGTTTTCCACGCTCTTGTATCCGAAGCGGCAGCGTATGACGTCAATTCAATGTTCTTAATACACTCGCCGTTTGACGGACTTGACTTCTTAACGTATCCCGTGATCTCATTGATAGCAGTACCGATCTATTTCGGAGTGTTTGTTATCTGCGATCTGTGCGCACATAAAAAGGGAGAACGGTTTTATAACCAAGTGAAAAGACACGAAAACCACTCCTAATAAGGAGTATAGATATGAGTAAAACAAAGTGGAAAGATACGCCCCTATTACATAAGGTCGTCACTATAATATCAATTCTTGCAAGCCTATCCGTCGTTGTATTGGCTGTTTTGCAGATGTTTAATGTTTGGGATCAGGCTATAAACGTCTTTATGCCTTTGATGGGTGTAACAATGCTTTGCCAAAGCTATATGCAATGGAACAATAGCCGTAAGGTTGCTTATTTCAGTATCGGAACAGCGGTGTTTATCTTCATTTGTGCAATTATAGTGTTTTTTGTGAAATGAGGTCTGATTATGAAGCATAATTTCAAGAAAATAATGTGCCTACTTATCTGCACTCTCTTTATATCGACATTGTTACCGATAACGGCGAGCGCGGATACCGGTCCCAAGGCATCGGTGCGTATTACCTTTGAAAATATGGGCGACGAGCTTTGCTACGGAACTCTTTTGTCAAAGAATCCGAGTACCGGACCAAACAGCGCGTGGGATGGCGACGAGGATCACATCTATAATGAGCTGATTGACCTTGATATTTGGAGAGCGTTTGTTGACTATGAGGATGCAGACGGATACTATTTCCTTCAGATAGGTTGGCAGGTGAACGAAAAGAAGGAGTTTGCGTGGACTTACTATCCACCCGACAGTTTCAAAATCCTTCTGTACTATCCCGAAACCGATAAATATGTGGTCAGCGGTATCTGCGAAAGATACGCCTTTGATACCTACTACACCGTTGATATGGCAGGTGTTGACATCGGCTCGGTAGAGTATGACGAAAATCAATCTAACAATGATAGGCTCGATGCTTATAAATCGTATCAGTACAAGCAAGAGATACTCTCTCTTGTTGCTCGTATCCTTATCACGATAGCCATTGAGATGGGCATAGCGCTGTTGTTTGGCTTCCGAGGAAAGAAGGCTCTGCTGCTCCTTGTGATAGTCAACACGGTAACGCAGATCATTCTGAACGTGCTACTCAATATTATCAATTTTCGTTCGGGTTCGTGGGCGTTCGTCGCGTGGTACATTATGCTTGAGCTTGCGATATTCGCCATCGAAGCCGCACTTTACACCGCTTTTATGAAGAAGCTCACAGGCAAGGAAAAGCCCGTTTTGTTCTACGGCGCGTACTCGCTCGTTGCTAACGGTATCTCCTTCGGAGCAGGTCTTATAATTGCTAACATCCTGCCCGGCATATTCTAAAATGATTTATAGCCCTCGTTCTGTTCGGAGCGAGGGCGAAACCACATAAAAAGCAAAAAGCAACTGTCGGTTGACACATTGAAAGCCCTCGGTTGGTGGTATGTAACCGTGCTTTTTGATACAATAAAGACACGATGAAGCACAGTGCTTTACGAAATTTTCAAACGAGGTGTTTATATGATTTTAGCTGACAAGATTATCAGACTACGAAAAAAGAACGGTTGGTCGCAAGAAGAACTTGCCGACAAGATGAACGTATCCCGTCAAGCCGTTTCAAAATGGGAGAGCGCGCAGACAATTCCCGATTTAGAAAAGATATTACAGCTTGGCACGCTGTTCGGCGTTACAACGGACTATCTTTTGAAAGATGAGATTGAGGAAGAAGAATTTTCAAACGATGATTCTTCAGACACAACTGTAAAGAAGATTTCTATTGAAGAAGCCAATACTTATCTTGAACAGAGGAAACGCGCCTCTTGGCGTATTGCTCTTGCCACGTTCTTGTGTATCCTTTCTCCCATTGCTCTTATTGTATTGACTACGTTATCGGGACTACCTAATCCGATTATAACGGAAACAACTGCAAGTGCGGTTGGGTTAATTGTTCTGTTCGCATTTATTCTGTGTGCCGTACCGATCTACATTTATTGTGGATTTAAGAATGAGCCGTATGCTTTCCTTGATAAGAATATCCCTTTTGAGCTTGAATACGGCGTAAAAGGAATGGTGACGGAACGAAAAAAGAAGTTTAGAGATACTTATATTAAGTTCAATATCATAGCAGCTTGTGTGTGCATTTTCTCTCCGATTCCATTGATCATATCCGGCTTTACTGAAAATGAGCTTCTTGTTATAATGATGCTCGCAGTTATGATGATTGTTGCAGGGATAGGCGCAAGCATTTTCATTGTTGTGGGCGTACAAAATGCAAGTATGCAGAAGCTACTTAAAGAAGGAGAATTTACCGAGAAGGAGAAAAAGAGAACGAGCGTAAAAGAGGCAGTTGGATTTGCCTATTGGGGTGTTCTGACGGCAATCTTCTTCATTTGGGGATTTCTCGGCAATGACGGTAGTGGAATACAAGGAAACAGTTGGATTAGTTGGCGATATAATTGGATTGTGTTTGCGGTAGGCGGTATATTGTTCCCAATCGTTATGATGTTGTGTAATTTAATTGCTGATAAAGATAAAAAGGACTAAAATAAGCCCTCGATCCGAAATGGAGCGAGGGCTATTTTAATGTCAAGAACAAAAAAATTATAGAAAAACATTAAAAATCTATTGACAAACATAAATTCTCATGCTATAATATTCAATGCTAAGTCAAAACACATTTTTTATTTGACAAGTCTATCGGATGTGTGTTATACTGTGCGACAGTTTGAGATTGGAAGGAGGCTTACGTGTGTTAATTTGTGTACGCTAATAAGCAATAAAAAGTAGAAGTACCTTTCCACATGATGGTGGGCTTTTTTTGCGTGCGTATGCAAAGGAACACGTAGGTTTGACACGAGCAGTCTTTGAACTGTATCGTGGTGTTTTTTCGTGCTTTGTTGTTATGCAGGCGTCTGCCCTCTCTGTGGGACAACGCCTGCTTTTTATTGCAGAAACAAAGGAACAATGCAATAAAAAAGGAGGTTCGCATTATGACCCAAAACAACAATTCATGGAGAAAAACTTATTTTACACTTCTTGCCGGACAAGCAATATCCTTTATTAGCAGCGGTATTTTGCAAATGGCCATTATCTTTTATTTGGTTGCGAAAACTAATTCTGCAATCATATTGACGGCGGCAACACTGATTGGATTTTTGCCGCAAGCCTGTTTAGGCCCGTTTGCAGGTGCTTTTGTTGACCGGCACAGCCGTAAAAGCGTAATGATTGGTGCGGATTTGATAATTGCCGCCGCTGGCGGTATTCTGGCGCTGGTGGCGTTTTACATGGAATTGCCCGTATGGTCTATTATGGTTGTCCTGTTAATCCGAAGTGCGGGAACTGCTTTTCATTCTCCAGCATTCAGCGCAGCAACACCTATGATTGTGCCAAAAGAGGAACTTACAAAATGCGCTGGTTACACGCAGACCATGCAAGCAGTAAGTGCGATTATCAGTCCAGCTGCCGCAGCGTTTTTATATGCTGTTTGGCCTCTTAATGCAATTATATTGTTAGATATTGTGGGTGCAATCCTTGCCTGTGTGACTGTTGCGATTTCGTCCATACCAACGCCTGAACTATGTCCAGAAACGAAAAGACAACAGTTTTTACAGGATATGAAAGAGGGGTATGTGGTATTAAAGCAAAACAGGGGCCTCTTTGCTCTGCTCTGGATTGGTGTAATTTATATGTTCTTTTATATGCCAATCAGTACGCTTTTTCCTCTCATCTGTATGTCATACTTCAAAGGAACACCGGCCCATGCCTCTGCCGCTGAAATTGCTTTTGCGGTTGGTATGCTGCTTGGCGGAGTCATTCTGAGCATTTGGGGCGGTTTTAAGAAACGGCGGTACACCATCGGTCTTTCCGTTCTCCTGATGGGCGTTAGCAATATGCTCTCCGGGCTTTTGCCGCCAGACGCATTTCTTGTCTTTGTTGTGTGCTGTACTGTTATGGGAATTTCCGCTCCATTTTACGGTGTGCAAAATGCGATTTTTCAAGAAACGGTCAAACCAGAATATCTGGGGAGAGTTTTTTCTCTACTGACAAGCGCCGCTTCCCTCGCCATGCCGTTTGGCCTTGTCATTTCCGGGCCTCTGGCGGAGCGGCTGGGAGTTGAGAAATGGTTTGTCATTTGCGGAATTGGCATTATCATCGTTGCGCTTGCCGTATTTTTACTACCCGGTTTGAGAGAGATTGACAATACGCAATAATCAACTGCACCTTTTTCTATTACTAAACAAAATGCCTGGATGGTGGTTCTGAAAAACCAGAACCGCCGTTCAGGCATTTTTTATCTTCGTCCTCTCTGCGGTTTTGGATTCTTCAGCAAGTCGGATTTTTCCGCAATCTTTTTCAGCCACTTCCGTTCTTCTACTGACAGCTTCCTAAAATTCAGCTTGAGCCGTTTGCAGATAAACGCCAAGTACGCTTGTTCCGTGTCGCTGTCCTGGCTGACGATTTCACCAGCAGTTTCCAGCATTTCTTTTAGCGGGTTATCCTCTGGGACGCTGAAAAAATCGTCCTTGTGTGTTTCCCGCAGAGCAAGGGCAATCCCGTTTATGTCCCGTTGTATCACATAGCGGCAAAACTCGTCCTCATCAATATGGGCGGTGATAAGCTGTCTTAACTGCGTATCACTCATGCCAGGATTATGCTTTTTTATAACAGTTGCGCTCATCGTGTCCACTATGGCGTTTGCACCCTGCGCCTGTTTCAGTGCCGTTCCGTTCACATAGATTTCAAGGTCAGCCATCAGCCGGGGGAAATCCGGGTGCGCCGCCAGCTCACACAGCAGGGTATTGTCTATCCTCCCGCTTTTCAGCAGGTCAATCATTTCATCACTCAAACGCAGGTCTGCAAGATCGGCGTTTGGGTGATTTTTCATTTCAGACAGCCCCAGCAGATAATCAGCGGTCACACCGTAAAACTTCGCCAGCCGGATAAGGGCATAGTGGCTGATGTCCTTGAAGTCTTCCGTTTCGTACCGTGACTAACCAAAATGACTTATGGTTTATGTCAAACTCTTATTATGACACAACCCCTAAACCAAATGCTGATTTTACAAATGCGAACAGAAGTCATAATACAGTGTTTACCTATATTGGACTTGATGCAAACAAAGACTCTATTACTCACATTGGTGTTTCGGCAGCACCGATGTATGAGGGAGAAAAGCGCCCCACCGATATGATAGAACCTGTTGGAAACAATTCTTCGGGTGGTTCTCACACAGGGTATCAATGGGCAAGCAAAGAACTTCATCCCGGTTGGAACTCGGTTATACCTATGAACGGTGGTGGAGGTAGTGACGATCCACAAAAGAAAATCAAGTACCCAAGCCGATATGCCGCAGACCTTTATATCAATAATCAAAAAGTCGCTGAGCTTGATTTGCTTATGCAGAAAGGAGAAGCGGAATGACGGCTTATCAAAAATTATACACGGGAATTGGTAGAGCCGCGTGGGGATATTTCTTTATCTATTTTGACTTCAATATCAACACCGTAAGTATTTTACCGTCATTTATCGGCTATATGCTTTTCCTGTCTGCAATCAACTGTCTGTGTGAGGAAGAAAGGGAACTAAACTTATTACGCACTTTGGGCGTAATTCTTACTGTATGGCACGTTGCATCGTGGCTTGCGAGTTGGGGATCTATTGATCTTGACGGTATGCTCCAAGTTGTAGATATAATAATTGGTGTCGTCAATATCTATTTTCATTTTCAGCTTCTCACCAATTTGGCGTCGATTGCTACCAAGTATCAATCCGCCGATGATGAGTTGGATGCAAAGCTGCTCAGATACCGCACCTTGCAGACAGTTATGCTGACCGCAGTTATCATTGTTGGGTATTTGGCAAAATGGTTGCCCGAGCTTGTAACAGTGGTCTCTATCGGTATGATAATCATTTATCTGATTGCCGGCATACTCTTGATGAAAGCTTTGTTTGATCTGAGACGTAGTATATCATCTGATTCGGATTCCAATAATACCGATACTGATATAGAAACTGAAGAAATATGAAATAAGGGTGTCGCTTCGGCGGCACCCTTATTTTTCTATATTATTACTTTAAGAAATCGCTTCTAAATTCCTGCTCTCTAAAGCAGCAGCCTTGACGGTTGAGTTCGGCAACCTTGATTGCAACAAGGTTAATATCAGATCGCATAGCTCTTGCGATTTGTTGAACGTCAAAACCTCGGTATATATACTCCTTTATCTCATCATCGGGGAGCATAAGTTGTGCTGCGAACAGATTGGCTTCATATTCCATACGGTTCTCACGCATATCGAAAAGGTTGAACTCTTGGAATCCACCTGCTTGTATTGCTTCTTCGCGGTGCAGAAGATGATGACCGAGCTCGTGTCCGAATACGATCTCTCGCACAACGGGATGAAGGCTATCGTTTATAAATATGATCGGCTGACGCTCGATTACCTTGTATGCACCTTTCTGTTTCTTAAAAGGGGCAGGGATTATCAGTATTCCCATTTCTTTGGCTATTCGTTCAGGGCGTCTATTTTCATAAGTGCGAAACACCTTATTCGCAACAGATACAGCATCTTTGACTTGTGCCATCAATATCCCCCTTTCTCTGTGGTATAAGTATAGCACACAGTATGTACCATAAAACGGACAATGAGGGTATTAGTCATTATCCTTCTTCTGATACTTTTTGGGAGTATATTTCTCTTTGTTGATCTTTTTTACTTTCCAATAAGCATCTTGAACAGCTTGCATGAATACATCTAAATCTTCTTCTGCCATTTCACCGCCTGCAAAAAGGGCATTGACATCGGCAAGTACGCGTTCTGCGCCTTTTGCTCCGCGCGGACCAAATTCTGCACCGATACCTAAGATAAATTCCTCGTTTTCGGTGAGCAAGTAATTTACATCTAAATTGAGAGCATCTGCAATTTTTTGATAAGCATCTCTTGATCTTGGATGGTTGAGACCTAATTCGTAATTTTGCAGACTACGATGAGAAACCCCTATATATTTTGCAAAGTCTGCTTGGGTCATTTGCAACTTTGCTCTTTCCTTTTTCATTATATCAGCGAAAGCCATATTAACCTCCAATATCGAAATTTTTTCAAAATACGCAACTTATTTTCGTAAAACCTCTTGACAAACGCAAGTGAGTTGTGTATAATATAGACACGATACGCAACTGACTTGCGTTTATTATACACTTTATTTGCGTATTTGTCAAGAGCTTTGAGTAATTTTGTAAAAATAATTTAGGAGGGAATATGGAACGGGTGATACTGCATAGCGATATGAACAACTTTTATGCTTCTGTCGAATGTATGTTGAACCCCGAACTGAAAGCCTATCCTATTGCAGTATGTGGCGATGTGGAAGAACGACACGGTATTGTCCTCGCAAAGAATTACAAGGCGAAGGCAAAAGGAGTCAGCACGGGGGAAGCCATTTGGCAAGCCAAACAGAAATGCCCCGGATTGCTTATTGTTTCTCCGCATTACGACGAGTATATGAAATACTCAAAAAAGGCAAGAGCAATTTACGGTCGGTACACTGATGAGATAGAACCATTCGGGATGGACGAGTGTTGGCTTGATGTAAGCGGCAGCACACGTGCTTTCGGAAGTGGGGAGAAGATCGCCAATGAGATAAAAGAAGCGATCAAGTTTGAGTTGGGTCTTACGGTGTCGGTCGGAGTGTCGTATAATAAAATCTTTGCCAAGCTCGGCTCGGATATGAAAAAGCCGGATGCAGTTACGGTTATCACTCAAGACTCGTATAAAGAACAGATATGGGGACTTCCCGCATCTGATCTGCTTGGTATTGGCAGAGCAACAACAAAGAAACTTGCTTCTTATGGTATTACAACCATAGGGCAGGTTGCGAATTGGCCCTTGGAATTTTTTGAAAGAAAACTTGGTAAATGCGGCGTTGATATATGGCGCTTTGCCAATGGACTTGATGAATCCAAAGTGACCGTTCGCAACATAGAAGCACTTGATAAGTCTTGCGGTCACGGTATTACCGCGTTGCAAGATCTTGAAGATTCGGTGGAAGTGTGGAAGTTTATACTTGAGCTGTCGCAGGACATAGGGCATAGACTTTTCACTTTTAATAAAAAAGCAACGGGCGTTGCGATTTCGGTTAGAGATAACGAGCTGTTTACTAAGCAGTGGCAATGTAAGATTCCTCTATCCACTCAAAGCCCTTCCGTTATTGCGCGAGAAGCCTTCTCCCTATTTGAGAAGAATTATTCTTGGAAACATCCGATCCGTTCTATCACAGTTCGGGCGATCAACCTTGTGTCGCTTGACTATGACGAGCAGATCAGCCTATTTTATGATGCAGAGAAAAGTTCTCGAATAGAAGCTCTCGATAAGGCGGTAGAGGAAATCCGTTCCCGTTACGGTTACAATGCGATCAAAAACGCCACGTTGCTTCAGAACCCCAAAATGCCCTCGCATAATAGTCCGAAACTTATTATGCCGACGGGAGTGCCACAGTAAAGGAGAAACTATACTATGAAATTCAAGAAAGTGTATGTGACGATGATCGTTAAGATCACAAAGGATGGAAGTCTCCGTCCGTTGAGTATGGTGTGGGAAGATGGTGCGACCTATGAGATTGACAGAGTTCTCCACATTACACCTGCCGCTTCTTTGAAAGTCGGCGGTTGCGGAACCCGATATACAGTAATGATCGAAGGCAAACAGAGAGACCTTTATGACGAGGACGGCAAGTGGTTCGTCGAGAAGGAAGTGCCTGCATAAGCAATGGGAGGTGACGAATGAACCAATTTAATATGTCTAATATGGAGATCGAGGAGTTTTGCGAAGCTTTGGTTTTGGATTACATTCGCAAGTACAACGCTCCTACCGATTATATAGATATAAGAGGTCTTATTACCGATTATCTTGGTCTGGAGATAGAGTTTGAAAGCATCGTCGAGGATGATGAAACGATTACCGCGTTTATTGCCAATGGTTCAAGAACTCTCAAGATAATCAATAACGGTAAGGTTACGGAGGTTCTGTATCCCCGTAAAACAATGGTCGTTGATAAGTGTTATCTCGCTCCCGATCAACGTGAGCGTTGCAGATTCAATATGGCGCACGAAGCAGGGCATTACCTTATGAATAAGCTCTGCAATACCAATGTTGCATCTTTTAACCGTGATATGGATTTGTCCGAATATATTCCGACAGAGCAGCTCCACAATGCGTTCAATATCAATGAATCAAGAGCAAACAAAATTGCTGCCGCGCTTTTGTTGCCGAGATTTGTTGTAGAAAACGCGCTTAAACGCTTTAACAAAGGAGAACCAATCAGAATATACGGAGAGAACGTATTTGACCCCGAGGGTAGAGTAATCATGAAGCAGATGGCTGATTTGCTTGGAGTAAGGTTCCAACCTTTGTTTATAAGACTTCGCCAATTCGGTCTGCTTGACTATCATCCTCTTGAAGAATTGCTGATGAAGCAGATCCTTGAGTCGGAGGTGTATGCGTAATGAGACCAAACACAGCACCGAAGTTTCAAGATAAACCGCTTACAGCCGAAGCTCATCGTAAGATGATCCTTTCATTTGAAGAATGTACTTCGCTGCCCGAAAGAGAGCTGAAGTGTCCATATTGCTCCCATTACATTGAAGGTGTTTTCGCAGACACAACAGGACACGTCAGAGTGAAGTGCAATAAGTGCAAAGCTGAAATGGTTTTGAACGTAGCCTATTTCCGCAGGCTGCGTAAGAAACTGCAACGTAGCAGATACCAATATGCGGATTCGTATTATCAACACAGATACAAATAATTAAATAATTACTTTATAGCGTATAGGCAGACCGCCCGAATGGGCGCAGATCTCAAGCATCGTATGAAGGCAAGTAACAGAGTATAACTCTGTCTTGTTTCCGTGCGATGCTTTTTTACATACTGCATTACTGCCTTCATACGAAACGTTGAGCCTCCTCCTGCCTTGCGCGGGAGGAGGCTTTTTTGTTTATCCGGACTCAAAACGGTTTTCAAAACGATTATATCGCAAAGGCGGTGATGATCGTGTGGGAGACCTATATAGCTAAATATCCTTAATCCCTTGAATTTTGATTTTCAACAGAACAGTTCAAAAACAAAATTTCAAAATTCAAGGAGATTAAAAAATGAAAACAATTTATATGGTTAAGAAAGATGCAAACAAGACATACAGCGAAGATAATTGGATTCTTATGAGCCCCAAGGAATTCCGTGTGTTCAGACAGAACACAGATTGCACAGGAAGATATTTTGTTCAACTTGATGTTTGTGAATTTGGAGAAGATCGAATTATTGCAGAATGTGAAAAGAAAGAAGCACAAAGATACCACGCTGAGTTGGTTGAACGTATGAGAAATATTCAAGCAAGAAAGAACAGAGATATAAAAGTATTTCCTTTTGATGTGGCTTATGAAGATGGAGAAGAACTGAATGGTGAAGATGCAATAATTGATGAATCATGCAATGTTGTTGAAGAAGTCATTATGAAAATGACGCTCGATACTCTCCAAAATGCACTGTGTTCCTTATCGGAAGAAGAATATGATTTGATTGATTCAATTTTCCTTTCAAGAATTGAAACAGAAAAAACTTATGCAAAGAAGAATGGATATTCGCAATCAACGATTCACTATCGAAAGCAGCAGATATTGGACAAGCTGAAAAAATTTTTCTAAAAATTTTTCGATTTTTTTCTGAAATCTGTGACAGTGAAAAGTAGAGAGGATAAATCTCAAGGATCTTTGAAAACAGAATACCCATTCATCAAGCACTTTACCCACGTTATATTTGCGAGGAGTGAATAAGCCAAGCTCAAAAGGTGCGCCAAGATCTCCCTTTACGGAGGGAGCGATCAAACGATACTTTGAGTGAAGTCGGATTACCACCGACAGAGGGCGATGACAAACGTGAGGGATAATGATACTTCAGTAGCCGAAAGGCGCTGCCTGCGGAGTACCCGGGGGAGGTGAGATTCCTATGGAGCCGACTCGTAATCGGACGCTTGATGACTTCCCATGCCGAACAATGTTCGGTCACACCGGGGTGTCGAGGACAAATAGGTGTGTTAAGAGCCAAAGGTAAAACGGTAGACCACCTTTCACATAGGTCTGCCTACGGCGGCTCGGATACATACCTATTTATCTTTGATGGGAAGAACCTTATGGTATGGGTATTCGATTCAAAGAAATTCATAGGGGAAAGGCAGTATAATGAACACTTTTGAACGGTATATGCAGAAAGAGCATAGTGGTAAAGCCAACGCCGTTAAGAGCAAAGTCATTGAAGCAAGGTTCCATTGTAAGGGGGCAGAAGTCCGACGAATGGTGAACGAGCTTAGATGTAAAGGCGTTCCTATTTGCTCAAGCAATCGAGGCTATTACTACGCAACAAGCAACGAAGAAATCCAAGAGACCATCGCCCATTTAGAGGGGCGTATCAAAAAGATCAGAGCCGCACAGGACGGCATCAAAAAACTACTTAAAAAGGAAGGTTAAACAAATGAACAAGAGACACGAATTTTCACGCTACATGACAGCTATTCTGAATGGATATGAAGCTATGCGGGACGATACCGACCCGAGAGTAAAAGAGGTGCGTATCATTCACGCACGGTGGGCATTTAAGAAATGCACGGCAATGTTCAACGATAAACGTGAGAACCTGCGCCGTTGGCTTGACGGTGAGCCTTGTGTTTTCGTTAGCCCGGTAGCGGGAGCACTCATCGAGATTGAGATCGGTGAAGATTTCGATGCGATGTTCCACTTCCTTGAGTTCTGCCGCAAGCAGAATAATCACGAACCCATTGACGACGACTTTTGCGACTACCTCGCACTTCTGATCACCAAGAGTCAGCGTCGGTGCTGTGAAGAATGTTAAACAGTGAAAATCTCCTTTCTTTTCACTTCTTTTCTTACGAGAACCGCCCAAGCAAACTTTTTTGGCGGCTCTTGTCATACATAGCCATTTTCGGCATAACAAAGGAGGTTCATAGATATGGATAGAAAAATCAGACGCGGTGAGATTTACATTGCCGACCTTGACCCCGTTATCGGATCGGAGCAGGGAGGAGAGAGACCCGTGTTGGTCATTCAAAATAACGTAGGAAATACGCATAGTCCTACTGTGATCGTGCTTGCAATCACAAGCCGTTGCCAAAAGAAAAAATATATGCCTACCCACATTCCTATCGAAAGTAGCGATCTTTCTATGAGTTCGATTGCACTTGCAGAGCAGGTAAGGACGGTAGACAAAACAAGGCTTACTCGATATGTCGGACGAGCAAGCAGAGAGTCGATGGAGGCTGTTGACCAAGCGTTGAAGGTCAGTATGGGGGTGAGCTAATGACAGAAGAACTGAGAAATCAAATGATCTATCTTGCTTCGGTCGATATGCTCCGCCGAATGTTAAGAGATAAAAAGTTCGACAAGAAGGTTCTTGATCGACTCAATCACAAGAACGCAGAAACAATGAATGTCAAGGTTGTGGAGCTGTAAAATCGCATCCTTGTTGGATTTTCAAAAATCAATAAAATTATAGTAGAAGGAGGCGAGAAAGTAATGATTACTAAAAAGAACGTCCAAATCATTCAACCAACAATCGGGCTTGAAGCAGAAAAGCTTATCAGAGTTGCGGCTTATTGCCGTGTAAGTACAGACTCAGAC
>OIEH01000575.1_pt1 | contig 19881 bp, 12 predicted proteins | sample 1604811 | NCBI WGS metagenome assembly OIEH01 (sample SAMN01760945, study PRJEB22395) | human gut metagenome | reverse complement strand
ACGCCGGGTACGGCGGTTATGGGCGGTACTTCTATGATTTCGATGACATCGGGTATTTCAATGCCGTATACCTGCTCGCCGATATAGAAGGTCAGTACCTTAGTTATTTCTGTATTCTGAGGATCTTTCTTTGCGTCCTCCATTGCCTTCTGCGTGTTCAGAAGTTCCTGTAATTTATCATTATAATTCTCTGACAAAGTAAAGCCTCCGTTTCCTTAGCCGATAAGATTGTTGACATCGATTATAAGCGATATTGTGCCGTCGCCCATTACGGTACAGCCCGACAGGCCCTCCGCCTTGATATTGTACTGGCTGAGGTATTTCGGGAACGGTTTTACAACCACGGGCTGTTCGCCTATCAGCTTATCTGCAAACAGGCAGACATTCTTTCCGCCGACATCGACAAGAAGCAGGATACCGTCCTCAAGCTTTGTGACCTCGGTCGGCATATTGAACTTTTCGTGCAGACGGAGGATAGGATAGCACACGCCTCTTATCATTATCATTTCGCCCTGCTTTGTATCGTTGAGCAACTGGTTGTTTGCAACCATAAGGCTTTCCTTGATAGATGAGATCGGCACTGTGAATATCGTAGAGCCGACTTTCAGCTTCATACCCTCGACAATGGCAAGAGTAAGCGGAATTCTGATGATGAAGCTTGAACCCTTGCCCTCTTCGCTTTCAACGGTAAGTGTACCACCGCACTGTTCGATATTACTGCGTACAACGTCCATACCTACGCCTCTGCCGCTGTATTCCGTAACCGTATCATTGGTCGAGAAGCCGGGCAGGAGAATCATGTTCTGGATTTCCTTCGTTGTATATTCGCTTTCGGGCTTTGTAAGAAGTCCGCTTTCCTTTGCCTTTTCAAGAACCTTTTCGCAGTTGATGCCTGCACCGTCATCTGAAACGGTGATGATAACTTCACCTGCCGAGTGCTTTGCAGACAGCTTTACAGTACCCTTTTCGGGCTTACCCTCGGCAATGCGGACATTTATATCGTCCTCTATGCCGTGATCCATACAGTTTCTTACAAGGTGCATAAGAGGATCGTTCAGGTTATCTACTATGCTCTTGTCAACCTCGGTCGTTTCACCTTCAAGAACAAGCTCTGCTTCCTTGTTCAGCTTTATCTTCATATCACGGACAATTCTGCCCATCTTCTGAAATACGCCTGCAAGCGGTACCATTCTGATAGACATTACAGTATCCTGAAGCTCGTCTGTCAGCTTTCTGAGCTGTCTTGCCGCCTTTGAGAAGCTCTCAAGCTCAAGACCCTCAAGATCGGGGTTTGCTATTACCATTGACTCGGTCGTTATGATTTCACCGACAATATCGTGCAGTGTGTCAAGCTTTGACAGGTTTACGCTGATAAGGCTATGCTTCTGACCGCCGTTAGCCTTTTTAATATCCTCCTGAGCCTTTGTGACCGCACTCTTTGCGGCAGGCTTTGCAGGAGCGGGCTGAGCCTGCGGCTTTTCCTCCGTCTTTGCAGGGGCGGCAACGTGTGCTCTTCCGATCTCTTTAACCGGTGCGGGAGCAGGCTTTTCTTCGGCATGTGCCGCAGACGGTGTGTCTATTATTTCGTAAGACTCAACGTTGACTGCACCTTCTATAGCTTTAATTACCGTATCATTATCTCCGTCAAAGCCCTTGAAGGTCACAAGGAAACCGTTCTCGACAATATCCTTTGCCGTATCCGCATTGGATTCAACATCGGGAGGAGTACAGCTGATAACTTCGGCAACATCCTTTATCTTTGTCAGCAGAAGGAAAGCACGGAGGTTCTCCATCTTACAGCCATCCTCGAAGAATACACGGACGGTCATGCTTCCCTCAACGTTGCTTCCTGCAGGAGCGGCAGATGCTTCCTGCTTTGCCGCAGGAGCGCTTTCCGAAGGAGCGCTTTCCGAAGGAGCAGCACCGCTTTCCATTGCTTTTAATCTTTCCGTTGCGTCTTCGAGCTTTTTGAACGTTTCCGAGAAGTCGGTAGGCGTATAGTCGTCATCCCCCGAATTCTGTATATACTCGATTTCAGCCTTATATAGATCGGAAACCTCAAATATAAGTTCATATACAAAATGTGCATCCTTCGCAATTTCGGGCTTCTCCCTTATTACAAAGAACATATCCTCGCCCTTGTGCGCAAGATGCTGGAGATTTTCAAATCCCATCATTGCAGACGAGCCTTTGATTGTGTGCATTATTCTGAATATCTCGTTGATATCCTCCTGCGAGAATACATTTGCATCCTCTGTTCTGAGAAGAATTTCATCGAGCTGTTCAAGCAACGTATTGGTTTCAAATATGTACATTTCGAGCATGGATTCCATGCCGGGTTCAACCTTTGCCATATACAAAACCGCCTTTCCCTGATTTTTTTATTTTACAATCGTAAGATTGATATTGATAAATCCCTTGAAATGTGCTAAACTTAAAGTCAAGCAATGCGATGCACGGCTTTAAAATGTGCATCTGAAAGGAAATATATATGCCCAACATTCCACAGATTACGGCTCCTGTTTCCAACAGTAAGAGCTATTCGTTCACTAACCGGCAGTATGACGGTAATATAGAACCGTTTGATATGGTCGAGCTTGCTCAGCCTATCAAAGCATCTACGGCGCAGGATAACGATTCCGCCGCCGCTATGATGATGGGCAGAAAGAATCTCGCTCCGCTTACTGTTCAGATAAAAGATCCCACTATGGCGGTCGAAACGCTCAAGAACCTGTTAAGTTCGGATCTGCTCGAGCAGACGATGATCAACGGTTACACAGAGCTTTACGACGATATGGATGAGCTTATCAAGAGCTTTTATCTTGCTCCCGAAAAGCTGGTCCGTGAGATTCAGAACCAGGAAAAGCAGAACACGATGTTCAGCGGTGATGAGTTTTACAAGCTGCTCCACGGTATCCTGAAGACCACCACAAGCCCCGATATAAAAGAAAGTATCGGTCAGCTACTGAAAGCACTCAACTATTCGTCAAACAAGCAGGAGATACTTAATGCACTCGGTGCGAATCTCAAATTCCTGTCCGAATATTTTTCACCGAACGAGTCGCTCTCCCGCAAGCTCTCCGATTTGTCTTCACAATGGAAGAGCAGTAGTGCGGCTGATATGTTCGAGCCGCTCAAGAGTGAAACGCTCGCACTGCTGAAGGACGTTTCCGCAAGTCTTCTGAACGATGAAAGAACACAGACGTTCATTCCGCTCATAATACATAATCTTTCACGCTACAACACCAACAACGGTATGCTCAAGGAGAGCTTTGCAAATCTCCTTGCATATATTCCGTCGGATGATATGCGTAGGGAGCTGTCTGTTGCATTTGGAAATCTTCTTAAAAAGATTTTCAGCAAAAAACAGCTCAGCGAGATGTCGGATATTCCTGATAGTTATAATAATACACTAAATCAGTCCGAAAATCAAGACTATTTAAGCATTTTTGACAATAAAGCTGAAAAATTATCTCTGTCTTTGTTCATTAAGTCACATTTATCCGATGAAAGCTATCTTGCGGAGTTGGATTTGTCCAGGGATAAGCTGGAGTTTCTGACATCGCCGTTTGATGAAGGAAAACAATCCGGATTGCAGACACTTAAGAATATAATAATGGCAATGCTGACAGGCACTGACAGCCGACAGATTATTCCTGCGGTACATCGTGATTTTCAGGGGATCAAGGATATGGCGGCACTTGTTGACTACCTCAATGAGATCCTCCGTGAAATGCCGGATATACCTCAGCGTGACACGCTTTTTGAGTTTTTCACCAATATAGTAAACGAGATGGCACAGCGTAAGGAACTGCCGCCTTCGAGCAATATCCCTTCCGCACCGTCTACTCTTGATAAGCTGACCGATTTTATCGGTAAGAATATAAATCACGAGGCTATTCAGTCGCTGGACGATTTCAATGCGTCAAATCTTCTGCAGAGCCTTCTCAATGCACCGGGTGTATTCACACCTCTTGCGCACTATATCCTGCCGTTGCAGATCGAGGATACAAAGGCGTTCGGCGAGTTGTGGGTCGATAACGATGAGAACAACCCCAACAACACGCCTGTCGGACAGAAGAATTATCACTTGTTCCTGACATTTGACGTTGAATCTATAGGACGTTTTGAGGTCGATATGTACGCACTGGGTGAAAATATCAATCTGTCGCTTCTTTATCCCGAAAAGTTCGGCTTCAAGATAAAAAGGCTTAGCGATAAAATTGACCTTATAATAAGGAATATCGGCTATAAGCCCGCAAAATTTGAAACTGCGGTGCTGAGAAAGCCTCATGTGCTGACAGAGGTTTTCCCGAAAATAATTGACAGGAGGAAGGGCCTTAATGTCCAAGCGTAATTTAGGAAAGCAGGCTGCGGCGGCGCTTAAGTACAATCCCGACCTTAACTATGCTCCGGTCGTGGTAGCGTCCGGCCTTGGCGAGCTTGCGAAGAAGATTATAAATATCGCAGACGAGAACGGCGTTCCCGTTTACCGTGACGACAGCACGGCGGCGCTTCTTGTAATGCTCAACAGCGGTGAAACGATACCGGTCGAGCTGTACAGAATTATTGCGGCTATCTATGCGGAGGTCGTTTACTCCGCCAATGATATGAAAAAAGGCAAATAAGCCAAATACAAAAGAAAGAAGACAAAAGAAATGGTAAAGACAAAAAATCTCACATTAATGGTTACGGCAGCTGTGCTTGCCGCACTTACCTGTGTTGCGACAATGGTGGTACAGATACCTATGCCGCTAAAGGGCTATGTAAATCTCGGCGATGTAATGGTGCTTACATCGGTATGGCTTATCGGCTCGCCGTGGGGAGTTGCGGCGGCAGGCATAGGCTCTGCGATGGCGGATCTGCTTACAGGTTATGCTTATTATGCGCCTGCAACGCTGATAATCAAGGCACTTATGGCAGTAGCGGCATTCTACATTGCAAAGTGCTTTATGAACGGCTCTTATTTCAAGTCGCTTGTCGGCAAGGTAATCGGCGGCACTGTGGCAGAAATAATTATGGTGGCAGGCTACTTCGTTTATGATATTATACTTTACGGCAACGTAGCAACAGCGGCGGCAGGCATTTTAGGAAACGCAATACAGGGCGCTGTAGGGCTTATAGCAGGTGTGCTTCTGACAGTTGCACTTGAAAAAGCAGGAACGAAGAAATTGCTCGGTTTTGATAAGTAAATCATTCATTATAATCAGGCGGCGAAGGTAATTATACCATTCGCCGCCATTTTTTGACCGTTCGTGCCATATTTGTTGAAATTCTCTTTATGGAATGTTACAATTGTATGATAGATAAGTAACGCATATCATTACTTGAAATTTCCCGGATAAGGAGAGACAAATGAAAAGAAAATTTTCAACCAGAATCATAACTTGCATAGCAACATCTGCCGTCCTTGCAGTCGGCACGTTGTCATTTACAGTAATCAGCGCAATTGCCGATGAAGCGGTGAGTTATTACGGACTGTCCGCAGACGGTACTGTTATAAGCGGAACGGTAACTGATTATACAAAGATAGCTTCAACTGATACTGCATGGGGCACTGCCGGTAAAGAAACGTGGTATGTGGCCGACGGTATCGTTAATATCATCACAACAACCTATGATTATGACAACAATAAAAATGTATATAATCCTGTAGAAATTAAAGGAAATGTAAATGTCATACTCAAGAACGATGCAGTGGTAAGTGTAGTGAACGGTATTGCCGGCACAGACGCAACAATAACTTTTTATAGTGAGAGTGAAAACGCAAGCGGTGTTATTGGCTTTATCGGAGCCACAGGCGATGATGGCGGGTGGGGTACTACGGATAGCGGTTCCGATGAGGCTAACGGAAAAAGCGGTGAGGACGGCAAAGTTGCGGTAAATGTTTCGTCGTTCACGGTTGCAGGCGGCACAGTAACTGTTATCGGCGGCAATGGTGGTAAAGGCGGCGATGCAGGTTATAACACTGACTACGATACAAATGAAAAGTATTACGGCATTGGGGGTAACGGCGGTAACGGCAGTGCGGCTATAACCGATAATACAAAGGTGTATCTTAATGGCGGCAGACTTAACGTTACAGCCGGCAGAGGCGGAAACCCCGGTACAAATACCAATGTACCGTCTGAACAGCAGGATAATTATAAAGGCAAGCCGGGAAATGACGGAACATCGGTAAGCGGAATATACGCAGTAAACGGTATTCTCAATGTCAATAAGCTCGATGATTCCGATACAGGCGATACTTCTGGCGATTTTAAGCTCCTGTCTGCGAACGGTTACGAAAATGCAAAGCTCGATATAATCGGTCACGGAACGGCAAAGGTAACTGACGGCACTGTTATTGAAACCTACGGCGATATTTCCGTAGCAGGTACTCTGTCTGTCGATAACGGTACGATACTCACAAACGGCAGTATCACAAAAGCCGACAGTGCGGCACAGATAACAAAGACGAACGGCGGTGTTATCCGCAGGTTCACACCTGCTTCCGGTGCCGGATATACGCTGGATTATGCAAGCGGTAAGTGCATTGCGGAAACCGGCTATAAAATAAAGCTGTCGGGCGGAAATGCTTTAACCGATGTTGCCGATGCCTACACAATAGTATCGGAATCAAACAGACTTAATATTGTCCGCATCGGTGACGGTGAAATAATAGATGACAGCGAGCCATGCACAAATGTAATGCCCTATTGCATAAAGGCAAATAATACGAATGAAACAACCGTAACGGACGGAAATGTCTTTGCTGTAGCAGGAGATTCTTCAAGGTTTACGTTTGCACTGAACGATCCCGATGAATACCGTTTCTCAGGTGTTACGGTAACAGATGCCGACGGTAATGCGGTACCTGACAATATGTACACGTTTGACAGCACGACAGGTGAGTTCATAGCACTTTCGGTTGATCGCAACCTTATCGTGACCGCAGACGCAAGTCTTAAAGATGTTGAAATATCTGTAACAGACAGTGAAAACAATCCTGTGTCAACTGTTGACATCGGTACAGATTTTGATAACGGCAACCCGACAAAGACAGTATCGCTCAAGGTGAAAGTCACAGAGGGCGGTTCTATAGCAAAGTACAGAGTAGTAAAGGAATCAGACCTTAATAAAGCAAGCGGTGTCATAACTGATACTTCTTCGTTCACAGTATCATACACTGCCGGCGATGATTGGGGTACTGCCGATGACGGCTCTTCAAAGCTTGCAAAGGGCGCAACTGCAACATTCACAGTTAAGCCCGACAGCAATTTAGCCACAGGAACTTATACCGAAGATTTCATCGTTATAACAGACAGAACCGCTTATGCGGATGCGTCTGCAGGCACTCAGGATAAGGCTCTGGCACGTTTCACGCTGACTTATAAGGTTGAACACGAGAGTGACGGTAAACTGTATTATTCCGATCTTACCGGACACTATAGTCTTTGTAAGAACTGTCAGGCAAAAATCAATAAAGAAAATCATACATTTGATATAAAGACCGTAAACGAGGATACGCTTGCACTTCCTGCAGATTGCGTAAATCCTGCCAAGTATTTCTATTCGTGCGAATGCGGAGCACACACGAATGACACAACGCTTGTATTTGAAAGCGGTGCTCCAAGCGGTCACAAATTCGGTGAGTGGAAAGAAAGCAAATCGGCAAACTGCGAAGAAGGCGGTAAGGAAAAGCATATCTGCTCCGTATGCCAATTTGAAGAAGAACGTGATACAGCACCGCTCGGACACGATTGGAATGCCGAATACACAATAGATGTAAAACCCACTTGTACAAAGCCCGGTTCAAAGTCGATACATTGTTCAAGATGTGATGCGACAAAGGATGTAACCGAGATTGAACCTCTGGGACATGACTGGGAAGATGATTTCACAATAGATGTAAAGCCTACTTGCACACAGCCCGGTTCAAAGTCTATTCACTGCTCAAGATGTGATGCGACAAAGGATGTAACAGAGATCGAACCGACAGGACATTCATTCGGTGAGTGGACGGTATCAAAAGACTCTACCTGTGTTGCAGGCGGTCAGAAAACAAGAAAATGTGAGACCTGCGGATACACTGAATATGAAGATACCGATATAGATTCGGACGCTCACGAGTGGGAAGAGGATTACACGATAGACAAGGAACCTACCTGCACGGCAGCAGGCTCTAAATCAATCCATTGCTCACGCTGTGACGCAACAAAGGATTCAACGGTTATCCCCGTTACAGATCACACCTACGGCGAATGGGAGGTAGTAACACCTTCAACCTGTATTGAAAACGGCGTCAAGAAACACGCTTGTATCCATTGCGGTTTCGAACAGACCGAAATTATAGAGCCGGCGCACGAATGGGAGGATTCCCGTACTGTTGATATTTCACCGTCATGCACTGAGCAAGGCGAGGATTCTGTACATTGCAGAAATTGCAATGAAAGAAAAGATATAAAGGAAATTTCTCCGAAGGGACACGACTGGTCTGAGTGGAAAACTCTCGTTGAGCCGACAATCACATCTGAGGGTAAAGAGTACAGAGCCTGCAACGTTTGCGGCATAAAGGAGGAGAAAGCACTTCCTAAGCTCAGCGGCAAGAAGGAATGGAAACACGATGAGAAGAAGCACTGGCACGTTGATGACAATGGCAATATAATCGATCTTGATGACCACGAGTTCAAGTGGGTGGTAGATAAAGAACCTACCGCCACAGAGCCGGGTATAGGCCATTATGAGTGCATAGCTTGTGCGTTTGAAAAAGCTCCAGAAGAATTCGGAAAGAGAAACCCCGAAACAGGTGCATCGTCACTTGCCGCCTGGATTGCGGTAGCGGCTGTTGCCGGCGGAGCAGTTCCTGCAACGTATAAGGCAAGAAAAAGAAAGAATAAGTAAGTAAAAACATCGCAGAGCAGACGAAAGTCTGCTCTGTATTTTTGCACACAAAAATGCCCTGCAACGTTCTGAATACGTTGCAGGGCAGATTTTATGCGGTTTTAATGTTAAATTCTGAAGTAGTCAACGCCGCCCTTGAACAGAAGCTGTTCCTTGTTGCCGTCAACATTAACGCAGGTGTCAGAGCTTATACGCTCTGTATGACCCATCTTACCGAGTACACGGCCGTCAGGAGAAATGATACCCTCGATAGCGCACATCGAGCTGTTGGGATTGTATGCAAGATCCATTGTAGGCTCGCCGTTAAGGTCAACATACTGAGTAGCAATCTGACCGTTTTCGATAAGTTTTGCGATAACCTCGTCGCTTGCTACAAAACGTCCTTCACCGTGCGAAATCGGTATGTTGTAAACCTCGCCCACCTTGCAGTGCATAAGCCACGGTGACTTGTTGGTGCAAATCTTAGTAAGAGCAAGCTGTGACTGGTGTCTGCCTATGGTGTTATATGTAAGCGTGGGGCTTTCGCTTGACAGAGGAACTATCTTGCCGAAAGGCACAAGACCAAGCTTAATAAGAGCCTGGAAGCCGTTGCATATACCGATCATAAGGCCGTCACGGGCATAGAGCATATTCTCTACGGCATCCTTGATTTTAGGATTGCGGAAGAATGCGTTGATAAATTTAGCCGAGCCTTCGGGTTCGTCACCGCCTGAGAAACCGCCGGGAACAGCTATCATCTGGCTGTTTTCGATTCTCTTTGCAAATTCGTTTACGCTGTCTTCCATATTCTTTGCAGAAAGGTTTCTGATAACGAATATTTCAGCTTCACCGCCGTATCTGTTGAATGCGGCAGCCATATCGTATTCGCAGTTAGTACCGGGGAATACGGGGATAAGTACCTTAGGCTTTGCAATAGTGCCGGGAGCCTTGTTGATAAGTAAGTCGCAACCCTTGTCGTAAGCAACCGATACGGGTCTCGGCATTTCGGGGAGCGAATTCTTGAAGATAGGTTCAAGAACAGCGTCATATTTCTTTTCAAGATCTGCAATGTCAAGCTTGACATCGCCTGCTGTGATCGTGTAGTCGCTCACTGTTTCACCGATAAGCTCTGCGCACTCTATTGCGCTCTTAGCCTCGATGATGAATGCACCATAGTGCAGACCGAACAGCTTTTCATCGTCCATAGCTTTAAGCTTTGCACCGATTCTGTTACCGAGCGACATCTTGAAGATACCTTCTGCAATACCGCCGTGAGCCAAAGTCCATACTGACAGGGCAGTGCCGTCGGCAATTGCCTTTTCTACTGTAGCAAATACCTTCTTGACGCTGTCAAAGTCGGGCATACCGTTTTCATCGTATGCAGGTGCAATGTAGTAAATATCACTGCAGGGGAGCTTGAATTCGGCGGAAATTATCTTGTCTGACTTTGCAGTTGAAACTGCGAAAGAAACGAGCGTGGGCGGAACATCTATATGCTCAAATGTACCCGACATTGAGTCCTTGCCGCCTATAGCGCCGCTTGAGAGTGCAATCTGAGCCTTATATGCGCCGAGAAGTGCGGCAAAAGGCTTGCCCCAACGCTCAGGATCGCCCTGTGTACGTTCAAAATATTCCTGGAATGTGAGCCAGCATTTTTCGCTCTTACCGCCTGCGGCTACTACCTTAGCCATACTCTCGACTACTGCAAGAGCGGCTGCGTGATAGGGCGACTGACGGCTTACGAAAGGATCAAAGCCCCATGCCATTATGGAAGCTGTCTTTGTGTTGCCCGAAAGTACGGGGAGCTTTGCCGCCATAGCCTGTACGGGTGTCTGCTGTGTCTTGCCCGAATAAGGCATAAGTACAGTACCTGCGCCGATTGTTGAGTCAAAGCGCTGTACAAGACCCTTCTGAGAGCATACGTTAAGGTCGGTAACGAGCTTTTCCCATTCTTCCTTAGTGTTGTGTCTGCCTGTAGAATAGCTTACCGTTGGAGCGGGAACATATATATCCGTGTGCTTTTCTGCACCGTTTGAATTTAAGAATTCTCTTGAAATGTCGCAGATAGTCTTACCGTTCCAGTTCATCTTGAGTCTGGGGTTTTCGGTAACTACCGCAACTGGAGTAGCCTCAAGGTTTTCCTTGCCTGCAAGAGCGATGAACTTGTCAACATCGTTCTTGTCAACTACAACTGCCATTCTTTCCTGTGACTCAGAGATGGCAAGTTCTGTGCCGTCAAGACCGTCGTACTTCTTGGGAACTGCGTTGAGGTCGATTTCAAGACCGTCAGCAAGCTCGCCTATGGCTACGGAAACACCGCCTGCACCAAAGTCGTTGCAACGCTTTATCAGCTTTGTTGCGTTCTTGTCACGGAATAATCTCTGGAGTTTTCTTTCTTCGGGAGCGTTACCCTTCTGAACCTCAGCACCGCAGGTTTCGAGCGATTCAACGCTGTGCGACTTTGATGAGCCTGTAGCACCGCCGCAACCGTCACGGCCTGTTCTGCCGCCGAGCAGGATGATTATGTCACCGGGGACGGGGCGTTCACGGACAACGTTCTCAGCAGGAGCGGCACCTATTACAGCACCTATCTCCATACGCTTAGCCATATATCCGGGGTCGTATATCTCAGCAACGTGACCTGTTGCAAGACCGATCTGGTTACCGTATGACGAATAGCCCTGTGCGGCTGTTGTTGTTATCTTTCTCGGAGGGAGCTTGCCGGGGATCGTCTTGTCAACAGGGAGCAGGGGATCCGAAGCGCCCGTTACACGCATAGCCTGATAAACGTAAGAACGACCCGAAAGCGGATCTCTTATAGCACCGCCGAGGCAGGTTGCAGCACCACCGCAAGGTTCGATCTCAGTGGGGTGGTTATGTGTTTCGTTCTTGAACATAAGAAGCCACTGCTCGTCCTTGCCGTCAACGTCAACGGTTATTTTTACGGAGCAGGCATTTATTTCTTCACTCTCGTCAAGGTCGGGGAGAAGACCGTCTTTTTTCAGCTTTCTTACTGCGGCGGTCGCAATATCCATAAGGCAGACAGGCTTTGCGCTTCTGCCAAGTTCCTCCTTGTCGAGCTTGTATTCCTTATAAGTTTCGGCAATATAGGGAGCGTCAATCTTCGCATTGTCGATTATTGTTCCGAATGTTGTATGACGGCAGTGATCCGACCAGTATGTATCTATCATTCTGATTTCGGTAAGGGTAGGATCTCTCTGCTCCTTCTTGAAATATTCCTGACAGAACTTTATATCGCCAAGATCCATAGCAAGTGCGTACTTCTTGATAAACTGAGCAAGCTCGTCTTCGGAAAGACCGATAAATCCGTCAAGCACAGCTACATCCTTCGGGATATCATACTTTACATCAAGCGTTTCATACTGCTCAAAGCCGCATTCTCTTGCTTCTACGGCATTTATGAGATAGTGCTTTATCTTAGTAAAATCCTCATCTGAAATATCGCCTTTAAGGATATACAGCTTTGCGTATTTAACTGTGGGACGTTCGCCCTGACACAGCATCTGTATACACTGAGCGGCTGAGTCTGCTCTCTGATCGAACTGACCGGGTAAAAACTCGGTTGCGAACATCTTTTCATCAGCCTCAATCTCAGGCAGTGAATAATAAACATCGTCAACAGGCGGTTCTGAGAATACGGTGGGAGTAGCTTTTTCAAAATTCTCCTTTGTGATACCCTCTGCATCGTAACGGTTTACGATACGCACATCCTTGATACCTTTAATCTGAAGTGCGGTTTTAAGGTCTGAGAGAACAGCTTTTCCCTCAACGGCAAACTGCGGTTTCTTTTCCACATAAATGCGATAAACTGACATAAACTTCCTCCGTCGTTTTTTGTGATAGTGCCACAGGCTTTTGCAAGCGTGTAAAGGCACAAAACTATCAATACCTTTTAATTATACTACAATATCTGCCCGATTACAAGCATTTTATTTCTTCTCCGACACAAAAATCACTGCCCGATGCTCCTGTAATTTGTACAGTAATTATATCCTGCCTGTTTGCGTCACTGCCGTATATGCGCACGGGAACGTACTGCGGGGTAAGGCCGTTTGCGTATTCTTCACTTTCCCTGCGCTGAATAAGCACCTTTTCCGTCTTTCCCACGCACGAGCGGAAATATTCCTCTTTCAGCTTTTTTGCAAGGCTGCTCATAGCGTGGTATCTCTTTACGGCAATATCATGTGCAACGTGGTCTGTGCGTCTTGCCGCCGCTGTACCCTCTCTGATCGAGTAGGTAAAAACGTGCATTGCCGCAAAACCGACTTTTTGGGCAAATTCGCAGGATTCTTTGAATTCTTCGTCGGTTTCTCCTGCAAACCCTACCATAATATCGGTGGTTATCGCACAATCGGGAAACGCTTTTCGCAGCCTCAGGACTATATCATAGTATTCATCGGGCGTATAATGCCGGTTCATACGCTTCAATGTAGCACTGCTTCCGGATTGGAGCGACAGGTGAAAATGCGGACAGAGCTTTTTCTGCGCCGCCATTCTTGCTATATCCTCATCTGTCAGCAGCTCCGGTTCAAGCGATGACAAACGTACACGTTCCACACCGTCCACAGAGCATACCGCCTCTATTGCGTCCGCAAGCCTCAGCCCGATTTCCTGACCGTAGCAGGAAAGGTTGATGCCGACAAGCACCATCTCCTTATGACCGCACGATACCTGAAACCTTACCTCCTCGGTTATATCCTGCAAGGAACGTGACCTTACAGAGCCTCTGGCGGTAGGTATTATGCAGTAACTGCAGAATCTGTCACAGCCGTCCTCAATCTTTATAAACGCTCTCGTCTTGCCCATATCGGCGTTTTTCTGCTTTTCGTATTGCTTTTTGACGGGTCTTGGCGGTATGGCAACCTGCTTTACCTTGTTGCCGGTAAATACGTCTATCATATCCGCAATGCTGTCTTTATGCTCGGTACCCGTTACTATATCGGCTGACAGCTTTGAAGCCGTTTCGGGAAAAGCCTGCGGAAAACAGCCCGTAAGCACGACTATCTTCATAGGGTCGTTGCTTTTTATCCTGTTTATAAGCTGTTTCGCTTTTTTGTCGCTGTTTTCCGTCACTGAACAGCTGTTTATTATAACAATATCCGCCGTAAAAATATCGTCTGTTTTCTCGTATCCGTGTTCGTCCATAGCCTTTGCTACCGAAGCGCTTTCATATTGGTTGACCTTGCACCCGAAGGTCTGTACAGTATATCTGATAATATCACTTCCATAATAAATTGTGGTTAGTTTCACCAAAACTAAACTCCCGACAGCCTAATTATACTTTATTATTACGAAATTTGCAAGCTGTGGCGATTTTTTGACAATAATACTCTTGACCGTATCGTGAAATGTGTTATTATATAGCTGTAAGGAGCGATAAGCACTTACAGTGATAAGGCGAAAACGGGAAATCAGGCTAACGGTTATCTCCGATTGAAAAAATTAAGTAAAATCAGTTAAAAGCAATTGACAACCGCCTTACATTTTGGTAAAATGAAATCAATCGGTCAGGAGCCGAAATTTGACCTGAAATATGAAAGGTAGGTTTTTTGTATGAAAACAGCTAATATCAGAATCAATACTATTGAAGACGTTAAGAATTTCGTAACAACAGTTACAAAGTGCAACTACGATGTTGACATCGTAAGCGGCAGATATGCAATTGACGCAAAGTCAATAATGGGTATCTTCAGCCTGGATCTTTCAAAGCCCCTCGAGCTTCGTGTTCACAGCGATGATTGCGATGAGCTTATGGCTGAGCTTGACAAGTATATCGTTAAGTAATCTGTGATGCTTAATAACGAGAGCCGCCGTGCTATCTGCACGGCGGCTTTTTTGTGCCTTATTCGGTTACGGTTATCGAATTAGCGTATTTTATTTTGCACACAACGGTGTTCTTATCGCCCGACAGCATTCCTATGCGGCTTCCGTTTGAATAGAGAATATCTCCGTCTGAAAGCAGTCTGTAATCCATTATCCGCTTTTTTAAAACGGTTATATTACCGCTTTTATCACGCTTTACAAGCTCCCAGTCCGATGGGATTATACCGTCGTCTGCGTCACCGCTCAGCTGTTTTTCGGCTTTTATCAGATTTCCCTCGATGAAGGCTTCACGCTCGTCTGCGGCTTTGCTCTTTGCCGGATTTTTACCGCCGGTACGCAAAGGTTCTCCGCCGAACGCCATTGAAAACACGCTTAAAAATCCGCCGATAGCTTTGATTATCCTGACAGGGAACATCAGTATATCCATTGCCAGATTGCTTTTCTGCTTTGTCGGAACGTATTTTCTGCGTATGTAGTATATGTTTCCGTCGGCATCATCCTGCGGTTTTATGCAGTCGAATCCTTCCTCTGCGATAAATTCGTCTATTGTTCCGCTCCGTGTATCGAAAAGACATATCGTACACGGGCTTTTTTCCGCAATCTCACCTCCGCCGCTTGTCGCAAAGCCCATAGCCGTATAGTAGATTATATCGCTGTTCCTGCGTGAAATAAACGGGTGCGTTTCGCTGGTAAACCCTTCTGTGAGCTGTTCAAAACTGCCGTTTTTCGTATCGACAAGGGCAATGTGATTTTCGTAATACCCGTTTCCTGCGCTGACTACGCACTTCCCGTCATAGCAGTCAATATCGTTGATTATTTCTTCACGGTTTGCGAAAATATAGTTTTCTCCCTCGCTATCCTTGAAGTACATACCGCCGACATTATCCGCAAAAGTCGTGTATATCAGCCTGTCACCGCACGAACCGATGCCCCTGAGCATATCGAATGCTTCATTTTCGCCGTATTCCTTCTGCTCAACGCCCATGAACTTTGCACCTTTACCTGTGGTTTTCCATTCATCACGAGCCTTCATCTTACGCACTGCGTCACGGTAGCTCTCCACACGCTCACAGTGAACGAGGTGTTCCTTGCCGTTTTCGATATTATAAAGCTCGCCTTCCGATAGGCAGTAAATATTCATATTATTCCCCCAAAGCAGTTATTTTTGTCCGTAATATGCGTTAGCGCCGTGCTTTCTCAGATAGTGCTTATCAAGAAGCTCCTGCTGCATAGGCTCGATATTTCTGTCAAGCAGAAGGTTGAACATGGCCATCTTTGCGACATTTTCAAGCACGACCGCATTGTGTACAGCGTCGATTGCGTCCTTGCCCCAGGCAAAAGGTCCGTGAGAGTGTACATTTACTGCAGGTACGGAATCGGGATCGATGTTACGCTTTTTGAACGTATCAATGATTATCGTGCCTGTTTCCTTTTCGTATTCGCCGCCGATAGCTTCGGGCGTCATCTTGTCGGTGCAGGGTATAGCACCGTAGAAATAGTCGCCGTGCGTTGTGCCGAGTGCAGGAATATCAAGTCCGCTCTGCGCAAAGGTCGTACTCCACTGAGAATGCGTATGAACTATACCGCCGATGTTAGGAAATGCCTTGTACAGTTCAAGATGTGTCGGCGTGTCGCTTGACGGTCTTAAATCACCCTCGACCTGCTCGCCGTCAAGAGTTACTACAACAAGATCGTCTACCGTCATACCGTCATATTCAACGCCGGATGGCTTTATTACGACAAGTCCTCTTTCACGGTCTATCCCCGATACGTTGCCCCATGTGAATGTTATAAGGTTGTATTTCGGAAGCAGTAGATTTGCTTCAAGCACCTGCTTTTTGAGCTTTTTCAACATAATGCCGTCCTCCTGTTTTATTTGCATTTTTTGACGAACCTTCCGTCCATTTTCTTTATAAAATAGTTTCTTACATTCAGCGTTTCCTGCGGTGTAAGCTGATTTTTCGGCAGGCAGAACGCAAGGTTATATCTGAAATAGATTATAAAGCACTTTTCAATCTCGTATATCTTGAAAATCGTATTCCACTGTGCGTTTATATCGGTAGCTGTCCTTCCGCCGAACACCCTTACCGATGCCGCATCATAGCTGAAGGTACGCTTTGCGTTAAGCACCACCTTGCCGTACTTTATACCGTCCTTTGCTTTCTTTGAAATGATAAGAACATCGGCAAGAATTACCGCAACGCAAATAAGGCATACAGCCGCCGAAATATACAGCGGAATTAATCCCGCAAGCCCGATAACGAGCGATGCCACAGCAAGTACCGCCATAGCGATAAACAGAATGTTATTCGACTTTTTGAGCGAGTATTCGGTAAATTTTACCAATGTGCGGTAGTCCTCCGCAGTAGTTGTTATCTCCTTTGAGAACAAGTTTTATTCTTCCTTTCGGTTATTATTGATTTCTTCCGAGCTTACAAAGCTGTCGTTTTTTCTTTTCGGCTCGGGTGTAATGTCGGTTTCTGCTTTTGTTACAGGCGTTTTTTCTTCGTCAAGGACTTTGTATATCTCATCTTTTTTCTGGACAAAGAGCAATTCGTCCTCGCCTGTAACTATATCGACCTTTTCGCCCGATTCAATATCCGTGTGATATACGGATATTGCGTCAAAACGGTAATTCAGCCCGTTATATTTCACCCGAACCTTCCCGTAGCCGCTGCCTGCTATATTTTCAAGTGCGACAGCCTCATATCCCGTAAGATCGTCGGGTTTCGGCGCTTTGCCGTTCACAAAACTTTTCACGGCAGGAGAAAGAAAGTGCATACCGATAAAGTTCACAATAAAACCCATAGCAATATCGGCGGGAACTATGAAGTACCACGGCAGTGAAAGCTGCAGCAGCATCAGCCCGAAATATCCGAATACAGCGGTAAATACCGCATATCCGTATATCCCTTGAGGAATAAACTGCTCGATCGGTATAGTCCTGCCCTTCGGCAGTCTGAAGCCTAGATTTATTTTCAGCCTGAAGAACAGAAGCATTACAAGAAGTCCGCATATGCCGACAGTACCAAGTACGGCGCAGACTATAAACAGTACACGCATATTATTCCTTATTTTCGGATTTGGGAATTACGGTAAGACGCACCTTTACTATTCTTCTTTCGCTGACTTTAAGAACCGTTATTCTGAAATCGTCTGTTGTAACGCTTTCGTTTGTTTCGGGGATTTTTCCGAAAAGCTCAAGCACCCAGCCGCCGACGGTCTTTGCGTTGCCATCTATTTTCGGACTATCTCCCGTGCGGTTATGCCAGTAACGCTTGAAAGCGGTCAGCGATACATCGCCGTTGACGTTGAACTCGTTTTCCGATACGAATGTGACAGGGGCGATTATCTCATCGTTCTCGTCCCATATTTCACCGACAAGCTGTTCGAGTATGTCTTCAAGAGTAACTATACCGAGCGTTCCGCCGTACTGGTCGAGTACGACAGCCATATGTACCTTGTCCTTCTGCATCTGCTTCATTATATCGCTTATCTTCATCAGATGAGGAACATAGTGAATCTCCTGCATTATATCACGCAGTAAGAACGTTTCGTCATCTTTTTTAGTAAGATATTTCTTGAAAAAGTCCTTCTGGCTCACAAAGCCGATAATGTGGTCTATAGAGCCTTCGTAAACGGGAAGTCTTGAATATTCCTCGTTGATGAAGGTTTCCTTTACTGTTTCAATATCTTCGTTTACATCGACCGCAATGACGTCTACACGGTGAGTGATTATCTCGTCAACTACCGTTTCGTCGAATTCAAGAGCAGACTTCACAAGGTCACGCTCCTGTTCTTCAAGTACGCCCTCGTCCTCGATTTCGTCTATTATAGCCATAAGCTCCTGTTCTGTTACGGTAACCTCCTTCTTGTTGCCGAACAGCTTGTTTGCAAGCTTTTTAAGCAGTATAAATAAAGCCGACAGGGGAGTGAATATGAATGTAAGGAATGTGATTATTCCGCTCGTTGCGACCGTCATCCCTTCCGAGTGGTCTTTCGCAAGGCTTTTCGGCATTACCTCACCGAATGTGAGTATCACAAGCGTCAGTACCACTGTCGATACGAGTGCCGCATTGTCAGGACCTACTATTGCTGTCGCAAGTATTGTACCGAGTGAAGATGCGGTTATGTTTACTATGTTGTTGCCGATAAGTATTGTTGTGATAACCTTATCGTATCTGTCAAGCAGTTTAAGCGCCATTTTAGCGCCCTTAGAGCCGTTTTCAGCCATGCTTTTGAGCCTTATGCGGTTAGCACCGGTAAGTGCCGTTTCACTGGCGGAAAAGAACGCCGAACAGGCGATCATTATTATGATTATTACGAGTAATTGTATTTCCATACGTTAAAATATACCTCTTCTTTTTTGATATAGGCGGTACAGTTTCTTCTGCAGCCTGCTAAAAAATATATGCACATTAATATTACCATATCTGCGGCACACGGTCAATATTTTTATCCGAAAATTTACTTTTTTCTTCCACTAAGGCCGATACTATTTATAATTTACACGTTAATACTTGAACTTGAAAGCAGAATGTGATATACTTAATTGTATTATTGCATATAAAGAACGAAAGAAGAGGAAGAGCTATGGCAAAGAAAAGAATAGCCGTGCTGTTCGGCGGTGCGTCCGCTGACCATGCCGCTTCACTGCATACCGCATACAGCGTTCTCAGTTCCTTACCCAAGGAGATTGAGCCGCTTGCAATAGGCATCACAAGAGCAGGAAGATGGCTTTTTTATCCCGGTAGCTATGAGAATATAAAAGACGGCAGCTGGGAGCAGGACAGCGACTGCTGTTCGTGCGTGATTAGCCCCGATATGACGAACAAGGGCGTTATAAAGATAATTTCCGACGGCGAAAGCACTATTCACCGTATAGATGCCGTGTTCCCCGTGCTTCACGGAAAATACGGAGAGGACGGCAGGGTACAGGGCTTGTGCAAGCTGGCAGGCCTTCCCGTCATCGGCAACGATTTTGCGGCGGCGGCACTGTGCAACGACAGACGCATAATGGATCTTGTGCTGTCAGACAGCAACATAAAGGTTATCGAGAACGTAACCTTGCACCGCAGTGAGATGAACGATATGACGGCGGCGATAAAAAAGATAACCGGCAAGCTGAGCTTCCCGATATACACCGCACCGACAAGCTGCTCCACATCGGTCGGC
>OIEH01000565.1_pt1 | contig 20189 bp, 14 predicted proteins | sample 1604811 | NCBI WGS metagenome assembly OIEH01 (sample SAMN01760945, study PRJEB22395) | human gut metagenome | reverse complement strand
ACACCGGCCGCAAACGCTGACTGGATTGATGTCTGTCAATCATACAAGAGAGGGTTGGATACTCTAAGGAGACTTGGTATAGATAACTGGGGAATTATTTAACAACATGATTTTCAGTGGAAACTTTGCGGAATTGGAGATCTTTTGTAATTTTGTTGCAAAATTGCGTGTGGTTGTTGTGCAATTACACGCAAGTTATGTGATTTTAGTTAGAGTATATTATAAAAATAATTTTACCATACGAGTAGGGTTATATAAAACAATGGATAAAGGGTCTTTTTGTAAAATACATAATCAATTAGACAATATCCCTGCAGGCAGACCTGTAGTGTTCATTAGCTATTCATGGGATAATGAAGAACATAAAGGTTGGGTAAAACGGTTATCTGACGATTTACGTCAAAGATATGGAATTTATTCAATACTTGACCAATATAATAGTGGAGGTATAAATCTTCCTGATTTTATGGAAAAAGGGATAGAAAGCTCTGACCGTGTTTTGATTATTGGAACTCCAAGATATAAACAAAAACTTGATAAAAAAAACTCAGGTTGTGGTGTTCAATACGAGGAAATGATAATTAGTTCTGAATTGTTAGCCAATACCAAAACGACAAAATTTATACCGATTCTCAGAGAAGGAACACCCTCTGATTCTTTCAAAAAGTATTTTGCCTCACGTTTATGGTATGATTTTAGATGCGACGATCAATACAAATCTAAAATCAAAGATCTTGCAAAAGATATTTGGGGTGAAATTAGACCAACAGAATTAGGTCCAAAACCTGTTCTTTATAATTCTAATGACATAAGGTATATTATTAAAGGTTATGAGTCAGCTTGTCTGGCAAATAGCCCTGCACCTAATTGTTTTTGGTCTGTTTTTCATAAGAACGATTCCATGACCCCTGTAACGTCTGAAGTCGAATTAACAAATGGAGAATTTTATTATGAAAGGCAATTCCCATCCAAGTTGGAATATCGAATAAAACTTTTTTATGAAGGACAGCCTTTTGCAGAGTGTACAGAAGGATCTGCAGGAGTATGTATGGTAATTTTATACGGAGCTAAATGTGGGCCTCTTATGCTTACAATATCTCACGAGAACGGCATAGAAGAAACAAACATTCCTCATAGTATTCTTTCGGATTTAGGTTTTTCTGTCATAGAGGAAGAGAAGTACGTCGGCTGTGAGTATTTGTTATGGAAGAAGGATACTTTCTATGCTCTTCTTGAAGGTTTATTTGGTTCTGGCGGCTATCGGTATTCTTTTTATATATCCAATAATCTGGACTATTTATTAGATTATAAACGAGAAATTATAAACCAGTCTGCGGCCGTGAAGAGATAAATAATATCTTGAATATACTTAATATTTTATGTATGAAATTTTACAGACATAAAGCTTTTATATAAATGGGAAAACTATGCCATAAAAGAGGTATTCTGTATAACTGGTCGGACGGATATCCGATTATAAAAGGGAGTGAAGACACAAGATGAGAGTATGTCAAAACCCAAATGACCACTACGAAAAGTTGCAGATTGCAACGACAAGACCTAAAAAAGCAGAAAGTAAAAGAAGGTGTGCATTTTGACACACCTTCTTTCTACATAAACTTAAATTGTGATGATGTGAAATATCTACATTATTCTATTGGTCTTGAACTTAATTCGAGCTTATGTAGATTTATTTTTAATGCCTCATGGATTTATGGCTAATGATACATGGATTTATTCGTCTGACAACTGTTTCTTTTTCGTCTGACTATAGTTAGACGAAAGAATAACTGTTGTCAGACGAAAGTTCAACTATAGTCAGACGAATAAATTCATGTATAACGAGTATTAAATCATTGCATACTACCAATTAGGTTTTAGAAAAACTAAGGCCGGAACGTACTGATCTTGTTATCGGGCTTATAGATGCACTTCGGCTGTTTCATCATTTGGGACAACTATGTCAGCATACGAAGTAGTATTTCCCATATTATCAGTTACAATAGTTGCTTTGAGTTCTTCTCCGCTTTTATATATCGTTTCGTGGCTTCCACTAAAGGTTGCCCTCCAATGTATAGTGGATCCGGTATTATTTTTCAGTTGGCTGGATTTCTTTCCTTCGTGGCGGACGTTGATGGTTCCTCCGAACACGGGAACATTTTTTATTTCAGCGGAATCGGTCTCCTTCAATAGGCGCGATTGCGTACAGATTTGCTTTTCGCTTGCTGATGGGCGGATTCCCATGACACCTCCTGCAATTCCTTCTATGACACCGAAGGATACTTCCGGATAATCGGCGCGATCTTGTCGGGGCAGTGAGTTAAGGTAATTGTAAGCATGGCTTTCATATCCGAGTTGATAGAATGTAGCAGGGAAGTAGGAAAGTGTTTCAACATTCCATTGCTGTGATGACAACTGTTGTACGGTGCGGCGGATCCGTTCCGGATTATCTGTGGCGTTGAACCATAGGATGTATGAAGAGCCTTCTCCTTGGTGGAATTCTTTGTCGGCAGTCCAGAAATTACGGTAGCGTTGACGGCTTTCATCCCACCACTTGGTTTCCAATAACTCACGATATTGCCGCGCTGTGTTTTCATGACGTTTTCCGGCAGCTTTGTCTCCTTTGAGATTGCAGATTTCCGCATAGGCTTTATGTCCGGCATAAAGCGCTCCAAGTAGATCGGCACTGACAGTCAAGCCTGGAAAGTTCTCTACATAGGAGGCGAGCCCCCGGCAAACATGGAACGGATTGTTGGAATCAAAGTTTGCCGATGAATTCATATATAACGGGCGATCCATGATCTGGTCGGGTGAGAGCATCCAGCGTTGGATATACTCGTTTACGGACTTTTCATAAAAACGAACTAAACTGGGGTTATCCAGATAGATGCGGTCACCTGTCCATTGATACATTTTCAGGCATGCTTGAATCATATCGAAATTCGCGTTCAGGTTATACCAGAATTCTTTGTCATTGGTATAATCGGCAGGGGCAGGGCGGTTGTAACGGTTGATTTCCCAATAAGTACACCAGTCTTTGCTATCAGAGATATTCTCTGCAAAGCGGATTAGCATATTGGCATTGTGCTTGGAAAGTCCGAGAATTTGTGCGCCGACTGTTTGATGGGATACATCACGCATACAGAAAGCTTGACGATTCGGCAAGGCGGCTTCGTACCAATAGCCGACAGGATCATTTCCATCGTGACTGTATCGTAAAGCTGTCTTTTTTGCCCATTGGAAGGTCTTCTCCAATGTCTTGTCTGTAGAAGTGAACAGTGTGTTTTGTACCTCCGGCTTTTCATCTTTTTTGTTTTCTGTCCCTTCCGTGGGGGAGATAGGAGATGGAATGCTATTTAGTTCTTTTGAATTGCAACTGATAGTAAATATGCCTATCAGACATGAGATAATGATTTTTTTCATATAATTCCGGCTTTAATGAGGTTATTGTATTATTGAATTATAGATGGAATGAAGTGGTGGAACCTTCTTTGATCTTTTTTAATATCGTCCGTCCATCGTTTTGGATACGAATTTCCAATATCCCGTCTTTAATGCGCTGCACTTCTATATCAAAATCTTTTCCGAAGGTATGTATGTGCCGAAGTGCCATGTGATTCCACTTCTTGGGCAACCGTGGGGTGAGCGTAAAACTATGCAGTCCTGTGGGCCGGATACCGAATATTCCTTCTGTAATGATTCGTCCGTATAGTCCGCTTTCTGCGGAAAGATGGCGTTGTTCCCCTTCCGGCCAGGCTTCGATGGCGTAGGGAACGTGTTCTTTCAATAGACGGGTGGCCGAATATTTATGCAAAAGTTCGGTCGCTTTTTCTGTTTCTCCTACTGCATAAACACCCCGTAGAGCATAGAGAGTGGAGCGATCCCAGAATGTTTCGCTTCCTGCTTGGGTGAGCAGTCCGTTTTCTGTCCAAAGGCGTGGAGAAAAGAGCGCTTGGATGGTGCCGTCTTTTCGTTCATCAATTCCTACCGTGAGGGGAATGCAAATCCAGGAACGGAGGATATCGTTACCTTTATAATAAGCATACGTATCAAAGCCTTCGACGTTGTTGCCAAAGTAGTTCTCTATATCTTTGCGCAACTGGGTGGCTTGTTTACGGTAGGAGGCACCGGAGCCTTCACCGATTTCTTTGCTGAGATAAGCTGCCGATAATAAGGCATCGTAGTAAAGTGATGATGTGCAGAGATTGGCTTTTCCGGAGGGAAAACGGTTCTCAAGTTCGTCCGTGTCGGAACTTATTACACCGCTTTCATTCATGTGGCGTCGGCAATATTCCAGACACCATGTGATGAGAGGCCATAGTTGCCGGGCTTCTTCGCGGCTGCCTTGTGCCAGTGCATAGCGTGAAGCTCCATAAGCTATCATGGCGGCATCTCCCCGATCGCCTACACCGTTCCAGATATCTTTGCCTTCAGCTACGATGGAACTCGGAATAGGTTTCCATTCGTCATTCATGAAACGAGCGAAGTGCAGAAAGGAGTTTAAGGCGGAGGCATTGCCATATTCATAACCTGTGAACGGAAAATAGGGGTTGATGTACTCGGCTTGGTCGTTTGCCCAGATAGCGGCATAGTATGACTCACCGCCCGGACCATGCATAGGGCCTCCTTGAGTGGCGTAGATACTCTCGCAGGCACGTATCTTGGAGAAGGAGAACATTTGGTTGATGACGGAATCGGGACTTTCCAGTACAAGATTGCCGGTCCATCTATTGACTAGCATAGTGCGTTTTTTCTGCTCGGCAGCACCTTCTATATGGATCGGCGCTTGTCTTGGCTGGTATCCGGCAATGTGGGCGCCGAAGTGGAGCGTGTCGCCTGGCTGCAAGCTGAAATAGCCGTTCCGGTCGGTAGCAAGTTCGATAGTATATGAACCATTTAGTCCTTTTGCCGGATCAGTCTCCTCAATAGTTTGGGAAGCGGGAATTTCAATGCTGAGTGTTGTTTCTCCGGTGTTGATTAACTGGTAGTTTTCTACTAGCACAGGTTGTTCTGTGGACGGGAAATAGGTTCTTAGCAATTTCCATTGCCCGTATCTGCCTTGATCAAAGTCACTTTCTACCGTCATGATTCCTTTTAGGCGGATAGAGCGGACTTTCTCGCCTGTGGTGAGAGTCCGACCGTTGACGGTTACAGCGTCCAGCGGATTCCAACTGTAACGGCGCATCAGGCTGGCGTGTGTGTTATTGGGAAGTGTTCGCAGCATGGGCCATACCATACTTTTGTTCAGCACGAATCCTCCCTCGGAGTTGATTCCGTAACGGAGGACGACGGATACTTGTCTGCCACTCATCTCTATGTGGTCGAAATGGGGAATCTGTCCGTCGACATTCCAAAGGATACTTCCATCTGGCATAATTTTCCATCGGAAGTTTGTTAAATCATCAGGCAATGGTTGGTGACAGACTTGTATCCATTTGCCAAACGAGGCTTGAGCATAAAGAGGCTCCTCTGCCCGAAGGCAGGGAGCGGCTAGTATCAAGCAAGTGACTATGATTTTAGAATATGAAATGGGATTATGTATCATTCTTACTTGTTTTTATCGGATGATGGCTACATAACCACCTCCATCATACATTTTTAGGGTAATTGTATCTCCTTTTTTAACTTTTCGGGTGCGTTTGGCGCAGTCACGTGCCTGTATTTCAATGTTTACACCGTCTTCCCAACTGGTCATTGTCCGTTCTCCTTCGATGAAGTCGAGCGGGATTTCGAAGGTTTGACCTTTTTCGCCTGCCATACCACCGATGTACCAGATGTCTCCGTTACGTCGGGCTACTACCAGATATTCGCCTACGGAGGCCTTCAAGACGCGTGTCTCATCCCATACTACCGGCACGGCACTAAGAAATTCCATAGTCTCCGGTTCGCGATAGTAGTTGGAAGGTGAGTCCGCCAGCATCTGGAGCGGGCTTTCATAAACGACATACATTCCGAGCTGATGGCAACGGGTGCCAATGGTACCGGGGATATCAAACCATATTTTGAAGTCCTTTGCATGATAGTTGTTCATACCGCCCGGTGTGTAGTCCATCGGGCCGGCTACCATACGAGTGAATGGCAATGTCAGATCGTGCTGTGGAGTGATGAAGTCTCCCCATTTGCAGTTTTCCAGTCCGGCTACTCCTTCGGAAGTCAGTACATGTGGAAATGTGCGTGACCAACCGGTAGGTTTATAAGCTCCGTGGTAATCGATCAACATCTTGTAATCAATGGCTTTGCGGGCTACCTTGTAGTAGAAGTCTATCATATATTGATCGTCGCGGTTCATAAAATCAATTTTCAGTCCTTTGACACCCCATTGGCTATAAAGTTTGAAGGCTTCGTCCATCTTTTCCTCAAACGGCGCCCAGGATACCCATAGAATGATACCCACATTTTTTGCTTTTCCGTAGGCAATGAGTGCTTCCATATCTATTTCAGGAATCGTTTTTGTCACATTCCAGGCTTCGGACCATCCGTCATCAATGACAATATATTCGATACCGTATTTAGAAGCGAAGTCAATATAATATTTATAGGTTTCTGTGTTTATGCCTGCTTTAAAATCTACATTGTACAGGGCAAGTGCGTTCCACCAGTCCCAAGCTATTTTACCGGGTTTTACCCACTCGAAATTATCTTTTACTTCCGGTTCGGGGGCTAGCTTGTAAATAAGTTGATTGTTTATAAGGTTCCGGTCATCATCGGTGATAATCATTGCGCGCCATGGGTAATTGCGTTTGCCGGAGACCTCAGCCATATAGTTGGCGCGTTTGATTGGGAAGATCTGCCGGTCTTCGGTTCTTTTTTCTTCTATGGATACATTGGCGAATTTGCCTTTTAACTCATATTTTCCTTGTTTCTCAAGGAACATTCCCGGATAACTTTCCAAATCGGATTCGCTAATGAAGACGCGTATTTTTTCGTCTGCATTAATTAATATAGGTGTACTGCAAAAACGTCCGGAGTTGATTTCCGAAAACTTCATTGGCTTAAATAAGGGTTGTTGCGGAGAAAGCATGGTCCGTTCTTCGGGAAACCAAGTGTTGTAGTCTTCGGGAAAACAGTAATTGACCTCTTCGTGCAAAACTTTGAGTGGGCGGGGAAAGTCTGTGTGGAAACGATAGGCTAGTCCGTCATCGTATACACGGAAGTGGAGCTGATAGCCGGAGGATTTGAGAACCATTTCGTTATAGTGGTCACGAATCTCAGCGCATTTTTGCCGAATGACGGGTTTTAAGACTTGGTCTGTGGCGCTTCTTTCTACCTTATTGACTTTCATCCTGTCACCAATAACGACACCGTTATCGAACGTCATGGAAAGGGGGGAGGGAGAAAGGATAGTTTTCCCGTCAAAATTGACGGTATAGGTGGTTTTTGTTCCGGTGGAAACGGTTGCAACTATACGTCCGTCCGGAGATTTTACGATATAGTCTTTAGCGGTAGCTGTACTTACCCAAAAGACCAGGCAGAGAGCAAGAATGTTTTTCATGTCTTTTTTAATTTTGAATTACACTGTGACAAAGGTAATGGCTTATGCTTTTTCTCTCTGAAAATATCGTATGAATCATTCATAGTAGAGTCTAGGAATTGGCTCTATCGTACATAATACTATAAATATCGTTCAATTTTAGGGTGTCTTTATTATCCTGCCCAATTTTCTCTATCCAGATTCCGATAACTTATGGCTTCCGCCAAATGAACGGAAAGTATCTGTTCACTTCCTTCCAGATCGGCAATGGTACGTGCTACCTTCAATATCCGGTCGTAGGCGCGGGCGGAAAGATTTAGACGGTCCATTGCATTCTTTAATAAAGAGAGACCTTGTCCATCCGGTTGGGCGTATAGTGACAGCAATTTGCTATTCATTTGAGCATTGCAGTAGATTCCTGAATACTCAGTATAGCGTTTTTCTTGTATCTGACGTGCTTGGATGACACGTTCACGAATAGCGGCACTGGATTCTCCTCTCCGTTGGTCGGAGATCTTATCAAAGGGAACGGGAATTATTTCAATTTGTATATCTATCCGGTCAAGTAAGGGGCCTGAAATTTTATTCAAGTATTTCTGCACTTGTCCGGGACTGCATACACACGCTTTGGTCGGGTGATTGTAATAACCACAAGGGCAAGGGTTCATGGAGGCTACCAATGTGAAGCTGGCAGGATAATCTATACTGCTTTTTACACGGGAAATGGTGATGCGCCTATCTTCCAACGGTTGTCGTAGTACTTCGAGTACGTTTCTACTAAATTCTGGCAATTCGTCAAGAAATAAGATCCCATTGTGCGCTAAGCTTATCTCTCCGGGCTGGGGAAAACTCCCTCCTCCTACCATGGCGGTTTGTGAGATGGTGTGGTGTGGATCTCGAAAGGGGCGCTGGGTTATTAGTGATGAATTGCGGTTTAGCTTTCCAGCTACGGAGTGTATTTTGGTCGTTTCGAGACTTTCTCCTAAAGAAAGTGGCGGAAGGATGGAGGGTAATCTTTTTGCCATCATTGACTTTCCGCTTCCGGGCGCACCTACCATAATCAAGTTGTGACCACCGGCTGCTGCCACTTCGAGGGCTCTTTTCACATTCTCTTGTCCTTTTACATCGGCAAAGTCAAATTCAAAGTTACTTTGTTGGGCATAGAACTCTTCCCGAGTATTGACTATGGTTGGCGCTAATTCTCGCTCATTATTGAAAAATTGGATGACTTCTTTAATATTGCTGACACCATAAACTTTCAATTGATTGACTACGGCAGCTTCTCGGGCATTTTGTTGGGGAATGATTAATCCTTCGAAGCCATCTTCACGTGCTTTAATCGCAATAGGAAGAGCTCCCTTGATAGGTTGTATGCTTCCGTCGAGACTTAGCTCTCCCATTAATAGATAGCGGGGAAATTTTTCAGAAGATATAGTGCCGTTGGCTCCTAGAAGACCGATGGCAAGCGGTAAATCATAGGCTGAGCCTTCTTTACGAATATCTGCGGGTGCCATGTTGACTACCAGATTACTGGTCGGTATCTTATAACCGTTAACTTGGAGAGCGGAAATTATGCGTTGATGGCTTTCTTTGACCGCAGAATCCGGAAGGCCGACGAGATAGAACATACAGCCACGCGAGCTGTTTACTTCGATTGTGATGAGTGTTGCATCAATACCTTGAACAGCCGCTCCGAATACTTTGATTAACACGTTTGGTTACTGATTATTTTTTCTTTTTGTTGTCTTTCTTATCTTTTTCTTCTGCTGCGGAGACGACTTCTTCAATTTTCTTCTTCAACTCTTCTCCACTAAGATTTTTAGCCAGGATTTTTCCGTCTGCCGACAGAAGAATGTTTGCGGGAATTTGCTTGATGGTATATTGTTTGGCAATCTCTGAATTAAGTCCGCTGAAATCACAAACTTGCTCCCAATCTAACGTATCGCGTTTTATTGCGTCTTTCCATCCTTTTTTGTCCACGTCGAAGGAGACACCGAGCATACCTATATATTTACTCTTTTCGTATTTCTTATAAAGTTCCTTTAGTTCATTGTTGTTGCGACGGTTGGAAATACTATCTCCCCAAGAAGCCCAGAAGTTGATTAAAAGGTTTTTCTTTTTGAAGTCTTCTGATGTGCGGGTAATTTTTTCTCCTTTGGCATTAGGCAAACTGAAGAAGGGGGCATATTTCCCTATTTCGGTTTTTTCGGCTTGGGATATGGTTTCGTTCAACTTCTCAATATATAATTTATCTTGCAATATTCCTGTCATGACTTCAATTAGTTTTTTTATCTTATTGAAGTCCGGAGATTCTTTTTGGACAAAATATTTATCTAGTAGATAGAGGCTTACGAAAGATGAATGATGTTGCTGTATGAATTCTTCAGCTTTTTGTTCCACATCTTTTTCGGACGGGTTATTTAAACCGCTCAGTTCTTTTTGGAAAGCCGTAAATTCTTCATTGTATGTATTGCCATCGATAGTTAGGGCTTCCAAGTTACCGGTATTTCCCTTTATTTTGATTTTATTCCCTTTATCAAGGAAAATAGGGTATTCTATCTGATTTTTAATGAGCAGAAAAGCGGAGGTAATAGTGTCTATTGGGGTTGAATAAGAGAACTTGTCGTCTTTGGTGAAAATAGTATCTATTTGGTCGCGCAATTCGTCCATACCGTATAGATAAAGTGTATCTGTTCCCAATCCTTCGATTTCTCCGGTTATGCTTACTTCCTTAGAAGACTTGCTGCAACCGAACAGACAGATGGCTATGAGGATTAAAATGCTACTCTTTTTCATTGCTTTTATTTCTTTTCTGCGAAAGTACGGTTTTTTGCAGATAAAAAAAAGAATTGCCCGTCATTTGTAATGACAGGCAATTCTTAATATTTAAAATAGAGTGGTAATTCTATTATTTAACGATGTTCATGAAATCTGCATTTGTGAAGTATTTTGCAAATTCCAAGTCTGTAGCTGCTTTCTTAGCCAATGAAGAATCTTTAGCAACTGCGCTCTTCAAGCTGCTTGTTACCATAGAAGAATTGTTAGTTCTTGCGCCTAAAACAGCCATCAAGTAGTCTGTGTAAGCATCCGGTCTTTCTACGTTAGCCAAAGTGTTTTTAGCTTTGTTGTAGTCTTTTGCCAAGATCTGAGCCAATGCGGCACTGTTAGTCTTGGAGTCACCAAATGAGTTTACAGCTCTTTCATATTGACCTTGAGCGATGTACAGGTTACCCATAGATTCGCCAAGTTCTTTAGTACCGGCAGCTTTACCGAAGTAAGCTTCTGCAGCTGCTTTGTCACCCTTCATCAAAGAAACCAAACCTAAGTTCATGTTTACTTCAGGAGAAGCGTTTATGTTAGCTGCTTTCTTGAAATAAGATTCAGCTTTATCGATGTTGCCAGCTTGATAAGCTAATTTACCCAAGTTATTGTAAGCACGGTAATCGTTCGGGAATTGTTTTGTAGCTTGAGTATAGATAGCTTCTTGTTTAGCAGGATCGTTAGTCAGTGTAGCTGCGTACAGCAATTCTTCGATATTTAATTCAGAAGGATTGGAAGAAGCCAGCTTAGCGATTTCTTCGTCAGACTTACCGATGATTTCGTAGTTCAAAGTCAAACGAGAACGACGCAACTGCGGAAGAATAGTGTTAGCCAATTCTTTGTATACAGCAGAGATGTTTTTGATTTCGCTTTCTCTTTGAGCAGGATCTTGGTACATTGCAATAACGCGAAGGATCAACTCTTTGTCTTGAATGTTAGACTTAGAAACCAGTTCTTGGAAACCTTCCCAGTCCTGTGCAGTATATTTTGCATCGATCGGAGCATCGATTTTTGCTTTCTTCAGGTCTTTGTTCAACATCTTAGTCGTGTTGTTCTCACGGTTTTCAGCCAGTGTAGTATTCAAGCTTACACCACCATCAGGAGAAGCGTATGCAGATACTTCGATGTTGCTGATCTTCTTGTTAGCTGCTTCGTTTACGTTAGCAACTTCTTTGTTGAATTCTTTAGCAGTCTTCAACTCGCTTGAACGGATGTTAGCTTGTTGGATCAAGAACATGATGTTGGCATCGTGCTTTTCTTTGATGATACGTTGGAAAGCGTCTTCGCCCAATGCAGGATTAGCATTACCTAAAGTATTGTTAACTAATTCTGAAGTAGAAATTACACCATCAGCTATTTTCACAGCAGGAATAGTAACTTCTTTTTTACCGATAGTAGCTTTGAATTCGAGGTATAACTCGGACTTAGCCATTTCCGGAACATAGTCAAAAGAGGTTTTCATTGTGTAGCTACCACCCATCTTATAAGAGATAGATTGGTCGTTACCTTCCACCTTTTCACCTTGGAAAGTAGCCGGTTGGCCTTTAGCTTCACCGCCATTCCATTTCAATACCGGAGTAACTTCTACAACCGCTTTCTTGTTGAAATACTTTTCAGGGAATTTACCATTGATGGTAGCAGGAACTTTACCACCTACTGCTTCCAGCACTTGCGGAGTAACAGTGAAGTAATCAGCTGACAGCGGACCCATTTTTTTGCTGCAAGAAGAGAATAATGCAACAACCATTGCCATGAGTAAAGGCAAGTACAACTTCTTAGTCATTTTAGGTATAAATTAAATGTTTGTAATTGAAATATCGTCTATTCACAAATCTTCTTCTACTTTACGCAGAAAAAGTAATGCAAAGATATTAATTCTTAATATAAATATATGGATAAGGGGGCGATTTTATCATAATTTAATGAAATAATGACTCTTTTTCTTTCCGATACTTAATATTTCGGGGATGATGTTCAATTATCTCACTGCGAAGCACATTGCGGTCGATGTGGGTGTAGATTTCAGTTGTTGCGATTGATTCATGTCCGAGCATACATTGGATTGCCCGTAAATTGGCTCCGCCTTCCAGTAAATGAGTCGCAAAAGAATGGCGGAAGGTGTGCGGGCTGATGTTTTTGGTAATACCTGCTTGCTGTGCTAGTTCTTTTATCATGTGGAAAATCATAATTCGCGAGAGTCTTTTACCTCTTCGTGGGCTGATAAAAACAAAATCTTCATGTCCGCTCTTGACTTCTATCTGATTCCGGTCTGTAAAATAGAGCTTTATCTCATTAATGGCTTTGGGGGAAATCGGAATAAGACGTTGTTTGTTTCCTTTTCCTTCTACCTTGATGAACCCTTCATCAAAATAAAGGTCGGATAGTTTAAGATTGACAAGTTCCGAAACGCGGAGCCCGCAGCTATATAGGGTTTCCAAAATAGCTCTGTTCCGCTGTCCTTCGGCTTTGCTGCGGTCTACAGTGGCAATGATCCGGTCAATTTCCTCTACTGTCAGTACTTCCGGGAGTTTGAGGCCTATATTAGGGCTTTCCAACAGCTCGCTGGGATCTGCTTCCAGATAGTCTGCCATGATCAGAAAGCGGAAAAATGATTTGATACCCGACAGAATGCGTGCTTGTGAGCGTGGATGAATGCCGATGTCGTGCAGGCCTGCCGCAAAACGTTGGAGGTCAGCCAGGCATACATCCAAGATATCAATCCCTTCTAAGGTCAGGAAACTTAATAGCTTGTCCAAATCTGTAAGATAAGCTTCCAGTGTGTTAGGAGATAAGGACTTTTCCAGTTTAAGATACTGCTGATACTTTCTGATTATCAGCGCTTGTTGTTCCTTCTTCTGTTTTTTTTCGTTGATTTCCATTTCTTTTCTCTATCTTTGCACCTTGAAATATTGTTCTTTGGATACAAAGGTATAAAAAAACAGGATTGTGCGATGAAGATACAAATTATTAATGGCCCGAATATTAATCTGTTGGGTAAGCGTGAACCTTCTATTTATGGAAGCGTTACATTTGAAGATTATCTTGCTGAGCTTCGCAAAAGATATGCTGACTTGGAGATCGACTATTTTCAATCGAACATTGAGGGAGAAATGATAGACTGCATCCAGCAGGTCGGATTTGACGTGGATGGCATTATATTGAATGCCGGTGCATATACGCATACTTCTATTGCTTTGCAGGATGCAATTCGTTCTGTGACATCTCCCGTGATTGAAGTGCATATTTCTAATGTACATAGCCGTGAGGATTTCCGGCATATATCCATGATTGCTTGTGCTTGTAAAGGGGTTATTTGCGGGTTCGGATTGCACTCGTATCGTTTGGCTCTGGAGGCATTGTTAGAGAATAAATAAAGATTATAATATATAAATAGGTAGAAAGACTATGTTATTGAAACAGACTAAAATTGTAGCTTCCATTTCGGATAGACGTTGTGATGTGGATTTTATCAAACAATTATTTGATGCCGGAATGAATGTGGTACGTATGAATACTGCGCATGCCAGCCGTGAAGGTTTTGAAGCTTTGATTGCAAATGTGCGTGCGGTGTCCAACCGTATTGCGATTCTGATGGATACTAAAGGACCGGAGGTTCGCACGACTGCTAATGCGGAACCGATTCCATATAAGATAGGGGAGAAAGTGAAGATAGTTGGTAATCCGGAACTTGAAACGACCCGCGAATGTATTGCTGTCTCTTATCCCAACTTTGTGCATGACTTGAATATCGGTGGTACCATTTTGATTGATGATGGTGACCTGGAATTGGAGGTTATTGATAAGACTGCCGATTATCTGCTTTGTGAGGTGAAAAATGAAGCTACTTTAGGAAGTCGCAAGAGTGTGAATGTACCGGGTGTCCGTATCAATCTTCCTTCTTTGACGGAGAAAGACCGCAATAATATTCTTTATGCTATTGAAAAAGATATCGATTTTATAGCCCACTCTTTTGTGCGTAACCGTCAGGATGTGCTTGATATTCGTGAAATTCTGGATGCTCACAATAGCGATATCAGAATTATCGCTAAGATAGAGAATCAGGAGGGAGTGGATAATATCGACGAAATTCTGGAAGTGGCTGACGGTGTTATGGTTGCTCGTGGTGACTTAGGTATAGAAGTGCCTCAAGAACGTATTCCGGGTATTCAGCGTGTGTTGATTCGTAAATGTATTTTAGCTAAGAAACCGGTAATTGTTGCGACTCAGATGCTTCATACGATGATCAATAATCCTCGTCCGACTCGTGCGGAGGTTACGGATATTGCCAATGCTATCTATTATCGTACGGATGCTTTGATGTTGAGTGGGGAGACAGCTTATGGCAAGTATCCGGTAGAAGCTGTGAAAACGATGACTAAGATTGCAGCTCAGGCTGAGAAGGATAAGTTGGAGGAAAACGATATTCGCATTCCTTTGGATGAAAATAGTAATGATGTTACGGCATTTCTTGCTAAACAAGCTGTTAAGGCTACATCTAAACTGAAAATTCGTGCTATCATTACGGACAGTTACAGTGGACGTACTGCTCGTAATCTGGCTGCCTTCCGTGGTAAATATCCGGTATTGGCTATATGTTATAAGGAAAAGACCATGCGTCATCTGGCTCTTTCTTATGGGGTAGAGGCAATCTATATGCCGGAATTGGCAAATGGGCAGGAATACTATTTCGCTGCTTTACGCCGTCTGTTGAAGGAAGGTCGCTTGCAACCTTCCGACATGGTAGGATATTTGAGTAGTGGTAAAGAAGGTACGCAGACTTCATTCCTCGAAATCAATGTGGTGGAAGATGCTTTGAAGCATGCGGAAGAGACTGTTTTGCCGAATAATAACCGCTATTTGTAAAAAGCTATATGCAAGAGACTGAATCTATAGACGAATATATTTTGCAGCATATTGATCCCGAGAGTGACTATCTGAAAGCACTCTATCGGGATACGCACGTAAAGTTACTCCGTCCCCGTATGGCTTCCGGGCATTTGCAAGGGCGGATGTTGAAGATGTTTGTGGAAATGATTCGGCCTCGCCAGATATTGGAAATTGGAACGTATAGCGGGTATTCCGCTCTTTGTTTGGCTGAAGGGCTTCAGAAGGGCGGAATGTTACATACGTTTGAGATAAATGATGAACAAGAAGATTTTACCCGTCCGTGGCTTGAGGAATCACCGTTTGCGGATAAAATCCGTTTTTATATAGGTGATGCGTTGAGCCTGGTTCCCGATTTGGGGATTATTTTTGATATGGCTTTTATAGATGGAGATAAACGCAAGTATATTGAATATTACGAAATGACGCTGGCGCATCTCTCACAAGGAGGATATATCATTGCCGATAATACGTTGTGGGATGGTCATGTGTTGGAACAGCCTCGTAGTGCTGATACTCAAACGATCGGGATTAAGGCATTCAATGATTTCGTAGCAAAAGATGAGCGGGTGGAGAAAGTGATATTGCCCCTACGTGATGGGTTAACGATTATAAGAAAGAAATAAAGGAGTAGATTTATGGAAACAACTAGACAGAATAAGATATCTCGACTGTTGCAAAAAGAGCTTAGTGAGATATTTCTGCTTCAGACAAAAGCAATGCCGGGTGTTCTGGTATCTGTAAGTGCTGTTCGTATCAGCCCGGATATGAGTATAGCCCGTGTTTATCTTAGTGTCTTTCCGTCCGAGAAGGCAGAAGAAATAGTGAAGAATGTCAATGATAATATGAAGACCATTCGCTATGAGCTTGGAACCCGTGTACGCCATCAGTTACGTATTATTCCGGAACTGAAGTTTTTTGTGGATGATTCATTGGATTATATTGAGAAGATTGATTCTTTGCTGAAATGAAATAATTTGTTGCAGAGTTGAATTTTCCTTTTTATATAGCCCGGCGTTATCTTTTTTCGAAGAAGAAACATAATGCCATTAATATCATATCCGGCATTTCTGTGTGCGGAGTGGCTCTTGCTACGCTTGCATTGGTCTGCACGCTTTCTGTTTTTAATGGATTTCAGGATATGGTAGCCAGCTTTTTTACAGCATTCGACCCGCAACTAAAAATTACTGTTCGTGAGGGGAAAGTCTTTGATGGTCAGGATAAGCGGATTGGTGCAGTTTGCCTGCTTCCTGAAGTAGATGTATTTACGGAAACTCTCGAAGAGAATGCGATGGTACAATATAAAGACCGTCAAGCTATGGTTGTTTTAAAGGGGGTAGAGGATAATTTTGAAGAATTGACAGCCATTGATAGTATTCTCTATGGAGCCGGTGATTTTCTTCTTCATGATTCTATTGTGAATTACGGTGTGATGGGGGTAGAGTTGGTGGCAACCTTGGGTACGGGACTTCAATTTGTTGATCCTCTTCAAGTGTATTTACCCAAACGGAATGCTAAAGTAAATATGGCAAATCCGGGTGCTTCCTTTAATCGTGATTATCTTTATTCTCCCGGAGTTGTCTTCGTTGTTAATCAGCAGGAATATGACGGAAAGTATATTCTTACCTCTCTTGATTTTCTTCGTCAACTGCTGGATTATACAACAGAGGTTTCCGCTATAGAATTGAAATTGAAGCCTGGTGCAAATGTTTCATCTGTACAAGCCAAAATTGAGAAAATACTAGGTAATGATTTTATCGTTCAGAACCGCTATCAGCAGCAAGCGGATGTTTTCCGTATCATGGAGATCGAGAAATTGATCTCTTATTTATTCCTTACTTTTATCTTGATGATTGCTTGCTTCAATGTAATCGGTTCTCTTTCTATGTTGATTCTGGACAAGAAGGATGATGTTGTAACATTACGTAGCTTAGGAGCGGATGATAAACTGATCTCTCGTATCTTTTTATTCGAAGGTCGTCTTATTTCTCTTTTCGGTGCCGTTTCCGGGATTGTTTTAGGGTTGCTTTTGTGTTTCATCCAACAGGAATTCGGAATTATCTCATTAGGTGGTGGCGGTGGTACTTTTGTTGTGGATGCCTATCCTGTGAGTGTTCACGCTTGGGATGTGTTACTTATCTTTGTGACGGTTCTAACGGTCGGCTTTCTTTCTGTATGGTATCCGGTGCGATATTTGAGTAAAAGACTTTTGAAAAAGGATACTTTTAAAGCATAAAAAAGCAGGAGAAAGTGAATGAAATCTCTTTCTCCTGCTTTTTATGTTATGGTGGAAGGGAATTATTTCACTTCCCAAATATCATTAGTCATCAAAAGCTCTTCGAAATTATGGTATTTCTTTTTGCTTTTTACTTCTTCGATTTGTGCTTCTACCGCATCATTATAAGTCGGAGCGTCTACATCGCGGATGACACCAAGTGCGATGGGGAAGTCAGGGCCTTCCATCAAGGCTAGCTTTAACTGGAGTGTGTTGTCCAGGCAGTGTGCATCATGTATCAGAATATCTTTTTCTGTGATACCGTTCTCGCCTAGTTTCACTACTTTCAGCCCAAAGCCTTCCTGCATTAATCCGAATTCTTTGTTTTCACCGAATAACATCGGTTTGCCATGTTCCAGATAAATCGCATTCTTGGCACGCCCTTCCTTGTTATATACGGAGTTGTGTGTACCATCATTGAAGATGACGCAGTTCTGTAAAATCTCGCAGACAGCAGTGCCCTTATGATTATAGGCAGCTTTCAATATGTCTATCGTACCGGGAGCATCTGTGGCAACAGCACGTGCGAAAAAATGTCCGCGTGCGCCAAAGCATAGTTCAGCCGGATTGAACGGGTCTTCTACGGTGCCGTAGGGAGAAGACTTGCTGACAAAACCACGCGGTGAAGTGGGTGAGTATTGTCCTTTAGTCAGACCATAGATACGGTTGTTGAGCAAGATCATGTTGATGTCGATATTGCGTCGGTTGGCATGAATGAAATGGTTACCTCCGATAGCAAGACCGTCACCGTCACCGCTTACCTGCCATACGGTTAGTTTGGGGTTAGCGACTTTGCACCCTGTCGCGATAGCGGCGGCACGGCCGTGAATTGTATTCATACCGTATGTATTCATATAGTGAGGAAGGCGGCTGGAACAACCGATACCGGAAATTACTGCCGTATCCCATGGAGCGACACCGATTTCTGCCATAGCCTTGTGTAACGAAGCCAGGAAAAAGTGGTCACCACATCCCGGACACCAGCGTGGCTGTCCTTTTTTAAAGTCTTTAGCTGTATATTCGCTCATAATTTCTTGATTTTACTTGTTGATAATCTCAGTGAATGCATTGACCAGCTCATTGACGACAAAGGGCTGTCCTTTCACTTGGTTGAACTGATAAGGAACGAAACCGTCCACCTTCATACGGAGATATCCGGCAAACTGTCCCATATTTTGCTCGGCTACCACCACTTTTTTGTATTTCTTCATCAAGGCTGCCGTATTCTTTGGAAGAGGATTGATGAACTTAAAGTGTGCTAATGCTACTTTTTTACCATTAGCACGGAGTTCGTCCATAGCGGCATGTAAATGTCCGTAAGTACCTCCGAAACCTACAATCAGCAATTCGGCATCTTCTTTGTCGCCTTCAACTTCTACGTCAGGTACTTCGATATTGGCAATTTTCTGCTGGCGTAACCGCGTCATCAAGTCATGGTTTTCCGGATCAGTTGAGATAGCTCCTGTCTTGTTGTCTTTCTCAAGACCTCCAAGTACATGAGTGAATCCTTCTGTACCCGGAACTGCCCAATAGCGAACGCCTGTCTTCGGGTCTCGTTGATACGGTGTCCAGGTTTCCGACATTTCCGGACGTACGTAAGGAGGATTGATAGCAGGATAATTAGCCAATTTAGGTAATTTCCATGCACCTGAACCATTGGCAACAAATGCGTCTGTCAACAACACGACCGGAGTCATGTGTTCCAAAGCGATCTTAGCGGCCATATAGGCTGAGTCAAAACAGTCCGTAGGTGATGTCGCAGCAATGACAGGCATAGGGCTTTCACCGTTACGGCCGAAGAGAACTTGCAACAGGTCTGTTTGTTCCGATTTGGTCGGTAGACCGGTAGCGGGGCCGCCACGTTGTACATCCAATACGACCAATGGCAATTCCATGATAACGGCCAAGTTCATGGCTTCTGATTTCAAACAGATACCAGGTCCTGAGGTGGAAGTAACAGCTAATGCACCGGCGTATGAAGCACCGATAGCAGAAGCACAACCGGCAATCTCATCTTCACATTGCACGGTGGTCACGCCCAATGATTTATGTTTTGAGAGTTCATGCAGCACATCTGTTGCAGGAGTAATAGGGTAAGACCCTAAATAGAGTTTCAGTCCGGCTTTCTCTGCAGCTGCGATGAATCCGTATGCAGTCGCTTTATTTCCGGTGATATCCATATATTTTCCGGGAACGGCTGCTTTACTTTCAATCTTATATGTATGTGCTACGGAAGCGTGTGTGTTGTGTCCGTAGTCATATCCGGCACGGACTACTTTGATATTTGCTTCCGCTATTTCCGGTTTCTTGGAGAATTTCTCGCGGATAAAGTCTTCCGCTATGTTAAGGTCGCGGTTGAACAACCAGCATACCAGTCCTACGGCAAACATATTACGGCACTTCAGCATGGACTTATTATCCATTCCCGTATCTGCCAGACAGTCTTTTACCATCTGCGAGATAGGTGCTGCGATCACGTCCTGCTTGATACCCATTTCTTCAATAGGATTATCGGTGGTGAATGCCGCTTTATCTAAATCTGATTTTTGAAAGGCGTCTGTGTCGATGATGATACAGGCGGTGGATTTTGCGAATTTATATTGTGTTTTCAATGCGGCGGCATTCATAGCTACCAATACGTCGCATTTGTCTCCCGGAGTATAAACTTTTTCTGCACCGATGTGTACCTGAAAACCGGAAACACCGGTTAGCGAACCTTGCGGTGCGCGGATGTCTGCC
>OIEH01000543.1_pt1 | contig 20821 bp, 9 predicted proteins | sample 1604811 | NCBI WGS metagenome assembly OIEH01 (sample SAMN01760945, study PRJEB22395) | human gut metagenome | reverse complement strand
ACGAATGTCTGCAAGGTATTTATGATGATATCGACTTCTTCCGTGACAAACTGGTCATGCGTCCGTCTGAAATCTCAAACAACCCGGAAATTATCCGTCGTCTTGGTGTTATATCTATCAATACAGCCATCGAAGCAGATATTTACGGTAATGTAAATTCTACTCACATCAGCGGCACCAAAATGATGAATGGTATTGGTGGCTCAGGTGACTTTACCCGCAATGCCTATATTTCCATCTTTACTTGCCCGTCTGTGGCAAAAGAAGGAAAAATCAGTGCCATCGTTCCTATGGTTTCTCACGAAGATCACAGCGAACACGATGTCAATATCCTTATTACTGAACAAGGTGTTGCCGACTTACGCGGCAAGAGCCCGGTAGAACGCGCCAAGGCTATCATCGAAAATTGTGCACATCCGGATTATAAGAACATTCTTTGGGATTATGTAAAAATGTCTTCCAAAGGACAAACTCCTCATTGTATTCCGGCTGCATTGGCTATGCATGATACGCTGGCCAAGAAAGGGGATATGCGCCTGATAGATTGGGCAGAATATAAATAGTCATTATTTGCTGTATCTCATACGTTTCCGGTCGGTACGATGTATCCGGCCGGAAACTTTTTATATCTATCCCACCTTTTTGTATAAAAAACAATATCTTCCACCTTTTTAATCAAAAAATACACGGACTTTTTTCACAATTATTCTATTTTTGCCGTGTAACTAATCATTTTTACCATTTTACTATGAAAAACAAAATTCTATATTTATTTGCTTCCCTTGTGATGCTAAGCGGCTGTAACAATCAACCGGCTTATAAAGACAGCAGTTTATCTCCCGAAGAACGGGCAGAGGATTTATTGCAACAACTTACTCTAGAAGAAAAAGTTGCCTTAATGATGGACAACTCCAAACCTGTCGAAAGATTAGGCATTAAACCTTATAATTGGTGGAACGAAGCCTTGCACGGAGTGGCACGGAGCGGACTGGCCACCGTCTTTCCTCAGCCTATAGGCATGGCGGCCTCTTTTGAGCCCGATGCCATACATATCATCTATACTGCAGTTTCGGATGAAGCCCGGGCCAAAAATGCCGCATACTCGGCGGCGGGAAGCTACGAACGGTATCAAGGCCTGACCATGTGGACACCCACCGTCAATATTTATCGCGATCCCAGATGGGGGAGAGGTATTGAAACGTATGGGGAAGATCCTTATCTGACAAGTGTCATGGGGGTAAATGTGGTAAAAGGATTGCAATGCATGGATGCTAATCAAAAATACGATAAAATACACGCTTGTGCCAAACACTTTGCCGTCCATTCAGGGCCGGAATGGAATCGTCATGAGTTCAATGCGGAAAATATCAAACCGCGTGACTTGCATGAAACTTATCTTGTACCTTTCGAAGCATTAGTAAAAGAAGCAAAAGTAAAGGAGGTAATGTGTGCCTACAACCGTTTGGAAGGCGATCCGTGTTGCGGAAGTGACCGCCTGCTGATGCAAATTCTCCGTCAAGACTGGGGATATGACGGCATTGTACTTTCAGATTGTGGCGCTATTGACGATTTCTATCGGGAAAAAGGACACAAAACACATCCGGATGCTGAATCGGCCTCTGCCGCCGCAGTATTAAGCGGTACGGATCTGGAATGTGGTTCCAGTTATAAAGCATTGGTAGAAAGCGCTAAAAAAGGATTAATCAGTGAAAAGGACATTGATGTATCCGTAAAACGATTATTAAAAGCACGCTTTGAATTGGGGGAAATGGATGATCCTGACAAAGTGGAATGGACTAAAATTCCTTATTCAGTGGTTTGCTCGGCAGAACATGATTCCCTGTCACTAGATATAGCACGCAAATCAATGACGCTGTTACTGAACAAAAATAATATCCTGCCACTGAAACGCGGTGGACAAACCATCGCCGTCATGGGACCTAACGCAAATGATTCTGTGATGCAATGGGGTAATTATAACGGTACTCCCAAACATACGATCACCTTATTGGAAGGTATCCGCTCAGCCATGGGAGAGAACGACAAACTGATCTATGAACAAGGTTGCAGCTGGGTGGAGCGCTCATTAATCAGAAGCGTTTTCAGCCAGTGTACTTCTAAAGAAGGTCCAGGATTCTCCGCCCACTATTGGAACAACAAGGAATATGAAGGAAATGCGGTAGCCACCGCACAACTTACCACACCGTTCCGTCTTTGCACTTCCGGAGCTACCGTATTTGCTCCCGGTGTGAACCTGACCGATTTCTCGGCCGTCTATCAAAGTGTGTTCACCCCCCAGGAAACAGGAGAGGTTATTTTCAACTTCTATAGTTGTGGAGCTACACAATTATTGATAAATGGTGAAGAAGTAAAGAAATTCACCAACAAACATGGGGGCAGGGGACAAGCTTACGCCATGCATGCAGAAGCCGGCAAGCCATACGATATAGAAATCCGCTTCCAATACTTTAGTGGAGATGCACAGTTGAATTTCGATCTTGGATTTAAAGAAGAAGTCAACATTAAAAACACGGTAGCAAAAGTGAAAGATGCTGATGTAGTTATATTTGCAGGCGGTATATCTCCAAGTTTGGAAGGAGAGGAGATGGGTGTCAATTTACCGGGATTCCGCAAAGGAGACCGTACTGACATCGAACTTCCGGCTGTTCAGCGTGAATTGATAAAAGCACTCTGTGATGCCGGGAAAAAAGTTATTTTCGTTAATTTTTCCGGATCACCCATTGCCATGGAACCCGAAACCAAATATTGTCAGGCCATTTTACAAGCATGGTATCCGGGACAATCCGGAGGTAAAGCTGCCGCCGAAGTTTTGTTTGGAGATTACAATCCTGCAGGACGACTGCCCGTTACTTTTTACCGGAATATAACGCAATTACCTGATTTTGAAGATTATAATATGACAGGACGTACTTACCGTTATTTTAAAGGTGATCCTCTTTTCCCATTCGGTTATGGTTTGAGTTATACCACTTTTAACTATGGTAACATCAAACTGGAGCAAACGATTAAAGTAGGGGAAACTGCCAAAATTATTGTTCCTGTAACCAATACCGGTAATCGTGACGGGGAAGAAGTAGTACAGGTATATCTGAAAAAACAAGAAGATGCGGAAGGACCGGCTAAAACACTGCGTGCTTTCAAACGTGTACAAATTCCTGCAGGAAAAACAGTCAATGTAGAATTAGAGTTAACACCCAAACAATTGGAATGGTGGGACGCGCAGACAAATACCATGCGCACCATAGCCGGAAACTTCGATATAATGGTAGGGGGTAATTCTAAAGATGCTGAATTACAAGTAAAGACGCTGACACTGCAATAATAACTCCGAATAAAATAAATCAAGTCTGCGGCATTTTTGTTTTAAATATAGAATTTGACAAAAATGCCGCACTTGACAAAATAAAAACATCAGAACAACTCAATCTGCTTATCTGCCTTTATTTGTTGCACAAAATAGTTGTCATGACTCACCACCAACAAAGTGCCTTGATAATCCTTCAAAGTTTCGGTCAAGATCTCCATACTCAGAATATCAATATTATTAGTAGGTTCATCCACAATAAAAACATCGGGGGCCTGTGCACTCACCATAAGACAACAGAGAGAAAGTTTCATCTTCTCACCTCCACTCAGATAGCTACACTTCTTGTTCCATGTGGAAACAGGAAACAAAAAACGGTTGAGAATCGTTCTCAATTCATTATCATACAATTCACTATTGAATAAGGCAAGTTGTTCCAATACCGACAAATCATTACGAATTGTAGAATATTCCTGATCAAGATAAACGTACGTCAGCCCTTCTGCCTGTATCAAAGAACCTTGAGTAGGAGCAAGACTTCCGGTTATCAACCTCAATAAAGTTGTTTTACCACTACCATTACTTCCTTTCAAATGAATACGGTCACCACTTTTGATGGTAAACTCAAGAGGAGAAGACCACAAAGGATTTTCTCCATACGAATAATTCACACTTGAAGCTACGATAAGTATTTTACCGATATGCAAAGAAGATGAATTGAAATTTACTTTCATCGTCTTCATATCAGGTAAAGCTTTATGCAGTTCTACTGTTTCTCCTGCCAAAAAACGGATCTTATCAACATGAACATCTCCTAAACGGACAGTACTTTTCTCAGCCTGATCCCTGAATGTATGCATTGCCATCTTTCCGACTCCTTTCTTCACATTTTGTTTTTTACCTCGCACATCATGCTTTTGTTGACGCTCCATTACCTCACGTGCCTGCTTTCGGGCTTTTTGTAATTGCTTTTCATTCTCCTTCAACCGGGTTTGCAGAGCTTCTACAGCCAATTTCTTCTGTTCTTTATAGAAATCGTAATTTCCAGCATAATAAGTGACACCTTTTGCAGTAAGCTCATAGGTAGAAGAAAGTAAATTGAGTAATGTCCGGTCATGGCTGACAACCAGTATCCCTGCTGCAGCAGTAGTTATAAAACGGTACAGCCGGATACGGCTTTCGTCATCCAAATGATTGGTAGGCTCATCCATCAAAATAAAAGCAGGAGAGTATATAGTAATTCCTGCTAGAAAAACTTTTGTTTTCTCACCGCCACTCAACAAATGCATGGGATAGGAAAGAGGTACTCCTACCAACCCCCATTCATTCAAAGCAGCAACCGCTTTCTCTTCTATTTTCCAGTCATCCGCCAAAGCCGTAAAATGCTCTATCGAAGCATCTCCCTGTAAAATGGCATGAAGTGCATATAACTTTCTTTCTATTCCCAATGCCCCGGCTACTGTCAAATGATTAAACTGACCAAAATGCTGTGGAATAGAATAGGGGATATCCGGACATATAATTTGTCCTTCAGAAGGTAATAGCTCTTTAGTTATCAATCGCATCAAGGTAGATTTTCCCGAACCGTTGTTTCCGATGAGGGCTACTTTTTGCCCTTTACTGATAGTAAAACTGACATTACTGAAAAGCACATCTTTATCCGGATGCATGTAAGTAATGGACTGTACATGTATACACATACTCTTTCTAAGAATTTTAAATATGAATACTGAAAAGTTCGTAGTTGGAATAAGAAGACAACTATTGCGCAACAAACGAAATTATTTCGCCTGCTGTCCCAACGTAAAAACAAATAGTTGTATGGAAATGAATGTTTTAAATTCTCATCGGAATATTTTTAAATTTGCGAGGCAAAGATAGCAGGTTTATGGAACATAAAAAAATATTCCCCAATCTAAATGAATAGATTGAGGAATATCAGAATAAAAAATCTATTTATTCAAATGAAGGCAAAGTCACAGAGAAATGAGGATTCGGAGTATGCTGTGTTCTGATAATCTCTTTCATTTGTTTCACAATATCCGGATGTCCGGCAGCGATATCATGGTCTTCATGAATATCTGTAGCAAGATTGTAAAGGAAAGGAGTCCCTTTTTTCACTACCATCTTCCAGTCTCCCATACGTACACCAATCTGATCGGTTTCATCAAATTCCCAATACAAGAAATCATGTTTCTTCTGTCCTTCCTGTCCTAACAAAGTCGGAGCAAAAGAAATACCATCAAAATAATCCATGTCTTTTTTCTTGTTAGTGTACTTCTTCACATAATTCTTCACACCTGCCAAGTCACAAAATGTAGGCATCAAGTCATAGAAAGCTAACTGATGATCATTAACCGTTCCTTCGGGTACTTTACCCGGCCAACGCACAATGAACGGAATACGAATCCCCCCTTCATAACATTGACGTTTCAATCCACGAAGTTTGCCATCACGACCAAAGAAGGCAGGGTCAGCTCCCCCTTCTTCATGGGGGCCGTTATCACTGGTAAAAATCACAATGGTATTTTCGTCCAGTCCTTTCTCCTTTAATTTGTTCAAAACTTCTCCTACATAATAATCCAAGCGAGTAATCATGCCGGCAAACTGCGCATGGGTGTGTACCGACGGATTATATCTTGATCCTTCCTGTCCACCCCAAGTTTTATCTTCAAAAAACTTCTTTTGATAACCTGTCAGAATAGAATCTTCGGGCTGCGCCAGCTCTGCATGAGGAAGCGTATAAGTAAAAATACCAAAGAAAGGTTGCTTGCCATCCTGTTTATCCAACCATTTCATTGCTTCTTCATGGATCATATCCGCAGAATATTGCGGACGTTTGAAATAGTCCTTACCAAACATAGGATAGTTGATATTCTCATCCATCACTACACGAACCACTGCCGTATCACCAGCCGATTTACTATACCGGTTCAGGAAATTCGGATAATATAAATGAGCCTGAAACTGACAAATATAACCATAATATTCATCAATACCCCGTTTGTCCGGCGTAGACACAGATCCCTCATAGCCCCCTGCCCATTTACCAAACATACCGGTAGTATAACCGTTATCTTTCATTATTTCAGGTATAATCACATGACCGGGATCGTATGGATGTTGCCCCACCACGGCATATTCCTTATTATTTCCATACATCACAACAGGGGCATCGCGCCAGTACTCCTTGTTTCCACGTACTTCACAATGTCCGGAATGTTGTCCGGTCATAAATGACGCACGTGATGGAGCACTCACCGGACTACCGGCATACGCTTGTGTAAAACGCATACCTTCTTTAGCCATATTATCAATATTCGGTGTACTGATGTAGGGCTGACCGTAACACCCTAAATCACCATAACCCATATCATCACACATAATATAAATGATATTCGGTTTAGGAGTTTTCTGAGCATAAGCGCCTAATAGAGGAAATGCTAATCCACTGGTTAAAAGAAAGAGGTTTCGATTTTTCATATATTCTGTTTTTTACTGAATTTAATAATTACTACTCCTGCTATAAACATCGGCAATTTAGAGAAAATATCCTAGGCTGCAAAGCTATAGAAGAAAAAAATATCATTCACCTACTCTCGATAATAAGGATTCAATTTCACAGGAATAGGAGCATGAGTTTCTTGAATCCACTTCATCAGTTTCTGATAAAGTTCTCCTCGCTTTACAGGATTTGAACCTGATAGATCTTGTGATTCTCCCAGATCATTCTTCAAATTAAACAGTTCCATAGACTTATCTTCATAATGATATATCAATTTCCAATCACCTGAACGAATACTGGAATAAGGTTTTGCACGGAAATCTCTTCCCCCGTTTAAATAAGACTCCAAATAAGCCGGAAAATGCCAGAAAAGATCACGTTCCGTCTCATTATTATTTATAAGCGTAAAAATATCTTTTCCATCTAAGTTAGCAGGAATCTTACCCTGTGCCAAAGTAACAAAAGTTGGATAAAAATCAACTCCTGTTATTGGAACAGATGAACGGATGCCTCCTTCTATTTTACCAGTCCACCTTATAATCAACGGCACACGGCTCCCACCTTCATAAGGCATTCCCTTTCCTCCATTTAACGGATAATTGTCTGTCACTGGTTCCGAACCTCCATTATCTGAATAAAAAATGACTATTGTACGATCTGCTATTCCTAATGTCTTAATAACTTGGCATATCCTACCAACACTATCATCTAGTTTTTCAATCATTGCAGCATATATAGGATTCTTATGATATTTACCGGGAGTTTTATTACGATATTTATTTATCAATGAATCAGGTGCTTGCAAAACCGTATGTACGGCATGATGGGACAAATGTAAGAAAAAAGGACCTTCACTATGAGATTTTATAAAAGAAACAGCTTCTTCAGTCAACCGATCAGTAAGATATTCACCCAATATACCTTCTTCTAATCCCACATGACATTTACTTTTATCAGGCAGACAATAGGGATAAAAATAAGAATAGGGAGCTCCTGCTCTATTACCGCCCACATTCCATATAAATCCCTGTGACAAGGGTCCTGTACCGTCCTCATCATCCCCCAAATGCCACTTCCCGATATGACCACACTGATAACCCTGTTCTTGCAAAGCCTCGGCCATAGTCACAAAGTCGGCACAGACATCTTCTACATTGGGAATAGCTATATATTTACGTTTGGTACGATCACCACGGTCGGGAGGACTAACTGTATATACTCCATGGCGTGGTGTGTACATTCCTGTCATCATACAAGCACGGCTAGGTGCTGAATTGGCGGCTGCAGCGTAAGCATTGTCAAACAATATTCCTTCTGTAGCAAGACGGTCTATATTAGGAGTTTCATAATAATCACTGCCCATTACACCCAAATCCGTCCAACCTAAATCATCAGCCAAAATAAACACGATATTAGGTTTTTCTTTTGTAACTATATCGATAGAAAAGCTCTGTTGTATTCCTACGGTACACAACACTACAGTAGTCAATCCTATTTTCTGAAATCTCATTTTATTTCGATTTTTCTAAGTTTAAAAACCAAACAAGACCGTCTCCATACGTTATTCCGCATTTGAGACAGCCTCATTCGTATCACACTATAAATTACCAACCAGGATTCTGTTCCAGTTCTGGGTTCAATAATATTTCGGTAGTCGGTACTTGATACAAATAATATTTATCTAACCAACCTTTACCTTCTTTTAGAGGATCATTGAAAAGATACAAATTACCTTCCGTCAATGAACCGTCAGTTCCATCAGAATAACCAGTTTCAGGATTATATAAAGTCATATTATTTTTCATTGCCTCTTCTTTACTCATCCAAAGACCAGTTGCAGGTTTATTGAGGAACCACGGAGCCATACGCCAACGACGGATATCATAAATACCAAATCCCTCACCCATCAATTCTATAATACGTTCGCGACGAATTTCCCATAAGACAGGATCAACCAAAATACCACTTTCATTACCTTTAGGATAGTATTTTCCACGGTTAGGATCAAAACTATCATTAATGTCAGCAACCACCATTTTGACTACACCGGCACGATCACGCAACTTATTGATTGTTTTGTCTGCAACCCCTTGGTCAAATACTCCCAATTCAAATTTGGCTTCAGCTTCATTCAACAGGACTTCTTCAATTTTAAAAATAGGTTTGTCAGCTGTATTCAAATTACCATTATTAAAGCTGGTTTCCCAGTTATCCCAATTCTTCCATACATAGTAGCCTGAACGGCAAGTCACAAATGCTCCAGTACCTAATCTTGGTATTTCAGGTACAAGTGATGCACTCCAGTTCTGCCCAGGCAAACGTTTCATACCAACACCCGGGTTACTGCAACTTTCATTTGCTCCCATAATATCAATATATTCACGGTCTGCCGGATTGTCTGTATACGACCAGGTAGGATAGTCGCCTTTTCCAGATTTTACTTTATAAGGAGGTATAACCGTGTGATACAAACGCGGGTCACGGTCACGAAATACCGCATACATGTCCTTATTTCCATGGTAGCCCGATCCGTCAGCCAAAATCGGCTTGCCATTCTTCATCAAATAAAGATCTACCGTATTCTGGTTCATCTCCACATAGTGTGAAGAAGTATGTTCAATATAACTCATGCCCATAGGATTTATATCCTTCACATAAGATTTATAGAGAATGATACCTGGAACTTGTCCCAAATCCTCTGTTGTCCACATTTCACCATATCCGGCACCGGGTTGACCGTCTGTTCCTGTGTAAAGAGTAGGATAAGCGGCCATTAATAACTCGGATGCGCGTACACACTCTTGCAGATATTTTTCAGCATCACCCAATTCATGATATTTCCTCCATGTACCTTCACGTAATCCGAAACGCGAAATAACGGCACGTACACAATCTTGGTTAATCGTATTGTCCCCATCCTGTGATGTGAAATTTCCAATATTCTGTTCCGCCCATTGCAGACGTTCCAATACCTTGTCGGCTACGGTTTTTCTATCCACACGAGGTCCATAAGCTTCGGGAGAATCTTCCTGCAATACCTGGTCCACCCAAGGCACATCGCCAAAACGATCTATCAATTCCATATACCAAAAAGAATGAAAAAAATATCCTACTGCACGCCAATGGTCTTTCTGAGCCTCTGTCATACTAGAATTATCAATGTGTGAAAGCATGATATTGACACGGCGGATAAATGATTTAAAATCCCAGCCATTACCGGATGCTACACTGGCAACTGTCTGATAAGCAAATTCATTGTAGCCACTTTCATATTTTTGCTGAAAGTATCCTGCTGCCATATCGCCCTTATACTGTCCGTCTTGTCCGAATCCTTGTAAGGAAGTGCGAATAGTATTATTTGTAAACATCTCATAACAAGGCCACATAAAAGCCTTGAAGTTATCGTAGGAATTGAATGCATTATTCTCCGTCAAGTCTGTAACAGGAGTCTTTTCCAAGAAACTATCATTACAACTAGAGAGGCTGATTCCTGCGAGAATTGCTAAACTTATAAATAATCTTTTCATATACTCGTACTAATTTAAGGTTTATAATGTAAGATTAAGCCCAAAGGATACTGTGCGGAATGCGGGATAATCCCATTTCAGCGTTTCCGGGTCGATACCCTTTGGCAATGATGAGAACGTTGCCAGATTTTCTACACTGACAAAAGCACGTAACTGCGACAAAGATATTTTGGTAATCCATGCTTTGGGGAATGTATATGACAAAGTAACATTCTTGATACGCAGATAAGAAGCATCGGACAAGTACTTGTCTGACTGGCGGTAATTAGAGCCTTGGTTACCATAGTTGCCATAAATACGTGGGAACTCAGCATTAGGATTAACTGCTGTGTAATCACCATTGGCAGCATCTACCGGTTGCCAGTAATCACCCAAACCTTTATATAAAGGAATAAACTTAAAGTCAGAATATAATGGGAAAGTCAATGTATTGGCAATCCATTTATCGCGTTTACCGGTTCCTTGCAAAAAGGCACTCAAATCAAAACCTTTATAGTTTAATCCTAGATTAATACCATAAAGATAACGAGGAGTTTCATTACCAATCACTTTACGGTCGCCCGGATTATTCAACGTATTGTTGCCGCTGGAAATCATATTTGTCCCTCTTTCATCATCCATTAAGTTCTTGAACTTCACATCACCCGGACGAGGATTATAGCCATCTATGCTTGGAACGCCATCCTTTAATTTCCATGAAGAAGTATCGACAAAATCGTCTACGGTATAATAACCATCTGTTTCATATCCCCAGATTTCGCCTAATTCCTTACCTTTATAAAACTCCCAAAATGTATATGTTCCACCCGTCAGCGCATTCGTCTTTTGGCTGCTTAATATGTAGGATGAGTTACTGTCATACTTCACAATCTTTGACTTGCTGTCGGACAGGTTGAAACCGACTCGGTAGCTCACCTTTCCAATCTGGTCGCGCCAATTGAAACTCAGTTCCCAGCCACGTGTACGCATATCTGCCGTATTCTGATAAGGAGCATCCGCACCTACTACAGCAGGCAATTGCACACCCGGAGCAAGCATGCCGTTCGTATTACGCTGATACCAGTCAAAAGTACCTGTAAAGCGATTACTGAACATAGAGAAATCAATACCGATGTCTAATGTCCCTACCTTTTCCCAAGTAAAGTTACGACTTACCAATGAAGGAATAGAAGTAATAGCGGTTACATAATTACCATTGGATATCCAACCATTGTATTTATTATTCACCGCCATAGTTGGAATAAACGAATAAGCAGGCACGTTCTGGTTACCAATCATACCATAAGAAGCACGTAGCTTCAAAGAACCTAACCAATTCTGAGTACTTTCCATGAATTTTTCCTGTGCAATGTTCCAACCGGCCGAAACAGAGGGGAAGAAACCGTAACGTGATTCTTTAGGAAACTTAGAAGAACCGTCATAACGTCCGTTTACTTCCAGCAAATATTTATCCTGATAGTTGTAATTCACACGGAAGAATCCGCCGCGAACAGAAAACTCATTATACTTGTCCGTAGCTTTCAATGTAGATGTACCCGAACCCAATGAAGGCACCTCAATAACAGCTTGTCCATAGGATAAAGCCTCCATTGTTTCCTGATAACTGGATTCTTGATTGAAACCTGCCATTATCTTAAACTGATGATTACCCAATGAGAAATCATAAGTACCATACAAGTTGATTGAGTTATAGTCGGTATATCTTTTCTTTTTTTGTAAATAGTCATTGGTCGGAGTCGTGTCTTTACCACCTTGCACAGTAGTATATACCACACTTCCCGTATACCAGCTATAATCATATATATTCTTGTCGAAAGTATATTCAAATGCTATTTCAAATCCCTTTAATGGCTTCAATATAGACTTCAGGAAAATACGAGGATTGTCATACAATGTTTTTTCTGGATTGGACCAACGTATCTGATTGGACGGAGTAAAGAAAGGTAATCCATCGCCTGCAGCAGAAATACCTTCCGGCATATTGCCTTCCGGATAGAAAGAAGCAAGACGAGTACTGTAAACAGCGCCCAAAGCAGACTTTGGCTCCATTCTTTTACTATGTGCATAGCTAAAAGTGGCTTCCTGAGTAAACCATTTTGTAACATTGGCAGATATAAATCCACTGACATTCATTCGTCTGTATTTATCCTTGTCAGTAATCAGCACACCGTCATTATCAATAAATCCGGCAGAAAGACGATAACGGAGCTTATCAGTACCACCTGTCATTGATATATTATGTGTATGCTGGAAACTAGTCTCAAGCATGTTCTTCACCAAGTCCTTTTCATTCATATAATAAACAGCCCCATCCGTATCTTTAAAGATACCATCGCCGACAGTAGGAATAGAAGACGGATTATTACGATATTGCTCCAAATATCCCATCCATTTGCTTACACTAGGCGAACCCATTGTCCAGAATTGATCTCCGGCTGCATCAGAATAGGCCTGCAAATATTCCATCAACGGTGCCTGTTCTGGCAAATTCATGGCAGTTGCAAAGGCAAAGTTATTATTATAATTCAGTTGGAAAGAAGTTTCTCCTTTCGGACGTTTGGTAGTAACCAAAATTACACCACCGGCAGCACGGGCACCATAAATGGCAGCTGAAGCAGCATCTTTCAACACTGTAACCGTTTCAATATCCTCAGGATTAACCATATCCAAGTCTCCTTCCACATTGTCAATCAAAATCAAAGGCTTGATAGCACTACCATAAGAACCATCATCATTTTTAATACCTACAGAATAAGCACCACGAATCTGGAATGACTTACTTTTACCTGGAGCATTGCCATCATTAGACACAAACAAGCCGGGAACCGTACCTTGCAATGCATCAGCAGCTTGTGACAAAGGACGATTGCCTATCACTTCATCCATCTTGACCGAGGCAACGGCTCCTGTCAGGTTTGCTTTTTTCTGCGAACCGTATCCCACTACCACCACTTCATCTAAAGTTTCAGTGTCCTCACGTAATACCACCTGAATAGTTTTTGTATCACGTACAGTTACCTCTTGAGATTTATAACCAATATAACTGATTTGTAACTTCACAGGAAATTCAGAAACTTCTAAAGAAAATTTTCCATCAAAATCTGTGATACACCCGTTAGTAGATCCCATTACCACAACAGAAGCACCAATAACTGGTTCTTTTGCCACATCCATAACCAATCCGGTAATTGCATTTTGTCTTGATTGCTGGGGTTTATAAACAGAAATATGCTCCCCTTCCACTTTATAACGGATATTTTTCCCTACAAACAACATCTCAAGCACCTCTTCCACACTTTTATTTTTAACATCAATAGATACTTTCTCATTCATATTAATATCATTATTACGAACAAGGAAAGAGTAGCCGGTCTGTTTTTCAATCTCATAAAAAACCCGACTCAAAGCCACTGAACGCTGTTGTATAGAAAGTTTTGCCTCCTGAATAGGCAATGCGGCCATAGTGACATTTCCCCATAGTAGAAATGAAACTATCCATACAAGAGAGAGGCAATGCCCCCTACGAACTTTACAAAAGTTTTTTTTCATACTTAGAATTTTTAGTTAACAATTATTTAAGCATGTACTTTTCACAGTACTTTTTATCTATCAGTTACCGGTCTGTAATAACTATTGTTTTTCCTTTCTTTCTCCACATAAACTTATTATCCACATCTAAATAAGAAAGAATTTCATCCAAAGTCAGATTCGTATCTATACTTCCTGAAAAATATTCAGTATACACTTTCCGAGACTGCACAAGTATCTGTACATCATATTTTTTCCCGATTGTTTTCAAAATATCAAATAACTTTTCATTAACAAATACCAGTCTTCCTGTAGTCCATGCTGCTTGAGATACCGCATCTATCTTTCTCATAGACAATACCTTATCATTTTTATTATAAACAGCTTGCTCATCAGGAGAAAGAAGAATATTCTTTTTAGCATCTGAAGTAGTGTAAACATTCACACTACCTTCCACAAGGCTCACTTTTATTTCCGCATCATCAGGATAAGAAGCCACATTAAATGTTGTACCTAATACTTTTATATTCAATTCCCCCGTATGAACAATAAAAGGCTTGAGCATATTTCTAGAAACTTTGAAATAAGCCTCACCTGAAAGAAAAACTTTCCGGTCAGTCCGCTGCTGCAAAGAAACATCATACTTTAAAACCGTCCCCCCATTCAGAAAAACAATGGTACTATCAGGCAATAATAATTTCGAACTGGCCCCCTGGGGAACCTCAATCTGACAATAAGAAGGAGTAAGAACTTCTGGACTAGACGAATGATATAAATAAAAGAATGTTATACTACAACCAATCAGTAAAGTCCATATAGCAACGCTTCTCCAAACGCTTATTTTACGGAAAAAAGAATGTTTACGAGAAGAATAGAAATTCAATGTATCACACAATTGCTCAAAGTTTTGCTCTTTCCTGCGTGCAAACCAAGAAGAGGATGCCAATGCATAAGAACGGGCTATTTCACGATATTTTTCGCGACAAGCATTCTCTCTTTTCAGTAATATAGTTAGTTTCTGCATATCTTCAGACGAGATTTCGCCTTTCAGATAATCCAGCATTATTCGTTCAAATTCATCTATTTGGCTGTTCATTTTATATCTTTGGAATTATCTACTATAGATAATACACAAGCAACAGACAAAACATTTAAGCCAAAAACAGATTTTTTTCATTCTTTTTTTAGAAAAGAAAAAATAATAGAATCCCTACTCTAGATCCCACCTTTTCTCTTATTTTATCCATGGCATTTTTTACATGTACTCTGACTGTATTGACTGAAATATTATTTTTATCTGCAATCTCTTGAGGAGTCAGATTGGAATAAAGATATTGCTCAAAAATGAACCTGCATTTATCAGGCAAGGAAGACACTATATTTTGGACTGATTTTTCCAAATCAGCTAATTCCATTTCTTGCAAAGGCGAACACTCGGAAGCACAAAATTCTTCTTGATACTCAAGTAATGCTTCACGGTATTCATCTATAATTCTTTCACGGCTGTGAAGCGAACGGAGGTAATTCAAACACCCGTTCTGAATAGCACGTATCAAATAAGCATGAATAGGAAAAGATAACTCACCACGCCTATACCATATTTTAGCAAAAGTTTCATTAACTATATCTTGCGCTTCCACAGGGTTAAAGATATAAGAATTAGCACAAGCACAGAGATAGACAAAATAGCTATTATATAAAACCTCAAAAGCTTTTTCTTCTCCTTTGTTTATTCTTTCAATCAAATCTTTATCTACTATACTTGCATCCATCTTTATTAAGACTATTAATATTGCAAATATAGCATTTCTTAAAAACATCATGCCAATAAAACTATTTCTTATTAAAAAACTCTAGTAATAATCAACTGAAAAAAGAAATAAGCTCCAGCTCATAATCTGAAGAATAATACCTAACTTTGTTTCCGACGAAAATCAAACCCTAAATAAAATGAACAAAAAGCTATTATTCTCCCTGTTACTGGCAGGAACAGCTTTCACCGGACATGCCGATGAGGCTAGGTTACTCCGTTTCCCCGCTACCAATGGCTCCGACATTGTCTTTTCTTACGCCGGAGATCTGTACAAAGCACCTTTGAATGGAGGAGAAGCACAAAAGCTGACTTCCCATATCGGTTATGAAATGTTCGCACGTTTTTCTCCGGATGGAAAATCAATTGCTTTCACCGGTCAATATGACGGTAACACTGAAGTATATCTGATTCCAACCGATGGAGGCGAACCCCAACGGCTTACCTATACAGCAACAAACAGCCGGGATGACTTAGGAGACCGAATGGGTCCCAATAACATTGTAATGACTTGGACACCTGATGGGAAAAACATAGTCTACCGCAATCGTATCAGTGACGGTTTCGATGGCAAGCTGTGGAGTATATCGAAAAACGGAGGAATGTCCGAAGTGATTCCATTACCCGAAGGAGGTTTTTGCAGCTATTCCCCCGATGGAAAAAAGCTGGCTTACAACCGGGTTATGCGAGAATTCCGTAATTGGAAATATTATCGCGGTGGCATGGCGGATGACATTTGGATTTATGATCCGGCTGCCAAGAAAGTAGAGAATATCACCAATAATATTGCACAAGATATTATCCCTATGTGGATAGGAGAGGAAATCTACTTTATTTCCGATCGGGATCGCACCATGAATATCTTTGTTTATAATATCCGGACCAAACAAACTGAAAAAGTAACCCACTATACGGATTATGATGTAAAATTCCCCAGCAGTAACGGACAAATTATTGTCTACGAACATGGAGGATACCTCTATAAACTGGATCCTAAAACGCGCAAATCAGAAAAAATCTCCATCACGCTGACTTCAGACAATATCTATGCCCGAAAAGAAATGAAACGGGTAGCAGATAACCTGACTGCCGCCAGTCTTTCACCGGATGGGCACCGCCTGGCAGTAACTGCCCGCGGAGAGGTATTCGATGTCCCTGCCGAAAAAGGGGTAACCCGTGATATCACCCGCACCCCGGGAGCCAATGAACGGGAAGGAGAATGGAGTCCGAACGGTAAACAAATAGCCTATATCAGTGACCGTACCGGTGAAACTGAAATCTGGCTGCAATCTGTCGAAGGGGGTGATCCCATCCAACTGACCCAAAACAATGATACTTATATCCGCCAACTGATGTGGAGCCCGGACAGCAAGAAAATACTTTATACCGACCGTAAAAACCGTATCGTAGAAGTTGATATTGCCTCAAAAGCGAAACGGACTGTCATGCAGAATCCGGAAGGAGAGTTCTATGAAGTAAACTATTCACCAGACAGCCAGTGGATTACCTATACTAAATCCGGAGCTAATAACATGAGTGTCATTTATGTATACCATCTGACTTCAGGTAAGGAATATCCGGTAACCGAAAAATGGTACAATTCTTCTTCACCTGTTTTCAGCACAGATGGAAAGTACCTCATATTCAATTCTGAAAGGGACTTTAATCCCATTTACAGCCAGACAGAGTGGAACCATGCCTATAATCGTATGGGAGGAGTCTATATGGCCATGCTCGCCAATGATACGCCATCACCTTTATTACCTTCGGATGAAATGGTCAGCATAGAACAACAGGCAACTGATGCTGTCAATAAAAAAACGGAAGCCACAAATAATGCAGTTAAAATTGATCCGGAAGGCTTGCCCGGAAGACTGATTAAACTGCCTTTACAAGCAGGTAACTACGATAATTTCTATTCAGACGGTAAAAAAGTGTGGTATGCCAGTGGTAGAAGTACCAAAGTATATGATTTGACCGAACAAAAAGAAGAAATCGTGGCCGAAGGAGCATATATGGATGTAGCTGCCAATCATAGGAAAGCATTGTTCTTTAAAGGAAATAATCTGTATATCTGTGATTTTCCATGCACTAAAGCCTCATTGGAAGAGAACGTCAACTTGGACGACATGATTGCTCCCATTGACTACAGTCAGGAATGGGCTCAGATATTCGATGAAACATGGCGGGCTTTCCGTGACGGATTCTATCTGGAAAATATGCATGGAGCAGATTGGAAAGGAATTAAAGAAAAATATGCTGTATTAGTTCCCCATGCAAAAACCCGTCTGGACTTGAACTATATCATCGGTGAGATGATTGCCGAGCTGGCTTGCGGACACGCTTATGTGAATCCGGGTGAAATAAAAGGTCCCGAACGTATTCCAATGGGATTACTGGGAGCTGAACTGAGTCGTGACAAGAGTGGCTTCTACCGTATTGACAAAATTCTACCGGGTGCAATTTACAGTCAGAAACTGCGTTCTCCCCTTACAGAACCGGGTATCGGAGTAAAAGAAGGAGATTATATCACAGCTATTGATGGCATTTCAACAGCTACTGTTGATAACATTTACAGTCTGCTGGCAGGCAAAGCCAATGTCTTGACTGAACTAAGCATAAACCGTACCGCATCAAGTAAAGGAGCACGTAAAGTAGTCATTAAACCATTAGACAATGAATACCCATTGTATCATTATAACTGGGTACAGAATAATATCAAAAAAGTGGAAGAAGCAACTAATGGCCGTGTAGGCTATGTCTACATTCCCGATATGGGACCGGACGGCCTGAATGAATTCGCCCGCTACTTCTATCCCCAACTCGATAAAGAAGCCTTGATTATTGATGACCGTGCCAATGGAGGTGGTAATGTATCTCCAATGATTATCGAACGTTTGCTTCGTGAACCCTATCGCTTGACCATGCGTCGTGGATCAACTAAAATCGGTACCATTCCTGATGCAACACTAGTGGGTCCGAAAGTATTGCTGATCAATAAATACTCGGCTTCGGACGGTGACTTGTTCCCATGGAGTTTCAAGGCAAATAAAATCGGTAAAGTTATCGGTACTCGTACATGGGGTGGCATTGTCGGTATCAGTGGTCCGTTACCTTATATGGATGGTACGGATGTGCGTGTTCCGTTCTTTACCAATTATGATGCAAAGACCGGTCAATGGATAGTAGAAAATCATGGAGTGGACCCTGATATTCTGATTGATAATGATCCGGTAAAAGAACAGTCAGGTGAAGACCAGCAGTTGAATAAAGCTATTGAAGTAATTCTACAAGAGCTGAAGGATCGCAAACCGTTACCTTCTGTTCCGGCTCCGAGAACTTATAAAGATTTGGGAGTGGAATAAAAAATCATTCTTTTTAATAAAGCCCGTAGCCATCATTAAGCTACGGGCTTATCTATGATTTTTTAATATAATGGATTTTGTATCAACAAATCATTTTTCTGCATTTCATCCAAATAAATAGGGAGTAAATAAGACTTATCATTCCATTTCCTCTCCTGCACATCAATAATGGAATAATTAGGCTCTGTAACTCCATAAGGATAGCGAATATCTATTCCTTGAACATTCTTAATCACTTCAGGTGCAATCATCCAACGGCGGATATCAAAATAACGATGTTGTTCATAAGCTAATTCTATTTTACGTTCATTACGATAATGTTCTTTCAAGACATCTCCCATTTCAGAATCTGGTATGTCAGGCATTCCCGCTCTTGTACGAATCATATTGATATACTTACGGGCTTCAGCATCTTCACCTAATTCTATGCATGCTTCAGCATAATTCAACAAAACTTCAGCATAACGTATCTGACGCCAAGGATAAGGTTGTTTATCATACTGATGATTAACTGAAGGATCTAAAAACTTACGCATATAATATCCTGTATAAGAACCATTCCAATCTTCAATAGGGCCTTGGCGAGTGTCTAAACCTGGTGTATAACTTCCATCTGACTGCTGATAATAAGCAGTTTGTACTATTCCTTCAGGATCACTACCTACTGTATCATCCGGACGTTGACGCCAATAAGAACCATTATACATAATAGAAGCATAGAAGCGAAGATCTCGATTTTGATAAGGGTAAGCTGCTTGTTGTGGATTATCCCAACTAAATTTGCTGCCATCTGCCATTTCATAAGAATCAACTAATTGTCCAGTAGGAGTATTTCCGCCCCAACCATGAAAACCATTGGGACTATTGAACAAACCAACACGAGGCAATTGAAAATCACTGCTATTATGATTTACATAATCATAATATTGTACCATAATATCTTCATCCGAATTATGACATAAGAAAATATCAGCATAGTTTTGAGTAGCTTCCTCTCTATTTTTCCATCCTCCATTTTCACCATACAGATGATATATACCTAAATCCATAACAGCTTTAGCAGCCTTTTTGGCCCGTTGCCAACGTTCCGTACGATCACCTCCCACATACCCTATAAGTTCAGGATGCTCATAACCGGATGCCCATAAAGACTGAGAAACAAATAAGTCACTAGCCGCATAAAGCAGGACACGGGCTTTCAAAGCCATAGCAGCACCTTTTGTTGCACGGGCTTTATCTCCGTTCAAAGGCAAAATAGAAGCTGCTTCATCTAAATCTTTCACAATAAAATCTACCGTTTCTTCAAACGTATTACGAGCTACGAGTAAATCATCAGAAGGAGTAAAAGATTTCTCAATCAAAGGGACACCACCCCATTGGCTCAACAACCAATAATAAAAATAAGCACGTAAATAATGCACTTCACCTTTCAATTTATCGACAACATCTCCTTCTAAAGCATATTTCTCTGCATTTTCAAAAAAGATATTACAGGCACGGATATTTTTATAAAGATTGGTCCAAGTTATATTATGGAAGGTTATAATCCAAAAATTAGGAGCAAGAATACCTTGATAACTAGGACTCAATTCACTCATCACTACTGGCTGGCTCTCCCATGCCCAAACCTCCATTGACTCATCGCACAAAGAAGAAAGCATTACGGTATGAAATCCCCATTTCTGTCCCTCGTAAATATTATTAACAAAAGAAGTTATTAATGATTCATCCGTCCAGACAACTGCATCTGAATAACGGTCT
>OIEH01000531.1_pt1 | contig 21178 bp, 11 predicted proteins | sample 1604811 | NCBI WGS metagenome assembly OIEH01 (sample SAMN01760945, study PRJEB22395) | human gut metagenome | reverse complement strand
ACGACCGATGAGTTTGAAAGATAAACAGCACATGCCACAGTTTATTTTACACTACCCTTTGCTTTGATTCAACAGCCGAAAGCCTTTTCTACTTCTCTGTCTATCACTTCTTCCTTGGTGTTTTTAAAGTAGTGCTTATAAATGGTATTTGGGCTGTTGCCCGCCATTTGAGCAACGACTATCGGGTGTATGTTATTATCTATCATCATGGAAATGAATGTACCCCGGGCTGAATACCAGGTTAACGGGCCTTTGTACTTAATGAATGCTTTCACTTTCTTCAGTGTCTTATTCACTTTGTCACACAATCGTTTCAAACGACCTCTTTGCTGCTCTTCCGTCTTATGCTTGTGGGAGAATACGGGCAGAAGATAGTCTCCGTAACATTTGTCTTTGTAGCGGTCAACGATAGCCTGGACTTTGGCATTGAATTTCATGCGGGCTGTTTTAGGAAATTTGATTCGTTCGTAATTGAGCCTGCCGTCCTGGTCAATACAATCTTGGGTTAAATATGCCACGTCAATGTTAGCCATACCTCCGGTGTAGAAACTAAACAGGAAAAGGTCGATGTGAAATAATTCTAACCGGGAGAAAATATTTCTGTCGATGTGTTCTATTTTAGTAATTACATCTGCCGGTAAGGTTTTAGGGACAAAAGGTTTAGGCTTCGCCTTGGGACGTGACTGCTCAAAAACGGTAAGGTCCACATTGGGGATGTGCATTTTTTGCGCATAGTATAACAATCCATAGAATTTACGAAGACGACCATATAAGTTGCCTTCGTTTCCTCTTTCCGCTGCACGCTTTTGGATGAAGAATACATAGTCGTTCACGAACTCGGACGTGATTTCATCGAAATAATAAGTTGAAAACGCCCGTTCGTACTTCTGGAGGGTAAATTCGGTGAGTGTGGTGCGCAAGTCTTTATAGTTACGTGCCGTACCGACACTGGATAAGACTTTTCCGTGTTTGATGCGCTGCCGCTTGCTTATTTGCTCAATAACCAGATCAAGCGTTTTCGCCACAGATATTACTTTCACTTCTTGTGTCCTTTGAACCTGAACGTCGAAGTGGTGCGACCATTGTACAGGTGCCCATGGCTTGTTCTCTGCCTCCCAGTCTTCCGCAACTTTGAGGTATTTCGTTTTGAGGTCAAGCAAACGCTTGTTTTTTTCTATCGCCTCTGACGATTTGGATGTGAAACTCTGGGTTTCGTTGTCCCAGTCTTTGAATGGTCCGGTAATACTTAATACTTTCGGAACCCTGGCGTAACCCGTTTTAAAGAAAATCATCTCCAGTTTAACCAACTGGGGGTCTTTAGGGTTTTCTTTCCCCTTGATGTTACATGAAAACATAACGCATTAATTTAATTGTATCCATTTGGCATCAGTTGTCCTAAGTTGACCTTAATCGGACTACATGAAAGCCTACATCACAGAGTAGGGGTTTCTACCAAAAAAGGGTTATATTTGCCAAAAAAGAATTTTGGACTTAAAACCCTGTAATGACACATTAAATTAATGCGTTGTCATTCAATGATTTACAATATTACTATTGTAAGTCGTAAAAAAGAGGTGTGTCCCTTTCGAGACACACCCCCGTTTATCTATTTTACCTATTGAATATAATCACTGTCATTCACCAGACTCTACTGTAAAATTAAGAACGACTGTTCCCCCTAAGAATTTATACATATTCTTACCTTCTGAATTTTCAAAACTAACATATGATGGTGCGAAAGTACTTAACGGTTGCCAGTAATAATAGAATTTTGCAAAATAGCCACCGCCATCGGCAGGTATCATACTACCATTACCGGATAAATAAGCAACAACAAAAATATTGCCACTTGTCGGCATACTTATGTCTTGACTAGATAAATCTAATATAGCCCAGCCATAGTCACTAACCGGACAATCTCCTTCACAAATTGTCTCCGACTTAGAATAACTCTCACTTACATAGGCAGGCAAATCACCTGTATTAGCAATCGGGCCATTGGCCTTAATCAAAGCAAGCTTAGCAGTTGGAACCGCTCCATTATATGTCAAACATTCAATCTTCGTCAATTTCTTACCTCCATATTTCGCCAATAACGATGCTTCCAGCTTCAAGCCTATTGATATCTCTTGAGATGTTTCTGCAACATAAAGTTTATCACTCGTATTTGCATAACCAGGAAGATTGTTTTCCCCCCAAAAGACAGGTTCATATTTCCAATAACCACCATCATATCGATAAGTAAAGTTATCTATAGTCCAGTTATTGTCCCATTCAAACGGATAGCTTTCCGGTTTCCATGGATCCTTATCTGCAGGAGCAGCTTCTTGTTCAATAGCGACCGTTGCCGGTTCAACACCTAATACAGATAATTTAATAGTTGCCGTACGCACTTCTGTAGCAGTATTCCCGTCCAGATGAATACTCAATGTTTGATTCGCAAATTTTGCGGTACACCATCCGGTAGATGTACCCTCCGGGTAAATAGTCTCTACATTCAGAGCCTTGGCATCTGTAGAGACCTGCAGTGTAAAGTCTTGCGCATTATAGTCTTTAGCTACAGGACTTGTCGCTTCTATCTTTAAATAAGAAGCACTTCCACCTTCATTGTCATCATCCGAGCAAGCTACAGTAAATAAAGCTGTACTCATCAGAAGCCCAAAAATCAATTTCAAATTTTTCATGGTCTTTTTTGTTTTAAAGTTAAACAATCTGTTAATACTTGTATGTCCACAAAAGTAGGAAGTTGAAACTCTAAGCAGTGTAATTATCGTATAAGTTTCTAGAACTAATATCCAAAATTCAGGAAGTCAATGTCCAACGCAAGAAACACCGCAGAATTGGACGATGGTTATAGATACTCAGACAATATTTTTATTGAATCCCATTTCTTTTTACGTCATTTGTGGCAAGTATTCCGCACCTCTTCTAGATTGTCCATTCACATCAGAAAGGTATCATAGACGACCTTGCGGAATCATAATAATATTCACCTAATTAAATAAATCTTATGCACAGAAACACACTGTTAACGTCTAAAACAAATGCTATAAAAAGATATAGCAAAAGAAGTTTAGCCATCGTTGCCGCATGCCTGTTGATTCCTTCATTTATTAATGTAGCAACAGCCAAAGCAGAAGTTGCCGTCACAGCAACAGTCTATTCAAATGTCAAGGTAACGGGTACCGTAGTTGATGAACAAAACCAACCCCTAATTGGAGCGGCAGTACATGTAAAAGGGAATAAAACTCTCGGAACAATTACAGACCTTGACGGAAAATTCAGTTTGGATGTCCCCGAAAAATCCGTTTTATTAGTCTCTTATGTAGGATACATAACACAAGAACTTAATATCAACCAGCAAAACTCCAAATCACTTTCCATCGTTTTAAAAGAAGATAGAAAACAACTGGATGAAGTAGTGGTGGTAGGATACGGCACGCAGAAGAAAGAAACCGTAACAGGTTCTATCGCCTCCGTAAAAGGGGAACAACTTATGAAATCACCCGAAGCTAACTTGACAAACTCAATCGTTGGACGTATGCCCGGTATCATAGCACGCAATGTATCAGGTGAGCCAGGTAATGACTATTCAGAAATTCTGATTCGTGGAAAAGCGACTTTCGGTAACACCCAACCGTTGTTCGTCATCGACGGAGTCGCTAACCGATGGGGAAATATCGACCGCCTTAACCCAAGTGACATTGAGAGTATTACTATTTTGAAGGATGCCTCGGCTGCTATTTATGGAGCACAGGCGGCAAACGGAGTAATTCTTGTCACCACCAAAAGAGGACAAAGCAGTAAACCGACTATCACTTACGATGGTAGCTTCAGTTTATCACAAAATACACGTACACCTAAATTAATGAATGCCTACCAATACATGGTGTACGATGATGAAATCAATGCAGTAGATTATCCCAGTGACCCTAGCAAACAGAAATTCGCGAACATCAAAGGAAAATATCTTGATGGCACCAATGACCGACGGTTATACGACGATACTGACTGGATGGATGTAATCTTCCAAAGAGCCGCTCCAAAAACTCAGCATTCTTTATCCGTTAGCGGTGGTAATGACCGAGTAAAATATTACTTATCCGGAGCATTCCTTTATCAAGAACCGGGCTATCGAGACACAGAATTCAACTTCAAGACTAACCAATTCCGGTCAAATATTGACGCAAAAATCACCCAAGATCTCACAGTGACTCTCGAATTGTCAACCCGTGAAGAGAGTAGGCACGAGTCCAACTATTCCACTCAAGATTTATTCAAAGAAGCCTTCAACGCCTATCCTTATATACCGGATTATTATGACAACGGCCTCCCCGGTCCTGGAATTGCTTGGGGAAACAACTTAGCAATTCTAGCTAAAGGAGGTACCGGATATTATAAAGCCAAAGATTTCTATGTAAACAGTAAAGTCGGTTTTGATCTAAAAATGCCATGGATCACCAAAGGTTTGTATTTCAGTGGATACGCAGCTTTTGACAGACATTTCCGCAATGCCAAGACACAAAACGGAATGTGGCATACTTACCAATATAACCAACAAACCGGCGAGTACGATGATTTGTATGAAAACAGTGGAAATAAGACAATTGACCTTTTTCAACAGAACAACACTCAGCGCATGACTACTATCGTAGCTAAACTGGGATATGAACGTCGTTTTAAAAATCACAACATCAATGCCTTTATTGCTTACGAACAAAGCAAAGAAGAGGGAGAATGGTTTTCTGCTTATAGAAAAGATTTCTACACTCAAGATATCGACCAGATATTTGCCGGAAGTGATAAAGACAAGACTAACGATGGCAGCGCTACTATTTCTGCCCGCCAAAACTATTTCGGACGAATCAGTTACGGTTACAAAGACCGATACCTCGCTGAATTTACTTTACGTTGTGATGGCTCAATGAATTTTCCTAAGGACAATCGTTGGGGATGGTTCCCAGGAATTTCAATCGGATGGCGTATCACCGAGGAAGCATTTATGGACAAAGTAACATTCTTGGATGAATTGAAGCTGAAAGCTTCGGTTGGACAATTGGGTAATGACCGAGTCAATCCATTCCAATATCTGGGCAATTACGCTATACAAAACGGTCCGCAATTCGGAACGGAACCACAACGATATAAAGGTTTCACTATTGGTCGCGTCCCCAATCCAAATATCACTTGGGAAGTGGCTACCACTTACAATATAGGATTCGAATCTAAATTCTTTGGTAACAGGCTGTCAGTAGATGCCCAATATTTCTTATCAAAGCGTAAAAATATTCTGACTGCCAGAAATGCCTCTATACCATCCTACACCGGACTGACGCTACCTGATGAAAACTTGGGTAAGATTCAGAATGAAGGAATGGAAGCCGAAATTATGTATCGCGACCGCAAAGGAGACTTCACATGGTTTGTCGGTGGTAATCTAACTTTCGCCCGTAACAAGATTCTGTTCTTCGACGAGGCTGCCAATATACCTGATTACCAGAAACGCACAGGCCATGCTATCGACTCATACTTGCTATATGTCACAGACGGATTATTCCAAAACCAAGGACAAATAGATGGAACAAAGGCCAAATGGGCTAACACCAGACCCGGAGATATCAAACACGTCGACTTAGATGGAAGTGATGATCTTTCCAGTAACGACATGAAACGTTTCTATGAAAGTCCGACACCGGAAATTGTATACGGTATGAGTTTTGGAGGAACCTGGAAAGGAGTTGAATTAAGTGTTTTGTTGCAAGGTCAAGCTCGTGCCAAAGCTTATATTTCGCCGGTGAACTACAATCGCGACGTAGATTATTACAATAACCGATGGATTTCGGAAATGGAAACTCCACACGCCAAATACCCGCGCGCTTTCAGTAAAGACGACCCTATCAACAACCTAGCTTCCGACTTTTGGCTGAAAGACGCTTGGTTCCTACGAGTTAAAAACATCGAGGTGGCCTACAATCTGAAAAAAGAATGGGCGCACAAATGCAAACTGGAAAATGTCCGTATCTATGCCAGTGGAAGCAATCTTTTCACGTTCGACTCTATCAAGTTATTCGACCCCGAATGCGCCGATACAAATGGTATGTATTACCCTCAACAACGGACATATAATTTCGGTATAACTGTCACTCTCTAATGTTCACCAATAAAATTGACCTATTTATGAAAAATATAATTAAAAAAATAACTATCCTATCTACCGCATCGTTAATGATGATGTCATGTTCAGACTTCCTAGATGTAGACCCACTTGACTCATTTTCCGAGAAAGTTGTTTTTGGCAATCTCGAAACAATCAATGGATATGTCATGCAACGGTATACCAATATGAAAGACCCGCTGGATCGGTACGCATTACGTTTTGCTTGTGACGAGGCATGGAACAACTTCAACTGGTACGGACAAAACGGTATCCAATGGGGATATATGAGCCCCGATTATGAAGGCGGTTGCGGTTCATGGTTTGACTACTATCCCGCTATCCAGAATTGCAATTTATTCCTCGATCAGATTCCTCAAATGGAAACATTAAAAACTAATGACAATTCGACTAAACTCATAGAGCAATACATCGGAGAAGTAACGTTCTTACGAGCCTTCTATTATGCTGATTTAATCAGCCGTTACGGTGGCGTCCCCTTATCAAAGACCGCATTCAAATTAGGGATGTCTGATGATGAAATGTATATAGCCCGCGATAGTTACGACGATTGCGTAACTTTTGTTACCGATGAATTAAGTAAAGCGGCAACAGCTCTCCCCGTAAAGTATGAAGACAAATATTTAGGGCGAGCCACCAAAGGAGCTGCTTTAGCTTTAAAAGCGAGAGTATTGCTCTATGCAGCCAGTGAGTTACACAATCCAGGAAATGCAAATCCCAGTAAATGGCTGGCGGCTAAAAAGGCCATTGAGGACGTAATCTTCCTCAACGAAGATGGAACTAGCGACAAAAACAAGGGGAGTAAACTCTATGCCCTGGATCCCGATTATGCTGGTTTATTCAAGAATCCATTAAGTAAGGAGATTATTTTCGAGAAAGTCTTTTCTTCCGAATACGGACACTTTTTCGATCAATACAACTCACCTAACGGCTTCACCGGATGGTCAGAAACGTGTATCAACCAAGGTCTGGTAGATGATTATGAAATAGCATCTACTGGTGAAATACCCAACAAAGAAACACTCTATGGCAACTCTACATACGGCAAAGAATACGAAATAGGCGAAACCCCTTGGGATGGTCGGGATCCAAGATTTTATGCCACCATCGGCTGCGACGGTCAACAATGGAAAGGACGTGAAATAGAATTCTATATTTACAAAAACGGTGGAGGTGGAAAAGACAGTTCAAAGGGAGGAGTCGAAGAATGGAATGCTTCCAAAACCGGATTCTATCTCCGCAAATTCATGACAGACAACTTAAAAGTATCTTTCAACGACAAGAGTACCGTACCTTGGATATATTTCCGTTTAGGAGAAATGTACCTAAATTATGCCGAAGCCCTCTACCATACCGGAGACGAAACAGGAGCACAGGAATATCTAGAGAAAATACGTAATCGCGCACGTGGTGGCAATCCTAACATCCTGCCTAAAATAACAACAACCGGAGAGGAACTGATGAAGGCCATCCAACATGAAAGGCGCATCGAACTGGCATTTGAAGAACATCGTTTCTTTGATGTACGCCGATGGAAAATAGCTTCAGTAGAAGAGACGAAAGGTATATGGGGCGTCAACGTATTTAAAGACAAGGATTCTGGAAAGAAATCTTACAAAATACAAAAGTTGACAGACACATATTTCAACGAAGCCAACTATTACTTCGCTATTCCAAACAGTGAAAGACAAAAGAATGGAAAACTAGATCAAAATTCTGGATATGCCGGTGCTGCCAATTAACATATACAATAATTTTTTCATTCATAGATAAAGAGAAAGGAGTGACTGAAAAAGGCACTCCTTACCCTTTTTTATTCATTTCTAAAACTACAAACTTATGCGTTTCATATCTATTAAAAATCTCAGCATATTACTTTTCTTCCTACTTTTCGCTTGTTCGGAAAAGGAGGAAGCTTCGCTCGAACTTTCGTCCGAGAATGTCACACTAAACGTAAGTGCCAACTATGGCAGCTTCATGATTATCAGTTCCGGATCATGGAGAATCGAGGTGCCTCAAGCCGCAAAATGGTGTTCTGTCACTCCACTACAAGGAGAAGGCAACATGGAAGTCAAAATAAAAGGAGAGCCCAACAATGAATTAACTGCGCGTGAAACCGCTTTAGCGATTATGGGAGGAAACATCACCCGGACAATACGTATCATACAGCCAGGTTCCGGACTCACTGTCTCCATCGACCCCAACTCTATTTTCAGGAAAGAAGGGGAAACCAAATCCATCAAAGTAAAAACGGCTAATGAAAGCCTTGAATGGAATATTATTATCCCAGCAGACAATCAGGATATCAGCATTACTCCTAAAAGTGGAAAGGGAAGTAAAGATATTCAAATAACATTAGGTGAAAATCCGACAAAAAAAGCGCGGCAGATTGAGCTCAATATCCAATGCAATGGCAAGAAGATTCCGTTCACTCTCAACCAGGAAGCAGGAGATAATCATGCTCCCAATAATTTTAGTCTCAATAAGCCTGAAAATAATGCAACCGACCAGTCGCGTGTTACAGTTTTTAAATGGCAAATCACCGAAGATCCTGATGGTGATCCCGTAAGTTACCAAGTGCAATATTCAACTGACAAAAGTACTTGGACTACTTTAGAAAAAACTACAAAGAATGAATGCAGTGTAACAAATGCTTTATCAGCGAATACTCAATATTTTTGGAAGGTTATAGCTTCAGACGACTCTGATAAACAATGTGAAAGTACAATATTCTCTTTCACAACCGGAGATAAGGCAATGTACCCAGATGGTGCTTGGTATATATACGACCAAATAAAAGATGGAACAATTCCTCTTATCTTTATAGGTGACGGCTTCGTAGCCAACGACTACGAGCAAGGTGGGCTGTTCGATAAGAAAGCAGATGAAGGTATTGAAGCATTCTTTGCGACAGAACCATATAAGAGCTATCGGAATAAGTTTAAAGTATATAAAGTTGTCGCGCACTCTCAAGAAAGCGGTGCTTCAAGATGGAATGAGAGTAAAAATGACTATGAAATCCATAAGAATACAGCGTTTGATACCCGATATTATGGTAATGGATATAGTAGCACCTACATGACCACCAATTGTGACAAAGTATATCAGTATGCACTGAAAATAGATGGAATGAACAATGCGGCTTTATGTAACACCACTGTTGTATTAATCATCAACGACCCCGTTTATTCCGGCACTTGCTGGATGAGCACTGATGGCAAATCAGTCTCCATAGTTCCAACTTGTGGTCCTAGCGCACCATATACTTACAAAGAAACAATGGCTCATGAAGCCGGAGGACACGGGTTTGGCAGATTGGGAGATGAATATACTATCAGAGAAGGAGCTGCCACCGCAGAAGAGATAAAAAACATAAACAACTGGATCGGATATGGCGCCAATGCTAACCTCGACACTAAAACAAACCGAAATGAAGCGCAATGGAAACATTTCTTCGGTCAGTCCGGATATGAATCCGTTAACTATATTAATGGTACACAATATACCGGTGGTGGTGTTTATCGACCAGAAGAAAGTAGCGTGATGCGTAACATGAAAGACTTGTATTACAACGCTCCAAGTCGGGAAGCTATCGTAAAACGAATCAAGAAAAATTTGGGAGAGACCTGGAATTTCAGCCAATTTATGAATACAGATAAAGCGAATCAAGACAAGCATACCATTAACGTCCGCTCCATATCTGTCCGTTCAAACTATGTAGAATTGCCGGAAGCTCATACTCCGCCACAACTCTATATACCTGGAGAACATTAATTTAAGGATTTATTTACAATCAAATAAAGTTACATGAAAACACTATATCTTATCCTGTTTATTCCGGCTTTATTTTTTTGCGCATGTCATCAGACAGAAACAAACCCGGAAGACCTGACTATCGTAACCTCCGACCAGACATTGGAAAAGGAGTTTAACTGGGCTAAGGAAAAAGCACGTAGTTATGTGATGACAGGAAAGACTGGGGTAAAAGATAAATCCGAAATATTTGGCGGACATGAAAACGTGAACTATATACCCTGCTATCAAGCAGGGTATCCGTTCCGTTCCGCCTTCTATATCAGAGATTATTGTCATCAAATGTCCGGCGCACATCTATTGGGTTTACAAACAGAAAATTTTTCTATGCTACAAGCATTTTTAGCAACAGCAACAGAAAAACGTAAATGGTATCCAATATGGGCTTTAAATTTCGATGGGAGTCCTTATTCTGTTGATTATATTAATGACAGCTGTTTTGTCAGACAAGTTCCAGCCGTATTCGAACTAGTAGAAAAAGCCTATAAACAATACTTATGGACAGGAAATAGAGAAATCATCGAAAACCCTGTACTATGGAATGCATATACTCGTATGGTAACCGATTTCGTGACATACCACGATAAAGTACTTCCCAATGGAGTAGCCGAAGGAGATGGCTCCGGAAATATATTTAATGGTATAACCACATATAATGAATTTAACATTCCACTAATTGAAGCAGGAGATGGTATAGCCACACAATACCAGGCTTATCACGCATATGCCGCAATGCTCTATGCTCGAGGAGAATATATTGAATCAGAAAAGTTCCAAACAAAATCAGAGCAGCTGAAAGACTTCTTCAATCATCATTGGGGTGTCAAAGAGAAAGAAGACAAATTTGTAAGAGCTGTCACGATTCGCGGAGAAAGACTAACAGACTTTGGTAGAGAAAATAGTATTTTCATGCCCATGAAAGGTATTATAACTCCTTCCTCTAAAAATAAAGAGTACTTGAATTATTGCCATAATATGTATCAAAATATTAATCCTACCATCCTGAATATAGAAAGCCTTACATATCTTCCGGATACCTATTTTGCTTATAATATGGTAGATAAAGCTTGGGAATGGGTCAAACGAATTCAAAGTGATTGTGATAAGAATCATATCGTCCCCTTGGTAGGAAGCAATCGTAACTACCCGGAAATCGCCTACACAACCATTAGCAATGTGGTAGAAAATATGCTCGGAATAGAGCCTGATGCTCCCAATCATACGCTTGCAACAATTCCTCGTTTACCAAAAGATATCGCTTATCTGGGAATAAACAATATCACAATAGGAAAGCACAAAGTCAATGTCATACATGAAGGGAACGCAAGTACTACTATCAAGCATATTAAAGGTGACAAAGATCTACAATGTATCATACGGTTTTATGGAAACTATCCGCAAATTAGTATTGACAAAACCTTGTTTACAGCTTCTCACACTGAATTATACGGTGAGGCAATTAGCCAGGTACGTGTAACGATCCCTATCGGGAGTTCTGTCAAAGCAAAAGCCATTAACTCGGAGAAGTTATATATACATTAAAGAAATAATAGAAAAAGATAACAAAATAAATTCATATGACACTTCATTTAATAAAATAATATCTATATTTGAAAAATATTATTCAGCACGATACATCCCCAATTATCTATTTGTTAACCTAAAGTAAAAATGAAATGAGAATGAAACGACTTATATTCTGTTTTCTATGGATGATTTTCTTACTATATCCGATTCATGCTACACAATTCCCTCATTTCAATTTTAAGCATTATACCGTTGAAGACGGTTTATCTGTCAATACCGTCACTTCTATCATACAAGATTCCAGGGGATTTATGTGGTTCGGCACTAGCTTGGGACTTAATTGCTACGATGGAAAAACATTCAAGCATTATATTCCTGCGGATGAAAATGATCCTACACGAAGGTTAACCTCCATTCTCTGTGTAAAGGAAGGAGCTAGAGGAGAATTACTTGTCGGTACAAACTTCGGACTATATTTTTTTAATCCTGCACAGGAAAAATTCCACCGTGTCACTTACCATACTGAAAATGGTGTATCTATCACCTCTCCTGTATATAATGTTTGCCTGGATAACAGCAATAATCTATGGGTAGCCACTGCCGAACAAGGATTATTCCATTATAATTATAAAAACAAAATCTTAACACAGCTAACTCACAACCCTAAAGACCCTAATACTATACCATCTAATATCATACGTAACATATATATTGATCTGAAAGGAAGGGTCTGGATATTATCTTTCAATAACGGAATAGGGTGTTATGACCCAAAGAGTGATATATGCAAACGTTATAGAGATTACGGTAACGCACCTATAGAACGCTATGATGTTATGTATGAAGATAAAAACAATCAACTCTGGTTAGGTAACTACAGCAAAGGGCTTTCTAAAATGGATATAAATACCGGAAAATTCACACACTTTCTAACTCCGGACACACAGGGGTTCATCAACCACATCCGAAGTATTATTGAATATCAACCAGGACTGCTACTCCTTGGGTCAGACGATGGACTAACTTTTTTTAACACACTAACCAATCAATATAAAACTATTAAATCCAATCTGTCTAACAGTGCCGGAATCAATGATGACTATGTTCATTCCCTTTTTATAGATAAGGAGGGAGGGCTATGGATAGGAACTTATTTTGGCGGGATCAATTATTCCTCTCCGGCAGCACAAAACTTTGAACATTATAGTCCAAGTATAGGAGATTATCATTTTCCAGGCAAAATAGTGGGAGTCATGACTGAAGACGAAAACGGGAATTTATGGTTTGGTACAGATGATGCAGGAGTCATCTTTTTTGATCGCAAAAAAAATAGTTTTAAACAATATTTACCTCAAAAAGGACATAACTCCCTCTGTTATCACAATATACATGCCTTGCTGTATGACAAGGACAAACTGTGGATCGGCACTTATTCAGGAGGACTAGACTGTCTAAATTTGAAAACAGGACAATTTACCAACTATACACACAATGAAAAACAACAATCACTATTACATTCGAGTGTATATGCACTTTACAAAGACAAACAGGGTCAATTATGGGTAGGAACTCCCGCCGGAGTTTGCACATATGATTCCCTGAAAGATATTTTTATTCCCGTGCCGGAGGTAGGTCCTTCCGACATCTCCTGCATATTGGAAGATAAACACGGTTATCTTTGGTTCGCTTCTACCAACAATGGTTTATATCGTTACAATACTACCAACGGAGAATGGAGACGCTATCACTACTCTTCTCCCAAAGGATGTACCATACCATCAGACGTAGTTACCACTGTTGCTCTGGATTCCAACGAATGCTTATGGATAGGAACGGACGGGAACGGAATCGCCTGGTACAGTTACGATACGGAAAAATTTACTCCGCTAAATACACCTGTTTTAGAAGACACCCCTATTCACTGTATCATAGATTACGGGAATCATCTTTGGATTACTACTAACAAAGGAGTAATACGGTTGCATCCGAAAGGATTAAATTATAAAGTATACAATCGATCGGATGGATTGCAAAGCATTCAATTTTGCCCAAATTCAGGACTATTGGCAAAAGACAGTATGATTTATATCGGAGGGATCAATGGCTTTAACCGTTTCTATCCGGACAAACTAATAGAAAACACAGTGGTTCCCAGTGTTTATATTACTCGATTAAGCCTTTTCAACAAAGATGTACATTGTGGAGATGAAACAGGAATATTGGATAAAGCTATCAGTTATAAAGACGAATTAGTATTTCGCCACGACCAGTCTGTAATCGGTTTGGAGTTTGTTTCTTTGAGCTTCTTTGCACCGGACAAAAATCTGTATGCCTACAAGTTGGAAGGTTTCGATAAAGATTGGTCATATATTCAGAAAGAACCAATGGTATCTTATACTAATCTCCCCGCAGGTGATTATACTTTCCATGTCATTGCCTCTAATAATGACGGGCTGTGGAATAATGCCGGAACGTCCTTAAAGATCAAGATATTGCCGCCATGGTGGCTCTCTTCTTGGGCATATACAACCTATATACTGACCATTATCATCACAGCCTTTCTGACAATACGTTACTTCGTCCGAAAAGTAGAACGCCGTCATCAGGCGAATATTCAACGTATCAATGCAGAAAAGGAGAAAGTAATCTATGATACGAAAATCAATTTCTTCACGAATATCATTCACGAAATACGTACACCTCTGAGTCTTGTCATTGCACCGTTGGAACACGTAATGAAGACAAATAAACGAATTAATGATGTTCGCGACGAGCTACAGATTATCCACCGGAACAGTAATCGTCTGCTAAGTCTCGTCAATCAACTAATGGATTTCAGAAAAACTGAATTTGAAGGGATATCCATCAAAATGACTCCTTTAGATATTTCTTCCCATATTCGCCAGCTTTACGAACGTTTTCTACTCACTGCCAAACAGAAAGGAGTACAGTTGTCTTTATCTTTACCTTCTGAAAGCTATTGGGTGGAAACAGACGAGGAAGCACTGACTAAAATAGCCAGTAACTTGTTCAGTAATGCTATCAAATTTACCAAGGACAAAGTTTCCGTTGTCATCACTTACCAAACGGAAGAGAAGAAAATAATCCTGCAATTTGACGATAACGGAAAAGGTGTAGCACCCGAAGAACGGGAAAATATATTCAAACCATTCTACCAGATTAAAGAAAACCAACCTAGCGACGGAATAGGCACCGGAGTAGGATTATCGCTATTAAATACACTCGTAGCACAATTAGAAGGGACTGTTTCAGTCAATGATTCTACCCTAGGAGGAGCTTCTTTCATTGTAATCTTACCTTTGAATAAGGTAGAGGGGAGAGAACAAGAAATTGTAGCCCCACAAGACACACTACTCATAAGTCCGGCAACCGAAACAGAAAAAGAACAAGATGTCGCCATGAATGAAAATATAGAAGAAAATGAAACCGGCATAAGTCCCAAACCGCAACAAACGCCCAACATTTTACTGGTGGATGACAACAACGATATGCTCTCATTCCTATCGAGACAACTGCGGGATGACTATATCATCACGACAAAAAGCAATGCACAAGCTGCTTTAGAGTGGTTCGAAGACCACAAAGTAGATTTAGTAGTCAGCGATGTCATGATGCCTGATATAGACGGATTTAAACTTTGTAAACGTATCAAAGATAACGTCCATACAAGCCATATTCCTGTCATTCTATTGACTGCCAAAACAAATATGGAGGCTAAAATAGAAGGTTTGGAATGCGGAGCGGATGTCTATATAGAAAAGCCGTTTTCGGTAGATCATCTGAAAGCGCAAATACATAGTTTGCTGCTAAACCGTTATAAAATACAACAACGATTTGCAACTCAGCCGACCACAACTTCGGTTGCCTCACTGGCAACCAACAAAGCAGACGCTATCTTCTTGCAGAAAGTAGATGATTTTATCTATAAGAATATCAGTGAAGTGACATTCACTTCCACAGATATCGCGGTTAGCATTGGCATGAGCCGTTCCACTTTCTTCACCAAGTTACGAGCTATATCCGGACTTACTCCCAGTGATTATATTCGTTTGATCCGCCTTAAAAAAGCAGTGGAATATTTCCATAGTGGAGAAACACGGATCAATGAAGTTTGTTATCTGGTCGGATTCAACTCCCCTTCCTATTTCACAAAGTGCTTTCAACAACAGTTCGGAGAAATTCCCAAAGCATATATAAAGAAATTACAGGAAGAGTAAAGTCTGCTAAAGGAGATTTTTCTGCACTTTTGTACGATTGAGCTACATTTTTATACGTTTCTTATAGTGTTTCACCATTACATGACGCATCTTTGCAATCATATAAAGCGAAAGAGAAACACAAAAAGATTCAAAAAGAAATGAGAAGCAACAATCAAGCCGTCATCTATGCCGGGCTAGCTGTAGTAAGTTGGTCGACGATAGCGACTGCCCTCAAAATCGCATTATCCCAACAGACATATTTCGAAATGCTGCTGGTAGCAAGCAGCACAGCGCTCGTGTTTTTTATTTGTTTGATGACGGTGCAAAAGAAATGGAAAGCAGTTGGTAACCTCTCGTCCAAACAGTGGAGATATTTCGCCAGCATAGGTTTGCTCAATCCTGTAGCCTACTATCTCGCCTTATTCAAAGCTTACGATCTACTCCCTGCACAAATAGCTCAACCTATTAATTATGCCTGGCCTATCGTTCTGCTCTTGCTGCTGGCAATATTTACCCATCAGCCCATTCCTCTCGGAAAATATATCGGGATGTTCATATCTTTGGGCGGCGTTGTACTTATCACAATGGGAAGTAGCCAAGGAGGAAAGAATGTGTCTGCCGAAGGAATCATACTCGCCGCATTGAGTGCCGTTCTTTGGGCATCTTATTGGCTGATAAGTAATCAGCAACGCAAAATAGATGCCAGTACGGGACTTTTCATGACGTTTCTATTCGGAACTATTTATCTGGCTACTGCAGCATGTATTCTCGGAATCCGTAACTATACTCTTGTGGGATTATTCTCCGGTATGTATGTCGGTTGTTTCGAAATCGCTATCCCTTTCCTCCTCTTCGGAATGGCGATGCGAAAAAGCACTAACCCTGCATTAATTAACCAAATGTGCTATCTGTCTCCATTCTTATCCTTGTTCTTCATAGCCTTGATATTGCAAGAACAGATCGCTTTTACTACTTATATAGGCCTGTCACTAATCGTAGGTGGTCTTTTATATAATCAATATATCATAAAAAGAATTCATATAAAAACAAGTAGATTAAGTATTAAAAGTCTCAAATAGCCAAAGTATCATGAAAAGATTCTACAATGCAATTTTAATAGCGGTATGCGTTTGCCTAAGTAATTTAGCCACAGCCACCACGCCAACAGACTTTCAAAGAGCGGACACACTGCATAGGTTGGCCAATAAAGTATATTCTCCAGCAGTGGTCCCCAACTGGATCGGTAACTCACACTATTTCTGGTATGAAAACCGAGAACGTGACGGCAATTGTTTCTATCTGGTTAACGCCGAAACGGGTAGGAAAATGCGTGCCGACAGTCGTGAAGTATTACGGAACTATATACCCGAAGTATGGAAAAAGGCCGAAGTACAACCTGTAAAAGAAACCATAGAAAACAAAACGGAAGATCAAGGAACTTCTCCCGACAAATGCTGGCAAGCCTATATACGTGATAATAATGTATATATCCGTCCGATCACAGTAGACGGAACGAAAGCCACTGAATTTGCACTGACATTTGACGGTGCTCCGGACTTTCCATACAGTACACAACTATTATGGTCACCCGACTCCAAGAAAATAGCAACTGTAAAGACTAGACAGATTAAATGCCGTCGTATTCCGCTAATAGAATCTTCCCCAAAAAGTCAGCTGCAACCCATACTTCAATGGCGGGATTATGCTAAGCCGGGAGATGTTCTCCCTATCTCGGTTCCCATACTTCTGGACGTGGAGCAAAAGAGACAAATTCCGCTGGATACCAAGCACTACGAACATCAGTTCGACTTATTCCTTACCGGCTGGCGGAAAGATAGCCGTGCTTTCACGTTTGAATTCAATCAACGGGGAAACCAACGCTATATCGTCGGTGAAGTAAATGCCTCCGATGGCACGATCCATCATCTGGCAGACGAACAGTTTCCTACTTTCGTCTCTTATATCGATAATTTCCGCCATGATCTGGACGACGGAGCCGAAATGCTATGGATGTCGGAAAGAGACGGATGGCGTCATCTATACCGCATAGATGGAAAAACAGGAATAATAAAGAATCAAGTGACAAAAGGAGAGTGGGTAGTCCGCAAAGTCGAATTTGTAGATGAAACAAACCGTAAGATCTATTTTATGGCTGCCGGCCTCAACAAGCAAGAAGACCCATACAACTTTCATTATTGTTGCGTCAATTTTGACGGAAGCGGATTCAAGGATATGACACCGGAGAACGGAAACCATAGAATCACGCTTTCAAAAGACAGAAGTTACTTCGTAGATGTTTACTCACGCCCAGATCTTCCTCCCATCAGTGTATTGCGCAAAACGGGAGATGAGAAGATTATCGCTACTTTGGAAAAATGTGATATAACAGACCTCGTAGCACTGGGCTGGCAAATGCCAGAGGTCTTCCATTCCAAAGGCAGAGATGGAAAGACTGATATATGGGGGACGATTTACCGCCCGTTCAATTTCGATCCGTCCAAATCTTATCCTATCATCGAGGAGATTTATGCAGGTCCGCAAGACTCCTATGTCCGGAAAGACTTTACTCCCATCACCTGGTGTATCTCCTCTTTGGCCGAACAAGGATATATAGTTGTAAAGATGGATGCAATGGGTACCAACAACCGTTCTAAAGAGTTCCATGATGTCTGTTATAAGAATCTTAAAGATGCTGGTTTCCCGGATCGAATCAGATGGATACAGGCTGCTGCACGGAAATACAAATATATGGATACTAGTAGAGTAGGTATTTACGGCTGGTCTGCCGGTGGTCAGAACGCACTAGGTGCTTTTCTTTTTCATAATGACTTCTATAAAGCAGCCGTATCTTTTTGCGGTTGCCACGACAACCGTGTTGACAAGATATGGTGGAACGAGCTATGGATGGGATATCCGGTAGATGAATCATACAGCCGTTCGTCCAATGTGGACAACGCTCACCTGTTGAAAGGAAATTTACTGCTAATTAATGGCGAACTGGATGACAATGTAGACCCCGCCTCAACATTACAAGTAGTAAACGCCTTGGTCAAGGCAGATAAGACATTTGAACAGCTTTATCTCCCAGGTAAAGGGCATAGTCTGGGGGGAACTTATGAACTTCATAGACTTTATACTTTTTTCCATAATTCATTCTATAAATAAACAGTCATTTATGAGAAAACATTTGTACTTATTATTGTTATTGGTAATTTCTCCAGAATGGTCTAAAGGGCAATCAATTATTACAGGGGCAGACGGACAAAGTTGGACATTAAAGACAAAATCGTCATTATATCAAGTATCAGTATCCCAACAAGGGAATGTAAACATGATGTATTTCGGTAGTAACAAACAGGACACAAAGTTGTTGCGCCAACCTCTAGGAGATGAAGTTACTGTAAGAGGGGGATATTCTACGACAACACCTGTACTTGAAGCAATCTTCAAAGACGGTGTCAGAGATATCGAACTGACCTACGAGGATGCGGAGATTATTGAAAAAGAAGGATATCAGACATTAGTCATCCATCAAAAAGACAAATTTTATCCACTTTCCATCACAGAATATATCCGGGTGCTTCCAGAATACAACCTATTGGAAAAATGGCTGGAAGTCCGGAATACCGGAAAACAAGAAGTGATAGAAATGGAAAATATACAGTCAGGCACTTTCTTCCTGCCAAAGAATATCTATGAATTGACACATCTTTCGGGCACATGGGCAGCAGAGTTTCAACCCAACACGACCGTACTCACCCAAGGTATTAAAACCATTCAAGTCAAAGATTTCCGCTCCTTCGGCGCTCCTTTCTTTATGTTAAGACCACAGGGAGAAACAATGGAAACAGACGGAGAAGTATGGTTCGGTTCTCTGCAATATAGCGGCAACTGGCGGATGGATTTCGAGAAATTCCCTACGGGAGAAGTACAGGCCATTAGCGGCATCAACTTTTGGGACCAGTCTCTCCTTCTGAAACCGGGAAAAAGTTTCCAAACTCCCAAGTTTACCATAGGTTACACTAGAAAAGGTATGGAAGGAGTATCACAGAATCTGTCCTCCTATACCAGAGAAAAGGTATTATATCCATCACATCGCGAGAAACTGCGTCCGGTCATTTACAATAGTTGGTATGCTACGGAATTTAACGTGAATGAGGAACAACAGCTAGCATTAGCCAAAGTTGCGAAAGAACTAGGTGTAGAAGTCTTTGTAATCGACGACGGCTGGTTTAAAGGTCGAATCAACGATCAAGCAGGATTAGGTGACTGGACTGTGGATAGAAACAAATTTCCTAACGGTTTGAAACCAATCATCGAAAAGGTAAATGCTATGGGCATGGAGTTCGGTATTTGGATTGAACCGGAAATGGTAAATCCAAACAGTGACTTATATCGTACACACCCAGACTGGATTTTCCATTATCCGAACCGTACCCGCCATTTAAGACGTAATCAGTCAATGTTAAATCTTGCACGCGAAGATGTATATAACTACTTATACAATAGTTTCTCCAAATTACTGAGAGAAAACAATATCAAATATATCAAATGGGATATGAACAAATCTCTTACCGATCCCGGTTTTCTTTCGGCGCCCATCGAAGAGCAACGTTCCGTACGCATTAAATATGTAGAAAACCTATATCGATTGTACAACACACTGCGACAAGAGTTTCCAGAAGTATGGTTCGAGAATTGTGCCAGCGGCGGTTGACGCATTGACTTGGGAACAATGGCTTGCTCAGATTTCAGTTGGACCAGCGATAATACAGATCCGGTTGAACGTACCTTTATTCAATATGCTTATTTAAACGCATTCCCTGCCAATTCTATGATTAGCTGGGTAACGCAGGAAGACTGGCATAAACAAAATCATTCACTCGAATTTAAATTCGATGTTTCGATGTGTGGCGTATTGGGAGTAGGATACGACTTAACTCAATGGACAGAAAAAGAAAAAGAAATCGGACGAAAAAAAATAGCCCAATACAAAAAAATTCGTGAGACAGTACAATTGGGAGATCTCTATAGGATTGCCTCTCCTTACAAAACCAACAGAAGTATACTTCAATTCGTAAATAAGAACGGAAAAGAAGCTGTTCTCTTCATCTATAATCTGGCTGAATATCCGGATAATGCATTATCCGACACACGCTATCCTCGTTCAATACGTTTAAGAGGGCTGGAACCAGATGCCTTCTATCAGATAGAAGGCATGAAAGATTCTTATAAAGGAGAGATGCTAATGGATGTTGGCATTGTATTCCCCGTGGAAGGCGCATACAAGAGTGCGATTTTTACGTTAAAAAAGATATAAAGACAATATAGTGGCATATAAAAAAGAGGATGGCAGTTCAAGTGAAAGCATCCTCTTTTTTAAGTTCCAATTCTCCTATTTCTCTATTCGAATACGTGCGTCAACCGCCACAACCGCCTTCTC
>OIEH01000515.1_pt1 | contig 21547 bp, 8 predicted proteins | sample 1604811 | NCBI WGS metagenome assembly OIEH01 (sample SAMN01760945, study PRJEB22395) | human gut metagenome | reverse complement strand
ATTTGATTTCACTGACAGGGGGGAACAAAGCCTTTGTCGCACAGTTGGATACATTCTTTACGGTTAGCTACCAAAGTGGTGCATTGAATGACAATGCTTCCGGTTTTGTAGGACAGTATGCGCATGGTAATGAACCGAGTCATCATGTGGCTTATCTGTATGCTTGTGCGGGGGAACCTTGGAAAACACAGAAATACGTGGCGTATATCATGAATGAACTGTATAACGATTCTTCTTCAGGTTATGCCGGAAATGATGATTGTGGAGAGATGTCTGCTTGGTATGTGTTTGGAGCACTTGGCTTTTATCCGGTAAATCCGGTAAGTGGGGAGTACGTTATTGGTACTCCTATGTTGGAAGAAGCTGTCATTCAGTTACCCGGTAGAAAGACTTTTACGGTAAAAGCTCCGCGTAAGGAGGACAATGAGGTTTATATCTGTTCCATGAAACTGAATGGTGAAAAATATACGAAGAATTATATTACTCATCAGGATATCATGAAGGGCGGAATATTGGAGTTTGTTATGACTGCCTCACCGGGAAAATGATAACAAATGGTGAAGTGTTGGAATTTGTGCCGGGAAAGATTTCTAAATGTTGAATAACTCCCTTTTATAGGTTACGATTGAAGCAAAAGAGTCTAAAAATGGCGAGTTTTTCTCTACCTAATGGGAGAGGTATATCTACTTTTGTTTCAGAAGAAACTATTAATCATGAAAAATATGAAACATTTTAAGACTTATTTAGCAGCAATGGCTTTGGCCCTTTCCGGATGCCAGAGTGCAACTGATTCCTGTGAAACTACAGAATTGTGGTATGCCCAACCGGCAAAAGTTTGGATGGAATCTTTACCTATCGGTAATGGGCGTTTGGGAGCTATGACTTATGGTGGAATAGAGGAAGAGAAACTGGCATTGAATGAATCGACAATGTGGTCCGGCCAGTACAATGAGAACCAGAACAAACCTTTCGGGCGAGAGAAAATGAACCAGCTCAGAAAGTTGTTCTTTGAGGGAAAACTATCGGAAGGAAACCGTATAGCCGGAGATAATCTTCATGGCAACCAGACTTCTTTCGGAACTCATCTTCCCATTGGAGATTTGAAGATGCAATTCATTTACCCCGAAGGTAAAGTGACCGACTACCGCCGTTCGTTAAGCTTGGATGAGGCTGTCAGCAGCGTTTCTTTCAACTCCGGTGGTGTGAACTATAAACGTGAGTATTTTGCTACAAACTCGGATAATGTTCTCGTACTCCGCTTGACCGCTGATAAGCAAAAGTCCATTACTATGAACATGGGATTGGATTTGATGCGTCAAGCTGATCTTTCTGTAGAAAATAACCAATTGGTGTTTACCGGAAAAGTAGATTTTCCTTTGCATGGTCCGGGCGGAGTCTGTTTTGAAGGAAGAATAGCCGTTTTGGCCGATAACGGAGAGGTAAAGATGGAACAGTCTGGGGTAAGTATCAAAGAAGCTGATGCCGTGACTTTGATTGTCGATGTGCGTACTGATTATAAAAGTCCTGATTACAAGACTCTTTGTGCTGACGGTGTGGAGAAGGCTGCAGCTAAATCTTATGATGAATTGAAGCAGGCGCATATAAAGGATTATAATACGTTGTACAATCGTGTTTCTATCCATTTCGGGCAAGACGCTAACCGGGCGATGCCTACGGATGTCCGTTGGAAACAAGTGAAGGAAGGCAAGACCGATACCGGACTGGATGCCTTGTTCTTCCAGTATGGCCGTTACCTCACCATTGCCAGTTCTCGTGAAAACTCTCCATTGCCCATTGCCTTGCAGGGTTTCTTCAATGACAACAAGGCGTGCAACATGGGCTGGACCAATGACTATCATCTGGATATCAATACAGAACAGAATTATTGGGCAGCCAATGTCGGCAATCTTGCCGAATGTAATGCCCCCCTCTTTACCTATATAAAGGATTTAGCTCATCACGGTGCGAAGACTGCTGAAGTGGTCTACGGATGTAAAGGCTGGACTGCCCATACCACCGCTAATGTTTGGGGATATACTCCTGCATCCAGCACGATTATTTGGGGACTGTTTCCTATGGCAGGCTCATGGATTGCTTCTCATCTTTGGACACAATACGAATTTACACAGGACAAGCAATATCTGGCCGAAACTGCCTATCCGCTTTTGAAAGGTAATGCACAGTTCATTTTGGATTTCTTGGCAAAAGACCCGAAGAGTGGTTATCTGATGACAGGACCGAGCATCTCACCCGAAAACTGGTTCCGTACAGCAGGCGGTGAAGAAATGGTTGCTTCCATGATGCCTGCCTGTGACCGTGAGCTGGCCTACGAGATTTTGTCGAATTGTGTCCGGGCTTCAGAAATATTAGATACAGACCGTGAGTTTGCCGATAGCCTGCGTACCGCTATCGCCCAGCTTCCTCCCATCCAGTTACGTGCCAATGGTGCTATCCGTGAGTGGTTTGAAGATTTTGAAGAAGCGCATCCCAATCATCGTCATACTTCCCATCTGCTAGCTTTGTATCCTTTCTCCCAGATCACTTTGGAGAAGACTCCCGAATTGGCGGAAGCTGCCCGTAAGACCATCGAGAATCGTTTGTCTGCCGAAAACTGGGAAGATACAGAATGGAGCCGTGCCAATATGATTTGTATGTATGCTCGGTTGAAAGATGCGCAGGAAGCATATAAGAGTGTCCAATTGTTACAGGGCAAGCTTTCACGTGAAAATTTAATGACTGTATCTCCTGGTGGCATTGCTGGTGCGGAAGGTGATATTTATTCGTTTGATGGGAATCCCGCCGGTACAGCTGGTATGGCAGAAATGCTCATACAGAATCATGAGAGTTATGTAGAATTCTTACCCTGTTTGCCTGTTGAATGGAAAGATGGTAGTTTTAAAGGTCTGTGTTTAAAGGGAGGAGCTGAAGCAACTGCTGAATGGACGAATGCTGTCATCAATAAAGCTTCTTTAAAAGCTACTGCTGATCAGGTTTTAAAAGTGAAAATTCCTCAAGGGAAAAAATATAGAGTGCTTTTAAATGGTAAGGAGGCAATTGCAAATCCTGATGCAAAGGGTTTAATAACGGTGGATATGAAACGTGGAGATTTGCTGGAGTTATTGTAAAAAAACAGGCTGCTTTGCATAGCTTGATTGAGGATTACATCTTAGTATATTGAGGTGTAGTCCTCGTTTTATGATAAGACAACCTGCAAAGTGATGAAATAGTAATATTGTCCATGTTCTCAGTAATTTTTTCTATTCTTTAAGTCCTTGAATCCTTGTTACTTTGCATTATAAAACTAACTAATATATGATATTCATGAAAACACAATCTAATTTTTATCTATTTCTTATCGCTTTGATTTCTGCTATGGGAGGTTTCCTGTTTGGATATGACTGGGTGGTAATCGGAGGAGCAAAACCTTTTTATGAACAATACTTTGGTATAGCAAATGATCCTGTCATGCAGGGGTGGGCAATGAGCAGTGCTTTGATTGGCTGTTTGTTTGGGGCACTAAGTGCCGGTAAGCTGAGTGACCGTTTGGGACGTAAGCCGATTTTGATTTTGGCAGCAGGACTGTTTATCTGTACGGCTGTCGGTACAGGGGCTGTTCATTCTTTTACTTTCTTTAATGTATTTCGTTTGGTAGGGGGCTTTGCTATAGGGATTGCTTCTAGTTTGTCACCTATGTATATAGCAGAAATAGCTCCGGCGCATCTGCGCGGACGGTTTGTATCTATCAATCAATTGACGGTGGTATTAGGCATTCTGACTTCTCAGATAGTCAACTGGCAGATAGCTGAGCCTGTGGCATTAGGAGCTACTCATGAAATGATCCGTGAATCATGGAACGGACAGATGGGATGGCGCTGGATGTTTTGGGCAATGACTGTCCCGGCCGCCTTGTTCTTTGTTTTTAGTTTTATATTACCGGAAAGTCCTCGTTGGTTAGCCTCTTCGGGAAAACGGGAGGCGGCACTCAAGGTTTTTACTCGTATGGGAGGAAAGGAATATGCTGTTACCGAGTTGGCTGCTATAGAAGCTGCTTCAGCCTGCCAGACGCAAGAAGGAGGTTGTCGTCAATTATTAAATCCTGCTATGTATAAAGTATTGACTATAGGTATTGTCATGGCTATTTTGCAGCAATGGTGTGGCATTAATGTTATTTTTAACTATGCACAGGAAATATTTATGGCAGCAGGTTATGGCGTGTCTGATGTTTTGATGAATATTGTGGTGACCGGCATTACGAATGTCATATTTACTATTCTAGCTATGTTTGTAGTAGATCGCTGGGGACGTAAGGCATTGACACTGATCGGTTCATTCGGGCTGGCAATAATCTATTCTTTTATGGGGGCCGCCTATTATTTTCATATCACCGGAATCGTTCTGTTGATTATTGTCGTAATGGCTATTGCCTGTTATGCCATGACTTTGGCTACAGTGATGTGGGTCATTATCTCAGAGATTTTCCCGAATCGTATTCGTGGAGTTGCTATGTCTGTTTGCACTTTCGCTTTGTGGGCGGCTTGTTTTATACTTACCTATACTTTCCCAATGCTGAATAGTGGTTTGGGAGCTGCCGGAACATTCTGGTTGTATGGATTGATTTGCCTGGCTGGAGGAATATTTGTTGTGTTCCGTTTGCCGGAAACCAAAGGGAAGAGCTTGGAAGAAATTGAAAAAGAATTAGTGAAATAACAATATTTATTATGGAGAAAATAACTCAATATTTAATTCAAAGTACCGTTCATGGCAGTGAGGTGCGTGCATGGGAGGAAGATATCATGCTTCCTACTTATGAGATAGGAAAGGAAGAGAAGAATCCTATTTTTCTTGAAAAAAGGGTTTATCAGGGAAGTTGCGGATCAGTCTATCCTTATCCGGTGGTAGAGAAGATTTCAGATAAAAAAGCAGACAAGAGGTATCATGCATTGTTTATCGAGAATGAATACATCAAGGTGATGATACTTCCCGAGCTGGGTGGTCGTATACACATGGCTTATGATAAGGTGAAAAAACGTCATTTTGTTTATTACAACCAAGTTGTGAAACCGGCATTGGTGGGATTGACAGGACCTTGGATTTCTGGAGGCATCGAATTTAACTGGCCTCAGCATCACCGTCCTTCTACTTTTTTGCCTACTGATTTTTTGATAGAGGAAAATGCGGACGGCAGTAAGACCATATGGTGTAATGAAGTGGAAAGAATGTTCCGCACCAAAGGTATGCAGGGATTTACGCTTTATCCGGGCAAAGCTTATATAGAAATAAAAGTGAAGATTTATAATCGTACGTCTTTTCCTCAGACTTTTTTGTGGTGGGCTAATCCTGCAGTAGTAGTCAATGACCATTATCATTCGGTATTTCCACCTGATGTAAATGCGGTGTTTGATCACGGCAAGCGCGATGTTTCTTCTTTCCCTATTGCTACAGGAGTTTATTATAAACAAGATTATTCTGCTGGTGTGGATATCTCTAAATATAAGAATATTCCGGTTCCTACATCATATATGGCTATCAAGTCTAAATATGATTTTGTGGGTGGCTATGAAGAAGATGTTCGTGGGGGACTTCTACATGTGGCCGATCATCATGTCTCTCCGGGAAAGAAACAATGGACGTGGGGAAATGGTGATTTCGGCAAGGCTTGGGATCGTAATCTGACTGATGAGGACGGACCTTATATTGAGCTGATGACCGGTATGTATACGGATAACCAACCGGACTTTACTTGGTTACAGCCCTATGAGGAAAAATCATGGGTACAGTATTTTATGCCTTATAGTGAAGTGGGTTATGTAAAGAATGCAACCAAAGATGCTTTGTTGAATTTGGAAATAAAGGAAGGTAAAGCCCGTTTGGTGCTTTATACTACGGGAGCGAATAGTGGAGTACGTATTATAGTAAAAGCTATTAAAGGCACTGTATTATTGGATAAGACTACACAAATTTCGCCATCAGAACCGTTTATTACGACTTTTGCGGCAGAAGGACTAAAAGAAGAGGAGGTATGTGTAGAGGTTCGTGATAAGGAAGGACAAATTTTGCTTTCTTATCAAGCGGATAAGCCGGAAATCAAGCCGGTTCCTGATCCTGCTAAAGCTGCTAAAGATCCTCAAGATATTGCTTCTGTCGAACAACTGTTTTTGACCGGACTACATTTGGAACAATATCGCCATGCTACTTATAATCCGATGGATTATTATATGGAAGCATTAAGACGTGAACCGGGAGATGTACGTTGTAACAATGCGGTGGGGTTATTGTTGATGCGTAAAGGACAATTTGCAATGGCGGAGAGCTATTTCCGGAAAGCGGTGGAAACCTTGACTGAACGTAATCCGAATCCTTATGACGGTGAACCTTATTATAATTGGGGTTGGAGTTGTATGATGCAACAGAAATGGGATGAGGCTTATGATGCTTTCTTTAAGTCGGCATGGAATGCTGCTTGGCAGGATGCGGCTTATTATGCACTAGCACAACTTGACACTCGTAAAGGAAAGTATGAAAGTGCTTTGGACAAGATAGACCGTTCATTGATTCGTAATTGGCATAATCACAAAGCGCGTCAGTTGAAAACTTCCATTCTACGCAAATTGGGTCGTAAAGAGGAAGCTTTGGCGCTCGTAGCCGAATCATTGCAGATAGATCGTTTTAATATGGGATGCCGTTTTGAACATTATTTGTTGACCCGGGATGTGGAAGTGTTGGAGGAAATGAAAAAGTTGATGCGTGGCTGGGCTCACGGATATATAGAATATGCATTGGATTTTGCTGCTGCCGGACTGTACGAGGAAGCTCTTTCTTTGTTGGAATGCTACGTAACCGGAGTTACAGAAGTATATCCTGTCGTTTATTATACAATGGGGTATTTCCATACCTGTAAGGGAGATGAGAGTAAAGCATTGGAATATTATCAGCGAGCAGAAAAGGAAAATCATTCATATTGTTTCCCGAATCGTATAGAAGAAGTATTGATTCTTCAAGATGCCGTACGTTTGAATATTCATGGAGCAAAAGCGGCATATAGTTTAGGAAACTTTTGGTATGCTAACCGTCAGTATGATAATGCTATTGCTTGTTGGGAACATTCGGCTGCTATAGAGCCAACATTCCCTACCGTATGGCGTAATTTATCTTTAGCTTATTATAATAAGCGTAATGATAAACAAAGGGCTTTGGAAACTCTGGAAAAAGCTTATGCATTGGATGAGCACGATTCTCGTATATTAATGGAGTTGGACCAACTTTATAAACGTTTAGGCCGACCTCATACAGAACGTTTGGCTTTTTTGGAAGCACATCTGTCTGAAGTGGAACAGCGTGATGATCTGTCCATTGAGCGTATCACTTTGTATAATCAACTAGGGCGCTATACTGAAGCAAAAGAATTGATTGCCGCACGTAATTTCCATCCATGGGAAGGAGGAGAAGGAAAAATCACCGGACAATATGTATTGTGTCGTGTAGAATTAGCAAAGATTGCTTTAAGTGAAAAACGCTATGCCGATGCTTTAGTTCTTTTGGATGAAACGGATGCTTATCCATTTAATTTGGGTGAGGGAAAATTGGCAAATGCTGAAGAGAATGATATATGGTATTATAAAGGTGAGGCGTTTCGTGGCTTGGGAAATGAGCAACAAGCTATAGATTGCTTTACCAAAGCGACCATTGGTTCTTCAGAACCACAACAGGCTTTCTTCTACAATGACCAACAACCCGATAAGATTTTCTATCAAGGTCTGGCATGGCGTGCGTTGGGTAGAGAGGATAAGGCACGCAGCTGCTTTAACAAATTGATAAAGCATGGTGAAAAGCATTTATTTGACCACTGCCGGATTGATTATTTTGCTGTTTCTCTGCCTGATTTGGCTATTTGGGAAGATGACTTGGATAAACGTAACTGCATTCATTGTAATTATGTGATGGGGTTGGGGTATTTAGGATTGCGTGAAATGGGAAAAGCCATTGATTTTTTGGATAAGGTGCGAGAATTGGACATTAACCATCAAGGTGGACAAATCCATCGTAATTTGTGTGCTGTATGAGAAAAAAGAATTTTTTCCTTTTGTTGGTAACATTGTGTCTGTGCATTTTTGCACAGGCACAAATGCTGTCTGTTTATGAATTATCATCCCCAAACGGGCAATTGGTACTTACTGTAGAGAATGGAAGGGTCTTACAATATTCTTTAAGTTTGGAAGGTAGGTCTGTCATTCATCCCTCTGCTATTTGTATGACGATGCAAAATGGTAATATATGGGGAAAGAATGGTGAAGTGGTAGGGACTTCTACAAGTAGTACTTCTGAGAAGGTTTATCCGGTAGCTGGTAATTATCGTGAATTAACAGACCATTATAATGAACTTTCCTTGAAATTCAAGGATGGTTATTCAGTTATATTCCGGATGTATAATGAAGGAATGGCATATCGTTTTTGTGGAAATCTTCCGGAGCAGGATTCTTTGATTGTAGCTGATGAAGAAGCTTCTTTTAATCTGGGCGATGATCCGGCAGTTATTTTACCCGAAACAACTGATTTTACAGCTTGGGAGTTGAGCAATGTGCTTTACGAGGGCATTTCTAAAATAGAAGAACATAAATATGGTATTACACCAACTTTATTTACAAACAAGATGCAGAATGTGCGTGTTGTGGTGGCTGAATCAGATTTGAATAACTATCCGGGTATGTATCTTCGTAAAGAAGATGGCAAGATGAAAGGTTATTGGGCGACCTATCCTAAAACAATAGAGATGGGCAGTTGGGGAAATTTTATTACGGTGGTAAAAGAAAGGGAGAATTATTTAGCACGTACTGCTGGTAATCATGCTTTCCCTTGGCGTATAGCTATTGTAGCCAAGGATGATAAGGAACTACTGACTAATGAAATGATTTACTTACTGGCCAAGCCCCAACAAATAAAGGATACGGATTGGATTCGTCCTGGTAAAGCAACTTGGGAATGGTGGCATTGTGCTATTTTGGAAAAAGCTCCTTTCCCTTCCGGTCATCAAAACCTTTCGACGCAGATGTACAAGTATTATATTGATTTCGCTTCCGAAAACAAAATACCTTATCTACTGGTCGATGCCGGTTGGAGCAATGTTTTTAATCATGCAGATTTGAATAAGAATATTGATATAAAAGAGGTGATACGCTATGGAAAAGAAAAAAAAGTAGGTGTATGGCTTTGGACTGTTGCTGCTACTTTATTCCAACATCCGCATTGTTATTTGGATTCTATCAGCAAATGGGGTGCTGTTGGGGTAAAAATAGATTTTTTTGATCGTGATGATGCCCAAATAATCCCTCAATATGAAAATCTGGCAAAGGCTTGTGCTGAGCGGCATCTTATGGTGGATTTTCATGGATGCAGCAAGCCTACCGGACTTCATCGGGCATATCCTAATATCCTTTCTTATGAAGCCATGCGATGTGCGGAATGTTTTAAGTGGGATACCACTTCTAATCCGGATTATCAGCTTCAATGTATCTTTGCCCGTATGCTGGGAGGTGGAATTGATTATACTCCGGGTTCGATGCGTAACAGCACATTGGAGAAATTTAAGCCGATCGATCCGGGGTTGCCTAGTTCATTGGGGACTCGTTCACATGAATTGGCCTTGTTTGTTGTACTTTCCGCACCATTTGCCAGTTTATGTGATTCTCCGGATGAGTATCGTAAGTATCCTGATATTTTAAAATATTTAGCGGAAGTTCCGACTTCATGGGATCAGACGATTCCCTTAGCTGCTTGTGTGGGCGAATATGCTGTGTTGGCTAAGCAGAAAGGAAATACTTGGTATATAGGCGGATTGAACGCTTGGGGTGAGAGAACAATTCAGGTGGATTGCTCTTTCCTGCCTCAGGATAAGAAATATACCATTGAAATTTTTCAGGATAAAAAAAGAAGTAACAAGAATGCTAATTTATACGAACATAAAATAATGGATATAGATAATAAGAATATTATTGAAATGTTTATGGCTTCTGGTGGGGGATTTGTAATAGTCATTCGTGAAAAGAAATAGAGGGGCAACCCTCTATTTCTTTTATATTGGCATTATTTATCCTTTTTTTCTTTTATCTTTGGCTCAAATTTTGAACAGGCTATGAAAAAGACTTTGCTCATTTTATGTTGTTTGTATGTTGTATTTACATTACAGGCTGTTGATAAGGGATTATCCAATTTTTATTTTTCTCATATAACGGGTGAAAATGGACTATCACAAAGTAATGTGAAGGCTATCATTCAGGATAGTTACGGGTTTATGTGGTTTGGTACAAAAAATGGTTTGAACCGTTTTGATGGAACTTCTATTGTACAGATGAACTGTGATGACTATGTAGCCGGTACGGGAAACCATAATATTTCTGCTTTGTTTGAAGATAAGGAACGTCAGTTATGGGTAGGAACGGATAGAGGAGTCTATCGTTATAATCCTGCCTTGGATATATTCACGGCAATGAATATGGAAACAGAGGAAGGGGTGAATATGAATAATTGGGTATCTAATATTGTGGCGGATTCTATTGGTAATATTTGGATTGTGATTCCTGATCAGGGAGTTTTTCGCTATAAGGATGAGAAACTTTATTTTTATGAAGTAACCAACAAAGAGCATTTTAAAACAGAAGCTCCGGATTGTATTTTGGTACGCCCTGATGGTGATGTTTGGGTTGGTACATGGGGAGTCGGACTTTTTCGATATGATAGAAATACGGATAAATTTGAACAATATTGTGTTGATAAAACCGGGCGTTCGTTAAAGGGAAAGAATATTAATTTTATTTGTAATTATGGTGATTGGATTGCAATGGCTATTCATGAAGGGGAACTAATGAAATATAATCCCGGTACGAATCAGCTGGTAAAAATAGATATACCGGAGGCTAACCATACATTTGTACGTAATGTAGCCTGTTTTGACAATGAACTATGGGTGGGAACTCACGAAGGTTTGTTTGTTGTAAATGAGAGGAAGAATAAAATAGTTCATTTGAAGCAAGATCTGATGCGTCCGTTCAGTTTGTCAGATAAGATTATTTATACTATTTACCGAGATCGGGAAGGGGGAATTTGGCTGGGAACCATGTTTGGCGGGGTGGATTATCTGCCTCATCATGATTTATTGTTTGATAAATATGTACCTGGGAGTGATGGGAACTCATTAACAACGAAACGGGTAAGAGAGATAGCTTCTGATAATAAGGGTAACATATGGATTGGCACTGAAGATGATGGGGTGAACATATTAAATATTGCTTCCGGAAAGGTAAGGCGGTTGAGATTGAACGATTATGATAAAGGGAACTATATGGTTACTTTGGGAATGTTTGTCAAAGGAAGCCAATTGTTCTGTGGCTTGTTTAAGCAAGGATTGGATGTGATTCAATTACCCGAGAATAAAGTTTGTCATTATACTCCTGAGGAGTTAAATATAGGAGAAGGAAGTGTTTATACTTTTTTTATAGATAATGAAGGATATAAGTGGATTGGTACAGGCTGGGGACTTTATAAAGCTGCTCCTACAAGTTTTCATTTTGACAAAGTGGAAGAAGTGGGATTTGATTGGATTTTTGATGTATTTCAAGATAAAGATGGAATGATGTGGTTCGCCTCCATGGGAAGTGGGTTATGGAAGTATGATCCCCATAAGAATCTTTTTAAAAAGTATACTCATGAGGAAGGTAAGGAAAATACATTGAGCTCTAATTCTGTGAGTTCTGTCATGCAGGATTGTAAAGGCCGTATTTGGATTTCTACGGATCGTGGTGGTATTTGTTGTTATAATTCTCAAACGGATGATTTTACTACTTTTTCTATCAAAGACGGTTTACCAGATGATGTGGCTTATAAGATCTTGGAAGATGAACAATCAAATTTATGGTTTGGAACAAATCGTGGACTGGTTAGATTTAATCCGGAATCAAAAGATATACGGGTGTATACCACTAAAGATGGTCTATTAGGGAATCAGTTTAATTATAAGTCAGCTTTGAAGGGTGAGGACGGTAAGTTTTATTTTGGTGGTATAGACGGATTGATTGCATTTGATCCTAATTCTTCGGAAAAAATCAATTTCTTGCCACCTGTTTATATCTCAAAATTCAGTATTTATAATCAGGAGATAACAGTTCATACTCCTAATTCTCCTTTGAAAAAGTGTATAGAACATACGGATGAAATCGTATTGCCTTATGATCAGTCAAATATTAGTTTTGATGTTGCTTTATTAAGTTATTCTACTACGGAATCCAATCAATACTATTATAAGTTGGTTCCCTTGGATAAAGATTGGATAAGAGCGGCAAGTAATCAGAATATCTCTTATGCAAAATTGCCTCCGGGAAATTATACTTTACAGGTTCGGGCTACCAATAGTGTCAAAGAAGGTCCCTATGCTACCCGGTCTTTATCTATTGTTATTCTGCCTCCTTGGTGGCAGTCGGTTTGGGCTTATTTCCTGTATATTATCTGGGGAATCTGTGTTGTACTTTGTTGGTTCTTCTGGTATAAAAGACGTAAAGAGAAACAGATGGAAGAAAAGCAGAAGTTATTTGAAGTTGAGAAAGAGAAAGAACTCTATGAATCAAAAGTCAGTTTCTTTACTGAGATAGCTCATGAGGTGCGCACGCCCTTGACATTGATTAATGGTCCATTGGAAGCCATTGAGGAAATGGATATCAAGGATCAGAAATTGAATAAGAATTTGAAAGTAATCGGGCAGAATACCAAGAGATTATTAGATTTGACTGGACAGTTGCTTGATTTTCAGAAAATAGGGGCGAGCAAATTTGAACTGAAATTTGAAACGGTTGATGTAACGGCATTGCTGAATGAAACGATTACTCGTTTTGAGCCTACTATTCTGCAAAAGCAGAAAGAGTTATTGCAACATATTCCCCAAGAAAGAATTATGGCTGCCATAGATAAGGAGGCTATCACAAAAGTATTGAGTAATTTGTTGAATAATGCTTTGAAATATGCCCGTCATACCATTATGATAGATTTATTCCAAGATGGAGTAGATTTTACAGTTCGTGTTGTCAGTGATGGAGAAAAGATACCTGAAGCGTCCAGCCAGCAGATTTTTGAACCCTTTTATCAGGTAGAAAAGAAGAAGGATACAGTTCGGATGGGAGTAGGCATAGGGTTACCTTTAGCTCGTTCGCTAGCCACTTTGCATAAAGGCAGGCTTTATTTGGATATAGAACAACCGGAGAATACATTTGTTTTGATCATTCCTTTGAATAAAGAGGAAGTAAGGCAGCAAATAGAGAAGGTAGTGGAGCAAAATATAGAAGTATTGGATGAGGAAACATCAACAGAAACAGACCAAATGAAAGGTTATACTTTATTGTTAGTAGAGGACAATGAAAGCATGAGATCTTTTATCTTTGAACGATTGGAAGCCTTGTTTACAGTAGAAACCGCTGTGAATGGGCAGGAAGCGTTGGATATTTTACGTAGTAATCACATAGATTTGGTTATCAGTGATATAATGATGCCGGTGATGAATGGCTATGAATTATGTAAGGAAATAAAGGGGGATATTGATTTGTGTCATATTCCGGTTATTTTCCTTACCGCCAAGAACGATTTGGAGAGTAAAATTAACGGATTGAAGATAGGAGCGGAAGCTTATGTGGAGAAACCTTTTTCTTTCAATTATTTGAAGAGTCAGATTTTGTCTTTACTCAGCAATCGTAGAAAAGAACGTGAGGCATTCTCTAAACGTCCTTTTTTTCCTGTGCATAATATGCAGATGAACAAGGCGGATGAGGAGTTTATGAATAAAGTGATCAATGTGATTCAAGAGAATATCTCGGATGAAAATTTCAATGTGGAACGTATGGCTGATATCTTATGTATGAGCCGTTCCAGCTTGTTGAGGAAAATAAAGATTCTATTTAATCTTTCACCCATAGATTTCATCCGGTTGATCCGTTTGAAAAAAGCAGCCGAACTGATTCAGGAAGGTAAGTATCGTATTGGGGATATCTGTTATATGGTAGGAATAAACTCTTCATCTTATTTCAGTAAATTATTCCTGAAACAATTCGGAATGACTCCGAAAGAGTTTGAGAAACAGTATCAAACATCCAAGGAAAAAGCTAAAATAGATTTGACGGAGAATCTCTGATTGAAAGAAATGCAGCAAAAAATGACACATTTGCGGATTCTTCGGACGCAGATGAGTCATTGCTGCAAAAATCCTATTTATTGCTGCGTTTGTATATTAACAGGTTGTCAAGATATGCCTACTTTTGACCATGCTTGAAAGGAAAAGAATTCCGAACAGTAAAGCAAACCTTAAGTAGATTTATCTCTTTGACAAACTAATAATATTATGAAGAATAATTGGTTAACTTTAAAATCATTGTTTCTCTGTGTTTCTGCATTGAGCGTTTCCGGTCTTATTTTATCCGGGTGTACTGAAAATGCAAATCTAAATGTCGGTGAATGGTCTTTGGAGTACGATGCTCACGCTAATGGTATTGATATCAGCAAAGGCTCTAAGCTTATTTATGATAATGTATATGCAGCTTATAAGTTGGCAGACAGTGTTGTTTCGACTCGTGATTATGCAAAGCATCATGTTTCTACAAGAAAAATCAATGATCATTTTGGAGAAGGGTATCATTATGAGGTGACTTATACTGGGAATAATTTGCCTGTACTGGTTCAATCTTTTTATGTATATCCGACAAAGGATTATGTGTTGACAGATTTTACTTTGGAAAGTACGTCTGAAATGGCTTCGAATTATATGGCGCCGGTCAATGTGGACCGAATGTCTGAAGTCCTGAACCAGGGTGAAAATAATCGTGCGCTTTTCATTCCTTTCGATAATGACTGTTGGATCAGATACCAATCTCATCCGCTCACATTTACAGAATTGACTAGTTATGAAGTTACTGCCATATTTAATAATGATGATCGTGAAGCTATGGTGATAGGTTCTGTGGAACACGATTCTTGGAAAACAGGTATAACAATAGGTAAAGGTAATATATATAATGTAGGTTCATTGGTATGTTATGGGGGTGTTGCTGATAAGACAACGCGTGATTCGAAACCTCACGGTGCATTGAAAGGTACGACAATCAAGTCGCCTAAGATTTTAGTAGGATTTTTTGAAGACTGGCGTGAAGGCATGGAAGAATACGCTCAGGCTAATGCTGTGATTGCTCCGCCCAAAGCTTGGGGTAAAGCTGTTCCTTTTGGCTGGAACAGCTGGGGAGCGTTGCAATTTAATCTGACCTATCCGAAAGCATTGGAAGTTTCTGATTTTTATAAAGAGAATTTGCAGTCCCATCATTTTGTGAATTCGGATAATCTGGTTTATACAGGTTTGGATTCTGGTTGGAACAGTTTTTCAGAAGAGGAGTTGAAAGCTTTTGTGGATAAATGTAAGGCAAACGGTCAGGTAGCCGGCGTTTATTGGACTCCGTTTACTGATTGGGCTAAAAATCCTGAACGTGAAATAAAAGAAATTCCAGGGTATAAATATAAAGATGTGTATATCTCTATGCAAATGGGAAACCGCAGGAATTAGACGGAGCTTATGCTGTTGATCCTACCCATCCAGCTATTGAAGCTATGATGAAGCGTACATCGGAACTCTTTCATCGGGCAGGTTTTGAATATGTGAAAATGGATTTTATGACACATGGGGCGATGGAGGCTGACAAATGGTATAATCCGGAAATACAAACAGGTATTCAGGGATATAACTATGGAATGCAATTGCTTGACAAATATTTTGGCGATATGTATATCAATCTTTCTATTTCTCCTGTTTTTCCTGCTCATTATGCTCAGTCTAGAAGAATTGCTTGTGATGCGTGGAATAAGATGAAGGATACTGAATATACCTTGAATGCACTTTCATACGGTTGGTGGCAGGATAAGGTTTATCAGTTTAATGATCCTGACCATATTGTATTGCGTGATGCTACAGATGGTGAGAACAGAGCGCGTGTTACTTCGGGGGTCATTACAGGAATTTTCATTGCTGGAGATGATTTCAGCAAAGGCGGTTCTAAAGAAGTGAAGGAGAAGGCGATGAAATATCTGACTAATGCTGAGATCAATGCTATAGCCAATGGGGAATCTTTCCATCCTGTAGATGGGAATGGTGAAAAGTCAGAAAATCAGTTTGTACGCATGGATAAGGATGGTAAGGCTTATTATGCTGTGTTCAACTATATGGATCAAGAGTTGAAGATGACTACAGCTTTAGAGCGTCTAGGGTTGGATTCGTCAAAGGAATATAGGTTGAAAGAATTATGGAGTGGTATTGAAAGTACTGCTAAAACTAACCTGAACGTAACGGTTCCTGCATATGATGTCGCAATTTTCAAAGTGGAAGAATAAACCAATATAAACTTTAAATCGTACTTAAATTTACAAATTATGAAAAGAATTAGGCTTATTAATTTAATCCTTATCATGTTTTGTTGCTGTAATATGTTGGCACAGAACATAACGGTTACAGGACAGGTGGTGGATGTTACATCCGAACCTATCATTGGTGCAAGTGTAGTGGTAAAAGGTACAACCAATGGAACTATTACCGATTTTGATGGCAACTTTACATTATCAGTTCAGAAAGGGGAAACATTACATATTTCTTATATAGGATATGTTGCCCAAGATGTAAAAGTAATGGGTAATCAGCCTGTCAAAGTGGTGATGGCGGAAGATACTGAAACATTAGACGAAGTGGTTGTTGTAGGTACTTCGATGAAGAAGAGTGATTTGACAGGAGCTGTTGCCAGTGTCAGTTCTAAAGTTTTGGAAGAAAAACCGGTGACGAATGTAAATCAGGCTCTTCAAGGCCGTGTTGCAGGTGTGTTCATTTCTCAGCCTACACGTCCTACGGATGATGCATCTATTAAAATTCGTGGTATTAATACCATAAATGGATCTACGGACCCTATTTATGTCATAGATGGTATGGTTATGGATAATTCATTCTCTGGATTTAATGCAGTCAATTTGAATGATGTGGCTTCTATTGAGGTCTTGAAAGATGCATCAGCTACAGCTCTGTATGGTTCACGTGGTTCCAATGGTGTTGTTGTTATTACAACAAAGAAGGGTAAAAAAGGCGAAGGTAAAGTTTCTTATGATGGCTGGATTGGCTTTCAGACCTATGCTAATACTCCAAAAACTATGAATACTCGTCAATTATTTGAACTTAGAAAGGAGGCCTATACGAATGGTTATATGCAAACAAATCCTGATGGAGATGTCAATGCTTATATCAATGATGTGATAATGGGATCGAATACTGTTTTTGCTGATTATGAATTCGATGCCTACAACAATAATAAAAATTATGATTGGCTGGATGCTGTGAGCCGTACTGGAGTACAACACAATCATGTAGTAAGTCTTTCGAATGGCAATGATAAAGGTTCTTATTATATTAGTTTTGGTTATACAGACAATAAAGGTGTAATTGAGAAGTCTGAACAAGAAAAATACACAGGACGTATTAATGCGGATCAACAGATTAAATCCTGGCTGAAAGTAGGTACTAATACAACTTTTACACGTACCGAGAACACGTTGGTTGATGATGGAGTAATGAATCGTGCACGTTGTGCTAATCCGATGTTGGAAATTTCTGATGAGATTGAAACTTTAAATTGGCAAGGTATTTTTGACCAAAATAATTTTAATCCATTACGTTCTTTGAAAGTCGATAATGATTTGGTGTATAATCGCTTGTTGAGCTCTAATTATATTAATATCAATCCTATTGAAGGATTAAACTTGCGTTCTACTTTCTCTATTGATTATGCTCAAAAGCAGCAAAATAAATATACCCCGAATGATATTTATGAGTCGGAACGTTATGGAACACAAGGTGAAGCCAAAGATGATAGAGATACACGTACTGTATGGCAATGGGATAATTCATTGTCTTATGAAGCCTCTTTCGGTAAACATAAGTTGAATGCGATGGTTGGTACCAGTGCTACACGGACTATGTATAATTATATTAATGCTACGGCAACAGGGTTTGGCACTAATTTATTTGGATATCATAGTTTGGGATCTGGTTATAAAAAAGATCAGCGTGGCTTAAGTACAGCTTGGTCCGAGCAAACATTATTATCTTATATCGCTCGTGTTAACTATAACTATGCGGGTAAATATTTATTGACGGCGACAGCGCGTTACGACGGTTCTTCTAAATTTGCTAAAGGAAATCAGTGGGGTATTTTTCCGTCTGTGTCTGCAGCTTGGAATATTACAGAAGAAAAGTTCATGAAAAATCAGACGATTTTTGATCAGTTAAAGTTACGTGCTGGTTTTGGTATCGTTGGTAATCAGAATATTGATGATTTTGCCTATTTATCTTTATATAATGTCAGCTATACGGGTACTTCCGATACAGGTTATACGAATTCTTTTGTTTCCAATGGGCGACGTGGTACTCCAGATATTAGTTGGGAGAAACAAAAACAATGGAATTTAGGAGTAGATATGGCTTTCTTACAGAATAGAGTGCGTTTGTCTGTTGATGCTTTCTTGATAAAAAATAAGGATTTGTTAATGAGTCATTCGTTACCTACGACTACTGGTTTCAGTAGTACTATTGAAAATATAGGTGCGATTGAAAACAAAGGTTTGGAATTTGCTTTGAATGCCAATTTGGTAAGAGCTAAAGATTTTGAATGGAATTTTGCAGCTACATTGTCTATGGATAAAAATAAGGTAACTCGATTATATGGTGATAATGATGTTGTATATAATGTAGATAGTGATCGTAATATTCAAAAAGAAGGTAATTTATTCCTTGGTGAGTCTCGTAACACAATTTATATTTGGAAAACAGGTGGAATCGCCCAAGAAATTGATATGGATCGTTTGAATAAAATAAATTGGAATGGATATAATGTGAATCCTGGTGATTTGTATCCGTTGGATTATGATAATAATGGACAGATAGATCAAAATGACCGTGTTGTAATTGGTTCCACTGATCCTAAGTTTTATGGCGGTTTTTCTACAGATTTTTCTTGGAAGGGATTGTCTTTAAATGCAGTCTTCAGTTATTCTTATGGGGCTAAAAAATTGAGTCCTTGGTATGAAACTTTGATTGGAAGTACTGGATCTGGAGTCGCATCAACGGATTTGTTGGATCGTTGGACTCCTGAAAATACAGATGCTGAATTTCCACGTGTGTTGGCTGGCTTTGATTATAATCATTATGGTGCAAGTTCTATGGATTTTAGTGTACAGAAAGCTTCTTTCTTGCGTTTGTCTGCTCTGACATTGGCCTATACTTTCCCAACTAAAGTGATAAATGCTCTGAAACTGGCTAACCTGCGTGTTTATGCCACTGGTTCTAATCTTTTTTGCTTAACTAATTATAATGGTTATGATCCGGAAACTGGTGATTGGTATCCTCCTACACGTATGTATACTTTTGGTCTTAATTTGGCTTTTTAATGGAAGGATAGAATAAATAGTCTAACTTTAAAAGAAAACACAACAATGAAAAAGATATATAGATATAGTGCGATATATGCTTTGGCTTTGACCTTTGCACTGAAAACCTCCTCTTGCTCGGATTTTTTGCAGGTAGAACCTACGGGATCTTTGACTGAAGAACAAGTATTTGAAAAAATAGATAATGTAGAACCTTTAGTTCTTGGATTGTATAAGAGTTATAGGGGCTGTAAAGAAGGGCGTAATGGATTGATGCCTTATTTGGGGACAGATGAAACACAGCAGGGTAATTATCAGTTGATTTCTTCAGGAGATCAAGCTGGTATGGATAAATATAATGGACAGTTGAATCCTACATCTACTCAGGTTAGTTCTATTTGGAACAACCGTTGGCCGGCTGTCGTTTCAGCTGCTAAAGCTATATATGCATTGGGTATGACCACTGAAGAACCGGAACGTGCTAAACAGTTGATGGGAGAGGCATGCTTTATTCGTGGTTTATTAATGTTTGAATTAAGTATGTATTGGGGTGAAATCCCTGTGATAGATATGAACCGTACTGATGAATTGGGCTTGGGACGTCAACCTTTAAAGACTGTATGGGAATATATTATTAATGATTTTATTACTGCTACCAATAATTTGCCTGAGTCTTATAATAGTGAACCGCAGCGTGCTACTGTTGGGGCTGCATGGGCCATGTTAGGAAAGGCTTATATGGCAGCTCCGGAAGAGACAGGATTACGGGATTTTGCCAAGGCTGATGAATGTTTTAAGACTATTATTAATATGGGGCGATATGAATTGCTGAATAATTATGCTGACTTGTATCGTTATGATAATCCTAATACAAAAGAGTCATTGTTTGAGTTGCAATTTAATAATGTATATCCTGATTGTAATTATTGGGAGTTTGATTGTGGTTCTCGTGCATGTGACTCTTGGTTTGGTCAGGGATGCTCTTTCTCTGGTTACGATTTTCTAGTTCCGACTCCTTTTGCTTATAAGACAGTAGAAGAAGGTGGCATTTGGGAAGATGGAGATTTGCGTAAAGAAGAAGCATTGCGTTATGATTTTACGTATTATACTAATAAATATTCAGAAGATGGAACATTCGAATATGTAACTCCTGATTTGTCAAAGACTCAATGGACGGGAACTACAGATGAATTGGAACCGCATATAAAGAAATATGAAGACTATCGTACAGATATTCTTTCAGGGCTTGGCATTAATAACATGTGGAATTCTGGTAAGAACTTTTCAATGATTCGTTATGCTGATATATTATTATTGCATGCTGAATGTCTGAATGAATTAGGACAGACTTCGGAAGCTGTACAGATCGTAAATAATCAAATTCGTACTCGTGCATGGGGAGGAAACTTGCCAGAAGATAAGAAATGGAATTCGGGAATGAGCAAAGATGAATTCCGTGATAAAGTAATGGATGAACGTTTGCGTGAACTTTGTTTCGAAGGTTGGAGACGTATTGATTTGCTTCGTACTAATAAATTTGTAGAATTGATAAAAGAACGTAACCGTTGGGCAAAAGAATCAGGAACAATTCAAGATTTCCATAAGCGCTATCCTATTCCTGATACTGAAATTAAAACAAATGATGCATTCGGCCCTGAAGATCAGAATCCGGGATATAGCAAATAAATTGTTTCTATCCATATAAATTAGAAGCATCAGGAGGAAACATCTGCTTCCTACCTGATGCTTTTTCTTTTTCTGAAATTTGGAATAATATGAAAATAATACATAAAATAGAAACTTATACCTCTGACGGAAAACCTGTATTACGATTTACCGTAATGAACTCCTCGGGAGCTTATATGGAATTCACTAATTGGGGGGCACGTTGGATTACAGCTTCAGTACCCGATGTTCAGGGAGCATTAGCCAATATTTTGATCGGTTATGATACCTTGTCCGATTATTTGAAAGATTCTTATTATATGGGAGCAACTGTTGGCAGATTTGCCAATCGTATTGCTGATGCTTCTTTTACAATAGATAGGAAAACCTTCCATTTGGAGGCTAATGATGG
>OIEH01000503.1_pt1 | contig 21823 bp, 19 predicted proteins | sample 1604811 | NCBI WGS metagenome assembly OIEH01 (sample SAMN01760945, study PRJEB22395) | human gut metagenome | reverse complement strand
CCTGCGGATTTTGAAACGTTCAAGGCAAATTGCATATCCTTTTTCAGACTGTTTATAAGTGAAGAAAACTTCCTTTCGTGGCTTAATTCGGCAGGCGGAAAAGCGGACGTTTTGGCAAAGATTTTCGTCATACTTTTGCCGTGCATTTTGGCGGTTATAATCGCTATAAAACGGCTGTATGCAAAAGGCAATACAAAGCATAATGTAGACACAGTTCCGCTACGGGTATTCAAGAAAATATCTGCCGTAACGTATCAGCCGACAAAGCGGTTTGTATGCGGTTATATAGACTTTTTACGCGAGCATAACTGGATATGGATTTCGTGGCTTATTATGTGGGCGTTCCACTTAAATATAGCAAGTATCGTGATAGAATTTTTCGCGTATTACTTCTTCTTTTCTGTATCGTTCCGGGTGGACACGATATACACGCAATTCGTAAAATTGGCAATAGATTTGCAACCGTTTTTCAGTTTCTTTCCGTGGTGGTCACTGCTAATTCTTGCCTACGTTTTGTTCGAGCATTGGCGTAAGAAATTCGCACTTAACAAACTGCGTAAATGCGAAGCGAAGAATTGCGGATTTATAAACGCTCTGCCTATCGTTTCGATGACCTGCGGCAGTATGGGTAAACGCAAAACCACAATGATAACGGATATGGCGTTATCACAGGAAGTAATGTTCAGACAAAAGGCGTTCGACATTTTGCAAAAAGCGGATATGAAGTTTCCGTATTTTCCGTGGATATGCTTTGAAAAAGAACTCGCCTCGTGTATCGAATACGGAACGGTATACAACCTTGCAACCGTCAAAGAATGGGTAAACCTTAAACGTAGCCGATATGAAAAGCACGGTAATGCTCTATGGCAATTATACGGATATGACTGTCAAAGATACGGTTTTACATACAACGACGCACTTAAAACAAGTGGACTATTTGACGTTTTGGAAACGTATGCGCAGGCGTTTTTCATATACGCACTTGAAACGAGCCTTATCGTGGCGAACTACTCCATACGAACGGACAATCAGATATTGACGGAAGATAATTTCCCATTGTGGGCGTTGGACTTCTTCACCGACGGGCAAAGGCAAAGCAGACACTCCCATATTCTGGACTTCGACGTGCTGCGTTTAGGCAAAAAGATTTTGGATAATAACCCGAAAGCCGGCAGTTTTGAGTTTGGTGTAGTCGCTATAACCGAAATAGGTAAAGAGCGTGGAAACAACCTTGAATTAAAGGAAGTCAAGAAAAAGAACGATGAAACGAACCAAAAGAACGACCTTTTCAATTCGTGGCTCAAAATGTGCAGACACTCCGCAACGGTGGATAATTTTCCATTTATAAAGGTATTTACGGACGAGCAACGCCCCGAAAGTTGGGGTGCGGACGCAAGAGATCTATGCGACATTGTAAATATCGTTTCCGCCGGGGATACGAAACTTGCTCTGCCGTTCTACACGATAGAAGATATGGTGTCCGAAATAGCGTTTAATCGCTTTATAGCCCTATATTATGATTTCCGCTATCGCCGCGGCGACAATACTTTGCTCGTGCATATCTTAAAGTCAATAACCGCTTGGCTATGGAAACGCAACGCCCGAATTTACAACAAATACGGCTATTCTATCGTTAAAGTAGAAAAGGAACGCGGCACGATGGACGGTAAGCCCGAAAACAAAAAGTATTTCCTTATGAACTACAAGATTTATCGTAATCGTTTCACTACGGACTGTTTCTCGGACTACTTTAACGACTTGGCAGGCAAAACGAACGTCGGACTTATGGACTATATCGAATATGCAACCGAGAAAGCAAGCGTGGACGAATTGAAAGCACAAAACAGTTATTTTATCAACGGTCTTTACCGTGATGAAGAAGGAGCGTGATATTATGCCATACGGAGAAGCTAAAATCTATCACGACGGAAGTCATTTTATTGCCATACCGTATGTTCCTAATCCGCGAAGACGACGACCAAAGCCGCCCGAAGAACAGATTACTGTCGTGGACGAAAATGCAGATAACGAAACTATAGACGGACTTTCCGAGACCGATGAGCCTACTAATGATACTTCTAAAAAGAGTGAAACGGCTGTTGTAGAGCCTGTCGAAAACAGTGGTGGAACGGAAAATAAAACGGAACGTAAACTGACACGTAAGGAATTGTTTGAGGAATTATATAATGAAACGAGAGATAAAAAACGTAGCGAACGAAAGAAAATAATAACCGACAAAATGTTGCCGTATTTTCGGGATAAGCAAGCGACGGCAGAGTTTGTCAACGCACAGTTTGAAAGGAAGCTACGGAACATTATTTGCCGAAGAGTAAGGCTTATGCGTAAGGTAAACTTGCAAACATTCAACTTTTTTTGCACTTTTACTTACGATAGTGCAAAGCATACGGAAGAAAGTTTTATGCGGAAATTAAAAGGCTGTTTTAAGATGATGTGTCATAGAAGGAATTGGAAATACGTAGGGGTATGGGAGCGATCGCCGGAAAAGAAACGCTTACACTTTCATGGATTATTCTATATTCCCGACGGCGCAATGGTGGGCGACCTTATAGAAGTGCATGATTATTCTCCTATAAAGAAGAAAGTGCAGCATACGATACAGAACACATATTTCAACGAACGGTTCGGACGTTCCGATTTTAAGCCCGTCGAAGATAGGCGGATGTTGGGCGAGGCTGTTGCATACCTGACGAAATATATGGAAAAGACGGGCGAGAAGATAGTGTATTCTAAAGGCTTGCCGCAGTATTTTATTTCGGACATTCTGGACGAAGACGTTGTATGCACGATAGGGCAGGAAGATAGGAAACTGTTGCTTTACGATAATTTTAATTGCTGGGACGAAGGCTGCCTCGTTGGACCGGTGAGCAAAGAAGTAATAGCACAAATGCGCAAAAGCAATTAAGCGGAAATCCGCGCCTGAAAATACGGACTAAAAACGGAAAATTGCCGTAACCGAATAATAGCGGTGATTCGCCAAGCGGGTTAGCGGCGAACACCGCTTTCGTTACGCTTTCGTTTTCCGTTATTTCGGTCGGTTCGGTTAAGTTTTTGGCGTGTGCTTGTCTGCGCCGCGAAGCGGCGCTCTCGTATCAAGACAAGCACACGCCACGGTTGCAAATTGGGGTTTTTAGCTAATGATAGATAAGTCGTTAAGTACTTAAAGAATAGTGATTTCAGAAGCAGCAAAAATAAAATAAATTTTTCTATTTATGACAGACGTATGTCAACTTATATATGTTATAATATTTGCAATGATTGTCAGTATCCTATTTGAGACATAGACAATGGTATTATCAAAAACAAAGAAATCTTTGCTTTTTTATTCGGTATAAGTGTGAGATCATATCATTAACCTTGACTTTTACGTTAAATTGTGTTAAAATAAGTTAAACGAATTTAATTTGAGGTGTATCAATGACCTTCGCCGAGAAAGTGAAATATGTTAGAGGCGTTTTGCTTATTAGCCAGAAAGATCTTGCAAAAGAGTTGGGCGTATCTAACGTAACAATAAATAGATGGGAAAACGGTGTTATCAATCCTTCATTTCTAACTGAGAAAAAGTTTGAAGCTTTTTGCAATGCTCGTGGAATTGAAATTAAGGAATAACATATGTGGTGTGCAAATTGTAACAAAACTTCATATTCAGATGTCTGTGAAGTCTGTGGCGGCAAAACACAGCAAGACACGCCAATAGAATTGTACTGGTGTGATTCTTGTCGTGTTCCAATAATACGCGAGTTATCAGATACTTCTCCGATGATTTGCCCGTCTTGTGGAAAGCCTATTCGTTACCTTGCAAAAGACTTAAGACCGGTTTTTCCTGAAGAACGATTGTTGCTTGAAGTTATTAAGGGCACTCCTCTTGCTTTTTTACACTCCTCGGTGTGGGCATCTGGTAGTCGTTATTACATAGATGGGAAAACGGCAAATCTTTCTATAGAGACACTTAAAAAGATAGATGTAGAAAAAGTTGTAGAAACACTAACTCAGTATAAAGATAAAAATGATTATTCATTTTTCAATGAAAATATCAGGACTTTTATCGACTGCAATCGAGAAAGATTGGACTCAATAAAAAACGAAGCCACTTCGTTTGTTGTTGAACAAGTGAAGCGGTTTCCTAATCATAAATTGGTAATATCTTTCTCAGGCGGAAAAGACTCAACCGTTGTAGCGGATATAGTAACAAGGGCATTGAGTGATCCGAGCATAGTTCATATATTTGGAGATACCACATTGGAATTTCCGACCACATATGAGTATGTAAGCAGATTCCGCAAAAATAATCCGATGGCAATCGTAAAAACGGCTAAAAATAAAGAGCAAGACTTTTATTCAGTATGCGATGAGATTGGCCCTCCGGCGAGAATGATGCGCTGGTGTTGTACCATGTTCAAAACCGGACCGATTACTAAAGTTTTGAATTCTATGTTTAAGGATTCAAAAATACTTACCTTTTATGGTATTCGTAAGCACGAGTCCGCCAGCCGTAGCAAATATGATAGAGTCGCTAACGGAGCAAATGTTAAAATACAAAAACAAACCGTTGCTGCTCCTATATTTTATTGGACCGATATTGAAGTGTGGCTGTATATGCTCGCTGAGGATGTTGATTTTAACGATGCCTATCGTTTAGGATATGACCGTGTTGGTTGTTGGTGTTGTCCCAATAACACAATCCGTTCTCAGCTGTTAGCTAAAGTGTATATGCCTGACAGGGCAAAAAAGTGGCGTGAATATTTAATTGATTTCGCGAAACGTCTTGGTAAACCAGATCCCGAAGTGTATGTCGATGATGGCTTTTGGAAAGCAAGGCAAGGTGGAAACGGATTGGCTGCAGCAGAAGACGTAAAAATCAGATATACCAACTGTACAGCGGAAGATCATGCAAAAATTTACAAACTAAACAAACCCATAACGGATGATTTTTACTATCTTTTTGTTCCATTTGGCAAAGTAAGCAAAGAGTTAGGACGAAAGCTTTTACATGAGGTTATGGTTTTGGATATTCGCATCAATGTGCCAATTATGTCGATTCAACCGTTTACTCAGAATGGATATGATTATGCTGTAAAGATTCGCACTATGAATGTCGCCGATCACGATGCACTACAACGTATGGCATCGTATCAAGTGCGGAAATACAACGCTTGCAGACAGTGCCTGAAATGTGAATCTGTATGTCCTTATGGAGCAATTTCTATTTCTTTAGGGACTTACAAAATCGATGAAAATGTATGTAAACATTGTAAAAAATGCGTTACGCCAAAATATCTTGATGGTGGTTGCTTGATGGATAGGTTCTTAAAATCGAAAGAGGACTAATATGAAGATAAGAGCTCATGAAACTTTTAGCATAAGAAAAGGCTGGATTCATAAGGGTGTTAAGAACATCCTTGTTTATCCGCGTTTATTTACCGATAAAAACATAAATCCATGTGATATTCTCGGAATAGGAACAAACATGGTAAAATCGCTTAGATATTGGATGACCGCCGTCGGTATTATGGAAGAAGTATCCGAAGGCAATCAAAAAGTGCAAAAATTAACTCGTTTGGGTGAAATTATCGACGAGTATGATAAATATTACGAAGAAGACGGTACTAACTGGCTCCTTCACTATATGCTTGCAAAAAATGAAGAATTAGCAACAGCGTGGTATTGGTTCTTTAATATATTCAAAATCAATTCTTTCGATAAGCAGTTGTTTGTAAGAGAACTATCTGAATTCTTACATACAGAATACGATTATGATGGCTCGGAAAAAATGCTTGGCGATGAGTTTGACTGCATAATAAAAACTTACTGTTCAAAAGGCAAAGATGTATCTCCTGAAGATATAAATGAATGTCCTTTAACGGACTTACACTTGATTGAAGTATCTGACAATAAAGACTATAAAAAGCATACGCCAGATAGAGATGCGATACATCCGCTCATAATTCTTGCAGTTATAAGTGAACAAGCCTATATTTCTAAGAAAAAAGAAGTTTTGATAACGGACTTGCTCAATAAAGAATGTAACGTTGGAAGAATATTTAATCTTGATAGAGCGACTTGTTTCTATTATCTTGAGCAACTACAAAAAGGCGGCTATCTCGAAATAGTAAGAACAGCCGGACTTGACGTTATTCAGTTGAAACAACAATATGATTTTTACGATATTATTGTTTCTTACTATCAAGCGATAAATGGGGTAAACATAAATGAGTAATTTGGATAAAATCATAACCCCTATAGAGGGCTTTCAATACTCTGTTAATATCGCCTACGATATTTACGATGATAAGAAGATTAGAAGTTATATTCCTTCTAACAGTTCGTTGCAAATTATCGAGGATATTCTTGCGAGCACAGATAATAAATCAACCGACCGCGCAAGGATTCTTACAGGTTCTTACGGAAAAGGTAAATCGCATTTAATTCTCTACATACTTGCTCTTTTGGCGGGGCGAGATAAGACATTGTTTTCTACTGCAATCGAAAAGGCAAAAATTGAAAACCCTGATTTGGCAAAGAATATTTGTGATTATTTAGATTCTGGGAAAAGACTTCTTCCTGTAATCGTTAATGCAAATAGCTTAGACATTAAGTCTACTTTGTTACAAAGCCTCAATTCTGCATTGCAACAAGCAAACCTTGCCAATATTATGCCCTCTACATTCTTTGATGCCGCAATCTCTAAAATATTGGCGTGGAAAAATGATTTTCCGGAAACATATAAAGCATTTGAAAATAAAATCGGACAAAGCGGTGAATCTTTTGTCTTAGCACTTAAAGATTATGACCAAAGTCGATATGATCTGTTTGTTAGAATATATCCATCTCTCACCTCGGGTAGCGAGTTTAATCCTCTTGCCGGTTCAGATGTAATTAGCGTCTATGAAAGTGTTATTGACGAACTGAAACCTCTCGGTTATAACGGCATTTTTGTGGTTTATGATGAATTTGGTAAATTTCTTGAAGGAAGTGTAGATAAATCTTCCGCAATGGATATTAAACTGATTCAAGACTTTGCCGAAAAATGTAATCGCAGCGGGTTAAAGCAATTACACATAATGCTTATTTCTCATAAAAGCATAGAGAACTACATTGGTAAATTGGATAAGAATAAAGTTGACGCTTGGAAAGCCGTATCAAACAGATTCAAGTCTATTTCAATTAACAACGATGAATCTGAAATTTATGATATGGTCGCAACGGTTCTTAACAGAGATAAAAAGCTCTTTGAGAAATACATCGAACAGCATTCCGAACAATTCGATGCACTGAAAAAGGTAATAGAAAGAGATCATTCTTTTACAGCATTAAATGACGAGAACGTAGAAGATTTTGCTCTCAGATGTTATCCTTTGCACCCGTATACGCTTTTGTTGCTACCTAAAATATCCGAACTTGTAGCACAAAATGAAAGAACAATTTTTACATTTCTTTCTTCTACGGAACGATATTCTGTACCGTATTTTTTGCGTACCGATAATTCGAACTTTCCGATAATCGAACCGGATTACATTTATGATTACTTTGAAAAATTGTTCAAGGGTGAGCCTTATGGTAGTAATGTAAAAAAACAATGGCAAATTACCACTGCCGCTCTATCGAAGTTAAAAGAATACGACAATCCTTTAGCTGAAAAAATTGTCAAAACAATCGCATTGATCTATTGTGTAAACGATTTTGAAATTATTCCGCCAAGTTGGGATATTATTTGCGAAATCTATTCCGTAAATTATCGCTGGGGCGATATAGAGGCTGCAAAAGAAACGCTTAAAAAGGCCCATCTTCTTATTGAATTACTCTATAAACCTTATGTGCGTATTACGGAAGGTAGCGGTCATGATGTTTTAGGGCTTATCCAACAAGAAGCTTATAAAATAGAAAACATTACGAAAGCAAAAGATGTTTTCAATGATGTCTGCGAAATCAAATATCTATATCCGGTGCAATACAATGATGAAAATGAAGTCATTCGTTATTTTGACTTTCGTTTTATTGATTGCTCTGAATTGCAAAACATTCAACCTGAAGGCTTTGTTTTAGATACAAAAGCCGATGGCGTTGTCTTTGCTGTTTTAGTTAGAACACCCTCCGAATTAGAGAGTGCTATATCCCATATCACAAGCAATCATAATAAAAGGGCTGTATTTATATTGCCCAAAGATTGTTCCGATAGCGATAGTATTGCTATAAACTATCAAGCAATACTTAACTTAAAAAAGCAATATGAAGGTAAAGAAATAGAACTTGTGGAAGAATTGAACTATATTTTGGAAGATAGGCAGAATGTAGTAAACTCCTTTATTGATAACGCTTATGTGAGATTCGATAAAAATCTTTCCAACGTCTATTTCGATGGTGTTAAACAAGAAGTATACCGTAAGGCTCAGCTTTCTCAGTTGTTGTCGGGCATAATGTCGGCAATTTACTATCGCACCCCAAAAATCGTAAATGATTTAATAAACAAGAACCAAATCAGCGCCACAATTAAGAATGCAAGAAATAAGATATTGACGGCAATTCTTATGGGAAATTTTAAGAAAGATATGGGGCTTATTGGAAATGGACCTGAGCTTAATATTCTCAGAAGTGCATTAGTGATTCCCGGCGTATTTATCAATACTGATGATGAACCGCATTTGGAAATTGAATGTGACGACAAGAAAATAAGACAGATTCTTGCTGAGATAAGAACTCATATTCTTCAATCGTCGTTATCACGTCATAATAATCTCGGTGAGTTGTATGACGTTTTAACTTTACCCGACTACGGATACGGTCTTAAAATGGGTGTTATTCCCATTTATATGGCGGTTGTTATTTCTCAATACAAAGATCATATAACTCTTTCCAAAAAAGGAAAAGAGTTGCCTTTATCCGCAAGCGTTTTGTGTGACATAGAGTATCAGCCGAATGATTACTCGCTTATTCTTGAACAATGGGACGAACAAAAAGATATATATATCGCTAATTTGGAAGATATATTCTCTCAATTTGTTAATTCATCGGACAAGATTAACGGTTCGTTCGTATACATTGTTAAGGCAATGCGCAGATGGTATTTGCAACTAACAAAATATGAGGTAGTCACTAAAAAAGTCTGCAATATAGATGGAACTATATCAGACATGAACACTAGTGTAATTAAGTTTAGAAACGCTTTAAGTAGTCCTGAACTTAACTCTCACGAGTTTCTGTTTGAACAGTTGTTTAAGATTTTTGGAAATAATGGTTATGAAAAGCTTATTTCTTCTTTACGCTGTGCATTCCAAGACATAAACACAACGTATAGGAATATTCATCTTAAACTTGCCAAAGAAATAAAAAACCTTTTTGGAGCAAGAGCGAACGACAGTTTATCTTCGGTTATCGCTAATTTTTACGATGACCTTAAGGAAACAACAAAAGAACACTTGTTTAGTGGAAAAGCAAGCATGTTCTTGGACATTTCAAAGCATCCTAATAACGACGAATTTAAGTTGATTGAAACAATAGGCAGAGCCTTGTTTAACCTTCGTATGAGTGATTTTACTGACGAAATTATGTCTTGCTATATGGCTGAATTAGATAACGTCGTCAAAGAAATTAAGAAGTACGATGAGAAAATTGAAGATAACAGTGCTGCTCAAGGTTACAAGATTATGTATACTGACGAGAACGGATCGGAAGTTACAAAACAGTTTGATGCAACCGAATATACTGAAAAAGGACAATTTTTGTATAATGATATCACGTCTACCCTTGAGGATTTTGGGGGCGCAATATCAAGTGATGAAAAAAGACAAATTTTGTTTAGAATACTAAAAGAGTTAATATGATGATCGGATATTTTGATAATGCGGCAACTACATATGAAAAACCTGATGGCATGTACGAACACATGGCAGATTTTATGGTGTCCAACGGGGCGAATGTTGGTCGCGGAATATATAATTCTGCAGTAACAAGCAGTAAAATTGTGGCAGATACTCGCACAAGTATTTTATCGTTGGTAAATGCACCCGAAAATAAAACCGTTGTGTTTACCCCATCAGCTACAATCGCTTTGAATACAATTGTTTTTGGCGTCGATTTGTCCGATGGAGATATTGTATATATCTCTCATTTTGAGCACAATGCTGTATTAAGACCGTTGTATGCATTGCAAAAGCATATCAAGATAGAAATTAAATATATTCCGATGAAGAAAACGGATAGATATTCGTTTGATTTGGAGCAATTCAAAGCAAATTTAGAGACAGACAAGCCTAAACTTGTTATTGCCTCACATGTTAGTAATGTTTTAGGAATTGTGAATCCTGTTGTAGAAATAGGAAAGCTTGCAAAACTTAATAACTCGATTATGGTGGTAGACGCAGCGCAAGCATGTGGCATCTTAGATTGTGACCTTCATTTTGTAGATTTTTACGTTTTTGCAGGACATAAAACACTGCTTGGACCGACCGGCATCGGCGGATTTATCTGCAATAAGAATACAAAATTAAAGCCATTCATATTTGGCGGTACCGGAATTGATTCTGCGAATCGCGACATGCCGGATATTCTCCCTGAACGTTTTGAGGCCGGAACCTTGAATTTATTGTCTATCGTGGGGTTGAATTATTCAGTTAAATGGTTGATAAGTAACCACGACTTTGTAGCAAAAAAAGAAAATGAAAATTATGAACGATTATCTTCGCTCTTAAATACATTTTCATTTCTTGAAATTGAAACGCCTATTGATAAATCAAAAAGTATTATCTCGTGCAAAGCAAATGGATTTACTTCTGATGAATTCGGTCGGATTCTCGCAGAACGTGGAATAGCAGTAAGAACAGGATTGCATTGTGCACCAAAGGCACACGAGTATATCGGATCTTTTCCGGAAGGACTCGTTCGTTTTAGCATATCATGCCTAACAAAAGATAGTGATTTTGACAGACTTAATGAAGTATTGTCATTATTAAATGAAGAACTAACTTGATGAGGAGGATATATGTCACTTAGCGATTTACATATTGCCAAAGAATACCGCAACTTAAAATGCGATGTAATAAACGACTTTTACATTCCTATTTTAAGCAACGCGGTTATGTATAAACGAGCTGTCGGTTTCTTTAATTCAGCCGCATTGTATGAAATGGCAATAGGATTAAAGCACCTTGTTGAAAGACAAGGAAAAATGGAACTTATTGTATCGCCAAGATTGACTGAAGAAGATATTCAGTCAATCAGTTTGGGATATAAAACACGCGAAGAAGTAATAGAAAAGGCGCTACTTCGCGATTTTGAAGAGCCAAAAAACAAAACAGAGTTTCGCAAGCTTAATTTGCTTGCAAATCTTATAGCCGAAGGCGTTTTAGATATCAAAGTCGCCTTCAAGATCAATGCTAATTCAGCGGGTATATTCCATGAAAAAATGGGTATTGTTATTGACGCCGAAGGAAACAAAGTCGCATTTACCGGCTCAATGAACGAAACATACTCCGGTTTATTGCAAAATTATGAGTCTATAGATGTATTTTGCAGTTGGCGCGATGAAGATTATGATAGAGTCAACATAAAAGAGAATGCCTTTGACAATTTGTGGGACAATTTGGATACTGCGATGGAAGTAATTCCTTTCCCTAAAGTTGCAGTAGAAAGATTGAACTCATATAAGGTAGAAAAAACAGAAGCATTGTGTGTCGAAATTCAGAACGAAGACGATAGTCAGGATGTATTTTTCAAAATCCCTGATAATGTAGATTTGTATGATTATCAGAGAGAAGCAATTGAATCTTGGAAAAACAATAATTATTGCGGGATTTTTGATATGGCAACGGGTGCAGGCAAAACCTTTACTGCGCTTGGAGCTCTTTCCGCATTGTCTAAAAATCTGAATAATCATATAGCCGTTGTTATTGTTGCTCCTTATCAGCATTTGGTTGAACAATGGGTTGAAGATATTATTCAATTTAACGTTAAACCGATTGTTGCGTACTCTTATCCCGGACAAAAATGGCGTAAGCAATTTTCCGATGCTGTTACCGCTTATAATGTTGGTGCAATTGACAATTTCTGCGTTATTGCGACGAACGCGACCTTTTCTCTAAATGATTTTCAGAGTATATTACAAAAGTTTAAGAAGAACTTTGCTTTTGTAGTAGATGAAGCTCATAATTTTGGGGCGGTGAAGCTTAGTTCTCTTCTTCCTAAAAAAGCTCGGTATCGTCTTGCTCTTTCAGCAACAATCGAGAGATTTCGTGATGAGGAGGGGACGAATAAGCTAAGGAAGTATTTTGGGAAAACCTGTATTTCGTTTTCATTAAAAGAGGCGATTCAGAAAGGCTTTTTGACAAGTTATTACTATCACCCCGTAGTTGTATATTTGAATGCAGATGAATACGAACAATATCAAGAAATAACAAAGACTATTATACGAAACGGCGGAGCTAGTCAAGAAAACATAGATAAAAATCCTTATATTGAAATGCTATTGATAAAGAGAGCTCGTATAATTTCTGGTTGCAAAGAAAAAGTTCCGAAGTTAGTTGAAGTTATGAAACCGTATAGAACTGACAACTATATATTGGTCTATTGTGGTGCAACTAAATATGATAACGATTCATCTGATCTAAAAGACGACGATGAAGTTAAACAAATTGAAGAAGTGAACAAAAGACTTTATTATGAGCTTGGAATGAAAGTCCATAAATTTACTTCTGAGGAAAACAAAGAAGAGCGAGATGAGATTAAGCGTATGTTCGCGAGTGGAACGGAATTGCAAGTAATTACCGCCATAAAATGCCTTGATGAAGGTGTAAATATTCCATCTATTAAAAAAGCCTTTATCCTTGCGAGTAGCACTAATCCTAAAGAGTATATTCAACGGAGAGGGCGTGTGTTGAGACGTGCAAAAGGAAAAGAATATGCTGAAATATTCGATTTCATTACATTGCCAAGGCCTCTTGAAGAAGTTCAATTTTGTTCTGAAGAAGAACTCTCGTGTGATTTGTCATTAGTAAGAAAAGAGTTCTTGAGAATGATTGATTTTGCTGAGACTGCAAGGAATCCTTTTGAAATAGATAAATTAAAAGAAGACATCCAAAATGCATATAATCAAAGTTTTAATGGAGGGTATTATGATGAATAATGGATTGAACGAAACGAACGATGAGATTAAGCTTGATTCCGATAAGCTTAAGAGAATGTTGCAAAAAGTCTACCGTATTGAAAGAGAAAACACAAAGACCGGAAGCAAAACCGAGAAAAAAATGAAAGAGGAAATTGAAGCGATTATTGAAGAGGAGGCTAAAAAATGCTACTGAAGAAAATTAAGTATCATAATTTTAGGCCATTTATTGGCGATCAAGAAATAGTTTTGACTCCTGATAACGATGAGGGTAAAAATGTAATAGTCGTTTTGGGGAATAACACCTTCGGGAAGTCAACTTTTGTCTTATCTTTTATTTGGTGCTTATACGGTGAAAGTCGTTTTTCCAGAAAAGACGATATCTTGAATAAAAAAGTCGAAGCACAGATGAAATTCGGGCAACAAGAATATGCGATGGTTGAAGTCGAGTTCGAGGATGATAATAAATGTTATACGATGACAAGAACTCAGCAGTTTACTAAAGGGCAAAACGGCTACTTGAATTCCGATAAAAGCTTTGCTAAATTGACCTATGTTACGGAAAAGGGAGAAACTAAAAGCCTTGGCTCAAGTCAAGCAATGATAAATGAAGTTATAAGTGCCATACTACCTAAAGATCTATCATCATTTTTCTTCTTTGAAGGTGAAAAGAATAATGAAATTACTCGAAAAGATCTAGGTACTTCTGTCAGAACGCTTTTAGGTTTGGAAGCGTTTGAAAGAATGCGCACGCATTTATTTGGTTCATCGTCACAAACTTCGCCGGCTCCATCTAGCGTTATGGGATATTATCTTGAAAAGCAAAACGATGTAAGTAATGATAAGGCAAAAGCAGAGTATGCTAAAGCAATTGCGGCAAAGCAAGCAATTGAACAAATCGACTTTAGAATTGATGAAATTAACTCTAATATTTCTTCTTATGAAAAAAGTATTGAGGAAATCAATGAGATTTTACGTCAGGCTGCCCCGTCAAAAGAGTTACAAAGACGTCGTGATACTATTGCAAGAGACTTAAGAGACGAGGAAGAAGAATTGGTTACTAACAACAAAAAGATACTGTCTTTGTTTAGTCGCAGTTCGTTGCCTCTTTTAATTACTCCGTTTTTAACAAAAGTCTCTTCACGACTCGATGAAATGGACATTGCGGATAAAGGAATAAAAGGTATTGAGGCAACCGCAATCAGAGAATTGCTTGCGCGTGGAGAATGTCTTTGCGGGACTGATTTGAAACCGGGTACTCTTGCTTATAAAAATGTTGAGAAATACATAGATTACATTCCGCCCAAAGCAGTCGGAACTTTGGTTAGGGAAATGCAAGATTGTATTACAGCGAACGATGAAAACGCAAAAAATTTCATAAGCGATTTTGAAGAGTTGTATAAACGGATTCAAAAGAATAAATGTAAAATTGCAGCACTAGAGACGGAAGATAAGGAAGTATTAGCTGAAATATCCGCTATCGGTAAGGTGAGCGCTGCTGATGCTGAGGAAAACTTAAGCAGATATAAGCGTATGATATCTGAGTTAAGAGAGGAGCTTTCAAGGAAAATATCTGAAAAGACTCGTCGTGAATCGGAGCGTGAAACTGCTGAAAATAATTTTAATATGTATCGTAGTAAGAGCGAAAAAGCGAAAGAATATCAATTGTACTACAAGTATGCACAGGCTATGTACTACTGGGTAAATAAACAATATTCTGAGAAAGAAGCTCAAATGCGAGATCGATTGAATAAGTATGTTACAGAGTTGTTTGATAATATCTACTCAGGAAACAGAGATATTTATATCGACGATAAATACAATATTAATATCACGGTCAATGGAGAAATTGTGGATGATACAGGCGGTTTGCGCGTCATTCAATATTTTGCCTATGTTGGTGGTCTCGTGAAACTTGCGTATGAAGTAATGCAAGAAAGAACTGACGAAGAAGGGAATGCTCAAGAATTAGGAGAACAATATCCGTTAGTTCTGGATGCAGCATTTTCTCATGCAGATCAAACGCATACTCAAAATATTGCGCGTGAATTAGCAAATGCTACTAGCCAACTTATATTCGCTGTTATGGAAAAGGATTGGCTATACGCAAAGACTGGCCTTACTGGTAAAGTTAGTCGTATTTATGAATTAAATAAGATCGACGAAACTGAAGTCCAAATTGTAGAGGTGAAGTAATATGGCAAGTGGGATTATTGAAAAAAGTAACAACGGTTTGTTCGATAATGAAATCGAAATTAACGGGAAATATGCAACTATGGCAAGATTCTTAAAAGAAGACGTAGGGATTTTTGCGACTTTCCGAGAGGCGTATTTGACTGCCGCGATAATTGGGTTGTTGAATAACGCAAAAGAAACAAAAGACACTTCTGAAAAAGTTCAAGCCGCATCTATATTTCCTAATGAATTGAGTAAAAGAAAAGCAGATCTGAAATTGATATATCGAATTATAATGTTGGTTGAGGAAAATCCTGACTACACGATTGAAGATTATATGAATAGAGCTTTTAGAGATGATGCAGAAGAAGGAAACAGAGATAAGCTTAAAGCAAATATGGCATTATTTAATTCTTACGCTTGCGGTGGGCTGGAAGTTCTGTATAACAAATTTCAAAATCTTAGCAAAACTGACGATATAGTAGATGCCTTGTATGACTATATCCATTCTTTTGGTATAGATGTTGGTTTGCTTGATGAGGAAGATGCTTTACCGGATTTTGAAGTTGAAGATAACTAAAAAATTATAATTCAAAAGAGCAGACTTTTTAGAATTGCTAAAATGAGGAGAAGTACTATGGATAAAGAACTGTTAAATTTTTCATTTGACGAAATAGTCAACTCAAGTGGTCTTGATGATGCCAATGAAGACCGTTTAGCCGAAATTAAAAGATACGAAAAAATATATTTGTTAAAACAACAAAATGTATTAGAATCCACAGTTGAAGACATTGATGGTGAAATGTTGATTTCTTTATATAACAATGTTGAGTTTAATGGTTTTCGGCGCAATTATGTGGAGGATTTATCTGAAAGAGATTACACTTTAGAGGGGTGTACGCCATATCAAATTATAATAAATGACGTGGTTCTTGAAGATGGTTCTTGGGGCGATATATTGTGCAAACTTGCAATATATCTACTGGATCAATTTCCGGAAAAGATGGATTCAATAGAAGAATTTAGAGCTCCGTGGACTAAAACTGCAATGTTTTCTTCTGTAAAAAAGACAAATTTTAAGCCTATTGGTGTGAATTTGTTTTTGAATTGTAATCATACTGCACTCCATTCGTGTTGGCTTGTTCAAGATTTACTCGACTATTTTGGAGTAAAAAAGAGTGATGTTAGATTGCTTATACATAGACCTAGTAGTGCGGAAAAGAGCGAACTAAAACAACATATTGAGAAGTTGTTTCTTATAGGCTTTAAGAAATATATTTGTTCTGAGACTTTGAAAGAACAGGATTATGCTGACAAAGTTGTCAATAACATCACTAAATTTATCAATCCTGTTCTTTGCAATATGTCTAAAAGTTATCAAAATATTTTTCTATTCGATGACTTAGCTGTTGCATCTGGCTACATTGGAAAACTTAAAAATACAATAAAGCAAAGTTTTAAGTATGATGAAAAAGCCAAAAAGGTCTTGTGTAAATATTTGACGTTACTTCAGAACTATTACAAAATGTAACTTCAACCGAAAGTAAATACTTGAAGCAGCAGCAAAGGACAATGAATTTGTATTCTTGACGGAATAGTCAGAGACAGCGAACGTCTTATCGGTAGTGACAAATTCATTATGTTTTTCTCACCGATTGTTCAAGGCAATTCTGGCGGTCCTGTGTTTAATGGTAACGGCGAAGTTATAGGTATAGCGACGTTAGGAAGGGAGGATGCTTTGGCGATGAATTACGCCATTCCCGTTTCCGCCGTAAACACTTTTATCGAACAAGCAAAAGCCAAAGAAGAAGTCGACGTTGCGCTTATCTTGTCCAAATAATACTGACGATTTGAACAATAAAAAGCGATAAATTAGCAGGTGTAAGATGTGTTTAAGTTCTACTTTCAAAGATGCTTGTATAAAGGAATATGGAAATTGTAATACGGCAAATGGAATATTTTTACCAAAACCTGTTCAAGATGAATATGTCGCTACAATTGAAGTATGTAATGGTAATTGTGCCTTTGGTATAGACGCTGTTTATTGTAATAAAAAAGCGCGCCCCAAAGATAAGGTTAAAAAAATTAAAAATAAAGGGAAAGAAGTTATTTGTATTGTATTGGAGTCTCCACACAAAGATGAATATAACCCTAATAACAAGCCGTTAGGACCGGCAATATCTACAACAGGTAAAAACATTAAAAACCATTTTATTGATATGTTAAATATAGCAATAAAAAATAAAGTTGTTTCTCTTTCGGATGGAGAGTATCCCTTATTGCTTGTCGATGCTGTGTCGTATCAGTGCAGTAATGCGAAAAATTTGAATAAAGAAGAAAATCGGAAGAAAAGAGATAGTGTATTTTTGAGTGTGTGGGGAAAGGGCGGTAAAAAGAACTTTTTGAAACGTATAGAAAAATATAAACCTATATTGATTGTCAATTCTTGTACTGGCGGAATGAAGAACGTTGACAATGAAAAATCCTTAAAAGGAAAAATCAATGAAGCGTTAGTTTCGGCTGGGTATGACGAAATAACAGTCATTAGCCCACATCCGTCTTCAAGTTGGTTTTGGAGAAAAGGGATAAAAAAATAGATTATAAAGATAAAAAGAAGCAAGGTCGTAGGAAAGAATACAAGACTCTTTTCAAGGTATAAAAAAGGGAGCGTTGAAACTCCCTTTTAATATACACGAAAATTTAGTTAATTGGTGCGTAAAACTTGCCGTCTATCTCGACTTTGCCGTTTTCAATCGTCGGTTTACCCGTTTTGTAGGCGCGAAGGATATATTTGTCGGATGGTTCTACCAAAAGCGGAATATTGCCTTCGGTAAATTGAGAATCGTCCGATACTTCGAGGATTTTGAAACCTTTCTTTATAAGGTCGGCAGAAAATTGCCATTTCTTTTCGAAAAGCCCGAAAGAATCCATTATGATAGAAATATCTTTTTCGGGGTGATAGGCGGTAATGCGATAGTAATTGTTTTCCATAGTAAAAATCTCCTTTGCGGTTACGCCGCTATTTGTTTAAGTTTTCTGTTTGCGTAAGGCAGCCACTTCTTATTTACGAATTGCATTATGCTTTCGTTCGGTTTGCTGTCGTGGTCGCCGTAACATTGAAGCACCTTTTTATCTTTCAAAGAGTATTCAACCGTTACAAGCGGTTTTTCGGGTTCGTCTTTCATTCGGATAAAGAAAATAAGCGATTCTTCGCGTGCAAACTTTTGGTCGTAACCCATACGTCCGACGCAATGATGAAGTTCTTCGCCTTCGCGTATTAAATCGGACGGTTTTTGCGCGATAATCGCTATATAGACGGACTTTTTATCGTATTCAAGTCCTAAATACTTGCTTGCCACGGCGGCAAATTTATCATAAAACTCTTTGCGTTCCTGTTCGTCTTTCAATGCTTTTGCGGAACGATATTCGTCGATTCGTATGTCGTGCCAACGTTTGAAATCGTGGGGATAACGGTTCTTTTCTTCGTTCATATCCAAACCGAGATATTGGCAAGCGTCGAGATAATCCCTGTATGAATAGAAGTTAGTTTTCTGCTTTTCGATATAGTCCAAAAACTTACCGACTTCGTTTTTTACAAGTTCCTTTACGTTACTAATCTGTTCTGCGTGGTCAAACCGTATTTTTCGTATCGCAAAATTGTCGATTTCTCGTATCGGTTTTCCGGTCTTGTAAGCCTTGATTATTGAGGCTATGTAGTATGAAGATAACGCTATATCGTTTCTATTTGTCGCAAGCCATTTGCGGAATTTTTTATCTTTACCGCAAAGCCGTAAAATTTGCGTTGACATTGCGATATTATGCAAACCGAGTTTAGTCAGATATTCGATTTGCGGAAACTTTTCGTAAAGTCGCAAGTATTTGAATACATGTATGCCCGTGTATCTGTCAACGGCGCTGTATTTGTATTCGGGAAAGTATTGTAAGATATAATCGCGGTTGACTATCGGCGCATAAGGATCGAACATGTTGTCGGAAGCCCAACCCCAATCTTTACTTTCATACCAATCGGGATATTTTGAAAGCCCTTGTTCGTGCCAACCGACAGTATATCCTGCAATATATGTAAATTGTATGTCTTTACCAAAACATCTATCCGAATGAACGCCGTGAACGACAACGGGCTTACAATACCATTGTTTTTTATACTCTCGAACGGCTACCGTAACTTTGACGAGTTCGCCGTCGTTTTTTGTAAAGTAAGCATAAAAGCGAGTTCGTCCGAACGGCGCGGTTTTTAATTGATTGTCGTAAAGTTTTATCTTTTTCTGTATGTATTTCGGAATGGGTTTTATCTTTTCGATTTTCATTTTATCTCACCTCGACTTTATTTCCGAATAGGGCGAATATCTCACTCGGGATAGATTGTTTTGTTTCTGTTTCAGGCTCGTCAATGCCTTGCGGTTCGTATACATCGCCGTCAAATTTACGCATTTCTTCTTCGGACAATATTTCACCTGTATCTTCGTCTATAAGCCGATTATCGATATGTAACAGGCTTGGAATAAACTGCGTTTCGCGTTCGTTTTCGATGATATAAAGGTCGTGTTTTCTCACAATTTTGGCAAAATAATTTTCGGCAGCGTGGTAAGGAAAACCGATCATTGGAACACGTTCTTTCAACCCAACGTCACGGCTTGTAATAGTGAGTTCCATTTCGTTCCCGAGCATTACGGCGTTGTCACCTAAGACTTCGTAGAAATCGCCTAAACGATACGCCACGATTGAAGTAGGGTGTTCCGACTGGTATGCGATATATTTTTGATATATAGGATTACCTTTTGATTGTTCGATAGGGCGGATAGCCGTTTGGGATTGTTCTTCTTCGGCGATCTGTTGCATAGCTTCGAATTTTTCTTCTTCGGTAAATTCTTCGTTGTTTGTATCTGTTTCTGTAATTAAAGTGTTCGTTTGGGTATCTTTAACCTCGATATTGTCGATTTTATCGAAAATAGAAAATTGTAAATTCTGTGGTTTCGGCTGTTGCGGTTTTACCGTCGCAGGCTTTGTCGTAGCGACCTTTTTCGGCGCGGGTTTATATTCTTCGCCGTCTATGGTATAAAGCGTGCCTTCGATTGAATCTTCTTCAAAAAAGTGGATAGCCCAACCGTAAACGGTAGCGTCGTCAATGCAGGCGGAATTAGCGCCTTTTTCGGCAAGTTTTCTCGCTTCGTCGCAAGCGTATTTCATAAAACCGGAAAGCGTCTTTTTGTTGAGCAAAGGCTTACCGTCTTTTTCAAAGGGAGTGCCGTTGTTTATCTTGTCGGCAAGCGTTTCGCTCGCATTATTTTGCAAGTAATTGAGTATCAATTCTTCTTGCTTGTTTTGCGGTGTAAGATTTAACTTAATCATCGTTTTCACACTCCTTTTCGAGTATTTTCAAAATGTCTTTTTCTTCGTATCCGACCGAGCAAAGCCAGATAATCGTTGCAAGCGTTTCAAGGCTCGCTCCTTGTCTGTTTTTTTCAAATAATTTTTCGTATTGCGTGCAATCGCCGCTTGTAAACCATTGATATTTGTTGCAAAGGCGATATAGGGTTTCTGTTGAAATTTTCATTTTTTATGCTCCTTTGATTTTTTAATAAAAGAGAGATTGCCTTAAAACGGACAACCTCTCCAAAGTTTTTTATATTCGAGATATGTTTTTACCGGGATTACAACCCATACGGCATTGGTTATAGGCTTTCGTGTTTTTCTATCCGGCGGTGAATGAGTTTCATACCACCTTACTTCCCAGAAAGCCAAATCACGAGAATTTGTTACGAGATAGATTTTCAGTCTTCGTTTGCCTTTTTGTTGATAACAAACTTTATAGCCGTATTCGTTTTTCGTCATAAGCCGTAAACCCTTTGAGCGATTCTCGGCAATGCCGAAAAGAAATTGCAATTCATAATCGTTGAATGCAGTTTCCTGTCGTGAGCAAAATAGTTTCTGTCGGCGTATTCGTAACCTTGCCTTGTAAGCCGTTTCAATTCGTAATGATCGCTGCCGTCGTGGTGATAACCTTCGATAATCAGATGCCCGTTTCGGTCTATCACCTTTATATTGTCAAGGTGTTGAATCATAGATTGAAAATCTCGGTAACAAGTGATGAATGTTCCGCCGTCGAAATTGCCGTTCCATCTTCCGCAAGTTCCCGTCATAAGGTAATAACGTGTTTTGAAACTGTTTTCGAGAGCGTCTTTCAAAGCTCTCCACGTTTCTTGGTTCTGAAAGTCAATTTCTTTGTAGACTGTTTCGTCGGGAATATTTTCTTTGCAAGCCCAACCGTTTTCGTCGGCATAAACCGCAAAGAGAAAATCCCTTGTTTCGTCGAACTTTTTGTAATTTTCTGTATCATCGTAAAGCACGATTTCTTTTATCTTTTTCATTTGTGTTCTCCTTAGAAAAGTTTTGAGATAACGATTTTCTTATATTGCAAGCCGTTATCCCGTCTGAATTTGCTTACAGCCTGTTTTAATGTGTAAAACATATAAGATTGCGAAACGTGAGTTTCTTCGTCGTAGTAGTCAAATACGA
>OIEH01000455.1_pt1 | contig 24071 bp, 22 predicted proteins | sample 1604811 | NCBI WGS metagenome assembly OIEH01 (sample SAMN01760945, study PRJEB22395) | human gut metagenome | reverse complement strand
GCTTCCATATCAATCATATTTTTCACAAAGCTACAAAAAATATCCGTTCAAAAAGAAAGCAGGCAGAAAACTTTTTCCCGCCTGCTCCTTTTACTTTATATGAACAGCTCCGCAGGTACAAAAGGTACAGTAAATGCACCCCGCATTTTTTCCACACACACGTACGCACGTACTTATTAATACGCGCACGTGTGCGTGTGTATAGAGAGCCCCGAAAAAAGTGTACCTGCTGTACCGCCATATCCACCGCACCTGATAAACTCATCATGCCCGCCACACCCATCGTCAAACAAACACAGTGCTTTATAAGTCCTAAAGCAGTGCTTTACAACCTCTAAAGCTATGCTTTAGCCTTCGTAAAGCACTGCTCTAACAAATATATCAACTATCTTCACAGACAGTTGATATATCTCACATACAAATCATATTAGCTTCATGCTAATATGAGGGTATAAGTCAGGAACATACCACTGTACTCTTCCCGACCTTTTGTCAACGCCAAACCTGACGTATAGTTCTACTATCCGTACTCTTTCCCCATACCTGATATTAAATTCGATTTATATAGGGAGCTTTGTGACTTATTCATATTGCCAAATGTCATCCATAGTAATTGGCACATAGGCTCCATCTTTCATTTCTATAATGACAGAGGGCTCATGCACAATAAGAGTATGCCACATTCCGGCAGGTACTTGTACGCCATAAATACCACTTGCAGGATTCAATTCATGCCGAGCACATTCAACACCTTTTTCATCATAAAAAAGTTCCGTTATATGACCTCTAAGCAGAATGACAGTCTCAATTGTTTTAGTATGACGATGAATAGGAACAAGCGTTCTCGGTAGCAAGGCATTAAGCATACGCTGAGAAGTGTCACCTTCACCGTTACGCAAATCAAGATTAATGCGCCGCTTCTCATTTGTTCCCGCCTGAGCTAACAGTTCATCAAGTAGTTTATCATTTATTTCCATAATTATTTCTCATTAACTTTTGCACGTAGATATTCTTCGTGTAGGTGATAATATTTTCTCTTGAACAAGACATAGACGATACAAAGTAATACCAGCACTACAACTAAATACAAATACTTATTCATTGGCAAATAAATAGCCCCCAAAGAGATTATCAATTGCATAACCATATAGACGGTCGACACTACCACATGCTTAATGTGCAATTCATTGGCCATCAGTTGATAAACATGTTTACGATGAGGTTTGCCTATATTCTCATGCAATAATATTCGATGGAAGATAGTAAGCACACTATCAACACCATATATCATTAATAGCAGAATAGCCCAGTAGTTTCCGCTTTTTAATATATAAGAACCTAAAAAGTAAAGCAAAATAAATGCAATAGATACACTCCCCACATCACCCGCAAAACATTTTGCCTTAGTGCGGAAGTTAAAGAAGCAGAATATCAGCACGCTAAGCAAAGTCACAATAATAAAGTTCCGGTCGACAAACTCCTCCTGTAAATTGAGAATAAATAACGGAATAAGCACCGCCAATGAATAACTACCGGTAATGCCATTGATACCATCCATAAAGTTATAAGCATTGATAATACCAGTACATACTACGAGGGCAACGACAATCATCCACCAATATTCAGGCAACAAAATACCCCATTGGTAAAACATAAGAACCATAGCGGTAAACTGCACAATCAGACGAAACTTGTTGGGTACTGAGTGAATATCATCAACAAAACTGATCCCCCCCAACATCGTGAGACCTAATAAGAACCAAAGACAAGTGAAACCATAAAAGATCACATAAAGCCAGGCTCCAAACAAGAAAATGATACCACCGCCACGCAACACAATAGAAGTATGCGATGAACGTAAATTAGGTTTGTCTATGATATTATACTTGTCGGCAATTTTAAAATAGGCTAATTCAAGAACAAACAGTAATACTGCTATCAACAGATACGTAAACATACTTATTTCGTATTTACAAATGATTTTATAGTTTGTGTCAGACCTTCTTCGGCACGTATAGGCATTTTATCCACTCCCAACGCTTTTTTTATCTTAGTATTACTTACCACATAATTTTCAGTTAGTTTAGTCAAACGTTCTGAATTTAGTGGCAGATGTAGGATATCTCCTATCCTGCTCATAACGTTCATCAGCCCTTTGGGTAAATACCAAATATGCGTTTTTTTACCCAAAGCTTTACAAATAACTGTAATAAGATCATTAGTTGATAAAGCCTCATCATCACACATATTATAAATACCCGAAGCCACATCTTTAGCAAGCAATCCTTCTATAACAAAACAAAGGTTATCAATAGAGGTAAAGCAACGGTGATTCTCAAAAGCTCCCAAAGGCCAGGGTATTCCTCTCTTCACCACACCATAAAGCAGATTGAGATTTCCTTTATTACCAGGCCCATGTATCATGCAAGGGCGCATGATATACACCTGCTTGTCTGCCACAGGATGCGATAATATATATTTCTCAGCCTTAATTTTAGACTCACCATAAGGCCCTACAGGATTAGGAACAATATCCTCAGTAAGAATATCGCCCGGAACAAAATCAGCTGCAGCCTTAACAGAAGAGAAAAAGATAAACTTCTTTGCTGATGATTTAAGAAACCAATCATACACTTTTTGGGTAAGACCCGTATTTACCTTAAAATACACCTCTGGTCCAGAAGTTTTTTTCAAATCATGCGCTTTGCCTGCCAAGTGAATCACAGCCTCCACCTGTGGAACAAATCCATTATCAAAGTCATCCCATGAAAAAGTCTTAACCACACCATCTTTTTCAGGCATAATGATGTCAAGACCATAAATTTCATTACTTTGTCCCAAAGCCTTTACCAGATTCCCTCCCACAAAGCCATGGATACCGGTAATTAATATCTTCATATTATTCTTTAGTAATAAATAATTCAAAAACTTTCACGAAATACTTCAAGCCCAGCAATGGCATACAACTCCAAATACCGTTCTCGCGGCATGCACGAATAATTTCTTTATTAAGAATCCAATTACTTTTCCAATTGGCAGTACTCCTCCCTCCTGTACGCATCTTCATAAAGTCCAGAGGCATATACTTAGCCTTCAACTTATGGGAATAAAGGAAACGAGTCAACAACTCATAGTCTGCAGCAATTTTGTAATCATATTGGTAGTACCCATACTTTTCAAAATTGTGTTTATAGGTATAGAACGAAGGATGTGCAGGCATAAAACCCAAACGGAAACGCCAAGGAGCAAAGTTTTTAGATGAATAATAACGAACCGTTTTATTCAAATCACCATCGTTTACAAAGCGGACATCACCATATACAGCCTCAATAGAGTTATCTTGTTCAAAAGCCTCTGCCACCTTCGAAATCACATCCGTACGATGAAAGAAGTCATCAGAATTGATGATGCCCACTACGTCACCGGTAGCCATTTTGATACCTTTATTCATGGCATCATACATACCCTTGTCTTTCTCTGAGAACCATTTTATACGACCATTGAATTTAGACTCATATTCTTTGATAATGTTCACGGTTTCATCCTTCGAAGCACCATCAGCAATAATGTATTCCAAATCCGAATAATCCTGTTTGAGTACGCTTTCTATCGTGTCACGAAGCGTTGCAGCGCTATTCCATGTTACTGTTACAATTGAGATTTTCATTATTTTATTTTTATGCCCCAATAATCTTTAATATAGGCTATCAGAGCTTGTTTGTCGCTACCACAGACTTTCTTGGCTTCATAAATCTTTCCATCAACTAATAGTCTATACCAAAGACCTTGAAAGAAATCCCAACAAAAACCTTCTTTACCATCAAGGAATCCTAACTTTACAATATAACGATAGGCAAAATATCCCCACGCACGCCAAAACAGAGGCATCTTAGCATACCTTTTTTTCTGTGCACGCTTAGCTGTAACCTCTTTGGCAATCTCTGCATTATCATAATTATCACCATTCTCAGTCAAATCAAATTCCGCATCAAGTAAGAGAGCAGCTTCACGACTTGAATAATTATTGTGTTTATCTGTGAATGCTTTTAAACCTATGCAACTTGCATCAACAATTGCATGGTCAAAAACGATAGTTTTACCCTCAAGGACGTTTAAATACTCATCCATTAAGCGCAATTCATAATGAGCTTTCCCCGTCCGAAACAAACGAGTCAGCACCACTCCATTAACAATGCCATGACGCAATCGTCGTCCCATAAACTCCCGACCAATAGGCACAACCACAGCACTGACTTTTGAATTCATCGTTGGCAACTCCTCATAAAGTTCCATAATAAGTTCCTGCTCTAAATATTCATCTGCATCTACTCGCAACACCCATTCAGTAGAAATCTCTACATTATCAAGTGCCCAATTAAACTGTTCCGCTTGATTACCCGGATATTTGTGAACAACAACTTCCACATTTTCAAACTCTTTACATATTTCTACCGTTCTGTCGGTAGAAGGGCTATCTACCACTATGACCTTTTTGGAAAAAGGGCATACATTCCCCAAACAACGACTAATATGTATTTCCTCATTGTATGTGAGGATGATGGTTGTTAAATCAAGTTTATTCATTTTTCAGTTCTCTATTCTTAATGAATTTGGCAGGGTTACCTCCAACGACAGCTCAACATTCTTACTGATTAAAGATGCATCAGAAGCTACTACACCATCAGCAAGACATATTCCCCAAAGCACCTTACAGCCTGTAGCAAGCCACACAAGGTTCCCAAGAGTAATTCTACGTGTAATCAATGTAAAACATGGGCTATTAAATCGTGTGAACCTGTAAGAAGATAAACATTTTTTCCTATACAAAATTTTTCACCAATTGTAATAGGGAGTCATTGCATATACCCATGATTTTTCACCTAACGATGAAAGACATCCCATTGTTACATTCCATGAATATTCAATCTTGCAGGACGGATGTAAACTACAAGTATAATCTATTTAACTCTCCAAAAGGCGAATTAACCACACACGATATCTCCGAAAAATTCCCAATCGATAAGGACTCCAACAAAATATGGTACTATTTGCTATCACCCACAATAAATTCTTAATTTTTTATTACGGCTGAAGCCATTTGTTTGTATTGGACTAAAAAGAAAGATCACCTTATCCCCCTTTCGTTGCTAAAATAAGGCTAAGATAATCCTTTATCACTATATAGCACTCTATTTTTCAACACTTTAGCAGGATTGCCTCCGATTATTTTCCATCGTTCCACATCCTTAAAAACACAAGCCCGAGCACCAACTACAGCCCCCTCGCCTATAGTTACCCCCATACTCACAAAAGCATCAGCTGCTACCCAAGCGGCATCTTCAATCACAATAGGAGCGGTAATAAGAGGATGCAATGGGTCTGTTACGTCGTGGCTGGCTGTACAAAGAAAAGCACCTTGTGATACAGTCACATTGTCACCTAATATTATAGGAGCTACATTGTAACAATCTACATTAGATGCCAAACATGAACATCTCCCCATGACCAAGTTCTTTGGATAGTAAACCTTTGCTGATGAATACACAACAGCAGTAGAATCAATCTTAGCCCCAAACAATCGAAGCAACATACGCTTCCATCCGCTCCCTATGCTTCTTGGTAACGGCCGCGCTAAACAACTCCACACAATACTCCAAGCCAAACGCACCCATTGATGCTTTCGACCTAATGTATTATGATACTTTGATAAATCTATTTTTTCCATCATACACTAATCAAAGAGTATATACAAAATCCGGTTTGGCACATTCGCCAACCACCCATTTATACAAATCATTCATCATACCAGCCACTTTGTGCTGCTCATATTCTTCTTCCATCAACTTACGCCCTCTCGCTCCCATAGCTACAGCGTCAGCTTCCGACATACTCAATATTTCAAGCATCACCTTCGCTATAGTTTGCGGTTCATTGTCCTTCCACCATCCACATTGATACTCATTCAATTCACCCCAAGGCGTACCCAATGAAGCATACACCGGTGTGCCACAAATTAAGGCTTCAGGTACAATCATACCAAAGTTCTCTTGGATGCTGGGAACCATCAATGCCCATAAGCGCGATAGACGATCGTATTTATCCTCACCACTCACAAACCCTACAAACTCCACACAATCATCCAGCCTTAAACGCTTAACTTCCGTTTTCAAGAACTTTTCATAACAATCATCGTATTTACCCATAATTTGTAAAGACAATCCGTTTTGCTCTTCTTGCGATAAAAGAGTAAGTGCATAAATTAGATTCTCTACTTTTTTAATAGAATGCAACCGTCCCAAAAAGCCTATCTGTTTACGACCTTCAGGTTTATTGATAACAGCTTTCACTCCTTTTGGAAAAACCACAGGATTAGGAATTACCGCAATAGGACCTTTATAACCGAAAGTTCTACAATGTTCCATTTCTTGCTTGCAAGTAACGTGTAGACAAGTCGCGTTATGCACATCCTTATTAAACCATAATTTCAGCATAGGCCACTTTTTCCATCGCTTAATAGCAAGTGCAGAAGGATACAGCATACCATGGGGAGAAATAATATATGGCTTCTTTTTGGCACGCGCCATTTTACAAGTTATGTGATTGGAATACATCCATAAACCATTGGTATGGTAAATGTCATAATCAGATTCAGCTAAAGCACGCTGCAGATTGGCAGAAAAGGCTAAAGGCGTTTTATAATCATTGGGCACTTCAATAAGCCAATCACTACCTTTTCCCAAATTAGGTTCCTTGCTATCAGCACTTTCAGTAATTAATAAATGTACGGAAACTCCCAAGTCTCCCAACCCCTCCAAAAGGTCACAAGTACAAGTACTGGGACCACCAGACGATGCTGAAAGCCCCTGTATAGTCTGTAATACTTTCATTATTTTTAAATTATTCTGCTTTTGAACAAGGACCGTCTTCTACTACATAACTTTCACCCTGCAACATTGATTGGCACAATTTATACAATTGCTCAGCAGCATTCTTTGGACTCCACACATCACGTATTGTCTTATATGCCTCTATGCTCATACGTTCACGCTCTTCAGGATGCTCTATCAACCACAATACTTTTTCAAAAAGATCATTCTTCTTTTTCAAGTTGAAAGAAAAACCATTTACTCCATCTTTTATCAAATAAGGAGTAGAGCCGGTTTCAATAGAACTTACAGGACAACAGCCACTACTCATTGCTTCATTAAGAACAGCCCCCCATCCCTCGTTCTTATCACTTGTAAAACAAAAAATGTCATGAGTACGCATTGCTTCCATTACTTTATTATTTGGCATGTTGCCAAGGAGATGAACATATCCTTGCAATCCCATATCATTAATAGCAGTTACAATATTATCGTATTCGGGACCAATTCCAATCATATTGATTGAAAAATCAACACCAACGCTTCGCAATTGTAATGCCAGTTGAAGCATCCGTTCCGGATGTTTCAACTGTAAAAATCTTGCTACCCACAAAATTTTTACAGTTGAAACAGAATGCTTCGATTTTTGAATATTAAGAATGTCCAACTCGGGCACTGCTGTAAAATAGCCCCATTTATAGCACTTTCCACGAAACGAAAGCATCTTAGCAAAGTCACTGGCAGCATAAGCACTTTCGCACAAAGCATAAAATGGTTTATTATGGCACTCTGTATGATAAAACCATTGTTTTTTCAACAAACGCGGAGAAAAAAAATTAACCCACCCTCGCTTAAGCCATCTCTCAGAAACATTAAAGGTTAGTTTATCTGTTTTAATCCTCTCTTTTAGATAAATTAAAGGAGCTGCCCCAAACAACATAACATCAGCATCTTTAATAATCATTAAGGCTTTCGCTACAGCATCTGCACCTTGAGTTGTTGATATCAAATAAGGACGATCAGTAAAATCAATCGGATTACCACCCTTGCTACTATCCTCTTGATTTGCATCACCTGTAGCAACAAACCAATATCTCCCCCTCGTCAACCTATACAATTCATCTGCAATACCGGCCTCATGAATGTTGAGAACCAAAGAAACCATTACTATCTTCATAGTTTAACTTCTCCAATGTAATTTGATATAATGATCACGAATCATTTCATTGCCTCCATACAAAACAAACTTTAGTTCTGAAGTCGTTGAGAACTGAAGCAAATTTCGGGTTCTTAAACCTTCACCATAAATTTTGTCACAAAAATTACCAGGAATACTTGAATACATCACTTTATATCCATATCGCTTGCATTCATCCAACACCAATTGCGAAAAATATCCTATCGGGAAACAGATTTCATCCACCTCTCGCTCAAGAATCTCCTCAAGTACTTTCTTTGATTCGCACAACTCACGTACTAATTCCTGTTTCGTAAAAGACGTAAGATCCTTATGACTCCAAGCATGACACTGGAATATGAATCCAACTTGTTGTAACTCACGAATTTCTTGTATATTCAAATATCCAGGCTGACCTATCAACGAAACAGCAAGAAAAATTGTTGGATGCAACCCTTCCTTGACAAAAAATTCTCTAGTATCATAAATACCTTTGAATCCATCATCAAAACAAATCATAACTTCATTCATAGAATTGGTAATTTTGTCTACTATTATGAAACCGCTGTTACGTATAGTCTGAATATGATTATTGAATACCTTAAGAGGCGTACCCATATCCAGTTTTGTATCCCGATCTTTATATTGATTTTCTCCATACACATCATGATAGAAGAGAATTTTGCTCTTTTTGTTACGATGCAGAATGCTTGAAATCCACATCATCAAACGTTTAATTAACTGTCTCATTTTTCCAACTGATCATTTATAGTCAAAACTACAGGCTGTTTGATATGCTCATAGCTAAATATATTTTCACCAACTTTCGCCATTTTCAAATCCGTGATAATCTGACGCATTGGTGTATTCTTAACTGTTGGCACATAAACCATAGATACTTTACCTCCAAAATATCTCTCAGAAATATAGTCAATCACCGAAGGTTCAATCTTACGATTTGCAACACGACACGACATAACAAAATCGGTAACACACACCTTCTTACAATCTACAATCATAAAGCCAACCACACCGTAATCACCAAATTTGTCCTTTGCATTTATAACTACTGACATATATGACTTGTCATCACTCACAATTTTTTCAACTTCTTCACGCATTAGTCTTCTACTAGAAGTATTAAGTTGGTTTGTACGCTGAATGAGTTCGAAACAACGGTCACTTGTCGTTTCGTTAGGTTTCTGGAGCGTTACTTCCAACTTACACGACTGCAAGAATGAATCGATATTCCCTGTCCAATCCTCTTCTTCCTGTTTCATCTGTTCCATCATTTTATATGTGGAACGTCTTTTTGCAGAATCCTCATTGACTATCACTTTGAATCTTTCTGTTTTTGAATATTCCATCAAGTCCGAAGGATCAATGCATGTAATACTTTCAATACTCTCACTTACTTGACTTCTTTCAAATGGATTATCATCAACAAACACAATGGTATCAGGTTTAATGTTCAACTGTTTAATAGTTTGTGTTATATTCGCTCCCTTTGGATTCCAATTAATCTTTGGAAAGACAAAATATTCATCCAATCCAAACTCTTTGAGTTTGACCATTGCGTCATCCATATTATTCTTTGAAGAAATACTATGGATAATACCCTTCTTATCCAATTTTTTGATGAGTTGAACAAATTCTTCACGGAGATTCACCTGTTCATTTTCTATCAACACACCATCCCAAAGCGTATTATCCAAATCCCATATTAAACACTTTACCTTAGGCATACAAGCATCAGCATCAACCAACTCTAAAGAATTGATAGTAATTGTAAACTCAGCATCGGGATCCGCAGGATGAATATTGATGTATTTTCTCTCATTCCCTTCATCTATAGATGGGACTGGCACCGAAATCTTATTCAGCCCCTGTTTCAATTCTATTCTGTGTCGAGAAATCAAACGAGCGTCAGATTTCAAATCAATGATAAGCGAAACTGTATTATTGCTGTCATAAGTTAGTTCACCAACCAAAGATAATACTCTCGCTTGTGGTTTGCCAACCAAAGTCTTATGAATTAATCGCATCCTTGCACCATACCATTTGTCTGTTACAAATTTCCCCCCTCTCCTAATACCACAAGCAAAAAACAATGAAGACAATTTTTTCGCCAATTTATCACCAACTAACACCTTTCTCATCAGTTTAGTAGCAGATTTACCTTCAATAAGGTTGTTATAATATGGAGATTCTATTTTTGCCCACGCTCTAAATGATACCTTCGCACCCACATTTGCAAAATCGCTAGTCGGCGAAATTGCGTCCACAATTCTTACACAATTGCCATCTTTACGTTGTTTATACTTCTTACATGTAACATAACACACAGGTGCAGCACATTCAACACAGTGTTCAGACCACACCAAAGGAACACTATAAAAACTTATTTCGCTTACCTTTGTTGGTATATTTTTTTTTGTCCAAAGAAAATCAAACATAACTTAATATTTTAAATAAAACATCCTTATTTAATCCACTCCTGCGATCTCAAATTCGCACAGTTCATATTCTTAATATACTTGTAATCAAAGCATAACGCAATAGATAACCAAAACAAGAAACACATAAAGCCACCTGCATATAAGGCATATCCCTCAAACGTAGCATGTGTAATCATTATAAGAAAAAAACAATACCTAAATTTTGCATCTAGTTCATACTCATTCTTTATAGACTTAAATGCAGCAAATAATAGAACAAAATATGGGATAAAACCGACAAGACCTGTCATTGATAAGATTGATAGATGAGTTGAACCAGTTTCCACGCCACCTCCCAAACCATAATCTTCTGAGCGTTTCTTATCCACTGTACAAAAGCCAATACCAAAAACAGGGTGGTTGCAGAACTCTTCAATACGAGCATTCCACTTACTTTCACGACTATTTAGTGTTCCTCCAGACTCAATGTTACCTTGTTGCTTTTGCATTACCCCTGTAGAAAATTTATCCGCTATAGGTATAGCAACTATAGACACTGTCACAAGCAAACCTATGAGTTTTTTTTTAGAATCACCGATACTCTTCATAAATAACAATGAGAATATTATTGGCACAACCAAAGAAAGTGTAGCAGCTCTACTTGCAGAAAGAACTACTGTTGCAGCAGACATAAAAAACATTGCAATATAAATTTTTTTTCTACTTGCTAAAAAAGAGTATAAGAACAAGAGTGCTGTAAAAGCCGAAAAAGGTCCCAACAGCATAGAATGGGTATACAAGCCACTAAAGATACCCACATTTGTCACATTTCCAACCAAATCTGTCCTCCCCATGTGATAAGGCATATAGTTGATCCCGCCAAAATAGCCTACAAAAGAGCCAATAGTTAAACAAGACGACAGAACGAATACATTTCGAAATACAAGTGACCTAAAAGCTACTACTATTGGCGAAGATATACAAGGTGAACAAACAAGTGTTATTAACAAAAACAACAAGTACCTACCTTTGGGGTTAAAGAAGCTATCACTTGCCAAGAGAGTACTTATACCAAAAGTGATGTATAAAGCCACCATCATACCATTTACAGATTTTCTTCCTGAAGTCAATATGTACATAAGACATATAACACTAATCGCAAAATACACATTGCTCAAAGGAACAAACAAAAAGCCAGTCACTGTACCTACAGCCACAAATGCGAACATCCATGCCAAAATCTGACATGTCTTATTTGTTTCCACTTTCGTAAAAATAGGCAAATCTAGCAAGGATCTTAAAAACTTCATAATCCTACCCCTTCAATGGCGTTGCTTTCGCAATAATACCTTTAATAAGACTCTGTGGCGGATACCAGCCTTTTGTGCAAGAGCATGCAGCTACAAGAGAGTGATGCCCAATGTTTGAAGATCCCAAAATAGTTGAACCTGTACATATCCAACTTCCTTCGCCAATCACAACATCTTCACATATACCTTCACCCGCAACACGTACACCCTCAAAAGCAACCTTATGAGAACCATTAAGTACATTGCAACAAGGTGCAATATCAACATTGGCACCAATTTTCACACTCGATGCTACTGATATAAAATTGCGAGGACCAATCCAAGTATTGTCTCCTATCTCCAATTCTCCTATTCCAATAATCATAACACTTGAATTGATTCTAACATTCTTTCCTATCTTTGCACCACAAAAACGCAATATGGCACGCTTCAAGCCAAAGGCACTTGTTTCGGGAAACAAATGTACAAACCACTGCGTGAAATACAATCTTCTGTAATTTAACATAGAACTGACATTTTGTTTGTGCACTCTATTAATTACCAAATTTGCTTTTTAAATAAATTTTGTGAAGTATTTTATAAAGTTGCGAATCTGCAGAAATAAACCTTCTCAACCTAACCTTGATTAAGTCAATATACATCCACACTTTTGACTTACCTTGCATCTTTTGTGTAAAAATACTACTTGAAATCTTGATAATTTCCTGTGCTAACTTATAATAAACCTCAGGAGTGTAATGATTAATATTATTTGTGAAACAACTTTGTTCTGTAATAAAAGGAGTAATTTCTATAAGATGCAAACGCCCATGTTTTTCTTTATACTTTCTTATAGCAGCATTAAAGGACTTATGATATTCTTCTCTATCTATATAATTTTCCTGACAGTTGTAATTGTACGGAATTTCTGTTCCTAAAATTAACGCAAGGTGAGTATTTTGATTGCTGGGATGATTAAAAAACAGTTCTAAGAAGTTTATATAATCATTAACATTGGTCCTCCCTACAAATTCCCACTTTGAAGCAAAATCTTCCAAAAACGATAGAGAGAAATTATTATCTGATGTAAATATTTCCCTATTAACAAACTTGAATCGTAGACTTTCATCCGTCAGTGGAATACTGTATTCATTAAATGCAATTTTGATACCATCCGATTTACGCTTATAAATACCTAAATTACCCTCAGGAAGAGTTGACAATACAATCAGGCCATAATTACCCGACCAAAACTTATTGTCGAATGTTTTGCTATCAACAAATGGTAATTCATCAATCAAGATATCAATTTTATCTTGGGGCAACAACAAATTTTGAATACCAGTGTGATGAAGGTGACCTTCTATGCTATTGCCCCCTTCGGCTGCATATGTAAACTCACAATCTACATTTTTAGTGTTTAGATATCCTGCGGTGCTTGACAGGTCACATGGTCCCCTAAAAAGGACCTTTAATGCAATATCTTGTTTTGATACTTCTACAGACTTCGGTTTCGCTTGATTTATCCACTTTGGGCATTGAACATCTTTCGAAACTTCATTATAAACCTCCCCAATGATTGTCAACTCCGGATAATTAAGTGTAGCATACACATATTGTTCTATTCCTTGTCCTATTGTGCGACAGGAAAATAGAAAATGCTTGAGAGTGCGATTCTTTACCACATAAAAACCAACAATACCATAGTCACCGAAATTATCTCGAACAGTAACATAACCCGTATCATCCGCTGTTTCAATACTGAATCTAAAGTCATCAAATCCCTCTCTGTTTTTTGTAAAGTTCAACTGATTTGTTCTTTGTGATAGTTCAAAGAGACGCTCTAATTGCTCCATACAATCATGATGAATGATAACCCTAATATTACTGCTATACAAAAACTCCTCATTTGAGTCAAACTTGCTTGCTGCTTCGTGTTTATCCTCAAGAATACGATACTGTTTGAGTCGTTCATGTGTGATATCTTTAGGATTTGCATTCTCAAAATATTCGTTCAAATCAGTAATAATATCCGGTTCTGCAATCAGAAGACCTTCGGAATAAAACTTTGCCTCATTCAGGTTTTGAACATTGTCGTCTACGAACAATACATTTACAGAACGAAGTCCCATTGAAGTAATAAGTTCCTTGATACGGACACCTTTGGGTGTCCAATCAATAGAAGGAAAGACTATGTACTCACTTAACCCGAGTCTTTCAAGTACAGGTATAGTATCATCTTTGGTATTTTTGGAGCATATACTATTGATAACGCCACAATCTGTCATGCGCTTAAACAGTATGGGTATTCGTTCGTCAAGCACAATACCATCCTCTCCGACCTCACTAAGAGTACCGTCCCAAATAGTATCATCCAAATCCCATATAATTAGCTTAATTTTTGAAAAGTCCATTTATTCAGTCATTTATAATTATTTTAAAAAAGTCTTCTATTTTACCATATACGAGACTTTCGGTATTGTATTTTTCCCAATTAAGAATAGCTTGTGCCGTTTCGTCAATATTAAAATATTTAACCAATCGGCCATTATTTGCCAGTATGTCATTCAGTATAGGGCTACATGATGTGGCTACAATACGATTTCCCATATAAAGGTTTTCGAAAACGACATTTGGCGATGCCTCAAACTTAGAACTGAGGACATACATATCTGCAGCCTCAAAATATTTATATGGATTGTTTTGAAAACCTTCAAAGTGAACATTATTACCACATCCTAATTCTTCTGCCATTTTTTCCAATCCAGCTTGTTCGCCAAAGGCATCTAGCCCTATTATATAAAGATGAAAGCACTCGTTTTCCTTTACAACTTTAGCAAACGACTGAATAAGATAGTCAAACCCCTTTACTTTGCAATCAATTCTACCAGCGGCAACAACGTTAATCTGACCTATCGGAAAATCAACCTTTTCTTTACGCTGTTCCTCTATCAAATCTACATCAAGTGGATTTAGTACATAGCGTAAGTCCTTGTAGATATTTCCATAAACCTCCAACATTTCTTGCTGCATATATTTATGTTCAGGTACAACACAATCAATTTTCCGAACAAGTAAATTACTGATTTTTGTTTCAATAGACTTAGGATTTTGGTACCCATTTTCAATCAAATGCTTTGGCATTAAACAATGGCGTACCACAATACGGTAATTATGCCCACTGAGTGGGCGAGCCAAAACAGCCGCAAGAGCAGAAGTATATGAAACAGAAAATACAGAATTCGGTTTGCTCTTATGAATATACTTTGCTAGTGCTAAAAACGCATACCGACTACGCGGAATATTCATATATGTCACCTTTACTTCATTTGGCAAGAGTGAACACATGGGACCTGGCTTACCTGTTATCACTACTTCTGCTTCATAACCATACTTACGAGCGTTACGAATCAGCGTTATCAAGATTCGTTCTGCACCACCAGTATTAAGATTGCCATCTATAAATAATATCTTTTTCACCAGTAATCAAAATTACTTATTTACTTTGAGAATACTTCTAAATATTGTTTTGTAATATATTCATTAAGCATATCCAAATACTCAAAATCTTTGTTTTTTATATCATGGAGTTTATCCTCATTTGCCATATATCGCAAGATATGGTGAACATATTCCTGAGGAGTTCTTGCAACCAAAACGGGGAAAAAACTTGGAGAATATACCCCAACAAGGCTATGCTTGTCAACTACCGTAGCCTTACCATGTGCTACAGCTTCGATAGTTTTAATCTTAAGCCCTGTTCCTTCTGATACTGGATTAATAACTATATCTCCCTCTGCATAGAAGTCTGCTGGAGTATCATATAGTCCTTTCAATACAACATTGGGATGAAGACTTTCGTTCTTTAGTGTCTCACAAATATAGCCTCCTACAATCAGTTTTATGTCTTCATCCTTTTCTACCAATAAAGGTAGTACCTCACTCATAAAATAATAAAACGCATTTAAATTTAACATCTGGCCACCAGAAAAAAATAAAATATTTTTATTTCCAACAATTGGATGTTCAACTTTAGCAAATGAGGAGTAAGCTGTTACTATTTTACTCTTTGGTAACAGATAACGGTAGAAAGTACTTTCTTCATCTTGCATAGAGAAAATGATAGGACAACGTTTCAAAGCTTTCATCTCTTGTTCTACAGGGAACGAATACCATTCAGCACCTCGCACACGCTGATTGCGATTAGAGAACACATCATGAGTATATAGTACTTTGTGAAGAATAGAGCAGTTCATAGCTTTTGACATCCATGGATAGTTGCAAATCATACCAATAAACTTATATTGTCTATGCAATTTTTCTATATAGTCAGTCAATCCCCATGGATAAAGCAAATCAATCCATCTGTCATTACTATCCAATTTGAACCGTGCTGCAATACGTTGAACATAGTACTGCATTCTTGTAGTCTTATACTCATGAAATCTTTTCCCCCAGAACTTAATTGTTGCATTTCGGTATGCTTCATCAGACATAACACCATGTATGTAAAGAAGATGTACCTCAAAACCATTATTTTGTAACACCTCAACATATTGCATGATACACATTCTATTACCACCTGTCACGGGATGCGTAGGATGGTCTGATATAACTAATATTTTTTTCATTGAAAATTCTGACTTGACATATCAAGCACCTTAGGCAATCCTTGCTTGATAATATTTTGTATTCCGGAGAGATCTTGCAAAAATTTCTCTACCACTATCAAGAAGTCATCTGAACAAAAAGACAAAGGAGACATAAGATATTCCTCAGACAAACCAAAATGCAGGAATAATCCCTCAAACTTCCCCTGATAGGTTGCTGCCATAACGGGAACTTTTCTTCCTAAAGCTGCTATTGCCAAATGCATACGGCTACTAATAAGGGCATCGAATAATCCACACATACCTTTCAACTGTGCTGCACGATACACTTTAGCATCACAATACAATCTATCTTGGAATTCAACCTTCAATTCATCAAAAACGACAGAAAGCATCGTATTGTCAGACAATCGTTGACGGTCATCATGAGGGAGAAGAACCAAGCTCACCTTCTGATGCTTATGTAACATAACAATAAGATTTTGTGACACCTTCTGAGCATCCGCTATTACCTCATTGGGATGATTATATTTGCGTAACATAGGATGAAGATTGAACGCAACAATAGTACGCGACTGGCTTCTTTGTTTGGCACACCATTCTTTTAAGGTATCATAACCTTCAAAAGTCTCATCATACTGCAAACAGAATGCAGTATCAGCTAACAAACCTGCCTTTCCTACCATATGTTCATAACGACTAAGAGAAACAGGATCTCGCAGATTGATAAGCAATTGATTATTAACCAGCTTAAATGCATAACGAATCATCATTGAGGGTGAAGCATTGAAACTGAATGCCAGCAAATGACTTCTTACGTTCTGGGTTTTCGTAAAGAGGTCATGCAATAAAAGCAACATCAACGACATATAAGGCGAGTAAAAACCATCCATACAATCAGCCCCCAAAATACACACATGTTTAGGATGGCACATCAGAATAGAATTATAAATCTTTTCCACAGGATATACCCCTTTCCAACATTTTAGAGGCTCCACATTGGAGTAGTTCAACTCTCTGACATAGTTGTCACCTAGTTCGTCTGCAGTAACAATGTACATTGGTATTGAAGGATAAAGAGCTGAATAATGCTGAATAGTAGCAACTATCATAGCTTCGTCCCCACGTGATCCACCTACTGTATCGGGAGCACAAGGCACGATGACTACACTCTTACCTTCTGATGTATTATTACCTATTGTCTTTCTAAAAACTCTCCATCTTCTATAGAGTGTCCAAAACATGACATATGGGCGAAGTCTATTTCTCATGTTCATGTCTTATCAGTTTAACAATTATGATTATACTTAATGCAATTATACAAATGATTCCAACAACAAAAATCCCAAGTAATGTAAAAATTTTCATTGGTGAAAACAGAGACCACCATTCGGTAATTCTGTCTACAATAGGCTTTTCAATGGGACACCATCCTGTTTCATTGATTGATTTACATATTCGACCTCCGAATACATAATTAAAATCATCCAAACCACCTGGATCCATATTAATGGCATTCAGCCCGTAAGCAGTATATGACCAGCTCCCCCCCCTAAGCCCACGCACACCAACACTTCCGTATTGCCAGTTTTCTGTCCATTCCCATACATTTCCTCCCTGTTGTTGAGTACCAAAATATGAAGACGCGTCTGCAAAGCAGTCTACATCTACAACAAAAGTCTCTGAATTTAGAATTGAATCTCCAATCAAATAATTAGCTTGGCTATGAGTAGGTACATCAGACGTACGAGTTGGATAATCATGATATTTTCTGACACCTATTTTCGTTGGGTCATAGTAGGCAGCTTTGTACCATTCGTCCTCTGATGGTATCCAATATTTCGCGCCAATGTTGCGTTTACCCCAATTTGCATATACTGTCTTCTTGCCCGAACGGACATCTTCAAAATCTGATGTATTGTAAGCTCCTTGATTAACAGAGCCTTCAGTTGTACCAAGTACTGATTTTCCTGTATTTGGGCATCCATAATGTAACCAGTTAACATATCGTACAAGGTCACAATAATGAATATATGTTACTGGTTTGCGTTCGTAATTATCCTTTACTTTATATATATAATGTCCATTCTTTTCTGCCCTGTCTATACCACCACAAATACTATGCGACATATTATCATTGTATAGATGATAAGGGTCTGAAAATTTTGCCACAGCATTTAGAAAACTACAATACTCTCTGTTAGTAAGTTCATATCGACCGATATAAAAGTTATACCCAACAAAGCCACGATACTGGTTTTGGGCATCCCCCTTGTTACCAATCTCATTACACAACACATAAATACCACCATTTGTATCAGCAATGCCATTAACTTTCGTGACATTGTTCTTATGGTTTAGACTACATGAAGCTTCTATATTTCTATCTACTGGTAAGACTTTTCTACATACTCTGAATCCGAATGACGTAATTGGTTTATCAGGCACATCACCCTCTTTTTCATTAAATGCTGCAAACTCTTTAGGTCGTATTAAACTACCACCAAGAGCTATTCTCCAGTTGCCTTGTGCATTTTCAACCCATTCTGCAGCGTTACCTTGCTGGTCGTATGTTCCGTATGCGCTTGGTAAAACACCTTCTCCAACATTCTTAATATGAGGAAAAGGCAACATCCAACCGATTTTATTATTGTAACAGTTTATTCCTTTTGGCAACAGTTCCTCATGCCAATCGTTTGTATTAGGATCAAAATAAGCAGCTTTGAGCCATTCATTCTCATTAGGCAACCAGTATATAGCATCTTTGTTACGAGCTACACACGTTTGTACAGCTCTATTAGTTCCAAAATCAGTTGTATTATAAGCACCATGTATTGTATCACCTTCGGTATAAGGAACATAATCTACTTTGCCACACTCTATACGACTTGCGTTATAATGCAGCCAATTAATATAGCGTATAGCACTATTCCATGTAACACATACTATAGGTTTGTTTTCATAACCTGTCTTCACTCTATATGTATATGCTCCTTTATTCCCTTCTCTTACTATTCCACCAAACGGATGTTGAGTCATCAATTTGGAATAAAGATTAAACGGATCTGAAGCAGCTACATTATTAAGAAATGTACAATACTGTACATTTGTTACCTCAGTTGCACCAATTTCATATTCATAAGTAACGACTCCTTTTCCGTTTGACGAAGGAGGATTGTTCGGATTACCTATTTTTACATAATTTTGTGCTGATAACGAATTTGCTAACAATAAAACCAACAGAACATTAATAGGCTTCATTTTATTTCTTCAAAATTTTTACTTTTACAATATTCAGCACATACTGCTGTTCATCCTTATTCAGTCCCACAAAGAACATACCTGTAGCAGAGGATATGATGCTTACTATACCCACTACCAATAAACGAACAATACCGTCAGGCATACAACAGTGTAACACAAATGGAAGGATAACACTCACTATACACACCATAAAACAATTGAGAACAACACTTTTTACAAAGTTTCTTTTTGCCAATCCTATCATTGGAGAAACAAGTAACAGACGGAATATACATGCAAAAAATTCAATTATTGCATATACCCAAAACACAGAAATTGGAGGAAATCCTAATCGGAGCACAATATAACTGATGGGAACAATACCAAGCAAAAGGCTACCAATATACAAATGATAACGTTTGATTCGTCCAGTAGCCACAACTGATGTCATAATGGAATTAGACATAGTCTCCATCAATGCTACTATCATCATAATTCGTACAAAAGAAGCCGTGTTATTTGGTACATTTTTTAACCAAATTGTAAGAATCGTATTTGTTTCCAATGCAATAGGGATAGCAAAAAATAACATCAAGTAACAAGAGTATTTAGCACTGGCAAACACCATCTTATGCATATATATCAAGTCGTTAGCTGCATACGACTTAAGAATACGAGGATTGATAGCTGTTTGAAAGTTTGTGGCAAAATTTCGGATTGTCCCCTCTACTTGTACAGATATAGAACGTGCAGCATTCACTACAGGACCGAAAAACATATTCAATAAAATATTCAAACCCTGCGTATATCCTACCCATGCAAGATTTCCTATCAGACTCCAAGTGGTAAACCCCCCAAATGATTTATATACATCTTTGTCAAACCCAAATTCAATTTTCGCATAGCTGAAAGTTCTCATACAATAGTAAACAAGGATTGAAGCATTAAAAACAGATGCCAAAAACAGAAACAATCCATAAAACTCCAATCTATATGTTGGTATCATTTGTATTGCCCAAGCAATACCGAACTTGATAAATGTATCGAAAATGGTCAGATAGGCATATACATTCATTTTTTCATTAGCAATAATTAATGAATTAAACGGAACCATAATTATTGACAATACAGCACATATCGTAGAGAAATGAAGCACTACTTCTGCAGCACCCAACCGATTAACAGGTAACACAAGAGTGTTATAAATCATATAAATACCTAACACTTCTGTTGCTATTAGTACCAACATACCAATTAGCAGATGAACACCTAGTGAAGCACTTAAATAACGTTGTAACAAGTTCATATTATTCGCTCCAAGAGCTGTGGTAATGTATCGTGAAGTTGATGTGCTAAGGGCTCCATTCAAAAACATGAACATTGACACGATACCACCAACCACACCATAAATACCGAAATCCTCCACACCGAGAGCAGAAAGGACTACTCTTGATGTATAGAGCGACACTATCATGGACACTCCCATACGTAAGTACAGTAGGAATGTATTTTTTGCAACAGATGGACTATTTCCCATATATTGATTATTTATTTGCAAATATCATAATATGCAAACATTTTGTGTATTTTGACTATATATTTCTCATCGTTGTAGTGATTTTCAAAAACCTTCTGCACCATTTCTGGATAAGAGGAAAAGTCTACATTACGTTTTTCAAATGCAATAATCTTTTCTGCAACCTCATTTATATTAAATGGACATTTAAAACACAACGTATACTCACCAAGTTGAATATTATGCTTGAAATCATTGACCGCATCTGTAAATATTGGAATGATATAGTTGGACAAATACGAATTCATTTTAGTTGGTGTCGCCACATTATTAACAATAGTGTCGTGACGAAGCAAGAATCCATACTTATGCTTCTTCATTTCATAGTCAAGTTGCTCTTTTGGTACATACTTTATTTCATAGTTTTTAAATCCATAACGCTCAACAGCTTCTTCAAATTGCTGTTTATTATTGGTCAATAATGTGAGTTTTGCATTTGGCAACGACTTTTCAACAATAGAATATACTTGTAACATTTCAGACACACATTGCCAAGCAACATAACCACCTGCATATACAAAGGTTGGACTATTGTATTTTTCAAGTATTACCTCCTTGCTAATATGCATATTATAACAAGGCATAATAATAAAGTTTTTACCTAAATATAGATACTGATTACGGTATCGTTCAAGCATACGATCGGAAACCAGAAATAACAATGTTGCTGTATGTAATGCAATAAACATCATAATCAACTCTTGCAACCACATCCTTATGCCCATAAAAGTCCATCTAAAAACTTCTTCAGGACCAACTCCTTGCGACCAGAATATGGACTTTTTAAAAGGATATCTAAGTTTGACCCTAATATGATCGCGAGAAGCGATGGTCACAATGACATCTGCATCCTTTGCATCTTTTAGACATCTTGTACGTATCATCTCATAACCACATTCTTTTAAACTATGTTCTATCAGATCTACATAGTAAAATGTAGCATCATTTATTTCATTTTGTTTCGAAAAAAAATACGTCTTCATCCAATCTTACCTTAATACGTTAACAATTCTTTCACAAGCTAAACCATCACCATAAGGGTTGACTGCCCTGCTCATCTTCTCGTAAGCTGCTGTATCATCAAGAAGAGTTGAAACCTCCTTCATTATTTTAGTATAGTCAGTACCAACGAGGTGTACAGTACCACTTGACAGAGCCTCAGGACGCTCCGTTGTATCGCGCATTACGAGTACAGGCTTTCCAAGTCCAGGAGCTTCTTCCTGAATACCACCCGAATCGGTAAGTACAATGTTAGCCTTCTCCATTAGATAAACAAATGAAAGATATTCGAGTGGCTCGATGAAAAACATATTACCAAGATTGCTCAAATCATCGCCAAACACTTCATGAATAGGCTTGCGCACGTTAGGATTCAAATGCATTGGATATACAAAATCAACCTTAGGATACTTATTTTTGAGATCACGAATAGCAGAACACATATGAATAAAACCATCACCAAAATTCTCACGTCTATGACCAGTGATTAAAACTAGTTTCTTTCCATTGGAAAGACGATCTGTATCGTAACCAGCATTTACAAGAATTACTTTGAGTTCGTCATTAAGAGTTACATCATTCTTGATCTTGTCAACAACCCAATAGAGCGCATCAATAACTGTATTGCCTGTTACAAAAATCTGCCCCATAACCTTCTCCTTCTTCAGGTTGTTTTCTGAAAGAGATGTTGGTGAGAAATTGTATGTTGCAATGCGACCTGTAATTTGACGGTTCAGTTCCTCTGGCCATGGACTATAAATATTGTATGTACGAAGACCAGCTTCCACGTGCCCCACAGGAATCTGTTGATAGAATGCTGCAAGTGCTGCTGCAGAAGATGTGGTGGTATCACCATGAACCAATACAACATCAGGCTGAGCCTCTTTGAGCACATCACGCATACCTGTAAGCACGCGCGCAGTTACATCATAAAGGTCTTGTTCCTGCTTCATAATATTCAAATCATAATCGGGTTTAATATCAAAGATATGGAGCACTTGGTCTAACATTTCACGATGTTGACCTGTTACACAGACAATTGTCTGAAAATTTTCAGTATCCTTTTGAAACTCCTTTACCAGTGGAGCCATTTTAACTGCTTCGGGACGAGTCCCGAAGACCAACATAACCTTTTTCATATAATATATAATGCACTATTTTTAAGCTACAATACTATAATATCACTGTATATCTAAGAAACTTATTTTAAAATATTACTTTATGAAAATCTCCCTGTTGGCATTTTCGTACTAAGGAAGTGAAAAGCTATCAAAAAAGTTCGTCATTGCAGAGTTTGCTCATCATTTTTACCAAAGCCTTGATAACGCATAATATATCAACCCTCTCAGAGAATCCCCCAACACACGAAGCAGAAATGTATACTACAGGTTAAGTCCATACCTAAAATGTTCAGAAGTAATTGTTCGTTTTTTATGGAATTGTTGTAACAAATTATGTGAGCATTCAATCGAACCTACTACCTTATGATTATCTCTTTTGTCTTTAAACAAAGCCTTATCTGATCGGGGGACAATTTGTTTTCTGCATACCCTCGTTCCAACCTGTAAAGTTCACCTATCAACTCCAATATGAATGTCGCATCCTTATCATATGATCATCCAAATACAGATAGACATTATATCCATGGACTGAAAGGCTTTCACCTGACTGTCTCCCAAAATATGATTCAAGGCATCACATCCTCTGGAACCGTCTTCGTAGCAATAGATAACCACTTTGGACAATTTGTTGACCAGACACCATATATATTTCTTCTTATAGCATCCTGCACGCTTTACTCGACTCAGGTTTCATCACAGTTAACTATAGAATCCTTTTCCAAACAAGTATTCTTAGGATAAGCAATCAAACC
>OIEH01000447.1_pt1 | contig 24272 bp, 19 predicted proteins | sample 1604811 | NCBI WGS metagenome assembly OIEH01 (sample SAMN01760945, study PRJEB22395) | human gut metagenome | reverse complement strand
GAAGTTATAAGAAGTGGAAAAGGAGGACAAGTTAATGATAAAAAAAATAGCCATTGTACCCTATGTAACTAATGGGAGAAATTCACAGGTTGGACATGATGGACATTTTAATATTTTTAAAAAAAAGAGAAGTACTGTATTAAAAGAAAATTTACAGTCTGTAATTAAAGCAAAAAATTGGGAAGCGGAAGTAATTGTTGATGTCAATCACGGAGATTTACAATCGCTGAAACGAGAAGGAGTAAACTTGTTTTTAATTCCAGAAGATATTGCTAGGTATATAGACTACAGCAGTGTTAGTAAGGATGAGTGTTTCAAATTAACACATGATGAATATGAAAGCGGAAATATAGATAGAGTAGTGAAATACATAGAAGAAAATTGAAACATAATCTCTTAGAGGAGCTTATCAAATTTAAATTTGAAAAATTTAATGGTATCGGGCACCAAAATTTCAGGGGTTGCGGAAATACTTGGAGACAAGGTCACATTTCTCGCAGAGTTTGCACTCAGGAAGGCACTTATCAGAATAGATGTGGCACAGCATATGTAATCATAAAATCCCGGATATCATGCGCATATCCTATGGAAAATTCCGCTAAAATATGCTTTAATAAAAGATATATAGCAGTAAGTAACAATTGCAAGAGGAAGAAAATGTCTAGAAGAAAGAGGCAGAAAACCGGAATGATAAATAATGAAAATGAAAATAACAGCATGACACAGGAGCCTCAAACACCACAGCAGACAGTTGACGCGCAGCAGATGGTTATCCCTCAGGAGAGCGAGCGCATTCAGCGGGCCGAGTGGATTCACGAGCAGGTGAAGCTTCAGCGTGAGGCAGAGGATGAGGCCTGGGAGAAGATCATGGAGGAGCAGAAGCTGCTTACAGAGCGCAGACGCTCCATAGATGCTGATATAAACAGCAACAGGGAGCTGAAGCGATACCATGAGGACTGCATGGAGGATATCACAGACCAGGTATATTCACTGCATGGCATATCGGTAGACAAGCTGGAGGGCATAAAAGAGTACAGGAATGCCCTGTTCCGCGGAGAAGCATTCATAGTGTTTTGCATATCTGTAATAATGGCTGCGATTGTGGCATATGCCTATGGGCCGACTTCACAGCTGTGCCTGTATGTACTCATGTGTGTAGGTGCGGAGGGAGCGTTATTGTCCCAAAAGCGAAAGAATATACTGTTTTTCATCCCGCTTATCCTGATAGCGGCGGAGATGGCAGGCTACAAGCTGTATCCGCAGTATCTGGAGTATGTCACGATGGCTGGAGAGGCACTGGCGCTGCTTCTTATGATGATAGGCACTGTGGGATACTTTGTGCACAATCCATACCGCAAGGACAGAAAAAATATAAAGGCTGCAAAATCAGATCTTAAGGAACTACATAAGGTTGCTAAAAAGAGCGTAAAGAAAAATAAAAAGAGCCGCATAAAGAACGAAGCAAAAGAAGCAAAGCTTGCGGCAAAGCAGGTCAAAAGAGAGACCAAGGCTGCCATAAAGGAGCAGAAGAGGCAGAATAAGCTCGCAAAGAAGCAGGCCAAGTACGAGCTTAAGGAGAAAAAGCGACAGCAGAAGAGTGAGCGTGTTGAGCTTAAGCATGAGCTGAAGAAGACTCAGCTCATGGATAAGGTGAGAAGATTTACACCGAAGGAGCAGGAGAGTGAAAGCACCTCTTCGGCAGAGAGCATAGATAACAACATTACAGAAAACAATATCATAGAGAATAACATCATTGATATAGAGCGCAAGGTCAATTAATCATGGATGAGCATTAGGCAGACAGCTGATACTTCTCCATCCAGTAATTAATCTGGATGAAATATGCGATAAGCTGCGGACCTGCCATGAGCTGGCCAAACCACGGACTGCCGTATTCTGCCGGTGCCTTTAAAAATTCGCGCGTTTTGTCAGCGTCAATGAGAGTGCGCACAGGGGCGTTAGGGGAGTCTAATATCTCCTCCATTCCCTTTATAAGGAGAGCTTCATATCCGGGATGATAAGTCTTTGGATATGGGCTCTTTTTTCTGTGCAAAAGCTCAGGTGGCAGGACATCTGAAAAAGCATCGCGAAGCAGAGTCTTTTCCACACCGTTTTGATATTTCATATGCCAAGGCACATTAAAGACATACTCAATGATACGATGGTCGGCAAAAGGGACGCGGGCCTCAAGCTCGGAGTACATGCTGGTGCGATCCATGCGGTCAAGAAGCGTCTGCATGAACCATTTGATATTGAGATATCCGATTATGCGGCGGCTTTCGTCCTCACCGGCCTCGCCGTAAAGAAGAGGTGCTTTTGACCTCGACTCCTCATATCGAAAAGCCTGATAACCGGATAAATCAAGCTCCAAACCCACATCATCGCGCAAAAGAGCAAGGCGTGGAGCGACATCAGATGACCATGGGAAGCCATATCTTTCCAGCAGCTCTTTGCGGTAAAACCACGGATATCCGCCAAAGATTTCATCAGCACACTCACCTGTAAGAGCTACCTTGTTTTTTCGGCTGACGAGGCTGCAGAAATATAAAAGTGACGAGTCCACATCGGTCATGCCGGGCATATCCTTTGCATCGACTGCGGCAAAGAGCGCCTTGAAGAGAGAGTTCTCATCACATTCGAGATAGGAGTGGGCTGTCTCATACTCCTCAAGCATACGATTGACATAGGGCAGATCCCTCTCCGGCTGGAAGGCGTTTGCCTTAAAATACCTGTCATTGTCCTTAAAGTCGAAGGAAAAAGTGTTGAGCGTTTTACCGCGTGTGTTCATATAGTTTGCGGCGATAGCGGTCACGATGCTTGAATCGATGCCGCCTGACAGAAAAGTACATACCGGCACATCGGAAACCATCTGCCTTTTTATAGCGTCCTCCACCAGAAAACGTGTGTGAGCAACGGTATCACGATAGCTCTCGGTGTGTTCCCGGCTTGTAAGCTCCCAGTAGGTTTCATCATGCAGCCCATCCCGGGAGTAAATCATGAAGTGTCCCGGCAAAACCTCAAACAAATCCTTAAACAGGGAAAGTCCGCTCGTGTGCGCAGGCCCGATAGCAAGAAGCTCCTGCAAGCCCTGCTTATCAAGCTCAGGCTTTACTGCAGGGTGCGCAAAGCAGGCCTTTGGCTCGGAGCCAAACACCAGAGAATCCCCTCGGATGGCATAAAAAAGCGGTTTGACACCCACGCGGTCGCGGTACAAAAGTAACCGGCTTTTAGCCGCATCCCATATGGCAAATGCAAAAATACCGTTTAAGCGATTGACAAAATCAGCGCCCCAATGGATGTAGGCGTATAGGATAACCTCGGTGTCTGAGGTTGTGGAGCATACAAAGCCGTTTTCGGACAGCTCGGGAATCAGCTCATCAGTGTTGTAAATTTCTCCGTTATAGCAGATTGTGTAATCATAGCCATTGTGGGTGCGAGTCATGGGCTGGTCGCCGCACAGGATATCACGGATAGCCAGACGGCTGTGCGACAGACCAATATGCTTTTTAAGGTAGCGTCCTCTGGCATCGTTGCCGCGGTGGGCGAGCACAGCACGCATCTTTTCAAGACGAAAGTTCCAGTAATCGGTGTTCTCTTCAAAGTCTTCTTTAAAGTTACAGAATCCGACAATACCACACATAAAAATTCATATCTCCGTAAAAACAGATTTAATTTATATTATGCATACGCCTTGAAGCTGTTAATCCGGTCAGAAAATAAAATGATATGGTGGACAAAAGTCATTGTATTAATCAATTACCAAGCTGATTATAAAATTTTTATTGACAAGAAAGGCAAAATAGCGTTACTCTTATTATAAGGAGTTAGAGAACACTAACATGTATAAACGACAGGTAACTACAGTAAGCAGAATCTGACCAGTAATTGCTTTTAAAGGTATAACCTTATATAAGGTAAATGTAATTCGAAATGTTGAAAGAGAGGATATCATATGTCAGAAGAAGAGAGAAAGTTCTTAGAAATAGTGGATTTGAAGAAGGGCTTCGGAAGCGGCGAGACGCGCCAGGAGGTGCTGCGAGGCATGAATTTTTCTGTGGCAAAGGGTGAGTTCTGTGTGCTGCTCGGACCGTCAGGCTCCGGAAAGTCTACACTGCTCAATATCATCGGAGGCATCGACAGCGCCGATTCCGGATATATCAGCATAAATGGCGACAAGCTGAAGGATATGAGCGAGAAAAAGCTTACACAGTACCGCAGAAAGCACTTGGGATATGTATTTCAGATGTACAACCTGATTGCCAATCTGAATGTAAAGGAAAATATCGAGGTGGGCGCTTATCTGTCTGACAACGCACTGGATATCGATGAGCTGCTTCACACGCTGGGGCTTTACGAGCACCGCTACAAGCTTCCAAACCAGCTATCAGGTGGACAGCAGCAGCGTGTGTCAATAGGGCGTGCAATCGTGAAAAATCCGGATATACTGCTCTGCGACGAGCCCACAGGAGCGCTTGATTACAACACCTCGAAGGAGATTTTAAAGCTCATAGAGGATGTCAACAAAAAGTACGGCAACACCATAATCATGGTCACACACAATGAGGCCATTAAAAACATGGCAGACCACGTGATAAAGCTTAGGGACGGAGCCGTGCGCCACAACGATATCAATACAAATAAGGTTTCGGCCGAAGAGCTTGAGTGGTAAGGAGGATTTGACCTATGAGCAGGAAAAAGATAAAAAATCCTCTGATAAAGCGTATACCAAAGGAAATTATCGGTGACTGGAAAAAATATCTTGTTGTATTTCTTTTCCTCGTGCTGACAATCGGCTTTGTATCCGGAATGTATGTGGCAAACGATAGTATGCTCACCTCTGCGGATGAGGGGGTAAGTAAATACAAGCAGGAGGATGGACATTTTGAGCTTAAGGATAAGGCTGACAGCGAGCTTGTTACGGCTATCGAGTCAGGCGAGGTAAAAACAGCTCCAGACGAAAAAGACAGCGATAGCAGCAAAACTCCTGTCACGCTCTACGAGAATTTCTATCGCAATGAGACTGAGGACTACGATGCAGACGGCAAAAAGGATGGAACCATTCGTGTATATACAAAGACCGGGAATATCAACCTTGCATGTCTCATCGAGGGCTCATTTCCACAAAATGAGAACGAAATCGCTGTGGACAGAATGCATGCAGACAACGTGGGGATGAAGGTCGGTGACACAATAAAGGTCAGCGGAAAAGAATTCAAGGTATCGGGCCTCATAGCGTATGTCAATTACTCCACACTGCATGAAAAGAAGACCGATATGATGTTTGATGCGATAAAGTTTGACGTGGCAATGGTGACAAAGGAGGGCTTTGACCGCCTGGACAAGAGCATTCACTATGCATATGCATGGAAATACGAGGATGAGCCGGCGGACGATATAGAACAGAAGGAAAAATCAGATGACTTTCTGGAGGCGATGGTGTCACAGGTTATGGCAACGGGCAATGAGGTGGAGGACTACACACCACGCTACTCAAATCCGGCAATCAATTTTGCCACGGACGATATGGGCTCAGACAAGGCCATGGGAGGAGTGCTGTTAGACATTCTTATCGTAATAATCGCATTCATTTTTGCAGTGACCATAAGCAATACGATAGCAAATGAATCATCAGCGATAGGCACGCTTCGCGCGTCTGGCTACACAAAGGGAGAGCTTATTAGGCATTACCTTTCAATGCCTGTCATTGTGACATTTCTGGCAGCAGCAGTAGGAAATATACTGGGCTATACGGTATTCAAGGATGTGGTTGTGGGCATGTATTACAACAGCTACAGCCTGCCGATATACCACACAATCTGGAATCCGGGCGCATTCATAAAAACAACGCTTGCTCCGGTAATTATCATGCTGGTTGTAAATCTTATTGTAATAATTCGCATGATGCAGCACACACCGCTTCAGTTTCTGCGTCATGACCTTAAGAAAACAAAGCGCAAAAAAGCAATGCGGCTTCCGCGCTGGAGCTTCATGAGCCGTTTCAGACTGCGAATCATGTTCCAGAATGTGGCAAACTATCTGATACTTTTTGTGGGAATATTTTTCATCATGGTAATGCTCGCGATGGCAGTCGGCATGCCGGATACACTTGATTATTACAAGAAAAATACCGACAGTATGATGTTTGCAAAATATCAGTACGTACTCAAATCCTATGTCGATGCAGACGGAAACGTGCTTGAAACCGACAACAGTGATGCAGAGAAATTTGACATGACATCGCTCTTAAGGAGGTCAGATGACTTTGACGAGGAGGTGTCGGTCTACGGAGTGGAAACAGACAGTGCATACGTAAAGCTTAAGGACATGGATTCGCTTAAGGATAACGAGGTATACATATCAGACTCATTTGCAGACAAATATGGTATAAAACCGGGCGATACAATAAAGCTTGATGCACAGTACGAGAAAAAAACATACAAATTCAAGGTGAAGGGAACCTACGATAAATCCCAGAGCATCGCGGTGTTTATGCCGATAGAGCATTTCGCGGATACCTTTGATTTTGCAGATGCCAGATTCAGTGGATTTTTGTCGGACACAAAGATAAAGGATATCGATGAGAGTAATATCGCGACAATAATTACGATACGCGACATTACCAAAATGGCAGACCAGCTCGACCACTCCATGGGCTCATACATGCAGTACTTCCAGGTGCTTTGCATACTGCTATCAGCCGTCATGATATATCTGCTCACGAAGCTCATCATCGAGAAAAATGAGACAGCCATATCGATGACCAAGATTTTAGGCTACGACAACAGAGAAATTGCAAGCCTTTATCTGGTCTCAACATCAATTGTGGTGGTTATCTCGGATATCATCAGTGTAGTACTTGGTGCAAAGGTAATGGACATTGTATGGCGCATAATGCTTCAGACCTTCAGCGGATGGTTTTCATTCCATATGACACCTGTCGGCTATGTAAAGATGTTTGCGTTTGTGCTCATCGGTTACCTGATAGTGACAGTATTTGATTTCAGTAGAATAAAGAGAATCCCGATGGACATGGCACTAAAGAATGTGGAATAGGTGAAAAGTAGACAAAAATAATTGGAGGTTTTTGTCAGGTTTCAACGTAAATCAGTCGTAAAAGCAGTAAAATGCTTTTGTGGCTGATTTTGGTATTTTGGTGGGATTATTGATTATATCAGCAAAAACACGTATTATATACATATACAAAAAATTTTACGGTTCACGCCTGAGAGTGGCCGGTAACAAAAAAATCTTAACATATGATAAACAGAAGAATGAGGTATAAAAAAATGACAGACAATTTTGAATTTAGAAGTATACACCCAGACGAGGTAGAACAGGCAATAGCAATTGAGCAGATATGCTTCCCACCGAATGAGGCATGTTCTCCAAAGGCAATGACAGAGAGAATTGCAAAGGTACCACAGCTATTTCTCGTGGTAATTGACAAATCAACCGGTAAGCTGGCGGGCTTTTTAAATGGTGTGGCAACAGACGAGGAAAAGTTCAGGGATGAGTTCTTTACGGACATCGATTTATGTGATGAGAATGGTAAAAATGTGATGCTTCTTGGCCTTGACGTGCTTCCGGAGTATCGTGGACAGGGCCTTGCCAGAGAGCTCGTGTACCGCTACAGCCAGCGTGAAAAGGCAAACGGACGAAAAAAGCTGTTTCTGACATGCTTAGAGCAGAAGGTGGAGATGTATAAGAAGTTTGGATTGCAGGATCTGGGAATTGCTGACTCTACCTGGGGTGGAGAAGAGTGGCATGAGATGGTGCTAAAGGGATGAATGTGATAATATGGAAAATAAAGTATCAGATAACGTTATAGAAAAAAATTATAGGGAGTGCCTTAAATTCAATGAAATCAACGAAAGCAAAGTCGATAATTTTGACCTGGCAACAGCAAAGGCTGCCCTTGAAAATCTGTATGAGCTATACAAAAATGGCATATTAACAGGTCGTTTCACAAAGGATAAGGACTATGTAGTAAGGTGTGCTGACCTGGTGATATTGGCGGAGGAGAACAAGGACAGCTTGTTTTATGATGCATGGCGCGTATGGTTTAGATACTTTGTATCGATGGGCTGTGCCGGATGGAATGAGCTGTGGGAGGCAGTATGCCGTTGCTCCAGACGCTTAAGGAGCTGGAGAAAAATGGTATTCCACCAAGTTTGAGATGAAGATGCGCCACCCTGTAAGAGAGGATCTGCTTCGATATCTGCAGAGCAATTTACAACAAAGCATACAAAATAATACACAGGAGCTTAAGGCAATATGAAAACAATACGTGTAGTGGCTGCCGGCGGATGTGACATTGATTTAGAAGATTGGAGAGGCGTTGCATGAAACCAAGGACAGCAAATAGCATGAACATACAAATTTTCGGAACAAAGAAATGTAATGACACAAAGAAAGCACAGCGATTTTTTAAGGAGCGTGGGATAAAGTTTCAGTTTATCGACATGAAGGAAAAAGGCATGAGTAAGGGCGAATTTAATTCTGTCGCTCAGGTGAATGGCGGTCTTGACAATATGATTAACTGGGATGGCAAAGATAAGGATTTGCTGGCACTTATAAAGTACATAGCAGATGAGGACAAGCTGGATAAAGTGCTTGAAAATCCGCAGGTGATTAAGACACCGGTGGTTAGAAACGGCAGGCAGTCAACAATCGGGTACCGGCCGGATGTATGGAAGACATGGAAATAAAACTAAAGAAAATGAAAGGCAGGAAATTATATATGTATTATGTACCGGATGGCACAGAGCAGTGCGGTTATTATGAGTGTAAAGAGTGTGGAAGCAGGTTTCTGGATTTAAAAATTGCACCAACATTGGTATGTCCATACTGTGGAGAAGAGGCAGATATGGAGATAGGACCTGATGAGGAGATGCCAAAAGTTGTAGAATCTGCGAAGCTTATTCAGATGGTTAGAGGCGTTGAAGAGGTAGAGAAGATGGATAAGCTGTTATCGCTTGCTGTGACAGGTGGCGATTTTAACTGGATATAAGAATGCAGATATTTGTAGACGCAGATGTAAAGTAGCTGCCGGCGGATGTGACATTGATTGAGAATATTGGAGAGGCATTGTATGAAACCAAGGACAGCAAGTGCTACATCATACGGTGTTCGACCACCAAGGCTTTCTCTTGGGGTTGAATTTATGTGGTCTACGATAGTTCTTAAATCCCATTGTGTGAGATATTCAAAGCTAGTCTTTTTAGGAAGAATCATTCGAAGCATGGTATGTGTCTGTTCGATGCCGCCTTTTTGACTGCTTCTCATCGGATCACAGTAATAGATGCTTGACCGCATAATGCCATTAATGCCGTTTTCGAGAGACTCCGGATCTCCGAATTCGGATCCGCGATCCGTAAGAATCGTGTTGAATAAGGTTAAAAAATCATATATGCCAAGCTGGCGTTCCAACTTGTTAAAAACAAGTTTTACGGTACCTTTGGTGCATCTGTTCATAATGAATGCAAGAAACAGTTTTTCACGGGTTAAGAAGAATGTCAGGATTCCTTTATCAAGGTAAGAATATAGAGTTCTCACGGATATATCGAGTTCTGGATGATTCGTTATAATCTGATATGGAGACTGGCCCTGAAAAATCAGGGGCGTGATGACCATATCTTCCTGATGCAGTTCGTGTCTGGTTATGTTTATACCGGCCCTGGACTGTGAAAGACATTCTTTGTATTTGAGATCTTCGAGAGTAAGATGTTTTTGATTACCGGGAATATATTTGCTCATGCTAGTTCTCCTTCTACTGCTGTCAGAAGGACAGCTGCTTTACATTATTCAGACCGTGTGATATACTATATAAAATTCGACAATTGTCACGGATATCTGATGACAGGCGTTTGTCAGGAGTTTTGTATACAGAGAATACAAACTGCGCGTTGGCGGGATATTGCCGATGCGCAGTCTTTTTTAGTGATGCAGTTGAGGAGAGAAACAGGTATATGGGGATAGCTCGGAAAAAAAAGAAGAAAACATTGAAGGCAAAAATGCTTGGCATATTGACGATGTGTGCGATGACAAGCCTTCTGGCTGCGGTAATTGTATCCTATATGGAACTGAGAATGATACAGAATGACAGTATAGAGGATAACATGAAAATGTATCTGGATCAGATTACGAAGAATACGGATGAAGCCTATTATGATATGATCAGTATTGTGAACTATATGGGACCGGGCGGTCTGATCGGAAACGTAACGGACAGTTATCTTGATGCTGTGGATAATTTTGACAGGTTTGTTGAACAGAGATCCCTTAGACAAGAACTTTCGGGATTAGGATATGTCAACACAAAACTGGTAGGCGCTACCTATTATGACAAGGAAGAGAAAAAGGAACTTATCAGCGGTATGAATGTCAGAACACTGGACGGAAGACAGAACGCATAGCCTAAGGTTGTGAAGTGTGCGGGAAATGTTATGCAGGCAGCCCATGCGTCTTTTCTTGGGAGTAGTGAGAAAACAGTTTTTTCCGTCATGAGGGAAGTAGTTTTTGGCAATGGGAAAAAACTGGAAATCTACGCAGAAATAGAGGCTGATATGAAGACCCCGGAAGAAATAAATAAGGAAGGATATCCCTACACTTATATTCAGACGGATGAGAGAGGGGTTGCACAATACAGCGTAAATCCTGTCATTATACATGGACAGAAACTGTTTTCTGCATCACTCTCAAAGGGGGAGTATGAAGTCCAGACGAGAGAGGGCTATAAGATCATGGCATACCGGAGTCAGATGGGATACATTAATGCAGTGGCACTGCCGGACAATATATATCACAAGAAGAGTAACCAGTGGAGAATGATGATGACACTCATCATAGTTGTAACGTTTCTGCTCTTTTCCATGTCTGTCCTCTATCTTTATCGTATGATCTGCCGACCACTGAGTCAATTCCGCAGACAGATGGTGCAGATTGGGGATGGCACTCTTCAGGCAGTACATGAAGAGTCGGACATTGCAGAGTTTGACAGCCTGATGAGGGAAGTAGAACAGATGAAGAGACAGATTGAGAATCTTATCAGCAATATGGTAGAAAAGGAAAAAAGCATACAGAAGATAGAGTTTGAGAAACTTCTCTATCAAATTAATCCTCATTTCCTTCTCAATACACTGAATTCGATTCAGTGGATGGCACAAATGAGTCACCAAAGAGAGATCAGTGAGTTTGTACAGAGACTAAAGAAGCTTCTTTCCTATAATCTGGGCAAAGAAGGCCGCCAGACAACGTTGCGGATGGAGTTGGAGATTGTAAAGGAATATATTGCACTTCAGCAGATGCGGTATGATTTTATTATTGAGATGAATATAGAAGATGGCAGTTATCTTGACCAGCCAACGGTCCGTATGCTTTTTCAGCCACTTGTGGAGAACGCGATCCGCTATGGTCTTGGGGATGATGAGAAGATCAGCATCCAGGTGTTTGAAGATGTGGCAAGGCATCTTGCTGTTGTAACTATCTCTGACAGCGGAAAGGGACTGAATCAGGAGGAGATTGATGAGATCAACCAGCCGTTTGATTATGACTGGGGATACTGGAAGAATGAGAACAGAGGTATCGGACTGCGCTACGTCAAGGCTATGCTGGAATCATTTTATGATGGACAGACGAGTTTGTTTGTAAACAGCAAAAAAGGGTTCGGAACCAGAATTACGATCCTTCTTCCTGTCCGGGAACCGGAAGAAAAAAAAGAGAAAGACAAAGACAAAGAGGTTACATTGGAAGAAAATAAGGTGGGACAGACAGATGAACGTATTGATTGTAGATGACGACAAACTTGCTAGAAAAGGTCTGGTTGCTATTATGGACTGGAAAAAGTATGGATTCGAGGTAGTGGGAGATGTACAGAATGGGAGAAAAGCCCTTGAATTTCTCCGAAATAATCCGGTGGATATTGTATTTACCGATATAGATATGCCGGAAATTGATGGACTGGAACTTATGCAGATGTGCGGAGAGGAATTTCCGGAAATTAAATTTGTAATTCTTTCTGTATATGAGAGTTTCAGTTATGCACAGACGGCAATCCGTATGGGTGCGTTAGACTATATCTCAAAGATCAGTTTTTCCCCGGAAGAGTGTGGAACGATACTGGAACGGGTCAGTGCAAAGTACATGCAGACATGCAGAGATGGACATGCAGAAGAGGAAAATCAGGAAAAAGTTGAAGAACTGAACAGAAGATGGATGCACACCAGATGGATTTTCAGTGAGAAAGAATTTGAAGATCTCTGTCAGAAAACAAAAGAAATCAGTCTGCGGAGTGCGGAGAGGATTTTTGTTAAGAGTTTTCATAATATTCAGCTCCTGTCAGATGAAGAAGGGGAATTTCCATCGCTGGATACGGTTGAAGAGATACTGGACTGGGTGCACCGCTGGAGGGAACATATTTATGAAGAGAGTCTTAGCTCATCACAGAAAAATGATATCAGTGCTTTTGCAGCGGTTATCAAGTATGTGGATGGACATATCGGGGAGGATCTTCGCTCTGAAGACGTGGCAGAACGGATAGGGATGAGCAGGAGTTATTTTAGTACAAGGTTTAAGGAGATGACGGGGGAAACATTTCACCAATATGTGATACAAAGGAAAATGAAGACTGCGGCGGAATGGATAGAGGAGGGAAAGAATAGCATTACAAGGATTGCCGTAGAACTTGGATATGATAATTTTCATTATTTTGCAAAAGTATTTGCACGGGAGCATGGGTGTATGCCTTCGGAATACAGAAAAGAGAGTAAAAATGTCTGATTTTCATCGGACATTTTTTTTGTGATAAAAAATATTTGGTAAAATTAGAAACAATATCATCTAGCAGGATATGGGGGAAGAAGATAAAATAATTAAAAAAAGAAAGGGAGGTATCATAGTGTATATTAAACAAAAAGGAAGGGAGGTTTACTCATGTACATTAAAAGGTTTGTGAAACATTATTACATAATGCTGGTACCGGCTTTCCTGTGGCTGTTCTTTTTCAGTATCGTGCCTATGTTTGGAATCGTGATGGCTTTTCAGGATTATAATCCGGGACAGGGCATCCTGCATTCCAAATTTGTTGGTCTGGCTAATTTTAAGTATATGTTTCAGATGAGTGACATTATACAGGTTTTACGTAATACAGTAACTATTGCTGTGGGTAAGATCATTGGAAATATTATTTTCCCACTGATCTTTGCATTATTATTAAATGAACTGGCATTGAAAAGACTGAAGCGTCCGATTCAGACAATCGTATACTTACCGTATTTTCTGTCCTGGGTTATTCTTGCAAAGATCGTGCTGAACATTTTCGGTTATACAGGACCGATAAATCATCTGATACAGCTGTTTGGCGGTGACCCGATTAATTTCTTCGGGGAAGCAAAGCTGTTCCAGCCGCTGGTGATTGGTACGGACATCTGGAAAGGGTTCGGTTATAATACAGTAGTTTATCTTGCTGCTATCCTGGGTGTTGATAAATCATTGTATGAAGCGGCAGCAGCAGATGGTGCCGGCAGGTTTAAGAGGATATGGCATGTGACGCTGCCGGGTATAAGGACGACAGTAGCACTTCTGGCTATCCTGTCTCTTGGCAATGTATTAAATGCAGGATTTGACCAGATATATAATCTGTATAACCCATTGGTATATTCAACAGGAGATGTTATTGATACATGGGTATACAGGGCTGGTTTACAGAATCTGCAGTATTCTCTGGCAACAGCAGTCGGATTATTCAAGTCTGTGATTAGTGTCATATTGATTGCTCTGGGTTACCGGCTTGCAGATAAATTTACCGGTTATAAACTGTTTTAGGAGGTGGTATCTATGATTGAGAATAAAAGCCTCAGATCCAAGATTTTCGATGTTTTGAATGTGGTGTTCCTTGTTATAGTTATGTTGATCTGTATTATGCCTGTATGGTATGTCCTCTGTGTATCCCTGAGCAGCAGGGAAGCCGTTAATGCAGGAAAAGTTGCTTTCTGGCCGGTTGGCTTCAATCTGCTCTCCTACCAGAAGATTTTGGGAGAAGGTGGATTTTTGGGTTCGTTCCTGATATCTATAAAAAGAGTAGTACTGGGTACTGCTATCAGCATGGTATGTATTCTTATGGCAGCGTTCCCATTGTCAAGAACGAAAAAGCAGTTCCCCCATAAAGAAATCTTCATGTGGATTCTTGTATTTTGTATGTTATTCAACGGTGGTACTGTTCCATGGTATATCACTATGAAAAGCTACCATCTGATGGACAGTATCTGGGGACTGGTGCTGGGAACAGGACTACAGGTGTTTAATGTAATCCTTGCAGTGAACTTTTTTAAAAATCTTCCACCAGAGCTGGAAGAAGCATGTTTTATGGATGGCGGCGGACCGTGGAGGAATCTGATATCCATATACATACCGCTGGCAAAACCGATGGTGGCAACCATTGCACTTTTTACCATGGTCATGTACTGGAATGAATTCTTCCAAGGAATGGTCCTGAGTACAAGACAAAGCAGTTACCCATTGCAGACCTATATCCAGCAGATGACTGTAACACTGGATTATTCTACAATGAGTGTAGACCAGATTGCACAGGCGATGAAATTAAATAATCTCTCATTGGATGCTGCAAAGATATTTATAGCTATGATACCGGTACTGATTGTATATCCATTCCTGCAAAGATATTTTGTAGATGGTATTACACTTGGATCAGTAAAAGGATAAAAAAAGGAGGAAGAAGAAGTATGAAACAGAAACAGATTATCGCACTTGTAAGTGCGACAGCACTGGTTGCGACTGCGCTGGCAGGATGCGGCAAAACATCAGAAGAAAACACACAGAAAACAGCAGTAGGTGAGGCAGAAGGAACAGCCAAGGAAGATCTCCCATTTTCAAAATATGCAGAGCCAGTAAAGGTCCATCTGGGCGGTTCAATGAATCCAAATGCGAAGATTCCTGACGGAATGAGCTATGAGGATAATTCCTATACAAGACTTTTGAAGAAAGACTTAAATATCGATGTCGTATACGACTGGGTTGCATCCTCATCTGACGCTGAGGAGAAAATGAACCTATGTATCGGAAGTGGTGCGATTCCTGATCTGATGAATGTCAATGCTACACAGTATAGGGCACTTCTGAAATATGATATGATCCAGCCGCTTGATCAGTATTTTGATGACTATGCTTCAGATACGTTGAAAGGATATGTAGAATCCGGTGGGGATAAACTGAAAGAATGTATTACTAATGATAAGGGAGAGATTATGGCAATCCCGGCTCCGAGTATGATGGTAGGAGAAATGAACGAAATGTGGATTCGTCAGGATTGGCTGGATAAGCTTGGGCTGGAGGTTCCAAGAACCTGGGATGAAATGGCAGCAGTGGCAAAAGCATTCGTGACCCAGGATCCGGATGGCAACGGAAAAGATGATACCATTGGAATTCTTGGACCAGGCAATTCAGATCATTTGAATGCAACTGTAGCAAACCAGTTTGGACTGGATCCATTGTTCAGCAGCTGCCAGTCTTATCCACAGTACTGGCTGCAGGATGAGGATGGAACTGTAAAGTATGGTTCAATTCAGCCGGAGACCAGAACAGCCCTGGAAAAAATCCAGAAATTGTATAAAGATAAACTGATTGATCCGGAAATGTTTGTCAGAAATGACTGTAAGGAGCCTCTTCTGGCTGGAAAGGTTGGAATTTTCTTTAATGCATGGTGGGGTGGTTATACAGTGGCAGATGCTACACTGGCAGGAGAAGCAGACTGGAGAGCATACTTTACACCATTGGCCGAGGATGGAAACTATTATACCCATATGCCAAATCCTACAAATAAATATGTAGTGGCAAGCAAAAACTGTAAGAATCCGGAGGCTGCATTTAAGATTGTTAACTATCTGATTGCTAATGAGCAGCAGTGGGTAGATGATGGCATTTCCTCCACAGAAATGGGTACTGCAGATTTTTATCCTTTGTATAATGGCTACGATAATGCAGATGAGATTGAAGTATCCACTGAGACTCTGGAAAAATATCTTGCAGGAGAGATTACAATGGATGATGTCGATTTCTCAAAGCACAAACTGTTAAAGAGTGATATGGAAGCAGTTAAAAAACTGAAAAAAGAACCTTATGATGATTTCAGCCTGGATAAATGGAATCTGGACAGTGACATTGCAAAAACTAATCTCCCGAGACTTGTATCACTTCTGGTTGGAGGAGCTTCCTATGTACATGATAAATATGTACCGGTTTACAATGCATATAATGGTCAGACAGAAACCATGGAAGCCAAATGGGCAAACCTGAAGAAGATGGAGGAAGAGACTTTCGCAAAGATCATTACGGGAAAAGCAGATATCAGCGAATTCGATACTTTCGTTAAAAATTGGAAGAGTCAGGGCGGTGACCAGATTCTTAAAGAGATCAACGATGAATTAAGTAAGTAAAAGAGACGGCGGCTGAGGGTGTTCATTAGCCGCTGTTCCTTAATTGGAGGTATAAAATGCGGGAAAACAAAGTAATCTACGGGCTGATAGGATATGGTGGAATGGGCAGATGGCATACAGAAATCCTGTCAAATGTACCGGAAATTGAAATTGGTGGTATCTATGATATCAAGGAAGAAAAGAGAATAGAAGCAAAAGAAAAAGGTTTTTCTGTGTATGGCTCGGAAGAGGAAATGTTATCAGACCCGGATATTGATGTCGTGCTGATTGCCACTCCAAATGACTGCCATAAGCCGATTGCAATCCGTGCTATGCATGCGGGGAAAAACGTGATATCAGAGAAACCGGTGACTCTGTCATCTTCTGATCTTCAGGAGATGGAAAATGTTGCCAAAGAAACCGGAAAGTTCCTGACAGTACACCAGAACAGGCGCTGGGATGATGATTTCCTGATCATACGAAAGCTTGTAGAGGAACAGAAGCTGGGGCATGTCTTCCGGATAGAAAGCCGTGTGCATGGTTCAAGGGGTATTCCGGGTGACTGGAGAAAAGAAAAAGTACATGGTGGCGGAATGGTTCTTGACTGGGGTGTACATTTGCTGGATCAGATTCTGTATCTTTACGGAGATAGAAAAATTGAAACTGTATATGCATCACTTACCCATATTACCAATCAGGAAGTGGATGATGGGTTCACCACAATCCTGACATTTGAAGGAGGAACGGAAGTCTTAGTTGAAGTAGGTACCAATAATTATATTTCCCTGCCAAGATGGTATGTACTGGGTGAAGATGGTACTGCGGTAATCAGGGACTGGCAGTTAAATGGTGAGATCATACGGAAAACAGGCATAACCGAAGAGAAAGTAGTGCCGGTAAAGACAGCAGCAGGTCTGACCAAAACCATGGCTCCGAGACGGGAAGATACAATCGTGAAAGAAGAGCTGCCACATGTGTCCGGAGATATTGCGGATTTCCATAGGAATGTAGCAGCAGTTATAAGAGATGGGGCAGAGCCGGAGATTAAGCTCTTCCAGGTGATGCGTGTAATGAAACTAATGGAAGCTATTTTCCAATCAGCAGAAACAAACCAGGTGATTGATTATAGACAGTATGAATCATAAGTATTTATGAAGGAACAGGAGAAAATAAGTATGAAACAGATAAAAATAGGAACATGCGTTCCTGGAGCTAAGGCAGAAGAATGGTTAAAGGGATTTATTGGAAAAGGATTTGAGACATTTTCTCTTAATTTCCATATGTCACTGGAAGGGACTGACCTTGATAAGCTGGCATTGAGCACGGAAAAACTGTTGGCAGGTACGGATTCCAAAATCACGACAATTGGATACTATTGCAATCCTATCCAGTACGCAGAGCATAGGAAAACACTGGAAAATGTAATCTGCACTGCCGGAAAATTCGGAGCTACACATGTGAGTACTTTTGCAGGAGCGTGGGAAGGAAAGCCGGTAGAATCCGCATATGAAGAGTTTGGCAAGGTATTCCGGGAACTGGCTGATCTTGCAGAAGAAAAGGGAGTGAAGCTGGGAATTGAGAATTGCCTTATGGATGGAACATGGGAACATGCGACATGTAATATCGGTTTTAACCCTAAAGCGTGGGAAGTGATGTTTGAGGAAGTAAAGAATGATAACTTCGGACTGGAATGGGAGCCGACACATCAGATGGTACAGCTTATCGATCCGGTAACAGAGCTGAGAAAATGGTGCAAAAAAATAGTACATATACATGGAAAAGATGCAACAATAGACTGGGATGCTGTAAGACATAGTGGCATATCAGGCGCAGTCCCATTTGTATGGCATCGTATGCCGGGCTTTGGTGACACGAACTGGAGAGATATCATTTCTATTTTAAGAAGTAACGGATATGAGGACGATATCTGCATTGAGGGATACCATGATCCTGTATATTCCGGAGAACTGGAGATGACCGGACAGCTTCATGCACTGAATTATCTGAAATGGTGCAGGGGTGGAGATTTTACACCAACTCCATGGGCAAAATAGGGAAAACAGATACAGGAGGATTTTTCAATGAAACTTGGGTTTATTACATCAATCCTTGACGGATGGACTTATGAACAAATGATGGATTTTGCTTCAGAGCAGGGATTTGAATGTGTGGAAGTGGCATGCTGGCCAGAAGAAAAAGCAGAAAGAAGATATGCGGGTGTAAGCCATATAGATGCAGAACGGGTAAACCAGGATGATGAATATGCAGCCCATATTATGGCATATGCAGAAAAAGCGGGAGTAGAAATCTCTGCACTGGCATATTATCCTAACGTAATGACGGCAGATAAAGAGAAAAGAAATGCTGCTATTGAACATCTGAAGAATGTCATACGTGCAAGTAAAAAGTTAGGTGTTGGCATGGTCACAACATTTATCGGAAGGGATCAGACCAAAAATGTACGGGAAAATCTTGAACTTGTAAAAGAAATATGGCCACCAATCATAAAACTGGCAGAGGTATGTGACGTAAAAATAGCAATTGAAAACTGCCCGATGCTTTTTGGTGAGGAACAGTGGCCCGGAGGACAGAATCTGATGACAACTCCGCCAATCTGGAGAGAGGTCTTCAAGATTCTGGACAGTGATAATCTTGGCATTAATTACGATCCGTCCCACTTTATCTGGCAGATGATCGACTATATCCGCCCGCTTTATGAATTTAAGGATAAAATATTCCATGTTCATTACAAGGATATCAAGATATACAAGGATAAATTAGAGTCCTGTGGCATCATGGCTTATCCGCTGGAATATATGTCACCTAAGATTCCGGGACTTGGCGATGTGGACTGGGGAAAATACGTGTCAGCACTTACTGATATAGGATATGATGGCTGTACATGTATCGAAATAGAAGATAAAGCATTTGAGGATTCCAAGGAAAAGGTGGAGAAGTCTTTAATTCTCAGTAAAAGATATCTGGAGAAATATGTTATATAACACAGAAAAGTGCAAATAAGGAGGAAATACCATGAGAAAATTAAGAGCAGGAATCGTAGGCTGTGGAGGGATTGCTAACGGAAAACATCTCCCGGCTATGCAGAAAAGTGGTCTCTATGAGGTGGTGGCTTTTTGTGACATCATCATAGAGCGTGCGCAGGAGACAAAAGAAAAATTTGGCACAGAAGATGCAAAAGTATTTGAAGATTACCGTGACCTTCTAAAAGAAGATCTGGATGTTGTATATGTAACTACCCCAAACCGTTCCCATGCAGAAATCTCTATAGCAGCAATGGAGGCAGGAAGAGATGTCATGTGTGAGAAGCCAATGGCAAAAAATTATGCAGAAGCACAGAAGATGGTCGAAACTGCTGAAAGAACACACAGAGTTCTCAACATAGGATATCAGAACCGTTATCGTACAGATTCATTGTATCTGAAGGAAATGTGCAAAAGTGATGAATTGGGAGAAATCTATTTTGCCAAAGCACATGCACTCAGAAGAAGAGCTGTTCCGACCTGGGGTGTGTTCCTGAATGAAGAAGAACAGGGCGGCGGTCCTCTGATTGATATTGGTACACATGCACTGGATCTGACATTATGGATGATGGATAATTATGAAGTGCAGTCTGTTACGGGAGCTTCCTTCCACAAGCTGTCTGATCAGACAGACCAGGGAAATGCATTTGGTAACTGGGATCCGGATAAGTTCTGTGTAGAAGATTCTGCTTTTGGCTTTATCCGTATGAAAAATGGGGCAGTGATCGAACTGGAATCAGCCTGGGCACTGAACACACTGGAGGTTGATGAGGCAAAAACAAGCCTGTGTGGTACCAAAGCCGGAGCTGATATGAAAGATGGCCTTAGGATCAATTACATCCACCATAATACACAGGTAGTAGAGAAACCGGAATTATCAAGCGGTGGAGTAGCATTTTTCTCAGGAAAAGAAAAGTCAGCAGCAGACTATGAACAGGAATTGTTTTACCACATCGTTGTTGATGGGGCAGAACAGGTTGTGAAGCCTGCACAGGCTGCAGTTGTCACACGTATTCTGGAAGCAATCTACCAGTCCGCAGAAAGTGGCAAGACAATCTACTTTGAGTAAAATACGGTCTTATATGCTTCGGGCTGATCTATGGAGAAATGAACATTAGAAATAAACGGATTAAACATAAGGAGTATATATGGAAATACATGAATTACAGCAATTGCTGTCAGAAATGTCATTACAGGAAAAAATAGGACAGATGGTGCAGCTCACTGGCGCATACTTCGATAAAGAGGCAGTGCTCACAGGTGTTGTTGGCGAACAGTTGCCACCGGAATGGATCATTCAATATGCCGGTTCAGTGCTTGGAGTGATCGGTAAAGATAAAATTTATGATATCCAGAGCAGATATATGGAACAGCATCCCCATCATATTCCATTGCTGTTTATGGCAGATGTCATACATGGGTGCAGGACCATAGCTCCGATTCCGTTGGGGCAGGCGTGTTCATTTCATCCGGAACTGGTGTCTGAGGCGGCTTCTATAGCTGCCTCGGAGGCATCTTCAGAAGGGCTAAGGGCAACATTTTCTCCTATGATTGATGTTTCAAGAGATCCCAGATGGGGAAGGATGATGGAATCCTTTGGAGAAGACCCATATGTAAACGGAATCATGGGAAAAGCAATGGTAGATGGCTATCAGCAGAAAGCTGATACCGGAATAGCGGCATGCCTGAAGCATTTTGCAGGTTATGGGGCTGTGAATGCGGGAAGGGAATATAATGATGTTGAAATATCCCAGCGGACATTTCTGGAGCAGTATGTAAAACCTTTCCGTATGGCATTAAAAGCAAAGCCTGCTATGGTCATGACAGCTTTTAATGCTATTGACCGTAAACCGATAAGCGGAAATAAGGAACTTCTTAAAGGGCTTCTGCGGGATAAGGAAGGATTTGAGGGAACTGTAATTTCAGATTGGGGCTCCATAGGCCAGCTGGAAGAACAGGGAGTGGCAGCTGATATGGAAGAAGCAGCAATCCAGGCTTCAGAAGCCGGTGTAGACATTGATATGATGAGTCCTGCTTATATGCTGTGCCTTGAAAAACTGGTGGAAAGCGGCAAAATTCCGGAAGCGTTTGTTGATGAAAGTGCATTCAGAGTCCTGATGATGAAAAATCAGCTGGGGATTTTTGAAAATCCGTTTGCCGGTCTTGGAAAGAGTGGAAAACTGACTTTGCATAATCGGGAAAAGGCATATCAGCTGGCAGGCGAAAGCTGTGTCCTTTTGAAAAATGATGAGATACTGCCATTAAGCATGAAGAAGAAAGTTATATGGGCAGGTCCTTATACAGCGTCAAGAGAATTATTAAGCCGCTGGTCAATTTTTGGAGAACATGAGGCAGTTGAAACAATAGAAGATGTTTTACAAAAAAAGCAGATAGAAGTAGAATGTATTACTGGATGTAATATTCTTTCTGATGCAGAGTGTAAGGTATGGCAGGTGGAACAGGAATTGTCTGGCAAGCCAAGGGATGAGCAGTGGCTGGAAACGATAACCCATGAAGATACGGTCGTATGTGTACTGGGGGAACATGAATCCCAGTCAGGAGAGGCTGCCAGCAGGGCGTTCTTGACTTTGCCGGAAGAGCAGCAGGTGTTATTTGAAAAAATAGCAGAACGTACAAGTAATATCGTGACTGTGGTAATTGCAGGAAGACCATTGGATCTGCGGAGGATATCAGAAAAATCCAAGGCTGTCATTATGGCCTGGAGACCAGGAACTATGGGAGCTGAAGCAATCATAGATATTGTGTATGGCAGAATAAACCCTTCCGGCAAATTATCTGTGAGTATTCCATGGTGTGTGGGACAGGTGCCCATAAGCTACTGGGATGTAAAAACCGGACATATACTTACAGAAGATAATTCAGAAAACCGTTTCACCAGCAGATATATGGATATCCCGAATACGCCGTTATATCCATTCGGTTATGGATTGTCCTATACAGAGTTTGATATTTCGGACGTTGATGTGCAGATAGGACAGGATAAAAAAGTACATGTACATTGTAATGTGTGCAATACAGGGAATGTTGCGGGGGCGGAAGTAGTCCAGTGTTATTATGAAACATTATATGCATCTGTAGTACGTCCCAAGAAAGAGCTTGTCCGTTTTCAGAAGGTTTTCCTGGAGCCGGGGGAGAAGAAGGATGTAGATTTCTTTATTGACCAGGAAGAATTCTCATATTATGGCAAAAACATGGAAACCGTTAGCAGCGGAATGAAACTGCGTATTAGTATTGGAAACAGCAGTGACCACCTTGTTTCTGAGAACATTATACAAGAATAGGAGAAAAGAGACATGAAGGATTTTGAAAATGATTTGATTTATTATCCTAATCCGGACCCGGTCAAGGAACCGAGATTTATTTTAAAATCTGTAGATGAATTGGAAAAATCAACAAAATACAGTGTTACCTGCAACGGAACAGAGCGTGTGGTATACCATACAGATTCGTTTGACTATGTTGTAGTAGTAGATAACGAAGCGTATGATCTGGAGATTTCAATCCATACACCATATGAAAAACTTGAAATCCGTCCGTCCAGCTTTGGCATAGTTCCTTTTGTAAAAGGAGAAACAGTCCATATCCATCTTGATGAACCGAGAAAGTTTACTGTAGAGACAGATGGTGGTCTTCATGATGCATTGTTTGTGCTTTGCTCGCACAGGATTGAGAAGCCGGCAGATACCACCATCTGCTTTGAAAAGGGCAAGGTATATAATGTAGGAGTTCTTACCTTAAAGTCCAATGATACGGTTTACATAGAGGAAGGTGCTGTTGTATCAGGGTGTGTATACGCAGACCATTGTGACAATATTTCCATTGTAGGAAACGGAATTATTAACGGAGCCTGCTGGCATCTGCCGGACAGTAATGCACTCCGTTTCTTTATCTATGCCAAGTGGTGTAATAATGTACTCTTAAAAGGCTTTACTGCTGTAGATGGTCCTTCCTGGCATGTAGTTCCTGCAGCGTGTGACCATGTTGTGATTGATGATATGAATATTATGTCGAGGATTGTAACGGGAGACGGTATTGATATTACGAGCAGCCAGGACGTAGAGGTAAAAAATTGCTTTATCCGTTCCACAGACGACAGTATCTGCATCAAATCCCAAAGATTGTTTGAAGATCCGTCAACGGTACGTGACGTAACAAAAGTGCGTGTTCACAATAACGTGATCTGGAATGCAGAACCCGGTAATGCCATAGAGCTTGGTTATGCCCTCCAGAGCGAAATCCACGACCTAGTATTTGAGGATTGTGATATTATACACTGCCAGTATGAAGGAAACATGGGTGGTGCGGCGATTTCCATCCATCAGGCAGATGGCGGCCATGTTCATGATATACATTATAAAAATATCAGAGTAGAGCAGGCAGAACAGAAACTGTTCGATATTAAGGTTCTGCTTTGCAAATATACGGAACAGCTTGCCAAAGGAGAGATTCATGATATCTATTTTGATAATATCCAGGTGCTGAACGGAGATATCCCGGTCTCCATGATCCGGGGGTATCAGACACCGACAGAAGAAGTACGTGTCCATGATGTCCATTTTGATAACATTACTTTTATGGGGAATAAGTGTGAAACCTGGCAGGATATGCGGCTTGTTACAGAACTGGCAAATGACATTTATGTCAATGGTGTCAGAACATGCAGACAGATGAAATTCTGAGAATATCACCATATAGAGATGGTTTTATTACTTGCAGCAAGGAGGGTATTTATGGAACAAAGCAGCATGGTTTTCCAAAAAGACGGAAAAAATTATTTACAGCT
>OIEH01000388.1_pt1 | contig 26874 bp, 14 predicted proteins | sample 1604811 | NCBI WGS metagenome assembly OIEH01 (sample SAMN01760945, study PRJEB22395) | human gut metagenome | reverse complement strand
ACGATTTTTCGGGTTCCGCCGAAAAAGCAAAATATCGCAAAATTATGACTTTTTATCGTATCTCGCCGCCGCCAAGGCAGATAGGCGAATCAACTTCATACATCACCGCATATTGTCCTGCCGCCACGGCGCGTTGCGGACGGTCGAAGTATAAATGCACGTCGTCGCCGTCGATTACCGCAGTTGCGTTTTCAAGGGGCTGACGATGACGGATACGGGCAAGCACCCTGAATTCCTTCTCGTCGGGTTTTTTTGTGATAAAGTTGAAGCCGCGCGTCGTGAGTTCCTTTGTGAACAGCAGATCGCACTCTCCTTGATTGACGTAAAGGATATTGTTTTCCACGTCTTTTTTGACGACGTACCACGGCTCACCGTTGCCCGCGCCGCCAAGACCGAATCCTTTTCTTTGTCCGACGGTGTAATAAAACACGCCGCTGTGAGTGCCGACGGTTTTGCCGTCAAGGGTTTTGATATCCCCTTCCTGCATGGGGATATATTTTTTTAAGAATTCGCGGAAGTTGCGTTCCCCGATAAAACAAACGCCCGTGCTGTCCTTCTTTTCGGCGGTGGAAAGTCCGTTTTCTTCGGCGATTTTCCTGACTTCGGGTTTCAAAAGGTTTCCGACGGGGAAAATGACGTTTTCGATTTGTTTTTCCGAAACCTGATTCAAAAAGTACGTCTGGCACTTGTTCTCGTCCTTTGCGCGGGCAAGATAGGTGCGGCCGTCCTTTTTCAGCACGTTGCAGTAATGTCCCGTCGCGATAAAGTCGGCGTCAAGGTCTTTGGCGTACTTTGCAAACGGGCCGAATTTGATTTCCCTGTTGCACAGGACGTCGGGGTTCGGCGTGAGCCCGCGTTTATAGTAATCGACAAACTGCCTGAAAACGTTATCCCAGTATTCCTTGGACAAATCGACGGTGTAATAAGGTATGTCGAGTTTCCCCGCGACGGCGCGCACGTCGTCGTAGTCGTCAAGAGCGGTACAGCAACCGCTTTCGTCTTCTTCAACCCAGTTTCTCATGAACAGCCCGATGACGTCGTAGCCCTGCTGTTTCAGGAGAAGCGCGGCAACGCTGCTGTCGACGCCGCCGCTCATACCAAGCACAACTCTTTTCTTACTCACCGCACAACTCCGTCGAAAGATATTTCATACCGCCGTCGGGAAGGATAACGACGATGTTGCCCTTTTCCCCGTGCGACGCAAGGTTTTTTGCAGCCTGAATCGCCGCGCCCGACGAAATGCCGACGAAAATGCCTTCTTCTTTCGCAAGGTTTCTGGCGCATTCCACGGCGTCTTCGTCCGACACGTCCTCGACCGCGTCCAGAACGTCGGGATCAAGGATTTTCGGCACGAAGTTTGCGCCGATGCCCTGAATTTTATGAGGTCCCGCTTTCCCGCGCGTGAGCAAGGGGCTTCCTTTCGGCTCAACCCCGCAAATAAGCGTGGAAGTTTTATAGGTGTCGATATATTTTTTAATGCCCATTATCGTGCCGCCGGAGCCTATGCCCGCGACAATCCAGCTTACGTTGTTAAGGTCGGCGAAGATTTCCTTTGCGGTATGCATAAAGTGCGCCGCGGGATTTGCGGGATTTGTGAACTGCGACGGGATAAAAGCGTGACCGTAACGGGCTTTGAGCCTTTCCGCCATTTCGATACTGCCGCGCATTCCTTCAGACTTTGGCGTAAGGACGATTTCCGCGCCGTACGCTTTCAGAACTTTTATTCTTTCGACGCTCATATTTTCGGGCATTGTGAGAATAAGTTTCATTTTAAGAGCGGCGCATACCATGGCAAGTCCTATTCCGGTATTGCCGGAAGTCGGCTCGATAATAACGGTGTCTTTGTCGATTGCGCCCGACGACGTCGCTTCCAGAATCATGTTATAAGCGGCGCGGTCTTTCACGCTGCCCGACGGATTGAAATATTCCAGTTTTCCGAAGACGTTCACGTCGTCGTAACTTATGCTGTTGAGTTTCACAAGCGGGGTTTTCCCGATTGTTTCCAGAATATTGTCGTATAACATACAATTCACCTCGTAAAATATTGTAAACCGCGGCGGAAAAATAGTCAAGCGGCGAAAGTGCGCGCGCTTCATTTTTCAAAATTAAAACCCCGCATAAGCGGGGTTAAAAGTCGTTTTACGAAAGATTACGCTTCGGGAGTTACGGGAATATCGAGATTCGCCTCAATGTCCGCAGCCGCCTTTCTTTCAGCGATTTCCTTCACCATTTCGCGCTGACGTTTTTCGGTAAGGTTGTAGAAGAAGATGGGGATAATGCAGGCGATGAAGCTCACGACGCCCGAAAGAACAAGCATCATCCACAACTTGTTAAGTCCCGCGACGTCCATATTGCCGACAGGGTCGGTCGGGGAAATGTTGCTCATTCCGTATGCGAGAACGCCGATGAACGCGCCGATTGCCATACCGATTTTATTCATAAGGGTTTGCATTGCAAAGCAGATACCTTCGCCGCGCTCGCCCGTCTTCCATTCAAGATAGTCAACCGTATCGCCGATCATCGCGTAGGTCATAATGTTGGAAATACCCTGCGGAATACCGATAAGGATAAGGCAGATTGCCGCGACGTAAATGCCGCCCGCGCGAAGTGCGCCTGCGCTGAAATCCCACATGAAGAACAAGATTATCATTGCGACCGCGCCGATTATGTGCGAGCCGATGAACGTCCATTTTTTGCCGAATTTGTTGGTAAGCCACGGGCAAAGCACCGAAGCCACAAGACCGCCCGGCACGACCAGCATCGTCAGAAGGCTGTACGCGCTTTCGTTTTGCAAAGCGTATTTACAGAAGTACAAACCGCCCGTATATGTATAAACCATTCTCGCGCCGCCAAGGATACCCGAAAGAACAAGGAGCAACAAAGGTTTGTTTTTGAACAGCAACCCGATGTTGTGTCCGAGCGTCGGGGGATTGTCGTCTTCCGCAGCACCGAATCTTTCTTTGGTGTTTTTGAAACCATAGAAGAACATCGGCATCGCAAGCACGACAAGCACTATCGCCGCAATGAAGTAAGTATAACGCAAGGTTTTCTGGTTTGCGTCCGCACATTCCGTCCTTAAAAGACCGCTTGCGGAGCGGAAATTCTGCTTATAATATTCTTCCTTGACTTCGACGCTCTTGATATCGCCGTTTTTCTTGAATTTGATATTAAGATATTTCGGATCGCCCTTATCGTCGTAGATAACCGTTCTGCCGTATTTGAAGCCTGCCGCTTTCGCCGCTTCGGTAAGGTTGCCTTCCTTGATATCGCCGTCGTTGAAGTATGCTTTTTGCATTTCCGTATCGAAGACGTAAACGTTTTTCGTGCTGTCGTTGACGTCGTTGATCTGGTAAACGATGACGGGGGTTTGCACCGCAAGTTCATTATACTTGTATTCCGCAGTGACGGCGGACGTAATGATCGGCACGAAAACGGTAACGATACCTGCGCCGAGCGTGCACGCAAGACGCGCAACCGTCAGCATTTTTCCGCGGGAGTCGGTGTTGTTGGTCATTGCGGAAGAAAGTCCCCAGTAAGGAACGTCCGCAACCGTGTACACGACCGACCAGATAACGTAAATCACCGAAAGAGCCGCAAAGCCGCCGCCCGTTTTCGGATACCAGGGAAGGAAGCACAAAATGGTAACGACGCCGATGGGAATCGCCATCCATTTGAGATAAGGACGGCACTTGCCCCACTTCGTACGGGTTCTGTCGACGATGCTGCCCATAATGGGATCGTTGAAAGCGTCGAAGATACGCGTGCCGAGCATGAGCCAGGCAACCGCCATAACGCCCGACATAACGCCGATTTTCGTGTTAAGGTCAAAGCCCAGTGCGTCCGTCATGAAGACGGTAAGATAACTGCCGATAATCGTACAAATGAAGTTTTGTCCGAAACCGGCAACGGAATAAGCAATCGCTTCTTTCGGTTGCATTCCCTCGCCCGGCGTGGTGCCGAAAAGCTTATGAAGGAAAGCGTCGACTTTTGGATTTTTACTCATAATCTCTCCTTATGGATTTTCAAAAGATAATAGGTATTATATCATTCGCCGCCCTGTTTTTCAAGCGTTTAAGGGAAAGACAACCCGCGTTTTGTCTTTTTTTTGTAAATAATGATAAAACTTTTCCGGTTTTTTCAAAAAAATCTCTTAACAATTTTGCAATTTTAATCTATTTTTAATATTAGGATCTATTATTTTGAAATCATAAAGTAGAGGGCGCTTCTTATGTTGAGACTTGAAGAAATTAAAAAAGATTTTAAGACGGACAACAACGTCGTGAACGTTTTGAAAGGCATCACGATCCAATTCCGCAAACAAGAATTCGTGGCGATACTCGGCCATTCCGGCTGCGGCAAAACAACCCTTCTGAACATAATCGGCGGGCTGGACAAATGCACGTCGGGCAACGTCATCATCGACGGCCGCTCCACGAAAGAATACAACGACCTTGACTGGAACGATTATCGCAACAAGCGTATCGGCTTCGTCTTCCAGAGTTACAATTTGATTCCGCACCTGACGGTTCAGAAAAACGTGGAACTTTCGATGACGCTTGCGGGCGTATCAAAAGAAGAACGCCATGCCCGCGCGCTTGAAGCGCTTGACAAAGTCGGGCTGAAAGCGCACGCCAGAAAACATCCGTCGCAACTTTCGGGCGGACAAATGCAGCGCGTCGCGATTGCCCGCGCCATTGTCAACAATCCCGAAATCATTCTTGCGGACGAACCGACGGGCGCGCTCGACAGCGAAAGCGGCGTCGAGGTTATGGAACTGCTGAAAGAAATTTCAAAAGATCACCTTATCGTCATGGTCACGCACAACTCGCAACTTGCCGACGAATACGCAACCCGTATTCTCAATATGTCGGACGGCGTCATCGTAGGCGACACGAACGAGTACACCCTTGACGAGTGTCTTAGCGACGAGGCGGCAGACCTTGCCGCAAAAACCGCCGCCGAAGAAAAAGCGCTTTCCGACATCGAACAGACGGGCGCGAAAAACGCCAAGCGCGCGCTGAAACGCATTGAAAAGAAAAAGCGCAAAAAAGCGTCGATGTCGCCGCTCACCGCGTTTTCGCTGTCTTTCACAAACCTTATTAGCAAAAAAGGCCGCACGTTTCTGACGTCGTTTGCGGGGAGCATCGGTATCATCGGCATAATGCTTGTTCTTGCGCTTTCGACGGGCGCAAGGTCGTTCATTTCAAAAATGGAAGAAAACGCGCTGTCGCAATACCCCATCGAAATCAGTGAAAGCAACACGGACTTGTCGGCGATTCTGTCCCTTCTGACAACGGACACGGCAAAGCGCGAAAAATATCCGTCGGGCGACACGATTTATACGCAACAAGTCATCGGCAATGTCATTGATAATATCCCTTTGCTGACTTCAAAGAACGATTTGGCACGATTAAAGTCGTATATTGACAACAACTTTGACGAAACGATCGGTTACGTCAAGTACAACTACGGCACGGATTTCGACGTTTACTGCGACTATACTCACGCGAAAGGCGACGAAGACAAGTATATGAAAGTGCAGCCTTTCGTCGACGCGATTGCGGATATTCCCGTGCTCTCCGGCTTCAAGGATCAGCTTGAAATGTTCTCGTCCTATCTCACCGTGTGGGACGAAATGACCGACAACACAACGCTTCTGAACCAGCAGTACGAACTTCTGGGCAATTCCAAATGGCCGACGAATTACGACGAAGTCGTGCTTGTCGTCGACCGCAAAAACCAAATTAACGACTATACGCTCTTCGCGCTCGGGCTTAAATCGAAAGAAGATATCGGCAGCGCGTTGGGCGGCTCGACCGGCGGCGAAAACAGTTTCAGCAACTCGACGTTTTCGATAAGCGATATTATCGGTGAAAACGGCAAAGAGCCCCTGCAATACCAAATCGCCACGGGTTGCGACTATTATCACAAAAACACCGAAACGGGAAAATGGGAAAAAATTTCCGCAAGGGACGATCAACGCGCAAAAACATTTATCGACGGCGAAACCGACGGCAGAAAAAACACCGTGAACGTGAAAGTCGTGGGCGTGGTACGTCCCCGCGAAGACGCAAACGTTACGTCGATAAACGGCAACATCGGCTACACCGCCGCCCTGTCCAGATACCTTTCGGAGCGCGCGTCGGAACATCCGCTTGTCAAGGCGTTGAACAACGACGAGATCGGTATCAGCGAAATCGATCCGAACACTGACTTCGATTCGCTTATGTTGAAACTCGGCGTGTCCGACGTCGACAAACCCAAGAAAATCAAAATTTATGCAAGTTCTTTCGACTCGAAAGAGAAAATCCTTGCTTTCCTTGACAACTACAACGCGACTCTTCAAGCAAACGGCGAAACTCCCGTAAAATACAGCGACAACCTGTCGATGATAATGGCATACGTGGAGTCGATGACCGCAACCATAACGGGCGTACTCATAGGTTTTGCCGCGATATCCCTGATTGTTTCGTCGATAATGATTGCAATCATAATATATACGTCGGTCATTGAAAGGAAGAAAGAAATCGGCGTATTAAGAAGTATCGGCGCAAGGAAACTCGACGTGTCGGGCGTATTCATTGCGGAATCGGGCATTATCGGCTGTCTGTCGGGCGTGCTGGGCATTGCGATATCGTATATACTGATTTTGCCGATAAACGCGGTCATTGCAAAACTGTTCAGCGTACAGCACCTTGCGACGCTTTCCTGGTGGCAGCCGCTTATGATGTTTGGTATCAGCGTCGTACTGGCGGTGCTTGCGGGATTTGTACCGGCGCATATGGCGGCAAACAAGGATCCTGTCGAGTGCCTGCGCTCCGAATAACCGACGATTCCACAAGGACGGAAAAATTCCGTCCTTTTTTTTGGCAATTTTTCCGATAAGTTTTAATAAAGTTGCCCTATCCGCCCGTTTTGTGCTATAATCCGTCATAGACGTATCCGTAGCTCAGTTGGATAGAGCACCGGCCTCCGACGCCGGGTGTCGAGGGTTCGACTCCCCCCGGGTACACCAAAAAACAACCGCAACCGCGGTTGTTTTTGTTTACGAGGGGGGGGCGAACCCTTAGGCTGACCGCAAGTGAAGAGAGAAGCAAGCGCTTGCATTTGCGGAAATCGAACGCAGCGGACATAGCCAACAACCGGACACGCAGTGTCAAATGCAAGGCATTAGCGCGAAAGCGCGGTTGTTGAGCGTAGACGCTTCACTTTCGATGCAAGCATCTTCGTTACGCTATTTCGTCGCTTTGCTCCTTCCGACTCCCCCCCGGGTACACCATCAAGACACACGCAAAAGGAGCGTATAAAACTCCGATGCGTGTGTCTTTTTCTATGCAAAATAGGGGTGAATTGCCGTTTTTATGGCAGTTTACCCTTTTTGTTGTTTCTTCGCGTATCGCCGTAGGGATTTGTTCTTCTCTCGCTTTGGGAAATCGCAAACCGCTAACGATTGTACAAAAAGGATTTTTGCACGATAAGGAGCGTATGATTTCTTCTGTCTTAATCAACGAAAAAATGACCGACCGCACTCTTACGAACGCAGTCGGTCGTTTGACCTTTATTTCTCTGTACTCTCTTTTTCCGATCGAAGCAGACCGGTTTTACTTTTTCGCTTTTTAAGCTGACCATACCGGAGAATCACATATTCACGTCCATGACGACTGCGCACAGCATACTGTCCGGGGACGGGTCGCCTCTGACGGCGCCGATGTAGTCATTGCCGAGGAAGTCGCTGAAATCACCTCCGATATTCAGCTCCGGAAGTCGTCCGACCAATCTGCCGTTTTCCATCAGATAAGACATCTGTACTGGAGAGGCAAAATGACCGCCGGGTGTGATATCGCCGCCTGAAGTCATGACGATATAGATCGCTTTGCCCGGTACAAGCGCACTAAGTGTCGGTGCGGTCGGCTCTGCATAAAAACGGTTGAAGCCAAGGGTCGGCACGCCGTCATAAGAGGCTGCCGCCGTGCCGGTGTTTGGCAGGTTCAGCTTTTCTGCTGATTTTTTCGTTGTCAGAAGACCGACAAGCGTTCCCCTGTCGATCAGCGTGGGGCGCAGATCAGGTGCTACGCATCCCTCGGTATCAAAGAAGCATACGCCGGGGTTTGTTGCGGGATTCATATCGTTTTTAAGTGAAAGCCTGTCCGAGAAAACCTTTTTGCCGAGTTTTCCGCTGAGCAACGAAGCACCGGAAGCGTACATTTCGGCAATAAAATGCTGAAGAGTGCCGCCGAACAGATCGCTGATATCCATAACTACGGGATAGCGTCCGGGAGTAATGTCGGCAGACGTGTAAAACGCATCATATTCTTTTCCGAACTGTGAAAGCAGTGCATCCGGGTCAAAGTCAGCGCCTTTATAGCCGAAAGAGGTATCAAACAGATTTCCCGATCCACGATTTTGTGCAAGCAACTGAATGTCCACATTGCTGCCGGAACTTGTCAGGTGACGTCCGAGGGAGTTCCGGTATTCAGTCTTTCTGTAATTCAGGCTGATCTTATTTGAAAAGGCGAAACGAGGACAGGCATCGCCGAGACGGTCAAGGAAACTCTGCATTGTGGGTATCAGCTTGGAGACTGGGATAATCTCTTTTTCATTGAGGTTTTCCTGTTCCAGTGCGCCGTCGAGTTTGCAGGGATAAGGAATGCCAAGTGCCAGAGCCTCTCTGGCTTTGTCTGTCAGTGCGTTCTCGTCAGGCGTTCCGAGACACCCGGCAACACCGATGCATCCGTTTTCATATACGCGGACAGTGCCTGTCGTTTCTTCTTTCTCACGGAAGCTGTCGATTTTTCCTCCGGTGACATTGAGCGTAACGGAGCGATGTGTTTCGGTCAAAAACTCTTTTTCCATGATTCTCACCTCACTGTACATTCATAGACGAAACGCGGACGTACGGACCGCCGAAACCGACGGGCAGATTCATCTGTTCCATCTTGCCGCAGCCGCCTGTCACAAATGAAAGCAAGTGTACGTCATGTGTCAGACCGTCTATCAGACCGAGCGTTTCAAACACGGAACCTGTCAGCACGCTGATCTGTACCGGGCGTCCGAGCTTGCCGTCAACGATCTCGTATGCAAGGCTGGGGGCTATGGTGAATGTGCTCATGCCGCTTCCGTGGTTGATGGTTTTGATAAAATAACCCTTTTTGATCGGGGCGATCAGCTGATCAAAATCAAGATCGCCGCCCTCAATATATGTGGTCGTCATGCGTACGATCGGCTCGAATGTGCAGTCGGTCGCACGTGCATTGCCGGTAAGAGACTCACCGAGTGCGGTGGCAGTCTGTACACTGTGCAGCCGTCCTGCCAGTACGCCGTTTTTGATAAGATAATTCTTGCGTGCGCGGGTTCCCTCGTCGTCATACGGGACATATCCGCAGCCAGAGACGGAGCCACTGTCAACAATAGATAAAATGGGCGAGCCGACGGTTTTGCCGAGCTGCCACTCATCGCGCATTGATTGGTCCGAGAGCATGAAGTCGGATTCGGACTTGTGCCCGAATGATTCATGCGCAAAGACCCCAGCTGCTTCTGGCGAAAGGACGACCGGATATTTTCCGGGTGTGACCGGTACGGAATTGCGCATAAAATACGCCTGCTCCGCAACGGCGGCACGAAGCTCGTCATTCAGTCCTTTCAGCTCGTCAAAGCGGGTCGCACCCTTCTGCCATGAGTCCGTGAACTTCTTTTCACCTTCCGTCATGCTACAGGTGAAGGACAGCCCACAAGTCTGATAATCATACGTGACATCCGCTCCGAAACTGGACTGAAAGCGAAACAGGCTGTTGCGGTCAAGGTATAAGCCTTTGTGTGTGGTGACACAGGAATCCTCCGAGAGCAGTGGCAGATATGACAGCAGAAGCGCCTGTTTTTCCCCGGCGGGAATGTCACGCTCGGAGCAGTCGGCAAAGCGGATCGCCGTGTCCCGATTGCGTTCAAAGCGACGGACAACAGGGTCATCGAGGATCTGCGCGTTGGGTGTGGCAGCCGCATAAAGACCGTCAAGCGTATTTTGCAGATGCGCAAGGTCGGTCACGGATGCATAATACCACATCCTGCCGTCATATACCCGCAGAAATGCGCGGCATTCGACGCTGGTCTTCATTTCCTGCAAAATACCGTCTGTATAAGAAATAATGGTCCGGCTGCGGTCCTCGGTGCGGACGTCAGCATAAAAACCTTTTTTGAATTCAATCATAAAAGAAAGCCTCTCCTTCTCTTTGATCAACTATTATATCACGTGAATATTAATAAGTAAACACGTTTTTGTACAGAAACATATGAACAATATTTTATCTTTGAAAACCGTAGGGTTATCCTACGCCTCAACAAACTTGTCCTTTGCCTTCGCTCTATATTTCAATGTTTTTATTATACCATAATCCTCCACTTTTTCAATAACTTGCCGCACTTGTCCAAATGTTTTTTTGTTTGGGGTTCAAATCCCCGTGGACGCCTGCCCCCATTTCGGCTTAAAAAGATGCTCCTTTTTGTTCGTCATTGACAGTGGCATAGCGATTTTATCGCTATGCCACAACTATGTTTGCCTTTTGGCAAACATAATTTCACTTTGACGCAAGCCAAAATTTCACCGCCAAAAGCGATTTCATTCGCTTTAAGCGAATTTCATTCTTTTAACTTTTGCGCGCAAAATTCTTTTGTTTTTTCGCCAAGGAAAAACCGTCCGAAATACGGACGGTTTTTTGTTGTTTGGATTTATTGTTTTTTGTTGATCAATGCCTTGTTGATATTATTGCTTTTTGTTGAACAGTGCTTTGATTGCGGAAATTAATTCGGCAAACGTTTTCTTCTTCACAACAAACCAGAATATTGCAAACCCGACAATTCCGACGCCTGCAATGCTTCCGATCACGATGCCCGCAATCTGTCCGCCGGACAGCCCGTCGTTTGCCACAGGAGCATCCTCGTATACGGCCGTAAGAGTTGTTTCTTTCGATACGTTAAAGGTATATTCCTTTTTGGTGCTTACGTTTTTTCCGGTTTCGTCCTGCCAGCCTTTGAATACTTTACCTTCCGCAGGCTCATTCGCTGTTACGGTTACGCTTTCGCCTTCCTTATAGATTTTGCTTTCGCCGTTTATTACCACGTTATGCGTGCCGATCTTCGGGATAACAAGGTCAGCGGCGGTGATTTCGTTGCCGTCTTTATCAAAGTGTCTTCCGCAAACCGTACAATCTTTGTGTTCTTTCACGCCAAAGTCTTCCGTTGTTGCAGGCACTTCGGGAATCAACTCACCGTAGGTATGGTTGTTTGTGGTGGGAATAGTCAAGTCAGCAATCTCTTTTCGGGTTATCGGGTCGCAATGTTTTCTGCACAAATTGCAGTCTCTATGCGCCTTTACGCCGGTATCTTTGCAAGTTGCAGGAACTTCTTTAACCAAATCACCCAATTCGTGACCGTCCGGATTGACAGGGATAACAAAATCGGTAATTACCGTATTGCTTGCGTCGTAATCCTTGTTGCAGATGCTGCAATGCTTGTATCCTTTTTTGCCCGGGGTTTGACAAGTTGCGTACTGTTCTTCTACCCAAAAACCAAAATGATGCCCGTAGTATGGGCTGACGGGAGTTTTCAAAGCTTCTTCGGTTGTTTCGTTTTTGTCCGCGTCAAAGTATTTTCCGCACACTGTGCATTTGTAGTGTGCTTTCATACCGCCTGCGATACAAGTTGCGGGCACTTCGGGTATCAAGTCACCGTATGTATGCTCGGCAAAATCAATATCTACTTCCTTTTCTTGCGCCGCAAACGCAGTATTCACAAAGGTAGCGGTATACTTCATTTTGCCTTTCTCTTTGCAGGTTGCCACTGTGATTGTCGTTCCTGTTGCAGTTACCGTTTCGCTTTCGATATGGGCGCTGTCGTGCTTGCAAACTCTTTCCGCTTTGCAAGTGTTGTCCGTCCAAGTGTATTTTACTTCGCCCCAGTCGTGACCGAGTTTGTCGCCGTATGCCACTCCACAAACCGAGCAAACCGCTTTGTTTTCGCAAGTTGCCGTTCCGCCCGAGTGATTTGCTTTGTCCAAAATCTCCGAGCAACCGCTATGCGTGCATTCGTGATAGTGATACTTTCCGTCTGCCGAATTGTGCCATTCACTGTCTGCCGTATGCTCATAATGTCCCGCAGGAGTGATTTCAAAACCACACTTCGTGCATTTTACAGGGTTGGTTTCGTCAGCCTTTTCTCTGTCAGGGGTATGTGCTTCAAAGTTGAATTTGTTGTCGCAAGTCGAGCATTTATCCCAGTGTCCCGAACTGTCTTTTCCGTTGTATTTCGTTGTATTATGCGGTGCAGTATTGCCATACGTTGTTCTGCAAAAGTCACAAACCGCTTTTGTTGTGCAAGTTGCCTTTCCGCCCGAGCAATTTGCATTTTCAGTATGACAGCTATCTCTCTTGCAAGTGCGGGTATGTGTTCCGTCACCGTTGCTTACCCAAGCGTTCCAGTCGTGATTGTCGTTTGTAGGAATTGTAAGGTCGGTGATTTCATTTCCGCTCTTGTCATAATGCTTATTGCACCTACTACAATCTTTATGACCTTTTGTTCCCGTCGCCACGCAAGTTGCAGGAACTTCCGCTATCCACGCCCCAAAATCGTGAGCGTTCGGATTTACAGGAATAGTCAGTTCTTCCACGGTCTTTTCGGTTTTGCTTTCGTCAAAATACTTGTTGCAAACCGAGCATTTGTAATGCGCTTGCATACCCGTTTGTTTGCAGGTAGGCTCTTGCTTTGGCACTAAATCACCGTATTCGTGTCCCGCAGGGATTTTTACTTGTTCTTCGGTAAGTAAATTAACCCCTCCTGCGTCCGAAAACAAATCTCCGCAGTCGTTACATTTGTAATGTTCGATATTTCCGTCCGTCGTGCAGGTTTTCGGTGTTTTAGGGACAAGCGTTATCGAGTGCGTATGGTCTATTATGGTTACCGGTATTTCTTTAAAAGTGTTTCTGTCGATTCTTGCTTCAACTCCTATTTCTGTTGCCGTTTCATCAACTCCGACAGTCAAGACGCCGTCTTGAGATATTTTTGTATCTTTGGAACTATGATAATATACATTCCACGTAACCGACTTGTCAAAATCGCCGTATCCAATAACGGTTGCGGTAAATTGTCTTTGCCCGCCCTTAGGAACGGAAGTGTTTTCCGGGGAAATAGTAACCCTAGTTATTTTTCCGTTTTCATACACTATTAAAGGTGCAGACGATGTATTACTTTGTTCCACTCCTGAACTATTTTTATTTGTTGCCTTAAGTTTAATATAAAAATACTTATTGCCAGAATAGCCAAGGTCAACGCTTTCAGCCACAATTCCCGTCAGATGACCGCTTCCCGAAAGAGTAAGCCCTGCCGGCAATACGGTTTCATCGCAAGACCATTTGATGGGATTCGTTGACGTATTTGTTCCCGTAGCGTAAAACTGAACGTCTACCGGTTTTCCTTTGATTATTTCAAGATGACCACTATCATTAACTTTAGAATAGCCATCTTTTATGACAGTCATGTCCATTTGAATTTCAGGGCGGACGATTTCATTTTTGATTGTTATGGTATATTGTTTTTCGTCAAATCCTGCACCGTTTTCTACGCGCACGGTAAAAGTGAACGTCCTTGCCTTGGTAGGCGTTCCGTATATTGTGGCAGTAATACCTTGACGTATGATTGTTAACCCGTCAGGTAAAGCACCACTTGCAATACTTACTTCGGGAAAATTGCTCATATTATGGGTAAAATCTATCTTTTGATTATAAGAAGAATTTAAATAACCGTCCGGCAATGCTCCTGCTGGCGTTGTGATTTGCGGTTTGGAAGTTTCGTCGTAAACGTACATCCCCACAAAGATGTTATCACTACCGTATTTATTTGTAACGGTAACGCTGATATTGTATTTACCTGCATCTCCCGTAGGTGTGCCTTCGATTTCGCCTGTCACCGAGTTTAGTGAAAGTCCTTCGGGCAATGGGGCACGGCCTTCGCCCGATTTATATGCGTGAAAAGTGAACGGTTCTGTTCCCGTAGCCTCAATTTTGTAGTTGCTACCGTCTGCCGCCTTGTAAGGCTTGCCCTTAATTGCCGCAGGAAGATTGCCCATATGGCTTTTTCTATCGACGTCAATACCGCCCGTGCGGATAATTGTCGGCGCTGTTCCGTCTTCTCCTGCCGCATATGCTGTATTCGTCGGGCTTGCAAATACTATGCCGAGCATAAGCACAAAACACGTCGCAAGTCCCAAAATCAGCGTCAATATCTTTGATTTGTTTGACTTTGTGTGTGTCATAATTTTATCTCCTTGTTTGGATTTTTGGGGGATATTTTGCATAAATCGCGACTTTACGTCGTGAATATGCTGCATTAAGTTGTCAATTTACGATAAAGCAATCCGCGTCGGCAGAAGTCGCAAACTTGAAATACTTTGCCCCGATTGCTTTCATTGAATAAGCAAAGCCGGGGTTGTCTTTCGTGCCGATCAGCGCGTTTACCGCCATTGTGCCGACCTGCATATTCAGGTTTTCGGCAGTCCCGATTTTCAACACGGCGTTCAGGGTGTTGAACAAATCCGCGGTATCGTCGCCGGACAAATTGTTGAGCGTGACGGATTTGTGCGACACTTTGTAAGAAAAGCCGTCTTCTTCCGTCTTATCCACGCGCACGGTGGACGAAACGTAAAGGTTGTCGGGGATATATTTTTTGAATAACTTATACGGGAAACCGTCCATATCCGCCTTGAACGGGGTAAGGTCGATTTTCGCCACGACGTTGAAGTCCGCGCTGCCGTTTGCGGCGATTTCTGAAAAGTCGATCTGCACGACGGTGACGCTCACGTCTTTCCCGCCGATTTTCAGTTTGCCTGCCGTCTGCCCGAAAAAGACCGTCTGTGCAACCGCGCCGACCTGCTTTTCGGTGAGCGAAATCTTATCCGTCATTACTTTGCCTTTCAGCGCGTCGAAATTGACCGAATATCCGTTAAATCCTTTGCCCTTTTCATAGACGATAAGCCCCGAAATTCGTTTGTCGATTTCCGACTTCATCGTGACGAAATCCTGCTCGCCGAATGCGTTCGGACAAAGCGCGGATTCGTCCACGTCTTGTGAGAGCGTTTTCAGTTGTCCCGCGGTGCGGAAAAGGTCGATGCCGTACTTGGAGCGAACCGCGACGTACCCGCCGATGACGGTAACGCCGACGATGGCGATGATGACGACAAGTGTAATAAGTACGCCTTTCAATGCTTTCATATTGTCTCCGCCGCCAAAATAATTGGCGTTTGTTTTTATTAATATTATTTTACCATATTTTACGGGGTTTGTAAAAACTGTAAATCCATTTTACAATCGGGTTTTTCAACGCCGTTTTCTTCCAGCAGAATAAAATATGTGTTGAACTTGCTTTCGGAAAATCCGGTATCGAGGCTTTCGTCGTAATCGAACTTCAATTTCATATCATATCCCGATTGGACAAATTCGCCGCGCCCGTTGAACACCGTTGCCCTGACGTTGCCGTTGATAAGCAGCCAGTGCGTGGGCTTCCCTTTTTCGATATCGAAACTCCACCAGTAGCGCGGATATCCCGCGATAGACGACTGTCTGGTGTTGAAGGCTCTTTCGGAAATTTTGATAACTCCGTACTTGTTTGCGCTCAGCCGTCTGTTCAATCTTTGCGAAGTCCCTATCGGCGTACGCACGACGTAAACGTCAAGGGAGTCTTTTTCCGAAATCCACCCGCCGTTCTCGTCCGTATAGCCGTCAACGTTTTTAACGGAAGCAAACTTTATGTATTCAAGTTTTGGATGAACCTCGCCGATGAATTGCAGAAAATGCGATTCCGTCCACTTAAAGTCTTCGTAGTCGTCGTATTTTTCGTGTCTGTAATAACTATAAATTTCGTAGCCGTGCCATTTCGCGATTGCGGGGCCTGTCGGCGAGCCTGCGCGAATCTCCGCGCAAAACTCCCAGTCTTCGGTTCCTCTTGCGAAAAGATAACCGATTTTATCCCTGGCGCGCGCTTCGTACTTATAATTGTCGGGGTTGGCACAAAGTTTCAAAGCCGTGTCTGCTTCGACGGCGTCCGCCATCTTATACGCGTCGCCCTCCTTGTCAATCATAAGCGGATCTTTGAAATATTCCGTTATGTCAACGGGCTCGCCCGTTGCCGACGGCGCCCACACGCCCTTGTAGTTAAGTTTCGTGCGGTGCGCAACCTTGTTTGTCGTGATCACGAAGTACGAAAAACTTGTCGTTTCAAAAGAGATTTTGTCGCCGACGACCGCGGTTTCAAGTTCTTCCACGACGTCGCCTTTGACGTGATAAGTGACGTATTCGTCCGCCTCAAACGGCTTCGGCATGGTGATTTTGACCTTGCCGCTCGGCTGCACCTTTTCGCCGCCCTTTGTGAGAGTGATGTCAAAAACGGCAACTTTTGCGCTGTCGTACGGCTTGTCGATTGCCTCAATTGCAGCCCGTCCTTTCTCGCTGTCGGCTGCGTGGGCTTCTGCTTTAAGTTTGGAGCCGCCCTCAAAAGTCCCGCTTGCCGAAACGCCGCTTTCTGCGGTCAGTTCGTTGACGGTGGTCGCGGTATTGTCACCGCCGCCGCCCTTATTCCCGCACGCGACAAGTATCACGCCCAAAACAAGAACAAGGACAAACGCAATAAGTTTTGATATCTTTTTCATAAAACACCTTTATGGTGAATAAGCGGGTTTTTACGCCCGCTTATCCGTTATTTGATCAGATAATAACTTTTAAGTTATTTTGCTACGAGTGTGCCATTCACCATAGTACTAAATACCTTATCCAAAGTTATGGTAACTATACCGTCGGAAGGAATGGCACAACCACTTGCACTTGTTGTGCTTCCGACTTTGATTTCTGTAATTTTGGCTTCGCCCACTTTTTTGCCGGTGCTGTCGTAAACCTCAACCGTTTGTCCGACTTTGAAGTATCCCTTTACAACAGTCGCGTTTATCCACCTTTCTTTCTCGTTTAAGGCTTGGATTTTACCGGTGGTGGACTTTGTTGCGCCGGTTAACGACTCAACAACCGTAATCTCTACTGTCGTTACGCTGGGGGATTTGGTAACGATTTTGTAGTTTTCCATATTAGCGGATACAAAATTCGATATTTTAAGGAAGAAACAGTCCGTCTTTACTTTCTTTTTCTGGTCAGTGACGAAATGAGAACCGCTGGTATTAAACCCTGCTTTTTCGTTGTTAAGCCAAAGTTCGATTACCTGACCTTCGATAAGTTCATTTCCGTTTTTCGCGCTGAACGTCCTGAGTTTGAACGTCTTGCCTCCATCACTCGACGAATTGTGTTGATTTTCAACGTAGCCAAGGTCAAGCACGAACTCATACGGTTTAATTGTGAACGTATTTACTTCGGAAACCACGGCTTCCCATTCGTCCGTTGCCGTGACGCCGATGCGGTATTCATATTCGGCTGCGTTCTTGGGAATGGCGACGTCTGTTACCTTTGTCCACAAAGTGTCGCCTTTCTTGCGGTACTCGACATATTTCTCGCCGGAGTCCTTAGACGTGATATTTACTACGCCGTCATGTGTAGGTGCGCCGAATTTATTAACGAGGTTATCAAAGGTGAAGTTCGCAACAGGTTTACCGTCGTACGTTTTACCCGCAAAGTTCTTGACGCTAAGATTTCTTGGTTTCGCCTTCATAGTGAATTCGACGAACGCGTCTTTGAAATTGTAGTTGTCGCCTTCCGCATATTTAATGTGCACTCGGAACGTTCCCGTTTTAAGTTGTATTACTTCTTCTTTTGTAAGGTCACGGCTCCAAACGCCATTTTCAAGTTTTTGTTCCCAGACGATAGTCTTTGCGCCGTAACCGGTGCCGATTTCAACGTAATTTGTTGTGGGATCGGGGATATTCGTTGCGCCGATATAAATCTTATTGAATGCGTCTGCATTGCTGATTGTAAAGTTGACGATGTCTGCTTTGATGATTTCCACGTTAATGTCTTCTATTGCAAGGCTGTAATTGCCCGCGTCTTTCCCGGTGATTTCAAAGCTTTGAACTTCTGCTCCGACGTTAGCGCTACTCATTGTAACGGTAATCATTGCTTCTTCGCCTTCAAGCAATTCGGCAGGTTCGCCTGAGAAAACATTTGTATTATTGTATGTAGGCTCCCAAGCAACGCTGATTACCATGGGGGTGATTGCAAAGTCAAAAGTTTGCGTCACGGATTTCCACTCTGCCGTGGCTGCTACGCTGACTTTCACGGTATATTCGCCGGCTTTCTTCGGGGCGGTTGCAGTGTACGTATTGTCGTCCGCGCCTTTTACCTTGAACATAATTGTGGGTGCGCGATTGCCTTCAACTACGAAATCGTCTTTCGTAATCGAAACAACTTCTCCGTCGTATTCCTTGCCAAGCGTTTTGCCGTCAACAAGTACGATTTCGTTGTCTTTTGCGTCAAGTGCGTCGATGGGCTCTGTCTTTTCGTATCCGCATTTCGTGCAGGTGAATTTCTTTGTGCCGACCACGCCGTAGTCCGCTGCTTTCACAATGTCTTCCTTAAACTCATGCGGGAGTTTCTCCGATGTGTCGGTGTGTTTCTTCGTAGTGCATTCGTGCCAGTGGGTTTTTTCGTCAAACTTCCACTCGCTTGAATACTTGTGTTTCTTGTTGCATGCCGAGAATATCGACAACGACAACGCCAACACTAATACCAACGCCAGCACTGCAATGATTGATTTTCTTTTCATAGTCTTTCTCCTTTTTGATTTAAGTGATTTATTCCAAATCGCCGAAAATCGCGACTTAAAACCGTTGTTTTTTATGTTTATTGTTTTTTCTTGCCGAGTCCTTTAATTGCGGCGATTAAATCGGCAAACGATTTCTTCCTGACCGCAAACCAGAATATTGCAAACCCGATAATTCCGACGCCTGCAAGGCTTCCGATCACGATGCCCGCAATCTGTCCGCCCGAAAGTCCGTCGTTTGAAGCGTTTTCCGTGACGTTTGCGGTCTTGTCTTTATATACGGCGGTAAGAACCGTTTCTCTCTTTACCTCAAAGGTATAACTCTTTTCCGCGCTGACGATTTTTCCGGTTTCGTCCTGCCAACCTACGAACTCTTTGCCTTCCGCCGGATCGTCCGCAATCGCGGTGACTTTCTCGCCTTCGTCAAAGATTTTGTTTTCGCCGTTTACGGTTACTTTATGCGTGCCGAACTTCGGAATAATAAGGTCAAAAGCGGACATTTCCTTGTCGTTTGCATCAAAGTGTTTGTTGCAGATCAGACAATCCTTGTGGGCTTTTTCACCGTTTGCAGTGTCGCTTGCGGAAACTTCGTTTATCCACGTACCGAAATTGTGACCGCTATCGGGGTTGACGGGGATTATCAGATCTTCCAGCGTCGTTTCGTTCTTGTCCGCATCGACAAGCTTTTTGCAAACCGAACATTCATAATGCGCCTTCACGCCGTTTTGCATGCAGGTGGGGTTCGTTTGCGCCACGAGCGTGCCGAAGTCGTGCGGGGCTTCGTCCGTTTTCTCGCCGCAGGTCTTGCACACGCGATAGTGCTTATCCTTTTCAATTTTGTATTCGGAACCGGGATTGTGTCCCGTTTTGGGCAACTTCGCCGTCGAGTTGCTCCACGGCATGGTGCAGGCTGCGTCGAAAAATTCTTTTCCGCAACCCTCGCAAGCGTATTTATCCTTTACGCCGTCTTCCGTGCAGGTTGCAAGTTTTCCCGCTTCTTTCATCGTCACGTTTTCGTGCAAGCAATCCGTTGCGCTCAACGTTTTTATTTTGACCGTCAGTTCCGTAAAATCCGCGCTTTGCGAAATTTCTATGATATCGCCACCGAAAACATTTCTCTTGCAAAGCCAGTATTTGATATCAGGGGTTAAAATCGGAAAGACTTTGCCTTCCGGCGCTTTTATCGTAACGTTGGCGTAATAATTCCACCCTAAGCTAAACTTGCCGTCTTGCAAAGGTCCTTCAATATTGTTTATTGTCACTGCGTATCCGTTTTTCTCGGTAATTTGCAGCGTTTCGGGAAGATGTCCTGCAAGCGGTTGCGAAACGCTGACGTCAATGGACTGTACCGCGCGGTCAAGGCGCAAGAACACCAAAACAATCAGGTTGCCATCACTTTTTCTTATGCTTTTACTCAGAACTTCGCCGTGAGTCACCGAAACGTTGATTTCGTCAACGCTGTCGGGGAATTTGCAGGTTGTGTGCGGCGAAAATACGTAAAACATTACGCTGTTGTTGGTAATATACTTTATGTTGCTGTCGTTTATGTTGCACAGCGTGTCGTTGCCGTCAAGATAAGTGGACGCCTTGTAGAAAATTTCCCCCATGGGAATAACGTTCCCTTTTATGACGTTGGGATAAAACATCGGGCGATATGCCATTCCTTCCCAATACTCCGGCACGTCGATGACAACTTCTTTGATATATTCGTCGGCGCCGCATTCCGTGCAGAATCCGCCCACCATATTGTGAGCCTTGAATTCGCCGTATTCGCAACCGCAAACGTCGCCGTTGTGTGAATATTTACACTTCGCGCGTGCCTGACAGGTTGCCACGCCGCCGGTCGGGGAGTGCCTTAAAGACGTGTCTTCCATTCCGCAATATTTGCAGAAGCCAAGGTGCGTATAGGTGCCGTCGTTGTTTTTGAACGACCTGAACTCGAACTTATGCCCTGTCTTTGCGATATATTCGTATCCGCAATCCTTGCATTTTGCGCCGTTCAGACAAGTTTGCGTGCCGCCGCTGTGTTTTTCTTTTATGACGTTGCCGCTTGCGTCCTTTTCAACTTCGCCGCACGCGCATTTTTTCACGTGGTAAGTTGCGTCGCTTTCATCGACCTGATATGTAAAATTGTGCTTTGCGTCGGGGTTTCCAAGATTGCCACACGTTGTGCATTTTTCAGTACAACCGCCAACAAACTCGTGTACCGCATATTGCGAACCTTTGTCAAAAGCAGGGGCGACGCCGGGGCAAGCGGGGTCTGTGCATTTTGTATAGCCGTGATGCTCGAAATCTATCTTCTCGATTTTTTCAACCCAGGTATGCTCGTGTCCGCCCGATACTGCCGCAATCGTGACGGGAATATCGCAAGTCTGCCCGTCCGCCGCCGTTGCGGTGATATACATCGTTCCGCCGTCCATTGCGTTTTTGGCGACTATCTGATAGTAGCAATCCGACTTATCGAAAACGTTGACCGTTTGAACTTCCATTCCTATGGGCGCAATCTTTGCCTCATACGTATAAGGAGCGGGCGCGCCGCTGATCCACATACCCGTGTCGGTAAAATCCGTGCTGATTTTGCCCGACACCTTTTCGTCGATTCGGGGAGATATGTATCGCGGATAACCGAAATAATTCATTCCTCTGGAAATGATAAAATCCATATCTATTGCCGTCGACATGGTGTTTTGCCCTGCGGTGTCCCAAAGTTCTATGTCCCTGCCTTTGCCGAGTTCCACGCCGGAAACCTTCATATTTCTTTTAAGCACGTCTGCTTCTTTGGACAATTTATAGTTTTCTTTCGGCTCAAAACGGACGCGGATGCAGTAGGCAACTTTCTGCTCGATAAGTTGATTTTCAACTCTGCTCCACGGAAACGACGCGCTGTCTTTTCTCCACAACGTTGTCGTTTGCCCGTTTTTGGATACGAATTCGAGCGTTGCCGTATAGTTTGCGCCCGCAGGCACTTTGAGCGTTTTTGCCGCTTCGTCTTCGAACTCAAACGCGGCGGAAAGGCTGTCGCCGACGCCCGCCTTTTTGAACGCGACTTCCAACGTGTCGATTGTCGTCGTTTCGGCGTGCGACACCTGTGTGCCGGATAATATAATGCCCAGCATAAGTGCAAGGCAAATCGTAAGCCCAAAAACTATCGTTAATATCTTTGGTCTTTTTGTTTTGTATTGTGTCATAACGTGCTCCTTATAAGTTGATTATTTGAGTGTTGATTGAACACTATTGATATCGTTATTATTTTTGTATATCTGCCGCAAATTTCGCGTTTTATTGTCTCAAAGGCGGATTGACTTGCGCGCGCATATTATGCTATAATACAGATAATCACCTTCGAGTGTATAGACAGTATATCAAAATCAGGACGGCTTTTCCCCCACCCAACCCGCCAAAAGGTGGGGAAAAACCCAAAAATAATTTGATTTTTTTGAAAAATCGGGGCAATTTCCCCCGACTGATAATAACGGAAAAACACTATGAAACGTAATGCCAAAAGAATACTCACTTTGTTGATCGCCGCCACGGCGCTTCTTGCAATTCCGTTTACTTTTGTTGCTTGCAACAAAAATAGTTCTTTGCTCGATCCCAAAAAACCCACGACTCTTACGATGTGGCACGTTTACGGCGAACAATCCAACTCCCCGATGAACGACTTCGTGGAGAAATTCAACGCGACCGTCGGCAAGGAAAAAGGAATCGTCATTGACGTTACACTGATGTCCAACGCTTCCCAGATCGGAAAGAAACTCAAAGACGCGCAGGCGGGGAAAGCGGGCTCCAAGGATATGCCCGACCTGTTCTTCTGCCACTCGGGCGACGCGCAAAGTCTCGGGGCGGACAACCTTCTGAACTGGAAAGATTATTTCACGCCGACCGAACTGGACGCCTTCGTCCCCGATTTTCTGAGCGACGGCATGCTGGGCGACCGCCTTTCGGTTTTCCCCGTTTCCAAATCGACTTATATGCTGTTCATCGCGGGCGGAGTTTTTGAAAGATTCGCCGCCGCGACAAACGTTTCCGTGTCCGACCTTGAAACGTGGGACGGCTTCTTCACCGTCGCCGAAAAATATTACGAGTGGTCGGGCGGAAAACCCTTCTGCGCCATCGATTATCTCATAAGACTTGCGGAACTTTGTGCAATCTCCGACGGCGAAGGCGTTTCTTACAAGGACGGCTGGTACGACGAGAACAACCCGTCGTTTATAAAAGCCTATGAGGCGTTCGCGACGTCGATTGCCAAAGGCCATATCGTTGTGTCCGATATGTACTACAACACGCAGATTATGACCGCGCAAACGTGCGCCGGCATCGGCTCTTCTGCTTCCGTGCTTTACGCCAACGACAAAATCACGTATCCCGACAATACGTCGGAAGATATGAATCTGCAAGTTTTACCCCTGCCCCAACAGGCGGGAAAACAAAAAGTCGCAACACAGGCGGGCGTCGGGCTTTGCGCCTATAAAACGACCGACAAAAAAGCCGAGGCGGCAACCGTATTCGCGCGGTGGTTCACCGAGGAACAGCGCAACGTGGACTTCGTCCTGTCAACCGGATATATGCCCGTAAGAACGGGGGCTTTTGCGAAAATCGGCGAAAATTCCTTTAAGTCGGACGCCTTCAAAAACCTTTACGCCGCACTGACGAAAACCGTCGCGACCTGCACTTTCGTGAGAGAACCGAATTTCGACGGCTATTATTCCAAAGTACGCACGCTGTACGACGAAATCCGCAAAATCCAGAAAAACCTTGCCTCGCTATACGCGGCGGGCGGCACCACGGAACAAATCGTCGCGGAAATGAAAGCCGCGCTTTATAACGTCGCCTGAACGCGGCGATAAATCCCGAAATATGTTAAAAATCGCCGATTTCAAAAACAGAAAAAAGTCAATGTGGCGCAAGCTTTTGTTGTATATGCTCGCGCTGGTTCTTGTCGTCGGCGTGTTTGTAAGCTGCGGATTATTTTTCGCCGGACAGTTCTCGACGACGACCGAAAAATATTCCGACAACCTCACTTTCCAGAACGAGTTTTATACAAGACAAATCGAAAAATACTTTGACGATATCTCGATGATGGGCGAAATGCTTGCCGCCGACTCTTCGGCGATAATCGACGCGTATCTGTCCGAAAACGGGATTTCTTTCAACGCGCTGAACGACTCCCTGTCGCATACCGAAGGCATGCAGAAAGCCCTTTTGCCGAAACTCAGAGAAGAACTGCTGAAAGCCGACGCCTCGGGCGCGTTCATTGTGATGGACGCAACCGTAAACTCCGGTGCTACAAACGCCGACAAATCCAGAACCGGGCTGTACTTCCAGCGCAGTACCCTCGACCGCACGGACGAAACGTTGCTTATGTACAGAGGAAACTCGGATCTCGGCAGGCAAAACGGCATAATGCCGCATCGTAAATGGCGGTTGGAATTCAATACCGAATCGGTGGCGGAAATAAAAGACATCTTCGGCAAATCCGTAAAAGATAAAAGACCGCTGCTGTCCGACGTTTATGCGCTTGACGGCACAAGCGACAGTGCGATGGCTTATATCACCCCGATTTTCGGCGCGGACAACACTTTTTACGGAATCTGCGGCTTTGAAATCTCCAACACCTACTTCAAGGACTACTTCGCCCAGCCGACAAGGTTGGATCAATTAACCTGCACTTTTTCACAAACTTCAAAAGACAGCAAAATCGACTGCGAAAATATCTTTTGGACGGGCGTTCTCGGCGGCTATTCCCTGAAACCGAGCGGCACTCTTTCCCCGAAAATAATTAAAAACAACCTTACCGAACTTAGCGGCGAAACAAATTTCGTCGCCGTCACGAAAACGATTTCGATATGCGATACGGCATACTCCCTTGTGGTAATGCAGCCGAAAAGCGGCTTTGACAAAACCATTGCGGTCAACGCAACGAGAATCGTTTTGGTATGCTTCTTGTTGGTGTTCGCCGCCGTCGTGCTTTCGGTTGTCTTCTCACGAAAATTCGTCGCGCCGGTGATAAAAAATCTGGAACAAATCCGCAAGCAGGAGCACGCCGAAAACAACTCCGACATTATCGAAATCGACGACTTGTTCGTCTACCTTGCCGAACAGGATAAACTGCGCGATCTCGAAACGGATAAGCTGAAACGCCAGAACGAGGAACTTGCAAACGTCACCGAAAACCAGACCGCCGAAATCGACAAGCGACAAGCCGAAATCGAAAGGCTTGCGTATTCCCGCAAAAACGAAATCGATCCGGACAACTACGAGGCGTTCAAAGCCGGGCTGAAAGAACTCACGAAAACGGAAAGAAAGATTTTCGACTTGTATATTGACGGCAAGTCCGCAAACGAAATCGCCGACGTCCTTAATATCCGCGAAAGCACGCTTAAATTCCACAACCACAACATTCTGGAAAAACTCGGCGTGTCCTCTCGCAAACATATGCTGCGCTACGCAACTCTGCTCAGGCAGGAAACGCAGGAATAGTAATTCGGAACCTCGTTAAAAACATCTCGTTTTATTGCATAAAAAAGACAGCCCGCGGGCTGTCTTTTTTGTTTTTGTTTTTTGTCCTGTTCTCGTGGTTATATGTTTTATCGCGCGATTTTGACCGATAAACTGCACGTTTCGCCGTTTAAGATTTTCATAAAACTATTGTGTTTTTTGTCGTACGGCAGTACTTTGCATGATGTTTTTCGGGCTTTATTACAGCAGCAGCGTTTTATCTTCGCCCATGCCGAGCATTCCGTCAAGGACGTATTTCTTGCCGTCTTCGTCACGGATATACCCTTCGAGTTCGCCGTATGCGACGTAATAATCTATGTTTACGACAAGCGCGTGCATAATCATCGGATTCATATTGTATACCTTGAATTTAAGGTTTACCATATCGTGCTCGTCCTTGACAATCCATTCCGAATAATCCTTAAAGTCCTTGCTTTCGGGGTTTCTCGTGAACGTTATCGGCGGAAGAATGCTTGTTTTCCCTTCAAGCCAAAGTATGTTTTCGTTATACTTTTCCTGATCGATGGATTGATTTCTGGTGAGATTGAACGCAAGCCATTTTTCTGCGCCGTCGACGTTGCATTTACCCATCGTCGTTACCCAGTCGTAATGGGCGCGGCGGGGATAATAGCCCCTGTGATCGTCGACGATTGCCGCGGAATCCTCGTCCGTCAGCATTTCTTCGCCGTTAATGACAAGCCTGCCTTCCGCCTTAAAAAAGTCTTTCTGGCTGTACAGCGGGCGGTTTTTGCCAAAAGGAATGCTTGCTACGCAAGGTTTTGACAAACGCGTCAGCGTGAAGTCGTACTCGATTGTCGCTTCGCCGTAGTTTTCTTTGATTGCCGCGACGATCGTTTTGTCTTTTTGAGGAACGGTGATCAGACATTTGCCCGTATGTTGTCCTTTAAGATGGCATTTGCCGTCCTGGAAGTCGTTGACATATCTGACGTGCGACACGGGTGTTTTCCCTTCTGCAACGGCACCGTTGATAAGGTTCGGCGCGATAACGGTGTCCTTTGATTTTAAGTTGGTATCCCAGCAATAAACCTTTTTCGTACGCTTGTCGTAAAACACGTTCAGCGTTTTTCCGAATATGCCCATATCGCAAACCACCGCAAGCAGCACACCGTTTTTCAGATGGACTTCCGTCGCTTCCCACAGCGTGAGTTTAAGCCTGTTGAAGCAATTTGGCAAACTTGTGGGTTTTTTTAGTTTCACAAGGTCCATTTTTTCAAATTCCTTGTCGAAAGTTCCAAACGCGCAAATGCCGTTTTCGTCAACCATGCTTTCGGGCGTCGGTACGGCGCGTCTTTTTTCGTCGATAAATTTTGAATAATCTCCCATAATTTTCTCCTTAATCTGTGTTTTGCAAACCGCGGACACTCCCGTGGGTTTTACCTATATCATTATATCATTGAAAAATCGAGAATTCAACGAATATGAGAATATGAAAAAAATTTTCCGACGAATATCGGGTTTTGTATGGTTTTTCGTCGTATTTTTAGGATGCCAACAGATAATAATATGAACGTTGCCAAAACGCCGATATTTCAGCGCTTTTATGAAAAATGCTCGCTTGCAGTACATACAGTACAACTGCGTTCGCCTTTTCCAAAAATCATCTGAAATCTCGGCGTTTTCGGT
>OIEH01000366.1_pt1 | contig 28177 bp, 28 predicted proteins | sample 1604811 | NCBI WGS metagenome assembly OIEH01 (sample SAMN01760945, study PRJEB22395) | human gut metagenome | reverse complement strand
TGCCCCTGTTTTTGCCCCTGTTTTTGCCCCTGTTTTTGCCCCTGTTTTTGCCCCTTCCATCCGTGATGCCTTTCTCCAATAGCCCCCCCCCGTTGTCCTTTTCCATTTTCCTCTTGACAAGATTCCCGTCCGGCCTATCCTTGCTTCACATTTAGTATATCTTATGATGCCCTTAGATACCGATGATATTCAGATAGCCATTGCCGCGCCCTCCGCTCCGCAGTGGTTTACTGCAATGGATGTAAACAAAAGGTTCTACCATGTCGGCCACTGCAACCATACCTTTAATGCAGGACTGCGCGCCGTTGCCCTCGGCTGGATGAAATTTGAGGAGGCTCCCGGCTTTCCCCTTACCCCCAATCTCCGCAGATGCGGCTACATGTGCGACGCTTATGCAGTGGACAAGGGAGTAAAACGACCGCCAGCGTTGCCCGATGCCTATATAGAGAGTATTGCCAAATGGCGCGGGGTCTCCCCTGAATCCGGAATCCCTAAATCCGTGCTCCCCGCTTTCGTGCCGTCAGTCTCCTTCAACTACAAGTTCATCCGCAAATGGCAGGAGAACAACAAGGATGACCGGAAGAAGTACCTGAGCGCAAAGGCCCTGGCTGGCCGGGACCCCCGGGCGTGGAACCATACGGGCCTGTTCTGCATCGACATTGATGCCGGGCACGGCGGAAACCCTGAAGCCCCTGAAGCCCTCTACCAGCAGGCCCATGCCAATGGTTCCTTCTCCCTGATGCCCGGATTCCTTTTTTCCTTTGCATCCCCGAATCAGGGAATCAAGCTGGTGTTTAAAGTGGACCCCGCCCTGTGCGCCCTGCTCAATACCCCGGAGGGGACCGAAGACGCAGGCCTGGAATCCCCGGACATACCGGAGGAGGCCCTTGCCCGGGTGCAGTCCCTGCGCGAGAAGAACCACGCCATATGCTTTTACGCTATCGCGGCGATGGTTTCCCGCCATACCGGGCTTGCTGTGGATTTATCCTGCTCCGACCCGTGCCGCCTCCAGTTCATGTTCCGGGCCCATGTCTCCAGGTATGAGCTGAATCCCTGCATCCTTGATTCCGATGTCCCGGATTCCCTGCTTCCGGGGTTCAGCATCGACGGAGCTGATGTATGGAGGGAGTATGAGGAGGTAGCCGCCCGCAGGGGCGTGTCCGGCTCTTCCGTGCTCCCCCGCAATTTTGAGGCCGGAAATGACAATAAGCCCGACTACATTTTGAAGTTTGCAGACTGGCTTAAATCCAGGGGGTGGATTAAGGAAGCCCAGCACGTTTTGGGAATGGCCCCCGGGCCTCGCGGCTATTACTCGTTCTGCCCCCAGTGCCGGGATGTAAGCAGCACGCCCTCCGGGCCCCGTGATTTGCTTCTCTGGCTTGACAAGGATTCTCCCGGGAGGTTCGGGTTCAAGTGCCTGCATGATTCCTGCCAGAGCCGCGCCAAGGTCAGGTATCCGTTCTGGTATCTGGCAAAGCTCTACCATGAGGAGCAGGAGGCGTTGAAGATTGCCCTTGAGACTTCCAATGCCTATCAGGTTCCGGAGCCCGTCCGCAGGTTCATCCGCACGCGAAGCGAGCTTGCAAGCCATAAGATTATTGTCGGTAACATCGGGCTTGTCCAGGATTCCTTCAAGGCCCCCGATGCCCTGCCGAACCTGTTTGAATGGGACGAGAAGACCGGAGCCCTGCTTACCACGGCAAAAAATGTGTTTGGCTATGTGCGCCATTGCATGGGGCTGTATCCGGTGTATAACAAGGACTTGTGCTGTAACGAGTTTATTTCTCCGGGCACGGGCATGTGCTTCCCGTTTGATGCCGTGCGTAAAGTTGTCCTTGGCTATTTCATGATGCGGTGCAACAAGGATGTGTCCAAGCAGTTTATTTTTACAACCCTTCAGGAGGCCCAGGGGCTTTCCTATTCCCCGCTGTTTGCGCTGGGGTACTGGGAGGAGTGGGACGGAGTTCCCCGGGTGGACAAGTACATTGATTTGCTGGAGTGGGACCCGGCTCACAGCCCGCCTAAAATTTTGAAGGAGGACGGCACGGCGATGTCGGGGCAGGAGTGGAAGAGGCACGCCTTGCGCTCCTGGCTGGTGAATTGCTGGGAGCGTACCGTCTGCTCGGTGATTGGCTCGGAGAAGGTGCCCACTTTTGGCGGGCGGCCTTCGCACCTGATGCCGGAGAACAAGATGGTTATCCTTTGCTCGGAGACCCAGGGGGTGGGCAAGACCCAGTGGGTGAAGGGGCTGGTAGGAGACAAGGCCCAGGAGTCCCTGGTCATTACAGACAGGCTGGAGCAAACCAAGGACCATGACAAGATTTCGGCCATCAAGCCCATCTTCTTCCTGGACGAGATGGAGAAGACCACGAAGGATGAGGGGATGAACTCGCACCTCAAGATGGTGCTGACCCGGAGCCATATTGACATCCGGGACCCTTATGAAAAGGACATCGTGCACAGGAAGGTGGTGACTTCCTTCATTGGGGCGACCAATGAGCCCAAGCCCCTGAGCGATGCCGATGGAAGCCGCAGGCTGGTGTTGCTCTATGTGAGGCGGCCCTCCGGCAAGATGGGCGCCATAGGGGGTTGTCCCGAGCATGTGAAGGAAATGCAGTCGCTCAATGTCGCCCAGTTCTGGGCGGAAATCAAGTACCTGTCTGAAACGGCCAAGCCCGGCGAGTACGTGCTGACTTCGCAGGAAGCCAATCTTGTGCAGTACAATCAGACCACGGCTCTGGAGAACGGGGAGTTCAACCATCTTGTGTCCTACCTTCGTTTCATTCCGTCAAATTATTCTGCGGCGGACGGCAAACAGCTTCGCAAGATGATTAACGGGGCGTATAATGACCCGGCCAACATTATCAACTCTGTCCGCAAGTATCTCGGGGAACGGGAAATTAAGGTCTCCTGGCGCGGGAGCAAGCAGTTCCGCCAGCATTTGCTGGCCCATGTGCCTGAGGGGTGCTCCTCCACCTACTATACGGGCAAGCGCGGGAGCTCCCGTGTCGCCCTGTATCCGGTAATGCTTGAATCCGAGTTTGAGCTTCTGGCCTCTGAGGTTGCCAGGAAAACCTGGGCCCAGGAAAACCCGGAGGAGGCGGCGAAGTATTACAAGCGAATCAAGTTCGGGATGGGTACTGGCAATTTGATTGATGTTGACCCGGCGCAGGCCGAGAAGCTGGAAACCTACAAGCCCTACTATGACCAGTATATGGAGGACGGCATGGAGAATGATGAAAAAGAATGAAAAATCCTCTTGACATTTTCCACCGATATTATAGGATTCTCCTGATTTGAGGCTTTTCGGTGTCGGCTTCATGTCTTCATTCTAATGTATTGGGAAAATATCCGAAGCAGTTTTTCTGCTTCGGGTATTTTTTATCCTTGACTCCCTGAATCCTTATTGTTATGTTCCCTCTTGCCAGGAAGGCCAATACCCTGCACCAGGACAGCACGGCTTGTAGGTACGCGGCGGCAGGAAACCCGGCCTTCCTTATTCAATGCCCATGTTCCATTGGCCCCGCAGGGAGGAGATTTACCTGCGGGGCCACTTTTTTTATTTTTTCTTCTTGACATTCCGCCCCAAATGTGGTAGATATGGCGCATGCAGTTGGGGGAAGTCCTTCCCGGGCTTCCGTCCGAGCACGCCTCCCGGTGTGCCGCCCAAAGGCCAGAAACCTGATACAGTAATAGCACTGTGGATGTTTATTCTTTTCAGGTTTTGTCTCCTTTCTGCTCCCGGCATTTATTGATACTTAATCAGTTTTTGTTGTATTAGCATAAGAATCTCCCCTGGCCTGTTCCGGGGGAGATTTTTTTGTTGACATCCTGCTTCCGGATGGTAGGTTTCATTTGCTATGAAGACACGCGGCATACGCCGATATAGGACTATGGAGAGGATTACCGCCCGATGGCTTGAAAGAGCCATGCAGTCATTAACAAGCCAGAGGAAGCAAGTGTATGAAACTGTTTATATTATACACGATAAAATTCCTCTTTTCATCAATGTCAACAAGTATGATTACCAGAATTCTCTCCGGTATTTCGACTTGCTTGATTCAGCATTTCTAGTGGACGGCAAGCTCGTAGCCTGCACTCACGTATCCCAGACCGTACCTCAAACCATTTATATGTCATGCGCCTCGAATTCTGTAACTCAATAGCCCGGGACCCGGGAAGAGTCCAGCGGGCCAGCTACTTGCTGAGAGAGCTCCTGAAAAGAAAGCACGTCAAGATTGAAGAAGTCCCTGTTTTTAGTGGGAGTTCATTCAAACTTGAAATAAAGTTTGGCTGGTTTTATTCCAGGAGAATTCTCTTGATGATAGAGAAGTACCGGGGAACCGAAGACGGCCCTGGTTTTGAGCGCATCCATGCAGGGGAGCCGAATGGCCTTGATGTTTATATGTACGTTGGCTGGCGGGAGGCTTTTTATTGCCGGGTTCCTAATTTTTTGCTTCAGCGTTTTCTGAATAGGATAGCTTATGAGGCAGAGAAAGGACTTGAAAAAGAAGAAGAAAAGCAGATAAAGGTCGCTAAAAGATTGTTTAGAATTTATTCCAAAAAGCTTAGCTTGTCCGATTCGCGTTTTGCAGAAGCCGCAAAGGATGTAGATGTTATATGGGATTTTATTCTTAAAAATAGATATGATGCCAGCAAGTTTTCAAAGGACATTATAAGAAGACTGCATCAGGAATATCTTGAATTGAAAATGTTCAAAAAGCAACATACTAATGACTAATACAAGAGAGACGATTGAGACAATTCCGGGTCTCTGCATGGAGATTGTGGAGGATTGCCATGAGATTGATGGAGACGTTATTTTCTGGGACACGGAAACCTTTTACAGCAAGGACTATTCCGTCAAGAACACTGATGCCCGGACCTATTGTGCGGACCCCCGTGGCTATTGCTATATTATTTCCGTGACGGACGGCAAGCGCGTCTGGTCCGGAACTCCTAAGGATTTTGACTGGGAGATTGTCCGGGGTAAGAAGCTCTGTGCCTTCAATCAGAACTTTGACGCGGCTGTTTATTTTTTCATGCTGGGGGCTCCTGGAGATTCTCCCATGAGTGGCTGGCTTTGCGCCAAGGCCGCCTGCAATTATCTGGGGCTTTACGGCTCCCTGGCTGAGCTTATTGAGAAATGCTTCGGAGTCCAGGTCAGCAAGGATGTCCGTGAAGCCGCTGAAGGCGTGGACTTCAGCAAGCTGGACAGCATCCCGGTTGAGATGATTCGTTATGTGTGCATGGACTCCTATTATGGCTGGGCTCTGTGGGACCGTTTCGGCAAGTATTGGCCGGAGGACGAGAGGGAGCTTTGGTGGGCTACGGTAGAGATGTCCTGGAAGGGTTCCCCTACCTCCCTGGAGTTCCTGGACAAGGGGCTTGAGGTGATGGAGAAGGCGCGGGATGCCTGCAAGGAATCCATCCCGCTGGAAAAGACTCTTTCCCTTCCCCAGCTTAAAGCCAAATGCGTGGAAGCCGGAGTCCCTGCTCCTGAATCTACGGCTAAGACCAGCAAGGTCTGGCAGGATTGGCTGGATGAATATGGAGAGCAGGTTCCCTGGGTCCGCAATATTGCCCGGTACAGGAGTGCCAACCGCCTCCTTTCCCAGTTCCATCAGATTCGTCCCCGGGTGTACATGAGCGACGAAGGGTTTGAGCGGCTTCCGGCCACCCTCACTTATTGCGGAGCCACTACGGGGCGTTGGACGAGTGGCGGAGACCACTTCAATGTTCAGCAGTTGAATCGCAATGAGGTTGAAGGATTTGACATTCGTGGAGTTATCCGGGCCCCTGAAGGGTATTCCCTGGTGTTCTGTGACTGGGCCCAGATTGAAGCGCGCATTATTGCGTGGTATGTAGGCCAGGATGAAATTTTGGTACCGCTTCGTGAAGGAGCTTCCGACCTTTATGCCCTGTATGCCAAAGCTTGGAATCTTCTCCCCCAGGATGTGGAGCACTTTGAAGAGTGGTGCAAGCTCCCGGGGAACGACCCCATGCTTCGCCAGGTGGTGAAGGCTGGTGCCTTGGCCTGTGGATTCGGTCAGCGGGCCGCGGGGCTCCATGCTAAAAATCCTCATATGACCACGGAGCAGTGTGAGTTTATTGTGGACACGTATCATCAGAAGAATCCCAAGGTGCTGGCTTGGTGGGAAACCTTGAAGAGTAAAATCCGTCATGGAGCTACCTCTCCCAGCAAATCTTTCTCTATCCAGCTTCCCTCAGGGAGGACCTTGTATTACCGCGGTCTGTTCAAAAAGTTGTGCCAGTCCGCCAAGGGCAAGCCTTATTGGGCCTGGGCCTACAAGCCAAACAAGTATTCTACCCGTATTGTCAACGTATCTTTGCTTTCTAACAATGTTGTCCAGGGCATTGCCCGGGACCTGATGAAGAACACAGTCCTTGAAATGCGGAGACGGGGATGCCCTGCCTTCGTGATTATTCATGACGAAGGCGGTTTCCTGGTGAAGGATGAGGACCTGGACCTTATGGTCCCCCTGATTAAGGGAGTCATGGAATCCGTGCCCCCGTGGGCCCAGGGCCTCCCTCTTCTGGCTGAACCCAAAGTGCTCAAAGTGTACAAGAAATGAGACTGGTTCCTTTCAAATCCCAGCAGGACTGCATCTCCCGGATGGTATCAGCCATCCGGGAGAACGGGGCTGTGCTGAACAATTCAGGGACTGGAGCCGGGAAAACCCTTCAGGCGATTGAGGCCTGCCGGGAGCTTGGATTTCATCCTATAGTAGTCACGACTGCCACAACTACAGTATCCTGGGTGCGCTCCATGCTTCAGCAGGAGCTGGACTGGTATGACGTTTTAAGCTGGGAAAAAATCAAGAACGGCTCTACGGAATGGTATCATGTCCGCAAGTCCGGAAAGTATGCCTACAGGAATTGGAAGGTACCCCAGGATGCCATTCTTATTTTTGATGAATCCCAGAAGTGCATGAAGCTGGATACGCAGAATGCCAAGATGGTTCTCCAGGCCCTCTCCCAGAAGATTCCGCTCATGTTCCTTTCTGCTACCCCCTTCATTGACCCCCTGACGATGGGAGTCTATGCCGTGGCCTTCAGGCTTATTCCTTCTTCGCTTCAGTTTATCCGCTGGGCCAAGTCCATGGGGGCCCAGAAAAACTTCTGGGGAAGCTATGAGTACAAGGATACGCCGGAGAACATGGCCCGGATTGCGGCTTTGAATGCGGCTCTGACGGAAAAGAATCTTTTGGTTAAGGCCGACCCGGTGGAGATTGCCACTCATTTCCCGGAGAACATGGTTCATACCAAATTGATTGAGGTGGATAAGAAAACCGCCGCCCAGGTCAATGCCGTAGCCGCCTTGTTCGTCAAGCAGGAGGGACTGCGCGAAGACGACATCAAGCGTGCCCAATTAAAGAAGCGTGACATTCAGGCCATTACCGATATGCTCCGGGCCCGCCAGATGGTGGAGGCCATGAAGATTCCCTACATTGTTGAAACCGCCAGGAATATGCTTGACAGCGGCAATAGCGTAGTGGTATTTGTCTCCTTTACCGACACGATTGATGCTATCAAGGAGCTTCTTCCCGGGATTGCGTGCTGTGAAATCAGTGGAAGAGTGACCGGAAAGAAGCGGCAGGAAGCCATTGACAGGTTCCAGAATGATGAGGCTCATCTATGTATTGTGCAAATTGCAAGCGGAGGAGCCGGGATTTCTCTTCACGACACCCGGGGAGTCCGCCCCCGCGTAGCCTTGCTCAATGTCACCTACAGCTTTGTAGAAATGGAGCAGGCCCTGGGCCGGATTCACCGTCTGGGAGGGAAAACGCCCGCTATCCAGTACCTGCTGGTGGCCGCCAATACGATTGAGGAAACCGTGGCGGACCAGCTTCGCAAGAAATATAAAACAGCAACCACATTATTGAACGGTGAAGAAGATACCACAAGAATACAGTAGGCACGGATTTGAGTATAAGCTGGTGGAACGGGATGGCGATTTTGCCATTTATTCTGTCAGGAAAAGTTTTTACACGAGTTATGAGCTTGTCAAGGTCCGGAGATATAAGGAGGATAATGACTTTATTAAAGTGAAAGCAGGCGACGAATATCTCCCAGGCACTTCGGAATGGGGTTCCTATGGATGGTCCCTTGACTCCCTGACAGCTTGTCACTCTAAAATTAAGACCCTTAAAGAAAAATATGAAGCCCAAATCAACAAAAACTGATAATAGTACCGGAACCCATTCCAAGTACAGCCCCTCGGGGCTGGCAATGTTTGCAACCTGCCCCGGCTATGTAGCCGCCAAGGAACAGCAGGATGAAGAAGTGGAGGATGAGTTTTCCCCTTCAGCCATTGGCACCCGGATTCACGCCGCCCTGGAAGCGGGAGACCCTCGCTCCTTGCTTTCTGCCCATGAGCAATCCATTTATGAAAATGCCCAGAAGATGCTGGACGATGCGTGGACGGAGTTTACTATGAAGACGGAGATAGAACGAGGGTATCAGGAGTATCTTCCGGAGCACAAGTTCCGTGGGATTGTGTTTGACCCTGCTGAAGAAGCCCAGACGGGAACTGCCGACGTGCTTATCCGGGCAGATTGCTTTTCTCTGATTGCCGACTATAAGACGGGAATCAATGCCGTAACCCATCCAAAGGATAATGCCCAGTTTATTTCCTATGGGCTCCTGGAGATGGAAGAGAATCCCGAATGTGAAGCGGTTGTTTTGGTTCTTATCCAGCCAACAGTGGCTGATGGGTTCAAGACGGCGGTGATGTATCGGAATGAAAAGTCTCCTCGTTTGGATTATGCTGAGGAAGTTGAAGGAGATTTCAAGTACAATTTGAACCGGGTAGCTTCTATCATTCTTTCTCATAAAGCTAATCGGGATAATCCGTACGCCTACCATGCAAGTCCGTTTACCTGTGCTTATTGTACCAAGTCCAATAAGTGTTCACGTATTTTTGAGCTGGCCCGGACTCTTGGAAAGAGGACGCTTGATGCTGATGTGCTGACGGTAAACCCGGTGAATGAAGTGATGGATGGATTTGACTCCCCGGAGACTGTCTCCCAGGTTCTTGACTTTTGTTTCATCATGGAGAAGGTCCAGGCTCGCGTGAAGGGAATTGCCAAGACAATGTTCTCAGCCGGAGTGGAAGTTCCCGGATACAAGTTTGCTTCCCGTGGCACTACAGTTCATGTCAATGCAAACCAGTTCCGTGAGTACATTCTGTCCAGGCTTAGTACTGAAGAGATTATTGGTTCCCTTATGACTTTCCCTGCTTCCAAGCTTTTGAAATTTGTAATAGCTCGGGAGACTGATGGAATGACTAAAGAAGAAGAAGAAGAATTTCGTTTAAAGTTTTTAGAAGACCTTGAGGATATGGGGGTTTTAAAAGAAGTGAAGGCCAAGGTGGCACTTTTGAAAAAATAATGGTTGACAACTGCGTCTGTTTTTCTATAGTGAGGTCCACTTCAGGGGAGTAAATCCCCTTACAAATTGAATTAAGAATATGGCTAAGATTGAAAATAGTGAAAAGAATGCGCAAGATGATTTGCTGAATGTAGGAGTTGAAAGTACCGCCCTTTCTACCCCGGGACAGTTTTGTGCTGTTGATGGTGATGTTGATTCTTCTGATTTGAGAGTTCCTGTCATGAAAGCTTGGAGTGCTTCCAGCCAGGAATTCGTTAATGATGGAGTAGGGGCCCAGGGGGATATTCTTTTCCGGGGTTTTGTTGTAGGGAATATGAACAATCCAGTTGAGATTATCGTGCTGAAAGTGAAGAAATACTTCAAGGAGAATCTTCCTTATGGCAGTGATGAGCGTCCTCAGGTTTTCAATTCCGTTCAGGAGTATACCAATGCCGGATTTACCAAGCAGGATATTGTCCGGGTTGCCGACATCATGTTCCTGGCTAAGCGTCCTGAAAAGTCCTGTTCTGCTTCTACGACGGAGGAAGACCTGGACATGCTTTTCGGAATTGATTTCATGGGGGGCAAGTGGGCCGCGGGTAAGATTATTGCCCAGAAGTCCAATTACAATTCCTGTGCAGTTCCCCTCTTTACTTTCTACGGAATTGCTAACCCGCCCAATGGTTTCCTGGAATACCGCGTTCGGATTGGCTCTGATGTTTTGACTTCCCAGAAGAACAAGTACACGGTTCTTAAAGCGATAGTTCAATCCAAGAAGGTGGAGACCCAGTTGGAAGAATTAAAGAATTCCGGTCTCCTGAGCCTGATTCAGGGCTAAAGAGCTTGACTGTATAAAACAACGTTGATAGAGTATGGGAGTCCTCTTTGGGTGAGAGGACTCCCATTTTTATGAAAAAACTGCCTGCGACTGTGATACTTGGTGTGGACCCTGGTGTGAGTGGAGGACTCGCTCTGGCGGACACAAAAAAAAAGGTGGTGTATTACACCAATATGCCTAAGAAGATGGAGAACTTCGGGTACTTCTGTAATGCTTTGTGTACCATAAAGAACCGGAGAATGTTTATTGAGCATATGAGCTATGTCCAGGGTGGACGTAAAGATGAGTCCGGAAAGTTTATTCGCATCAGCAACCCCAGGTCCATGGGTGTTCTCGGTCAGAATACCGGATATTTAATGGGGAATGCTGAGGCTCTGGGGTACAAGATTGAGGAAGTCTGGCCCCAGCAGTGGATGGGAAGGATGGGAGCCCATGATACCGGGCTATCCTGTAACGATAAAGGCTGGAAGAATAATCTCAAGCGGCTGGCCTCTGAGGCATTTCCAAAAGCTAAAGTTACATTGAAGACGGCGGATGCCCTTCTTATTCTCCTTGATGCCTACCGACGGCTCACGGAGGACCCGGAAGCCTCACTGGCTGACTGGGATGTATATCAAATCAAATTTTAATGGCAGTTTATCGTCAATTTACACGCTATGGCCGGAAATGGCCGATGGAGGCTTCAGAGATTGATATTGAACTCTGGTGCTTTAAGTATGCGTGGCCCAAAGAAAAGGGGGGGCTTGGCCGATATGGGCATGCAGTCAAATGTATTGACCTCCTTTGGAACTATAAGGGGAGCCCCTCTCCAGTAGTTTGGACACCCTGGGTAGAATATGGCCTGAAACATGCCTGTGAGAATAACGTCTGCATTATGGGTGGGGGTTCTTCTTGCGGGAAGTCCATGATAATGGCGTTGATGGCACTTCTTTTTTACTTGTCCGACCCCAGGCACACCATGTGCCTTATCACTTCAACAACGATTGAAGGTGCCAAGAAGCGTATTTTCAAGGATGTCAAAAGATTTTGGCGTTCTTATTTCCCAGGGAAGCTGGTGGATGGTCAGGGTAAAATCAAGGGTATCAATGAGGAGGATGAGATTGACGACTCCCAGGGCATTGTTATTATCCCTTGCGCCAATGTAGGGGACCCTACAAGCAGATTCATTGGGATTAAGGCTCCCAACATGCACGTGTTTTATGATGAGCTCTCCGAGCTTCCCATTGAACTTGTGGATGTTTGGCGGACCAACCTGAACACGAACGCTATTGACACTCCTCCGACACTCATGGCGGCTTCCAACCCTAAGAGCCGGACGGATGCGTTCGGGATTATGGCTATGCCTAAGGATGGTTGGAACAGCGTAGATATTTTTACGGAAGAGACCTGGAAGACTCAGGACGGGATTTATATCAGGTTCGATAATACCAAGAATCCCCGTATTGCCTTGAACCGGGAAGACTGGTCCTTCTACGTCAGCCGACCCATCATTGAAGAAGCCATTCGTCAGTATGGAGCAGACTCTGCTTTTATTCAGCGATTCCATAAAGCTACGTTTTCTGATGACATCGAAGAGGGAGCCCTGCTCTCTGAAGCCGAGATTTATGCGGCAGGGGCGGACGGCATGCCTGTATTCGGACCCAAGCCTATCATTAAGATTGCCAGTCTTGACCCGGCTTATACCAACGGCGGGGACCAGTCTGTTGTTCGGTGTGCCAAGGTAGGCTATGACCTGAATGATAACTTGTGCATGTTTGTTTATGCCCGGTTTGCTCTCAAGTCTACCAAGCGCAAGGAGGACCTCAAGTCCCGCAACTTCGATATTGCCAAGCAGGTTTATGATATTCTTCAGCAAGAAGGAATTTCTTCGGAAGATTTTGTTGTTGACATTACTGGCGGTGCGGCCTTTGCTGATATTTTGGCCTCGTATTTAGGCCCCAAATTTGAAGCTATTAGTTTTTCCGGGAATGCCAGCAATACTCCTATTTCAGCCTCTACTCCTGATTTGGCTTGCAAACTATATGCCAATAAGGTTTCTGAACTTTGGGGGGTAATGAAGCTGGCTATCGCTTCCCAGCAGTTATATGGTTTGGATTCCAAGGATATTCTTGAAATGAAGTCCAGGCTTTATACTTCGGAGAATGGGAAGATTAAGGTAGAGCCCAAGAGATTGATGAAGAAGCGTATCCGTCATTCCCCCGACGACGCGGATGCCATTGCTCTTTTGGTACATATGGTGAGAAAGAAATTCGGCATGGCTTTTGCCAAGATGCCGGATAAAGCTCCTACTTCCCAGAATAGGCCCAGGTATAAATTTGAGCTTGACAGCAAAGGGAATCCTATTCTACACTCCCGGGATATTAAGGCCTACCTGCATGACCCCAATCAGGCAGAGAAACAACCGCCGCCCGAGGTCCGGAATTTTCAATGCCAGGTACAGAAGCTGGGGGCATTGCTGTGGAGCTAAGATTTAAATCAATATTATAACTGATTGATAGTATGGCATATGTGGATAAAGAGCTTGTAAAGAGAGCTGTAAAGTTTTATCGTGATGGTCTTCCGATTGAGGTGATTGAAAACTTGACCCGGATTCCTAAGGCCCAGTTGGAATCCATCCTTGGCGAAGTAGAATTGACGAGGGAAGAACTTCTGGCCCGTAAGCAGTCTCTTGAAGTTTTTTCCAAGTCAGTTCAGGAGAAAGTCATTGAAAGGAGAACTCGGAGGACTGAGGTGGAATCCGAGATTCTTGGAAGCATTGAAACCAATTTTTCTACTTTCATGAAGCAAGCTTTTGAGAGGCTTTGCAGGGCCTCCGGTACTCTTCCTTTGGAAAGTTTCAAGGATGTTGCATCATTGGTAGGGGCTATGGGGAAGGCCAGTGAAATCTGGGAACGCTTCAACGATGCCGTAGCCAAGCGAGACCTCAAGGCCATGCAGGACATCATGGCAACTATGGAGGTGGAAGTGACGAACATCACTGTACAGGCGGCGGTAGATTCTGAGGGTCGTGTGAAGTTGGGAACTGATGGAAAACGAGTTATTGAAGAAGAGGCCCAGGCTAGAAAAATTACTTTGAAGCCCCTTTGATTTTTTCCTTGACGTGAACGTTTCAGATGTTATGTTTACGTCGCTATGAGCAACAAGAATACAGTTAATTACGAGTTGTTAGAAAGTTTATCCACTGTGGTTTCTTTCGTTTTGACGGCTATTATCTATTTAATGGGTTGTGGCCAATTAGTTGATTTCCTTAATGTGGAATATGGATTTCCTCTAATCATTAGCTGGGGGTTTTCCCTTTTTGTAGGTCTTCTTTTTTTAGGAATTCCTTTAGGAGTTTTTTACTATTGTCTCGGGGCTATCTTCATGGTTGTTCTTTATCCTTTTTTTTGGTTTGTAAGCCGCATTAGAGTTGAGAATAAATGAAAGTCATAGATGTTATAAGCAGGTTTGCAAGTAATCTTAGGGAATGTTGGATTGAATTGAGCAGTGCCCAGGTTCTTATTTCTCTTGCTAAAGGGGAGTGTTTTCATAAGGACATTACTGAGGATACCAGCCTTCATCCGAATACTGTCACCAATATCCTAAGAAACCTTGTTGACCAGGGACTAGTTTCTTGCACGGAATTTAAACGCCCCAGGAAATATTTGCTTACAAGTGATGGAGAAAAGCTGGCAAAGAAACTTTTAACAATGAAGGATAACAATGAGGACTAAAGAATGTGAAAAGTTTTTTGAACTCTTGAAGAGATGGATGCCCGCTACCCTTACTAATTCGGAGCTCCATGAAGAGTATGAATTTTCTGAAGTTTTTGTAGGTCGGGATAAGGACCCTCTTCCGGTAGGTTTCATTCATGGCGGTTTATCCATCCAAGGCTATTCCAAGTCCCCTGATGCCCCGTATATTGTGTCCTGTCTGTGTGGTCATACGCTTCAATCCGACCGTTCCAGGATTGAAGAGAACATGACTTGTGGATGCTGGGACCGTGCTGTGCGCACTGCCTATTTAATTCGCATGCGGATTGAAGCTTTGCGCGTCTGGATGGCCCATATGAAGGAGTGGTTGAAAGACTTGGAAAGTATCAAGCAGTTTTCTATGGACTATCTTTCCAAGGTTGGGTCTCCGAATCCGATTGGAAAGTCCTTAATTCAAAAGGAGTCCGGACCTTTTCATCCTGTGCTGGTCCGAAATAACCCGGTCCCCGTGGAACAGTTGGAGTTCCTGGACTTTTTTTATACGATTCTTCCGCCGCCCGCTTATATGGATTGGCTTCAGAGTCTCGCCACCAAGGCCCTGGAGGACCAGCCCTTGTGGGAGGCTATGCCAATGAACTCGCTTGCCGGGTATGAAGATGCTAAAACCGAGCTCCCTGAATTTGATGCGAATTGTTTCATCTCTCTAGTTAATTTCTTGAAGGAAAATGAAGAAAGGTTTTTTGACGGAAAGAACAGGTTTAAAAACCCTCCGGATGGTGAAGCTGTTGGAAATTAATCATGAGCTTTATATCAAAACCACCCAGGAGGACTGAGGCCCTTTGGGGCGCGGCTTTTGAATTTCGCAATGCTTTTGATTTTATTCGAGGGCATCGTAAGACGCAGGAGTCCTATATCACTCCGCTTCCAGGAGAAGTAGTTCGTCCAAATCCAGAAGTAAGAAATATCCGATATTTTTTCTCGTTAAAGAATACGAATTTTAACCCTCTCGTGTATGAGTATGTATTGCATCATACAAACGTCCCATCTCAAATAAAGAGTCTTCGTTTTCATTCATTGGCAGGAGTTGTTCCAAACATAGCTCTTTACCATACTACAGTCTCTTCTCAATTTTTCTGGCGGTATTATATGTTTTTCTATTTGATGACTGACCGGGCTTTTTGTATTTCCCCTTTCCAGGCGGTATATAAAAACCAAGTCCGGTATTTTTCTCGCATAGATAAACGATTCACCGGAAAGCTTATATAACAATCAACCATATAAAAACTATGCTATTAGTTATCCCATGTGAACCCCGAGTTCAAAAAAATGCCAGGGCTATTGCCACCTCCCTTGTTGAGAATACTACTCCTGAGGACCTCCTTACGGTAGACCTTCTCTGCATCACTCCCTATCAAAATCTTACGGCGGCCAATGATTTCATTGAAGTTCTCAAAGGACGTTGTAATTCTTTCAATGTCAAGTGCATTGATACTCCTTCCGCGTCTTTGTATGACATGGTAAACAAGATGTGGTCCAAGTGTTTGCAGACGCTTGCTATTGAAGCGGCTCCGAATGGTCTGGATATTCCGGTACTCTGGTATACAGAACGCGGGAATCAATTCTTTAAGCAGGATGCTATTGCTACGCTGGATGGATATTACACCAAGCGCAAGGCCAAGGTCATCTTTGGACAGCGGTTTCACATTCCGGCCCGCACTATTACGGCAGACCATGTGGACCCGGCCCGGGATACTGTTGAAGGTTCCTTTGTGTTCTCTTCCCAGATTTCTGCGGCTTATCCTCAAACAGTGCCCTTGTCTGTTTCTCTTCAGCCTGCCGACCATTTCCGGGTATTTCTTTCCGGAGTATTCATTGGAGACCAGAGTGAAGAGTATGCCAAGTGGGACAGCCTTTTTTCTACGGAGGTTGAACCCAAAGTAGAAGCGTCAGTGATTGCTACCCAAGTTCTTTCGCAGGCTGTCAATACTCCCCAGGCCCTTCCTGTGGCCGCCTTCGGGGCTTCCGGGGCCTCCCCTGATGGACAGACCCTTGATGTGGACGGAGGAATGACGCTGGCACAGAAGCGCGCAATGCTTGCCATGTGTAGTACGCGGTCCCCCTTGAAGCCTGAAGATGTTACTTATTCTGCTCCTAGTGTCGCTGGCGTGACCAGTGATGTTGATGTTCAGGCTCAAGCCTCTGGCTTCCATATTCAGGCCAGTGAAGGTACGGTTATGGGAAATCCTGAAGCCATAGAGGAGCATAATAAAAGAGTGACTGGGAAAAAGAAGAAAAAGTCCACTCCGGAGCCCGAGGCTTCAGAATTAGGAATTGCCCCGGAAATTTTAGAGGTTGACAAAGAGCCGAAGGAAGGCGATATTGAATCAGCCTCTAGTGTTGAATTTCCGGAGGACGGCAAAGACCCTGATTTCGTATGATTAAGACTCCTCCCAAGTCCTTTACCTCTTCTCCCAACACTACGGCAGGTTCGCTTGCCGTAGTGGACGGGGACGGAGAGTTCCTGAAAGACCGTGTGCCCGATGTGTTCACAGCTCGCAGTCTTCTTTTTCTTGCACTCCAAGCGGACATGGGTTCCGCTATTGCTCGTGTAGAAGCCCAGCGTGAGTTGGACGGGATTGAACCCTTCAACCCTGACTCCCTGTCTCAGGCAGGCCAGGCCTACCGGACGAACAGCAACTTCCGTTTCATGACGGTGGCCCATCTTAAAACGATGGCGAGCCTTCGTGATGCCATTTCTTCCAATCCGTTTCTGGTCTCGGTAGAAACCAAGTATGGGTCTTCGCAACAGCAGGCTCTTTCCTCGGTTCTTCTCTCCCAGCTCATGACGGACATGGTGAAGAGCATGCCCGGGTATCAGTCTACAATGGATGACCTTTTGCATAACTTTGCCTTCCATGGCTTTGGTCTGACCTACTTTGACGACACGGAATCCTGGTTCTTTAACTCCGGCGGCCTGGATGACTTTGCCTTTGAACGCTACACCAAGGCGGACCCAAGGAACCTGGAGCTTGTATTTGCCACCCGTATGCTTCGGGCCCATGAGCTCATGGCCTATATCAAGGATGAGAGCATTGCCCGGGAAGCTGGATGGGATGTTGAGGCAGTGAAAGCCGTAGTGAAATATGCGTCCTATAACATGCCTAACCCTTATAAGGCTCCGGAGAACATCACGCGGATGGAAAAGAACCACGACTTCACGATTGGTGACGTGGTGGGAACAGCTATCCCGATTTCCCATGTCTGGATTAAGCAGTTGGATGGGACGGTCTCGCATAAGATTTTCTTTGTAGATAATCAGAGCAAGACTGCCGAGGGTGGAGATTTCCGGCTGGATAATCCGGAGTTCAACGAGTTCCTGTTTGTCAAGGAAAAAGCCTATGACTCCATGGAGCAGGCTTTCACAATGTTCCCCTTCGGGGTTTCCTCTTCCGGGGACATTCATGCCTTGCGTGGATTTGGCAATACGTTGCTGGCCCATGTTCAGCAACTTAACCGCTTTACCAACTCGGCTCTTGATATTGCTAAAATTGGAATGTCGGTTACAGTCCAGCCTAAAAATGAAATGGACAGGCTGGAATCTTCCGTCAACCCCCTGGGCCCTTATACCATCATTGCTCCCGGGATTGATATTACTCCGGTCAAGGTGCCTGATTTGAATGCGGTTTCCGCCCCTATCGGGGCCCTTCAGGGCATCATGAATTCGGTCCTTGGTGAGCTGGATGTGACTACTGACGGGACCATGGGCCGCACTCAGTTTGAAGCTGAAGTGCGCCTGAGCAATGCTTCTCGTCTTTCCACCCATGTGATTGACCGCTTGATGGAATGTCTTTCCCGCCTCTTTAAGGAGATTATAAGGCGTGTTTCTGTCCGGGATTACGATGAGAATCTTGCAGGGTACAAGGAACGCCAGCGACTCCTGGAGAAGATGCAGGAGTATGGAATTCCGGAGGAAGCCTTGTATGAAATTGATGTAGAGGCTACGGTAGCTACCCCGCCTATTGGCAATGGTTCCCCTGTGAAGAGGACGCTTGCTCTTCGCGCGTGCATGAACTACATTCAGTTCTACAGCGAAAAAGGCCAGAAGGCTCTCATCCGTGCCCTTACCATCAATGAGGTAGGCAAGAAGTGGGCTGACATGTTCATCCCGGAAACCAATCAGGAATATGCGAATGTCAATGCTCAGAGTGTTGCGGCTCTTCAGAACCTGTGGTTGATGCAGGGGATGGATGTCCCGGTTCTCCCTGATGAAGACCATCGTGCCCATGCTGAAATTCATGCCAACTACATCATTCAGCTTATTCCGTCCGAGAATCTTGAGAAAGAACAGATGGCTCAGCTTGCTCCGGGATTGCAGAAGCTGGTGGCCCAGCTTGCCGGGCATCTTCAGTATCTTCAGGCTCGCAAGGAATTTATTCCGGCTTTCTCTCAATGGGAGAAGCTTATCGCTAGATGCAATGAAATCATTGTCAACGGCATGCGTGCCCTTGAAAAGATGCAACAGGAGGCCCAGACTCAGCAGGAAACTCAAGGAGTCGTCCAAGGAGGTGAGCAGGCAGACCCTGAAATGCTCAAGGCCCAGCAAGAGATGGCCTTGAAGGAGCAGGAAACGCAGGCCCGAATTGCTATTGAACAACAGAAGGCGGAAGCAGAGATTGCCAGAAAGGCTCTTGAAGCTAACACAAAGGCAGTAGAGGCCGCAAACTCTTAATATATTATGAATAAACTTACTGTAGATGAATTTGTCTCTCAAGACAGAAATCGTGTTCGGCTTTATGAAATCCTCAATGACCCCGTGTTTCAGGAAGCCGTGGAGATTGTACTCGCTCCTTTGAATGCGGTTCCTCCTACGACCACTGAAGCGGCGGCAATTTCTGGAGCCTTTGCTTCCGGAGCACGTCATCTGGTGGCTGGACTCCATGTACTCACCAAGGCACCTAAGATGCAGGAAATCAAAGACACACCTAAACCCCTTCCTTCGGCCCATGATATTTTCCTGAGCCGCCTGGACAACCCGAATAATACAACTAAATAAATATGCCCGATAATCCTACAATAGCCTCAGTGCCTTCTGACCCGGCTACGTCTAATTTGGTCAACGAAATCTTTACCTCTACGGAACAGATTGTCCAAGACCAGATGCCCCAGCCTAGCGAGGTGCCCCAGGGAGTAATCCCTGAAAACCAGAACTATGTCCCGACTGATTCTACTACTAGTCCAACGCCAGTTGAAGAGGAAAACCCGGAGCCTGAGAACGAAAACCCGGAGCCTGAGAACGAAAACCCGAGTCCTGATGAGGATGGAAAAAAGAACGACTCCGAGCAGAAGCAAACTCCGGCAATGGCCAAGAAGTTTGCCCAGATGCGGAAAGACCTCTCCTCCTACAAGACGACTGTTAAGGAGCTCCAGGATAAGATTGCCAAGCTGGAGGCGGGCGGTGCCGGAGCTGAAGGAGTTGACGAACTGAAGGCCCAGAATGAAAAGCTCTCTGCGGTGGTCAATTCCTTTGCCTTCACCCAGACGGAAGAATACCAGAAGGAAGTAACTAATCCGTACAACAAGGCTCAGGACAAGTTGATGAAGCTGGCTGAGGCCAATGGAATGGAGCTTACCTATGATGCCCTGAACCAGATAGCCACGAATTCTGAGCTTGATGAAATGGACCGTCAGGAAGCTTATGAGGACCTCGCCCGGGATGCCGGGATGCCGGACCTTGATGTTTCCAGGTTTTCCAATTATGCAATGCTTAGAGACCGCGCCGTTCAGAAGCATCTTGCCATGTCGGCCAAAGCTGAGGAGTATAAGAAAGATTTCCTGACGAAACTTGGTGATGGAAAAGCCAAGCCGTATGAAGTCAATCTGGACAATTACACTCAGAAACACATCCAGGAACGTGCGAAAGAGCTGGGTCTCTCCGGCGAGGTGACAGAAGAAACGGTAAAAGCCGCCCGTCATTTGGCTCATAAGATAGACAATAGTGCGTTTATGGACGCAGTTCTGCTGACTAAGGCTTTGGAGGAAATGTCAGAGCTAAAGGAAAAGAACAAGTCCCTTAACGCCAAGATTACCAAGCTCCGCGGGGTTAATCCTTCCCCGGAAAAGGGGGACCCGAAGGGGGCTCCTCCCCCCAGCAAGCCCAAGCTTGAAGATGAGCTGACAACGGCAGGGGATGTTGTGGATGCTTTTCTTAATGGGAAAATTTAAAAATCGCTTGACAGCGTTCTAAAAAAAGAGTACAACCGTTTTATCAAATAGCGGTTGTACTCTTTTGCTTTTCCTCCGCGAGCCTCTTTTTTATTTGGATGTGTACAGAGGTCTTCCATCCTGGCCGAAAAACCTTTTCTTTTTCTTTTCGTCGGGACCTTTTCTTTCCTCTCGAACTTTCATTTTACATTCAAATCTATGGCTCAAAATCCCAGTGAATTGGACGCAATCAATCTGCGTCTGACTACGATGACCAACCTCATCCAGGAAAAGATGTATGCGAATTTCATTCGCCGCTCTCCCTGGAACGTGGCGATGTTGAACTCTGCTGAATGGGTTGACGGTATTGGCGATACTGGACGTACCAACGTCTTTCAGCCGACCTACATGAACCCGGACTGGCAGAATGTCCAGCTCAGCTCTTTGTCTACCAGCCCGGCTCTGAACGTCAATGCTACTGGCGGTCAGGAATATTCCTTCTCCCGTCAGATTGTCCGTCTGAGCTCCGAGCTCATTGACGTGACTCGTCTGCGTCAGGCTTGGCAGTATGGTGAACAGCTCAAGAATATTGTTGAACAGCTTATCCGCAACGTGGGTAATGTCTGGTCTGAACGGTATCGTAAGCAGTATCTTGACTGCTCTTCCTACAAGATTATCCCCACGGCCAATGGTCTCTTCGGCATGGACCTGACCAACGGGGACATTACGACCATGCCGGAAATTCGTCCGGCGGCGGCTCTGAACTCCGCCATCATGGACCAGATGTACGAACTGCTTGAGTTTGAATCCGCGCAGGAATCTTCCGCAGGTTCTGCCAACGGTGCTCCGGTTTATCTCTGCATTACGTCCCGCAACACGATTGACTTCATCCTTCAGGGTGATGGCAATATTCGCCAGGACTACCGCTTCGCGGAAGCTACCTGGGGTCAGAAGGAATCCACCCTGATGAACCAGTATGGCCTTCAGAAGGTTTATCGTGGGTTCTCTTACCTGATGGACCCGATGAACCCGCGCTACGACTTTGTGGACTCCAATTCGGCAGGCCAGAAGTGGGTGCGTATCGAACCCTATATTAAACAGCCTGCGACCACGGGCTTCCGCTATGTGCAGAACCCCGCTTACATGAACGCTCCCTATGAAGATACCTACATCTTCGTCAAGGACGTGTACCGTAACCTGGTTCCCCGCCCGGTGTCTTCCGTCGGTCAGGCCAAGTTCAACCCGGAAACCTTCGGTGGTGAAGTGCGCTGGATTAACAACGCGGACATGAATCAGAACTTCCTGGGGACCCAGGGCTTCTTCGTGGCTTCCTTGTCCAACGGTGCCCAGCCCATCCAGCCCCGTCATGGTATTGTGATTCGTCACATTCGTACCCGGTTCAATGTGGCTCTGGTGGGTGCTGACGGCAAGCCTGTTGGCTCTCTGCTGACGACTCCGGCCAATGTGGCTGTTGCTGGTCTGTAACCCTCACAAACATTCAACCCAGGGGCAGGTAGGGCAAATCCTGCCTGCCCCATTTTTATTATGAAATTTTCTATTCCATTTAATACTGAAACCTTTGGAAATGTAGCCCCCGGTGAAACCGTAACCGTGACGGGTGAAGCCGTGCTTTCTGATGACGGAAATGTTCTTGAGCTTGTCTCTGTTGAGGGAGTCCCTGTTGAGGATGCTGACCGCGATGATGACGAGGACGAGGATGATGACGGAAAGAAGAAAGAGAAAAAGAAGGAGAAGAAGGAAGAAAAGGAAGAGCGGAAAAAAGAACGCACCCTGGAAAAGGACGTAGCCAGAGCTGAAGAAGCGACGGACGCGATGGGGGTGCTTAATGCCATGCTTTAAACGACCATGCCTCAGACCATTACTTTTCCCACCACTTCCCCTGTCTCCGTGATTCCCGGAGACGTTGTAACCGTATCCACGGCTACCGGGTCTTTCCTCGTGCATATCTCCTGCGACAAGCCTTCCAGCATTCTGTTTCAGGATGCTGATGCTGGCGTGCTGGCCCATGGTGATATTGCCAACGGCGACTTTATTGTCACGCTTCCCAAGGCCAACTCCAACGTGGTTGTTGATAGTTACACTTCTGCTACTATCACCCTTGCGGCAGTGGCTGTTCCGGACTCCGGGATTAAGGATGTCCCTGTCTTATCCCCCACGGGAGCCCCTGGTTCCCTGTCTCCGGGTTCATTGTATCAAGTGAACATTCAGTCTAAGTCCCCCTACACCTGCATCCTCTACAGCATGCCGGACACCGGGGATGAGCTTCTGGGCACCTTCCCCGTAGTGCATGGGGATGTTATTTCCTTGCCTGGGCCGAAGATTAAGGGCAGACTTGTTTCCGCTGATGCGGATGCTACTGTCAATCTTCAGCTTGTCATTACCAACCCCAAAGCTGTTTCCTAATTTATGGCTATTCAAATTCCTATTGCATCCCTGGCGGAGCCGAATCTTCTTCAAGTAGATACGGTCTATCAAGTCACGGGTCTAACTGCTTCTACTTCTTATGATTTTGTTGTGACCGAGCCTACGGGCAAGTTCATTCATTTAGTCATTGCCCAGGAAGAAGCTCTTACGACCATCATTTACGAGCACGAGCCTGTGAATGGCACGGTGCTTGATTTTGCAACTCCTGCTAGCGTCACCTCGGTATTTCTCAAGGTTACTGCGGTTTCCGGAGCAACTCCTTATCTGACGATGGAAGCATCCAAGGTAGTGACGGACCCGGCTCTGGTTGTTCCCGCACTTCCTGAGACTTGGTACAAAGTCACCCCTCTTACCGTGGGGGATGTGTACGAAGTCAAGGTTTCTTCTGAGGTTCCGGTGACGATTCAGTCCGGCTTTGGAACCTCCTTTGACCTGAATGCCCTTCAGTACAATCCTCCGCAGACCTTGCAGACGGGTTCTTTCCTGGTGACGGCTACTGCGGCAAACCTGTGGCTTTATGTGGATGGGGCTGACCCGGCCAATATTTCGGTGACTAAAGCGGTTCCTGTAGTTGGTTTCCAGCCTGTTACGATTTCTGCCATTAGTTCTACGGGTGGAACTATTACGGTTCCGGCAGGTTTCCCTGCTGGGATTTATCGTGTGGATTTCGTAGCCAATGACCCCACGGATGCCACTACGTATGATGCCAAGATTGTGTTCGATTTGGTCCCTCTTCTGGCTAATGCAGTCGGCAGTCTTTCGGTTACAGGTTTAGGGCCTGTGAAGCCTGGGGCTGACAGCAAGACCTTGACGGGGAATAACCTCCGCGGATGCGGGATTGTCCGAGTAGCTTCGGCCCCTCAGACTCCCCTTCCAGTCGCGGCGTATACTGCCCCCACGACTGGTACAGCTTCTCAGATTTCCGGTCAGTTCGCCCTGACTTATATCGGGAATCTTTCTGCATAACTAATCCGCCCCAATGTTCCACGTGGAACATTGGGGCCCTTCTCCTTTACTGAATATGGCTCTTTCTTTTACAGACTATACATTGGGGACTCCCATTACGCCTAATGTTAATTACAAGGTGGCTCCCGGCAAAGTGGGAGAGCATGCCTATCTTCTTACCAGCTCTGTTGCGGAGGCTACTCTTCAACTGACGCTGACGGCTCCTACTGATGAGGAGTGGAGCAATGTTGAGACCTATGTGGCTAATGGCCCCATTGCTGGCCGCATCTTCCCGCTCAGTGCCAATACCTACTATTTCCGTGTGGTTGGGCCACCTTCCCTGGCCTATGATTCTACGCTGGCTATTAAGGATTTGGATTTAGTCTGGCCTACGGACATTACTCCGACGGCGATTCCTACGGATGGAACTTCGATTACTTCCGGTTTCTATTCCCTGGATGCCCTTTCTCTTGAGGTTGGCAAGTTCCATTCCTTTTCCATTGTCCCGGCCAAGTCGGGGAATCTGGTAGGGAAGCATGAGACCAGCGACCAGCATCGGTTTGTGGCGACGATTTTTGGCGTGAATGCCCAGGGTTTCCCGGTAAGCCACATGACCAGCTTTGCCAATATGGAGCAGAGCATTTTCAACTTTGATACGGCCAAGGCCATTCTGCACTTGTCTGCACCGGAGGGTGCCGAGTTCAATTATACCTGCTCTATCGCGTCTTTTAGCTCAGGCTCCGAAGGTTTACTTACGCCCTCTTCGGATGCCAACATTACGGGGGCGTGGAGCTTTACCAACATCACTGTTCCCACTCCTACCCAGGCCGGGCAGGCGGCGAACAAATCGTATGTGGATAGTGCTGTAGCTTCAGTTCCGAGATTCGATACCTCGGAAGACTATGTGCTTACTGGCACCTGGGGCTTTGAAAGAGTCCCGATGACTTCAGCACAGCCCTCGGTTCCAAACGATATTGCAAATAAAGGTTATGTGGATACCGCGGTTTCCGGAATAGGAGCCAATTTTGTTACCCTGGATACGGAGCAGACAATTCCTGGTAACAAGACCTTTACTGGGGGACTTATGAAAACGGGGAGCCCTTCAGCTCCTAGTGACCTTACGAACAAGCTATACGTGGATGGGCAAGATGTGCTACTTCAAAATCAGCTTGACCTTAAAGTAGGTATTGAAGGCAATCAAATGGTTAATGGAGTTAAGACCTTTACAGGCGGCGTTACCCTGGCCGATGAAGTTCCGTTGACTTTTGGCGTTGGTGCCGATGCTGTCAAGTTCCATGGCACGGGTGCCGGGATGTCGGTGATTGAAGGAGGAACCGGGGCACATCTGGATGTGGCGGTTTCTACTACCTTTCAGGAGCCGACTGTGTTTCAGGATGCCACTACTTTCTCTACAATGATTAAAGCAGAGAAAGGCATATCCTTTGGGATTACGGAAGGGAGTTCAGCAATGGAAACTCTTATGGAGCAGAACCATCCAACTCTGTCTGCATATGGCTGTAAGTGGACCTATATAGCCAACAATGGCTATTACCAGCTTGTTCAGAGAAACAATATTGTGTGGTTAACTTTCGACCCTACAGGGAATGTCTGGTTCCGAAAGAATTTTGAAGTTCAAGGACCTGCGACTTTCACTCAAGGTGTCACTATGGGTCAGACTTTGAATGTGGCAGGACTGGTTACTTTTACTGGGAACTTAGCGATGGCTGAGGATAAGCTCATTTATTTGAGTGCCCTGGTTAATATGGGAGCAATTTCTGGTGGTTCCGTATCCTTAAACGGAGCTCCTACAGGAAAGTTCAATACTAATCTGGCGATAGAAACGTCGCAGGGCATTAAAGCTTCAGGTAAAATATCCGCCAATGGAGGTCTTGAAACTACTGGGACGACTTCTCTTGGAGGCGGTTTGTCAGACCTAACTACCATAAATGGGACTTTGACGGTAACAGGAAGGATAACAGCCAGTGAGGGTATTACACTTCCTGAAGGGCTTAATATTATGTTCGGGAGTTCTGCAAGCATTTATTCGGACTCTTCTTCAAATATCATGATTGAAGGTTCTGCCGCAGGAAGAACTTTATTGAATCAAGCTCTCCGGTTTCCAACTGATTCGGTTTTTGACCTCACCACTGGGGTGAACATTGAAACGGGTGATGCAAGGTACCTGAAGTTCGTCTCTACAACCAAGGCGGCTTATGACGCTTTGACTTCCAAGGATTCCGGGACTGTTTATTTCCTCTCGGATACGACTCCCCCATCCTGGGCCATTGGAGACAAGGAAATAGTAACCGTAGATTTTCAAGCCTCTTAATTAGTCATGCTATCCGATGATTTATTATTGACTTTAAAAGGACTAGGCGTTAGGCTGAGTCCTATAACCCCCCCCCCTGATAACGAAGAAACTATGTACTTTTAAACTGCAACTTTACTAGCGGATTCCGCTAATTCCACTCCGATTCTCACCCTGCCCGCCGATGCTCCTACGGGAGTTTATGAGGTAGCTTTTGGCATGGCTAATCTGCCTGAAACCATTACGGCTTATAACCAGGGAACAGGTTCCACTAGACCGAAAACCATTCTCTTTTTAGAGCAGGCCAACATGCCTATGCTGGACCAATCCTTGGGGTTGGGCTTTGAAATAGTTCCCTGGGTTTATTCCAAGGCTACGGGAACAAGTACCTTTACTCTTGGTTCCGGAGCCAAAGTAGGCAGGCTTTCTGCATTTTTCCTCCATACCAAGGGCGAAGAAACCCAGCTTGTAAGCTGCGCTTCCAGCGCAGGACAGTTTGTTGCAGGCGGTTTAACTTCAAGAGTCGTCATCAAACAGATTGCTTGAGTATGTTCCTCCGTGTAGTATTTAACGACCCAGGAGATTTTACCCGGGCTTCCATTAGAGTCCTGGGTCCTAAGCCCGATAACTGGAGCAAGCCGGATGCAATAGAGGTTTCCGAGCTTACGGCCACCCAGAAGAAGGCTTTTAATTCCCTGGTGAACCTTTTCAAGGAAAAAGGAGAGCCCTGGGTAGCCTTCCAATGCTGGGTTTATCCCGCCACGGACCGTAGTGTGGAACCCGAAGTCCCCGCTATTGAGCTCATTTTAGAAGCCAAGCATGATGAGACAGGAGCCATTACTACGTTTCCCGGAGTAATTCTGTCTGATTCAGCTTATGTCAAACTTTTCAACGCCCTCGTCAAATGAACCTGAATGAATGGATGCAAGCGCATCCTGATTTATTTTCTTCCTCCCCCCCCCCTTCACCTCTTCAAAATATGTACCTAATAACTAAAGATGTTATTGCAGAATCCAGTACCGCCTCTAAGAGAATTCAAATTCCCGCAGAGGCCCCCAGTGGTGTATACACTACTTCGTTGATGTCCCTTTATAATTTAAACCCTATACAAATCCGGGCATACAACCAGGGTAAGAGTGGGACCTGGGATTTAACCCTCAGTATTTTATATCAGACCAACCTTCCAATATTACAAAGTAATGGAATGGTAAGTTTCAGTGGCTGGGCCTATGACCAGAATGATGATAGTACCTTTTTGGGCCTTGAAGTCGGCGTACAACTAGGGCGTTTCCCGATGTTTGTTAAGCATGTGACAGGAACTCCTACGGACTTCTTCAGACTCGAAAATGGGACTGAAGAATGGACACCTGAAGGATATATTAACTCAGTTGTAATTCAACAGATTGCATAGACTTATGGCTAAAAAAGGTAAAGGAAAAGGCCGCGGTTGCGGCAAGTAAGTAGGCAACCAATTTCCGGAGGGCTCGCAAAAAAGTGCGGGCCCTCCGTTTTTTTTTTGTTGACAATCCCGTTCAGTGTGGTCTTATGAGGCCATGTCTGATACATGCAACAAAAATATGACGGAATCATTTGAGTCGGTTAATATAGCAATTGCCCTTCATAAGGTATTAAGTGAAGAATGGTTGTTTGCAAAACACGTAAAAACCGGGTGGATTATTGGGCTTAATAAATCTTTTAAGGAGATTCGGGATATGCTTTCCGATAGTCTTCCAAATAGTCTTCCAACTGGTCTTTGCGTTATGTCTAAGAGTCTAACTGAAGGTTCTCTTAATACTGAATTTAAATTTTATCAGCAAGACTCCTGTGATGAAAACTGGGTTGGTTATAATGAGAATGTTTTCTATAGGTTGGACCCATGTGATTGTCTCTATCTTCTTACTGCTGGTTCTGAGGTTGCTTATGAATACAAAACAGCCAATGGCGAAGTAGTCCGAGTAGATAAGAGAATTCTTGATGAAAAGGGTCTTTCTCCTGGAGCCTTGAATACCAAATGGAGGAGAATCCAAGGATAAGATAAAAATTTGAACCTAATACTAATATGAGCAAAACCAAAATTAAGTTTGAGTTCACGGGAGAAACGATGGAGTTCTTTGGGCACACCCTTCGCCGCATCGTTTGTGTTACAGCCTTCGGCTCTATCGCCGCAGGACAGATTGGCGGATGGATTGAATCCGAGAAGAATTTGAAGCAGGTGTCCGGGAATGCCTGGGTGTACGGTGATGCCAAGGTGTACGGTGATGCCAAGGTGTACGGTGATGCCAAGGTGTACGGTGATGCCGAGGTGTCCGGGAATGCCTGGGTGTACGGTGATGCCAAGGTGTACGGTGATGCCAA
>OIEH01000277.1_pt1 | contig 34057 bp, 28 predicted proteins | sample 1604811 | NCBI WGS metagenome assembly OIEH01 (sample SAMN01760945, study PRJEB22395) | human gut metagenome | reverse complement strand
CCGGAGTTGAGGGCAATGCATATTGTCCTCACTTCGCATTGTTTAAGGATAATTACATATAAGAGGATTTCTTATGTATATGTTCAAATACATACTCAAACGTATCGGACTAATGCTGTTCACTTTTTCGGTGATTATGCTTATCTGTTTCGTTTTGATAAAATCCCTTCCTATACCGCTTAATGACGGCTTAGGAAAGGACAAAGCATTGCTTGAAGCAAATTTACGCGCAAGGGGATATTACGACCCGATTATGGTTCAGTTGGGACGTTATCTTGAGCGTATTTTTACAAAAGGCGACTTCGGCATTGGTACGACAATGTCCGGGTTTATAAACAAACCGGTGTGGGATTCGTTTATAAAATGCATGCCCCCCACAATACTTATAAATGTTTATTCGTCTATTATCGGTGTGCCGATCGGTCTGGCGCTTGGAATTTTTGCCGCGCTGAAAAAGAATAAGTGGCAAGATCAGGTTATTTCCACAGGCGTTATGGTGCTTATTTCGGTGCCATCGATTGTTTATGCTTTTTTAATTCAGTATTTTCTGTGCTTTAAGGCGAATCTATTCCCGCTAACGATGGCAAGTGGAACTAATTATTTAACATGGAAAATGTTTCACAGTATGATGCCGGCGGTGCTTGCACTGTGTCTGGGTTCGATTGCGGGGTATGCTCGTTATACTCGCGCAGAACTTACCGAAGTTCTGACAAACGAGTTCATGTTGCTTGCAAGGACAAAAGGTCTTACGAAAGGGCAGGCGATTGTGCGCCATGCGTTAAGAAACGCGATGGTGCCGATTTTCCCGATGATTTTGGGCGAATTTATTTCCGTTCTCAGCGGTTCGCTTATCATTGAAAAGTTCTTTTCGATACCGGGCGTCGGCAGCTTATATTTGAACTCAATTAATGCACTCGACTATGACTTCTTTATGTTGCTTTCGAGCTTTTACACTCTGGTTGGTCTTCTTGCAGGTATCATTGTCGATATCAGCTATGGCTTGATCGATCCGAGAATCAGAATGGGGGCGAAGTAATATGGAAGATATCTATAAAAACATACCCGCAGAAAAATTCCAGTTTGTTGAAAAACAAGACTTGGTTCACGAAAAGGTGCTTGAAACAAAACCCCGCAGTTTTCTTGCGGACGCATTTTCACGGTTTTGCAAAAATAAGGGCTCAATCGTAGGAGCGGTCATTATTTTAATTTTGGTTTTGTATGCAATTTTAGGCACGATTTTCTCACAGTATTCTGTTTCCCACAGAGATACGTATTTCCGTTACACACGTCCGCGTAGCGAACTGTTTGCAAAAACGAATTTCTGGGACGGATGCGAGAAAAAGACATTGTCCAGGGCAACGTTTTATTACTATTACTATATGGGAGAAGAAACGGGGCATTATGCAATCAAAAATCAAGAATTCACTGAAAACGGAGAATTCTATGACTTTCGTCTGGATTCGTATCAAAAAACCGGATGCGTTTATCTGAAAATGTCAAAAGAAGAATATGAAACTCTTCAACAATATCAAAACGAAACGGGGAAACAAGTAATATATCCTGCGCTCAGACTCTCGATGAAGAGAATGGTTGACACTTATCAAATTAAGACGAAAGGAAACGTTTCCGTTGATACAGCCGCGAATTATTTCTACAAATTTAATGAAAACACGATGGAACCGGTGTTTAACGCAAAAGGCGAAATTGTGCCGGATTACAAAACGCACACGGTCGGTCAAGTTTCAAATGACAATTACCAATCATTGCGAATTGCGGGCGACGGCGAAAACGGCGTTGAATACGAATACGCTCGTCCAAACGACGCAGGCTATGAGGTGCGTGTAAATTATTACGAATATTATATTTTCAATCACTCGTACGTGCTTAAAGACGGCATAGAAAAACCGTCGTTCCTGTTTGGCGCAAACGAAGAAGGTCAGGACATTTTCACGTGTCTTGCCGCGGGCGCGTTATTCTCGTTCGGTTTCGCAATTGCCGTTGCGCTTGTCAACCTTATAGTCGGCGCAATCTACGGCGCGATCGAGGGCTATTACGGCGGCAAAGTCGACTTGGTTATGGAAAGGTTTTCGGATATTTTGTCCGCAGTGCCGATGATGATTGTCGTCACGTTGCTTAAACTGCATATGGGCACTTCCGGCGCTGTTCTTGTTTTGTTCATTTCCTTCTTCCTGACAGGCTGGATAGGAATGGCGACTACAACAAGAATGCAGTTTTATCGTTATAAAAATCAGGAATATGTTCTTGCAGCCCGCACGCTCGGCGCAAGCGACGCAAGGATTATAGTGAAACACATCTTCCCGAATGCCGTCGGCACACTCGTTACAAGTTGCGCGTTGGTGATCCCGTCGATGATTTATTCGGAAGTCAATCTGAGTTATCTCGGAATTATCAGCTTAACGTCTGGCAATCTTACAAGCGTCGGCACGCTTCTTTCAAGCGGTCAGAGCGCATTGTTAACCGCGCCGCACGTTGCTCTTATGCCGTCACTGTTCCTTGCATTATTATTGTTGAGTTTCAACTTGTTCGGCAACGGACTTCGCGACGCGTTCAACCCGTCGCTCAGAGGATCGGAGGAATGATATGGAAAAGAAACTTGAAGTTAAAAATCTGAGAATTTCGTTCCGTACCGACGCGGGCAAAGTTCAGGCAGTACGCGGCATCGACTTCGATTTGTACAAGGGAGAAACCTTGGCAATCGTCGGCGAGTCGGGAAGCGGCAAATCCGTCACGAACAAAGCAATAATCGGTATATCCGCCCCCAACGCCATTGTCGAAAGCGGCGAGATTATCTATGACGGCATGGATCTTTTGCAGATCAACGAGGAAGAGTTCCATAAACTTCGCGGCGACAAAATCGCAATGATTTTCCAGGATCCGCTGTCGGCACTCGACCCAATCAACCGCATCGGTATGCAACTTACCGAAGCAATGATTCTGAAAAACCGCGCCAACCGCAGAGAGTCGAGGAAAGCGTTAAACACCCGCATGAAACTGCTGTGCGCCGCCATGAACGACGCAATGGGCGTTGACGAAAAGTCCCCGCGCGGCGTCGAAAACGCAAAACTTTGCAAGGATTTCGATACGTTTGAGTGCTTGCACCTTAAACTCGAAGGCGCATATAACGTCGCATACGAAAACGCCGAAAACGGCTTGGAAAGCGCGGACGACTTGCTTTTCCATATCGAAAAGAACGCCGTGTCCGAATTTGCCCGTTCCGTGCGCGAAATCGTTGCAAACGCCGAAAAATCGGTCAACGAATACGTTTCTGACAGCGACATCGTCGAATTCGCAAAAGCGTTCAGAATCGAGGCGGACAACGTAAGAAAAACAAGGGGCAAAGTAAAAGATTATTCAAAAGTCGTCGCTCCGCTTACCGCGCTTCGCGATAAGTTTAAGGAAGCGGTCGATAAGAAAATGCCCAACTTCTTTGCGTTTGCGTACTATAAAACGTTCGGTCACAACGAAATGCTCCCCGACGGCGATATCGACGAATTGAACGCGTTTTTGAGAAAATACCTTGACGATAACTTTATGCTTTCGTTCATCGAAGACGTCAAGAAAGGAATCGTTTATTCGTTTGAAAAATCTACCGAGAAGAAAAAGGACGTCATAGAGCTCATCAGGGCAAACCGCGCGGCGTACGTCGAGGGCGAACCCGATAAAAAACTTTATAAAGCCACCGCAAAAGTGCTTTCGGAAGCCGTGAAAGACTCAATCGATAAGCTCGCTATCATAAAAGACAGCACAGCTTATACCTTCGAGCCGAGCCTTTACCGCGCAATCGACACATATTTTTCGGCAATCCCCAACAACGTTAAAGAACAAAAACGTTATGATAAGGAGTCGAAAAAGATCGATAAAATCACCGCTCGCGGAAAAACCCCGGATTATAAGGTTGTCCCTGCAAAAATCATCGATCTGGACCTTGCAAGGCAAAATATCGTCTCGATTCTGGACAAGATCGTTGAAAGCTACGAAAAAGCAATCGCAACTGCCGAAAACTTCGACGCCGAAAAGGAAACCATTGCAACCATCGATTTCTTGAAAGAAAAAGCACAGGCTGTCGCGTATCGCGTCACCAGAATGGTTGCGAAAAACAAGGCGTTGAAATTGATGGAAGAAGTCGGCATTCCCGAGCCGAGAAAGAGATATCGCCAATATCCGTTCCAGTTCTCGGGCGGTATGCGTCAGCGTATAGTTATCGCAATCGCTCTTGCGGCAAACCCCGACATCCTTATCTGCGACGAACCTACGACCGCGTTGGACGTTACGATTCAGGCGCAGATACTCGAACTTATCAATAAACTTAAAAAGGAAAGAAACCTTTCCATTATCTTTATTACGCACGATCTCGGCGTCGTTGCGAATATGGCGGACAGAATCGCCGTCATGTATGCCGGCAAAATCGTCGAAACGGGCACTGCGGAAGATATATTCTATTCGCCGGCGCACCCGTATACCTGGGCGTTGCTGTCTTCGATGCCCGACCTCGACACCGATGAAAAACTTGAAGCGATTCCCGGCACCCCGCCGAATATGATTTATCCGCCGAAGGGCGACGCTTTCGCCGCGCGAAACAAATACGCGATGAAAATCGACTTTGAATTACAACCGCTTATGTTTGAGATTTCGCCCACGCACAAAGCGGCAACGTGGCTGTTGCATCCCGACGCACCGAAAATCGATATGCCGAAGATTGTTGCGGACAGAATCGAAAGAATGAAAAATCTGGCGAAAGAAAAAGCGAAAGAAACCGAAAACGGCAACGAAGGAGGACAAAATGAGCAATAATTTTAACGATAAAGAAGTCCTTCTGAAAGTCGAGCATCTTTCGCAATATTTCAAGCTCGGTCAGTCCACGCTGAAAGCCGTCAACGACGTCAGTTTCGACATCAAAAAAGGCGAAGTTTTCGGGCTTGTCGGCGAGTCGGGTTGCGGCAAAACCACGACGGGAAGAAGTATTATCAAACTTTATAACTGCACCGACGGCAACGTTTATTTTGAAGGAAGACGTATCTGCGCGGGCACGTTGACGTACAAAAACGCAATCAAAGACGCGTGGAAAAAGTTTTTCAAAAACTTTTCAAAAAAGAATCCGCCCGAAGATAAAAAGGATTTCAAAGGCGCATTTTCGGAACTTGCCGGCGTATTGAAAGTCGAAATCAAAAATATCAGAAGTGCGAAAAGCGACCAGAAACGTTGCGATAAAAAGTACGCAAAAGAAAAGGTCGGGGAAGTCAATGCTGAATATCTGCCGAAGCTTAAAGAGCTTGACAAGAAATCCCCCGAATTCAAGAAGCTGCTTTTGGAATATCTTGGAAAGCGCAGGCTTGCAAGAAAGGAAAGAATCGTCACGAAAATCCAGATGGTTTTCCAGGATCCCATTGCCTCGCTCGATCCCCGTATGACCGTCCGCGAAATCATTGCGGAAGGACTTAAAATCAGGGGCATCAGAAACAAGGAAGAAATCAACGAAAAAGTTTACGAAGTGCTTGAAAAAGTCGGGCTTGTCAAAGAACACGCGGGACGTTATCCGCATGAGTTTTCGGGCGGTCAGCGTCAGCGTATCGGCGTTGCAAGGGCAATCATTATGCGTCCCGAACTTATTATCGCGGACGAACCCATCTCGGCGCTCGACGTGTCCATTCAGGCGCAGGTTATTAACCTTCTCAACGATTTAAGAAAAGAGTTGGGACTTACGATATTGTTTATCGCGCACGACTTGTCGGTCGTCAAGTATTTCTCGGACAGAATCGCCGTTATGTACTTTGGTAACATGGTCGAACTTGCCGATTCCGACGAACTTTTCAAGCATCCTTTACATCCTTACACCCGTTCGCTTTTGTCGGCAATTCCTTTGCCCGATCCCGTGTACGAGAAACAAAGAGTGCGTATCGTGTATAATCCGCTTGCCGATCACGATTATTCGGTGGACAAACCTACTCTTCGCGAAGTTTCAAAAGGGCATTTCGTGTCCTGCAACGACCAAGAAGAGGCGGAATACAAAAAACAACTCGGTCTGGACGTAGAAAACGCCGCGCAAGAGGAAAAGACGGTTGACTAAAAGGCACGTAACAGAAACGATTGTATCCCTGATAATAGGGTTGACGCTGTTTTTTGTCATAACGGGAGTGAACGGAGTTTATGGCGGAAAACTTTCTAACGTCGAAGTCGCAAGGTTTTTGTGCGACGGGTTTTTCGTTGCCGGCGTAGTATTGCTTGGTTTCGCCGCGCTTTACTGGGCGTCCGATAAAGGCGCGTTCGACGGCTTGAAATACTCGTTCACGTCGTTTTTCAGGCTGCACTTTTCGACGCACCGCTATGACTGGAAAGAAAAGGAAAGTTTTCAGGAATATAAAGAAAGGATACATTCCGACGAGAAGAAAAAGAAAAACGTATCGATAACGGCGATTATCGGCGGCGTGTTTATGATCGGCGCGATAATATGCCTGATAATTTATGAAACGATTTAATTTATCATTCGATATAAGAAAAAAGCCCGACAATCGTCGGGCTTTTTTGATGCAAAATCTTAAATATTCGTTACGTCCATTTCGCAGACAGACAACTGACCGCGCCTGTTGAGAAAACCTTTTTCTGCCGTTCCGACGTACCCGCCGTTCAGGTAATCCTTGATATTGCCAGTCACGCTGAGCGGGGGAAGTTTGCCGACGATTTCGCCGTTTTTTACAAGGAAAGCGAGATGCACGGGGCAGGCGTAATCGCCGCTTGACGTCGTGTCGCCGCCGCCGACCATCATGACGAACACCGCCGTGTCGTCCCCGATAAGTTCTTTTACGTCGGTTGCGGTTTCTTTAAACCTGAGACTGCCGAAACCCGTGGAAGGCACTCCGTCGTATGAAGCGGACGATGAAACGACGCGCGGCACGTTGTAAAGCGCAGCCGCGTTTTTGTTTGCGAAAAGTGCTTTCAACACCCCGTTTTCGATAAGATAAGATTTGCCGTTTTCGGCAACGTCGCCCTCGTCGTCAAAGAAAGGAACGTTTATTGCGTCGTTGGTGTAATCGGCATAAATCGAAAGTTTATCGTTCAAAATCTTTTTATTAAGTCCGTCTTTGAACACTGTTGCGCCCGATGCGTACATATGCGCCATGAAGTTTCCGAGCGCGGTTTCTACAAATACCGCGGGCGACGCGATGACTTTATATTTGCCGTTTTCGATTGATGCGGGCGTGTTGAATGCGTCGTAAAGTTTTTTGACGTCCTGCACCGCTTTGTCTTCGTCGTAGTCGTTCGTTTCGCTGATATATGTCAAATCCATAAGATTTGCCGTGGACTTATGCTTTATCGACAGGGCGATTACAAACTCGTTGCCTTTGTACGAAAGATTGCTGCCGCTGTCGTTGATATAATTTACTTCGTCCTCGTAATATTGAATCTTGTTGTTGAACAAAAAGTCGGGCGTTTCTTTTTCAAGCCTTGCAAGAAGGCGTTTCGAAACGTCGATGAAATTATCGGTGTCGACGATATTTTTTATCGTGTTTTCGCTTTTTACGATAACGGGCGAGGGGACACAGGGATAAGGAATCTTGTTTTCAAGATTTTTTATTGCTTCCGCTTCGAGTTTTTTCATGTCGCAGTCGCCGATTTGTCCGGCAACGCCGATAAGCCCGTTGTCGTAAACACGGACGGTCGAGGTTGTTTCGACGACCTTTCTTAACGATTCGACTTTGCTTGCGGCAACGTTGACCGAAAGCGAGGAAGATTTTTTATAAATATATTCTTTATTCATATAGTTCTCCTTATTGCACGTTCATTTCTTTGACTCTGACATACGGGCCGCCGTGTGCGACGTGCAGGGGGAATTGTTCCATTTTCCCGCAACCGCCGGTAACGCTGTTGTTGATTTCAACGTCTTTCGTCACACCGTCGATGAGTCCGAGTGTTGTAAAAACGTTGCCCGTGATGACGGAAATTTTAACGGGCGCGCCGATTTTGCCGTCGACGATTTCATAAGCGATCGACGGGGCGATTGTAAACGTGCTCATGCCCGAGCCGTGGTTTACGCCTTTGATGAAATAACCTTTTTTAATGCCGGCGACAAGTTCTTCAAAGGTGTCGTTGCCACCTTCGATATAGGTATTCGTCATTCTTACGATAGGCTCGAACTTGCAATCCATTGCGCGGGCGTTGCCCGTAAGTTCTTCGTTAAGCGTGGCGGCAGTCGTTGCGGAATGAAGCCTTCCCGTAAGGATACCGTTTTTAATGAGATAAGTCTTTTCACATTTTGTGCCTTCGTCGTCGTAAGGGACGTATCCGCTGCCGAAATCCGCGCCGCAGTCGACAATCGACAGCAAATCGGAGCCGACTTTTTTGCCGAGTTTCCATTCCTTTGCCATGGTTTCGTCGCCAAGCATGAAGTCGGATTCCGATTTATGGCCGAAGGATTCGTGCGCGAAAATGCCTGCCGCAAGGGGGGATAATACGACGGGGAATTTGCCTTTTTCGCAAGGTTTTGCGTTTTTGACGAATTCCTGCGACTCCTTGATTACGTCTTTTAATCCGTCTTCCACGTCGTTGATTTCGTTGAAAAACGGACTTGTGTTGTAAAACATATTTTGCACGAAATCGTTTTCGGTTGCAAATGCGACAACCGCAACGACGCCGGCAAGCTGATAATCGTATTTAATATCCGCGCCTTTTGACGAATAAAACTCGTAAACGCTGTTGCTGTCGCTGTAAAGCGCAACCGACATCGCCGCGCCCGAGTCGTGAAGGAGAGGGAGCATACGATTTACCAAAGCCTGTTTTTCGTTAAGAGAAACGTTTCGGACAGAGTTATTTTCAAACTTCATTAAAACGTCTTTGTTCACCTGAAATTTCTTTACTACCGGGTTGTCGAGAATGTTTTTTGAAGGGGTTGCTTGTTTGTAAAGGTTATTGAGTTCCGTCTGGACGTTTTTAACCTCGCTTGTCGAAGCATAGTACCAGATATTGCCGTCGAAAACTCTGATAAACGCGCGTTTTTCGTTGCGTGTTTTCGATGATTCGAGTATTCCGTTCCGATACATAATGCCGGTTGAAAACCTGTCCTCGATGCGGACGTCGGCATAAAAACGATTGTCGAATTTATACATATTTGCTCCTTAATATTTTTATCAAAAATATTATATCACTTATAAACGGTATCTTCAATACTATATAGTTTTCTTTTCTGCAAATTCACTGTAAACCGCGAATAAAAATTTACATTTGGAAGATAATTTGGTAAAATTACATACAAAGAAACAGCTGAGGTGATTTATGAAAAAAAGTCAACTGCAAAAATATGCGAAACTTATCGCAAGAAAGGGCGTCAACGTGCAAAAAGGACAAGACGTCCGCGTGAGAGCGTGTCCCGACCAACTCGACTTTGTGAGAATGGTCGTGGAAGAATGTTATAAGGCGGGCGCGGGCAAGGTTACCGTCGAATGGGAATACAATCCCGTGACGAAAGCGACCTATAAGTACTGCAAACTCGACGTGTTGTCCCGCACCGAAAAGTGGGAAGAAGAGAAGTATAAACACTTTGTCGAAACCCGTCCCGCACGGATATTTATAGAGTCCGACGATCCCGACGCGTTGAAGGGCGTAAATCAGGAAAAAGTCGCGAAAGCGCAGCAGGCAAAGGCAATGGCGTTCAAGCCGTACCGCGACCAGCTTGACAACCATTATCAGTGGTGCATAGCGGCGGTGCCGGGCGTCGAATGGGCAAAAAAGGTGTTCCCCGGTGACACGAAAAACAAGGCTGTCGAAAAGTTGTGGCAGGCGATTTTGTTCACGTCCCGCGCCGACGGCGAAAACCCCGTGGAAGCGTGGAACGAGCACAACAAGGACATTAAGGAACGCTGCGACTACTTAAACTCCCTGAAAATAAAAGAACTGAAATATAAATCGTCAAACGGCACCGATTTCAGAGTGGGGCTTATCGACGGCTGCAACTTCCTTGGCGGCAAAGAAGACACGCTTGAAGGAATCGAATACAACCCGAATATTCCAAGCGAGGAAGTGTTCACGTCGCCCATGCGCGGCAACGCCGACGGAAAAGTCGTCGCAACAAGACCGCTGTCTTATCGAGGGGAACTTATCGAGAATTTCAGCGTGACTTTCAAGGACGGAAAAGTCGTTGACGTCAGTGCGGAAAAGAACGAAGATTTGTTGCGCTCCATGATTTCGATGGACGAAGGCGCGGCATATCTCGGTGAATGCGCGCTCGTGCCTTACGACTCTCCCATCAGAAACTCGGGCATCACTTTTTACAACACGCTGTTCGATGAAAACGCATGCTGCCATCTCGCGCTCGGCAGAGGCTTCAACGAATGTCTTGAAGGATACGCAAATCTTTTGTTTGACGAATGCAAGGAAAAGGGCATAAACGACTCGCTCATTCACGTCGACTTTATGATCGGCAGTGAAGATTTGGAAATCGAGGCGGTCACCCGCGACGGAAAAACCGTAAAAATCTTTGAAAAAGGGAATTGGGCGTTTTAGTAGTTATATTTGCTTTGCAAGTTTAATATGCTTTGCAAGTTATATTTTGACTTCGTCAAAGTTAAGGTCGGTTTTTGTTATATAATAATACACGAAGTGAAATAAATAAAATTGACACGTAAAGGCGAAAGTGATATTATTTTCATATTCTAGGGAGATATTTGTACAATGACGCTTGACGAAGTACACGTTAATCAAAGCGCGGTAATAACGAAAGTCGGGGGCGAAGGCGTTTTGCGCGGTCGTCTTCTTGACATGGGGCTTATCCCGAAAACCGCCGTTACGGTGATAAAATATGCGCCGATGGGCGATCCTATCGAGATTCGCCTGCGCGGATACGAACTGACAATCCGCAAAGACGACGCGAAAATGATTGAGGTAAACGCCTTATGAAATTCGCGCTTGTCGGCAATCAGAATTGCGGAAAAACCACGTTGTTCAATCAACTGACGGGGTCGAATCAGCACGTCGGCAATTTCCCGGGGGTTACGGTCGATTCAAAGTCGGGCGTTGTGAAAAAGCACGACGACTGCGTTATCGTCGATCTTCCGGGCATTTATTCGTTGCGCCCGTACACGACGGAAGAAATCGTCACGCGCGACTTTATTCTGAACGAAAAACCCGACGGCATAATAAACATTGTCGACGCCACCACGATCGAGCGAAATCTTTATCTCACGACGCAACTTATGACAATGGATATTCCTATGGTCATTGCGTTGAATATGATGGACGAAGTGCGCGGAAACGGCGGCACCGTCGATATTCAGAAAATGTCGGATATGATGGGCTGTCCCGTCGTGCCGATATCCGCCGCGAAAAACGAGGGCGTTGACGAACTTATCGACGTCGTTATCAAAACCGCCAAAGAACAGATCAAACCCAAAGTAAAAGATATTTGCGAAAGCGACAGTCCAGTGCACAGATGTCTGCACTCCGCAATCCACCTTATCGAAGACCACGCGAAAAGCGCGGGCATTTCGGGAAGATTTGCCGCGATGAACCTTATCACGACGGGCGGCGACTTCGACAAACGTCTGAACCTTGACGAAAACGAAAAGGAACTTCTGGAACACAGCGTCGTCGAGATGGAAAACGACACCGGGCTTGACCGCGACGCGGCGATGGCGTCGATGACATACGACTTCATCGAAAAGGTCTCGCGCGAATGCGTCGTGAAACCGCACGAGTCGAAAGAACGCCTGAAAAGCGAAAAAATCGACAAAGTACTGACGAATAAATACGGCGCGATACCGCTGTTTATCCTTATTATGGCGGCGATTTACCTGCTCACGTTTCAGGTTATCGGCAAATATATCGGGCTCGGCATCGAGATGGGCATCGACGCGCTGGACAAAGTGGTTGTAAAAGGGCTCACGAAGTTCGGCACGAATCCTGCAATTATCGACTTTCTGGACAAAGGCTTGTTCGGCGGGCTTGGCGCGGTCGTGTCGCTTTTGCCGTACATAGTCGTTATGTTTATGTTCTTGTCGCTCCTTGAAGACAGCGGATATATGGCGCGCGTTGCGTTTATTATGGATAAACCGCTCAGAAAACTGGGCTTATCGGGGCGCAGTTTCGTGCCTATCATCGTCGGATTCGGCTGTTCCGTCCCCGCGATTATGAGCACCCGTACTCTTGCGTCCGAGCGCGACAGAAAAATGACGATCGGACTTATTCCGTTCATCAGTTGTTCGGCAAAGGCGGTCGTGTATTACGCAGTCGTAAATTGCGGCGTGTTCAAGTGGTGGCAGCAGTCGCTGATTATCGTCGGGCTGTACGTTCTCGGCATCGTTTTGGGGATTCTGACGGCGTTTGTGTCCGGGAAACTTATTTTCAAGGGAAAGCCCGTACCGTTCGTTATGGAACTTCCGAATTATCGTCTGCCGTCCGCAAAAAGCGTGCTTCTTCTTATGTGGGAGAAGTCGAAAGACTTTCTGACGCGCGCGTTTACGGTCATTTTCCTTGCCACGCTTGTCGTATGGTTTTTGCAGGCGTACAACAGCCGCATTATTTTCATCACCGACGGCGTTGAGGACAACGTGAGTTTATTGGAACATATCGGCAATTTCCTTGCGCCGGTGTTTAAGCCGCTCGGTATGAACGACGGTAAAATCGTTTCCGCGCTCATTGCGGGATTTACGGCAAAAGAAGCGGTTGTAAGCACGATCGAGATGCTTGCAGGAAGCGGCGGAATGACGGCGTTGTTCACTTCGATCCCTGCGTTTTTGTCGTTTTTGACGTTCGTGCTTTTGTATACGCCGTGCGTCGCGACCGTCGCAACGATGCGAAAAGAGCTGGGTTCCGTATGGAAAACCGCCGTTGTCGTCGTTTATCAGTGCGCGCTTGCGTGGGTTTGCTCGTGCATAGTTTATCAGATCGCGGCGGCTTGCTGACATGAAAACGATTGATATAATTTTAATAGTCGCGCTTTCATTGTGGGTTGTGTTTTCGATTGCGTACGTCGTCGTAAACCGTAAAAAAGGAAAGACGTCGTGCGGCTCAAAAATTTACTGCAACGGCGATTGCGAGGCTTGCAACAAAAAGAAAAAAGAAAAATAGTAACGAATTTTCAAGGTTTCCGCGGTTTTTCCAAGGAAACTTTTTGTTTTTTATCGTTTTTTACATTTGTTTAGTATAATTAACGACTAAATTATACAAAAAAGCAATTTTGTAACGAAATTTTATTACATTGAATTTTTATTGTAAAAAACCGTTTATACGTTTGACAAATTTTTTTTAACTTATTAAAATTGTTGTAGAATTATGAATAAACGTAATTACAACAAAGAAATGCAGGACGAGATTTCGTCGATAGGCTGTCGGAAACCGTCGATGCTGTTGCAGTGCTGTTGCGCGCCGTGCGCGACCGCCGTCATAAATCGTCTGAAAGATTTTGACGTTACTTTGTTTTATTACAATCCCAACACGTTTCCGGAAAGCGAATATCAGAAACGCCTTGAAACGCTGAAAGAGTACGTCGATAAGGCAGAACTCGGGCTTAATATCGTTGAAATCGGTTATCGCGACGAAGATTACCTTGCGGCGGTCTCGGGCTTTTCCGACACGACGGAAGGCGGCCCGCGCTGCGCCGTCTGCATAAGAACAAGGTTGACGAAAACCGCCGAATACGCAAAAGAACACGGCTTTGAATACTTTGCGTCCACGCTTTCCGTAAGTCCGATGAAAAACGCCGTCGTCATCAACGGCATCGGCGAGGAACTTGCGAAAACGTACGGCGTGAAATATCTCGTCAACGACTTCAAAAAAGAAAACGGATTTCAGGAATCCGTGAATATATCAAAAGAATTCGGGCTTTACAGACAGGACTACTGCGGCTGCGAAGCGTCGAAAAACAGGAGAAATACTTAATTATGGGCAACTCGTTGAACACGAAAAAAATGATGGCAAACTCCCTGAAAGAACTTATTCAGGAAATGCCTTTCTCAAAAATCACAATCGACAAAATCGTCACAAACTGCGGCTATAACCGTCAGACCTTTTATTATCACTTCAAGGATATCAAGGAACTGTTCGAGTGGCTGTATAAGTTTGAAACGCAACAAGTCGTCGGCGACATAAGAAAACTTTCGACGTCCAACGCAATCGACGTTATCATGCGTTATCTTTACGACAATCGCGCGATGACGCTTTCGGCTTTCAACAGTCTTGGGCGCGAATATATCGAAAAGTTTATTTACGAGTCGATTTACGACGCCGTTCACGATCAGGTTATCCAGAAATCCGTGTACGTCATCATCGACAACGAGGATATTGAATTTATCGCAAACTACTTCACGATTACTTACGTCGCGCTGATGGTGCAATGGTTGCAGCACGGCATGACCGAAGAAATCGACAGTTTCATAAAACGAATCGGACGTATGATGCAGGGCGCGGTTGATGCCGCGGTGCAAAAAATGCGTAAAGAATAAAAAATACAAATTAAAACCCGACGCGCCGCGTCGGGTTTTTGTTTGCAAAAATTGTCGGAAAAATTATTCTTGTGTCAAAATAACAGTTTTTATGACAACAGGCTCGTTCGGAATATCGTCAAACCACGAGAAACTGTGAGTCGGGACTTTTGAAATGCTTTTCACGACCGCAAGACTTTCCTCGTCCGAAGTTTTCCCGAAAGCCGCATATTGTCCGTCCAGAAATGCGCAATCGGCAGAGCAGATGAAAAACTGACTGGACGCGCTGTCTTTGACGTTGGTGCGCGCCATCGAAATCACGCCTTCGCCGTGGTGCAGGTCGTTTTTCACGCCGTTTGACAAGAATTCGCCTTTTATCGTGTCCGCGCCGCCTTTTTCCTTAATCGCGCGACCGTCCGCGACGAAACCGCCGCCTTGAATCATAAAATCTTTTATCGTGCGGTGGAAACAAAGCCCGTCGAAGAAGTTTTCTTTGATGAGTTTTTTGAAGTTTTTGACCGTAATCGGCGCGACGTCTTCGTAAAGATCAAGGTTTATGTTTCTGCCGTCCGAAAGCTGAATCTGAATTTTTGACATAATACACCTCGTATGTTTTCTGTCGGAATTATACCATATTCAAACTATATTTTCAAGGCTATTAAAAAACTTATTGTATTTTTGCAACCTATATGATAAAATATAATAAAAGGTGGGTTATGGCACACAAGAAAGAACAACCGAGAGAACTTACGAAAGAAGAAAAAGTCGCTGAAATATTAAAGCGCGCAAACGTATCGTACGACTTCAAAAAAGCGCAGGCAAACATTGCGCTCAACACCCGTTGCAAACGCTGCGGCAAGACATTGTCGAGCCTTGAAAGGGTTGTTTTTGAAAACAAATGCCGCGACTGCATGGTGGAAGAAAGCAGAAAATCCCGCGATAAATTCGTCAGGAAATACATAATAATCGCTTTCTTGTTCATCGTTGCGCTTGTGTTCGGCGGGTATTGTGCAAACGCCGGTACGAAAGCGTGGCGTATCGTCGGCATCATCGTTTCGGCGATGTTCACGGGCGTGAGCCTCGGCTACGTTTTTTATACGAATATGGACAAAATGATGCCCGGCGCGCAACCCAAAGTTCAGGTGTGGCTCGTGTTCGGGCTGGCACTCGGAATTGCGGCGATAATCGCGTTTCTGACGTACTTTTCAAAAAGCTGGATATTGTACGTCGTGCTTATGCTGCTTGTGCTGATTTACGTCGCGTACCTTGCAGTGAAGGAGTTCAATTCCTTAAAGGAAAAGGACAATCTTCTGGGCGTTTACGATAGGAAATCGCGCGACCACGAGTTTATCGACAGCATTACGGAATCCATCAAAGAACGCACTTTACAGGACGAAAACGACAGTGTAAACGCCATTTCTGTCGAAAACACAGATTTTGTTCCGCCTGTCCCGCCTGAGACGGACGGCGAAATTGTCAAGGAAGAAATCATTGAGGTTTCCGACGAAAAAACAAAAACAGAAGAAGATATATCCGTGTCCGTAAAAACTACGGAACAAACTGAAATCAAGGACGACGATAACCTTTCGTCCGCCGCGGAGAAGTCCGACGACAGCGGCGATTTCAGCATCTGAAAATGAAATTATTCAAAAGACTTTTTATCAAAGATTATGAAAACACTTCCGATCAGGAAGTGCGTTTTCGTTACGGGATCGTCGCGGGGATTTTCGGGATTATTTCCAACGTTATATTATGCGTTTTCAAAATTCTCGTCGGCGTATTTTCGGGTTCCGTCGCAATCGTTGCCGACGCAATCAACAACCTGTCCGACGCGGCGTCATCCGTCGTTACCGTTTTCGGGTTCAAACTTTCCAACAGACCTGCCGACAGGGAACACCCGTTCGGACACGAGAGGTACGAATACATCGCGGCGTTTATCATTGCGTTTGCGGTCGTGCTGATCGGCGTGTTGCTGTTGAAGCAGAGCATTGAAAAAATCATCACGCCCGAAAGCGTCAATATTTCGGCGTACACCTACGTCGTGCTTGCCGTTTCGATAGTCTTGAAGATTTTGCAGGGGCTGATTTACAGGAACTTCGGCAGAACAATCAATTCCGAGGCGTTGAAGGCGTCTGCCGCAGACAGCAGAAACGACGTGTTTACGACGATTGCCGTCCTGATTTCGACGATTGTCATCGACGTTACGGGCGTAAATATCGACGGATACGCGGGGCTTGTCGTGTCGGTGGTCATTATTATTTTCAGCATAAAACTTTTGAAAGAAACGATAAATCCGCTTCTCGGCACCGTGCCAGACAAGGAACTTGTCGCGAAAATCTCAGAAAAACTCAGGCAGTACGACGAGGTTCTGGGTTTCCACGACCTTATGATTCACAGTTACGGCCCGGCGATAACTTATGCGTCGGTTCACGTCGAGGTTGACGGCAGCAAAAACTTTATCGAAACGCACGACCAGATCGACAATATCGAAAGGGATTTTATGCGGGATATGAACGTGCATCTCGTCATACATATGGACCCGATTGCGGTGGGCGATCCCGAAACCGACCTTTTGAAAAAGGAAGTGCAGGACGTCATCCGCTCGATGAACGAAGATATCACTATTCACGATTTCAGGCTTGTGAAGGGCAACACGCACACAAACGTTTTGTTCGACGTCGTCGTGCCGTACGGGGTGAAGCTTGGCGCGCGCGAAATAAGGCGCGAATTGAACGAAAAGATAAAGTCCGACAAAACTTATTATTACATAATAAACGTCGATAATAAGTACGTTTAAGGGCTTCTTACGCCGTCGCGCCCGAAAGGGCTTTTTCGGCAAATACAAACAAAAAAACGACAAAAAAATAAGCGGGTTAAGTCGGACTTAACCCGCTTTTCGTTGTAAAAAACTATTTCGCGATTTTTTCGATTTCGTCGAAAATTGCGATGATGACGTCTTCGGAAAGACCTTTCGTCGGGCAGAGAATGCTGACCGAATTTACGCCGTCCGCGAATTTGTAGTAGTATTCCTTCGTATAGGCGGAAGCGTCGACGCCTTCGCATTCGCGCGTGAGATAGGTCGTCATATCCGCGTCGTTACCCTTTGAGAAAATCATCGTGAACTTCGGGAATTTCAGCACTTTTTCGCCCGCCTGGAACTTCGTGCGGATATCATCGATATCGATATCGTAATCTTTCGCCGTTTTGATGGTGTCTTTGAGTTTATCCGTCTTGATTTGCTGGAATTGCGAAATCTGGCAGGACGTATCGACAAGCCATTTGCATACGCGCGGGGGCAGGTTTCTCAATTCGTTGAAGCAATACCACAACGGACCGCTGGGGAAGTTGCTGTCTTCAAGGGCTTTATAGACGTCGTTGATGCGTTGCGCGGCGTCGGGATAGCACTTGATGGAAACCTTGTAACTGTCGTCGTTTTCGCGGATAATACCGAAAGATTTGCTGCTGTATTTGAACGTCCAGTCAAGCGCGCCGCGTTTTTTGATGGTGAAAACGTTGGGTTTGCTCATGAAATACGTCGCAAGTTCCTGCGAGGACAGGGTTTTCGTACGGGGCTGATTGAGAATCTCGTCGAATTTCGCACTGCCGACCATATTCACCGCGCACAATTCCATATCGGTTGCGCCCAAGGCGTTGAAAACTTTGACGCTGTCGTCGAATTTCGCGACCTGCATATAGTATTTTCCGTTGATTTCTTCGATATTCTTCTTATAGAAGTTGTCAATCTGGAAGCTGGAAAGTTCCACCGTTCTTTTGGTCGTATTGAGCGCGACTTCGGGTTCAAGAAGGTGATCGCTGATTTCCTTGGAAATCTTTTCGTCCTTTTCCTTTTCTTTGACTTCCTGCTTAATCTGTATATTTTCTTTCAGCGCGGCGCCGATAGGTCTTCTCTTTGACGTGCCTGCCGTGAGTAACGTGATGAGAAGCAACAGAAGTTGCGCGATGAACGGGATTAACGGCACGATTTTCGCAATCGAGAAGGGCGTTGTCTTGTCGTAAATCACGAAAATATAAACGTATGCGGAGATAGCGGCGCAAATTACCGACAAAACGATGATGAGGATTTTCAGCAGACGGAAGTTCTTTTCAGGCGAAAGTTTCGCTCTCAACCTTTCGGAACGCTGCGCGAGCGTAAGTTCTTCCTTTTTGGGTTTTTCTGCTTTCGCGTCGGCGGCTTTATCCTTCGATTTTTTGTCGGGTTTGCCTTTTTTCGCGACGACTTTTTGGTCTTCCGTCACCGGCTGTTCTTCATTTTCGGTAACGGCTACGGGCGTTTCTTCCGCGGGCGTTTCTTCCTGTTTTTCTTCGGTTGCAGGTGCGGATTTTTCCGCCGCTTTTTTTGCCGTAGCGGCTTTTTTCTCGCGCGGTTTCGACGGTTTTTTCGCGGCTTTTTTTTCGGTTTTTTCAACCTTTTCAACAGGCGTTTCGCCGTCCGCAACGGGGCGCTCTTCCGACAAATCGGGCAGGGGGACTGCCTCGGATTCAACGTTTTCAGTCACTTCCGGGGCCGCTTCGGGCGCGCTTTCTTCAACGGGGATTTCGGCTGTTTCGACAGGAGTTTCGGCTGCTTCGACAGCGGGTTCCTCGGTGGGTTCCGCAGGGGTTTCCGGCATCGTGATTTCGCCTTCGTCGAACATCGAAGGATCGAAAGTTGCCGCGCCGATTTCGGGCAATTCGTCCGCCGCAGGTTCCGGTTCGGACGGGGTGTCGCTTTCTTTTCCCGCCTTTTCTTCGGCGGCGAAAGACTCATACTGACCTGCCGCAAATTCAGCCGCGGCAAGGGCGTCTTCGAGACTCAGAGGCTGCTTTGCTTTTTCGGTTTCGTCAACGGTTTCGGGACTTACGGAAGGCGTTTCGTCCGCGGCGATTTCAGCATTTTCCGTCGTGCTTTCCGCCACGTGTTCGGTAACGTTTTCCGCATTATCCGTCACGTTTTCGGTAACGGTTTCCGTCACGTTTTCGGCCGTTTCCAAAGCGTCGTCGACATTGACTTTCTTTTTTGTTGCCATAATATATCTCCTTAAAATTTTGAGCGAAAAATTGTGTTTTGTATCATAAATTATAATAAAGGAAAAAAATATTGTCAATGCTTTTTTCGGTCGCGTCGGAAAAAATAATGAATTTGCACGGCGGAATTTTTTTTGACCGACACAAAAGCGACTTTATAATGCAAAAACGAACGATAAAGTATATTATTTTGCACATAAAAAATTGCGTATTTTTGACGAATTTTTACGAAAAAACGGCGGTTTTTTGAAAAATCCGGAAAGCAAACGCACGGCGGAATTTTATTGTACGACTGTATAATTTCGTACGAAAGTGTTGAAAACCCGCGCCGAAAAAATCAAAATAATTTTCCGAAAAATTTGAAAAATACCTTAAACCGCCGTAATTCCGCCTGATTTTTTTATGTTTTTGCAATATTTTGCGCCGAAATTTTTTTTAATGTTGAATTTTAACAAGTCATATGTTATAATAAATTAGCAAAATAATATTTTTTGTTTTGACAAAATAATTGCGAGGTAATATGTACAAGTATTCTTACAAGGCACTTTCGCCGGAAGGAAAACGCGTAAGCGGCACGATCACCGCCACGAGCGAAGACGACTTCAATCAGGTCATTTCGTCGCGCGGTCTGAAATGCTATTACGTCCATGCCACGGGAAAGGGCGACGCAAGCAAACTTTCAAAACTCGACACCGCGCTGGTGTTGCAGTTTTGCCGACAGCTCGCGTCGATGCTGAACGCCGGCTTGCCTCTTATTAAGTCGCTGGAAATGCTTTACGAACGCACCGAGAAACCGAAACTCAAAAACGTGCTTGCCGCATTGTTTGAAGAGGTTCAGAAAGGTAACTCTCTTGCGGAGTCGATGGGTGCGCTTCCGGGCGTATTTCCCAACCTTCTCGTGAGCATGGTCAAGGCGGGCGAAATGAGCGGTAAACTGGAAGAGACTCTTATCCGAATGGCGGACTATTACGAAAAGGAAAAAAAGAGAAGAGGGCAAATCAAATCGGCAACGTCGTATCCGAAAATCGTTTTGGCGATTTGTCTTGTCGTCGTCGTGGTTTTGCTTATTTGGATTATGCCGAAGATGATTTCGATGGTGTCCGAAGATAAGTTGCCGGTTGTCACGAAAATCCTGCTGAAAATCAAGGACTTCATTATGAAGGACTACATACTGATTATCGGCATCGTCGCCTCGCTTATCATTTTCGTCCCGATCGTTAAGCGAATCGAGGCGGTTGACCTTTTCGTTTCCAAAATGAAAGTCAAAATGCCGGGCATCGGAAAATTGCAAAAGATGATTTATACGTCGCGTTTTGCAAGTTCACTTTGCACGCTGACGAGTTCGGGCGTACATCTTCTCAACGCGCTGACGATGGTGTCGGAGATGATGGACAACACTTACGTATCAAGGCAGATCGACGACGCTGTCGAAGCAATCCGCAGGGGCGAGTCGATATCCGCCGCGTTGCAGACGGTCGACGCGTTCGATCCGCTGCTTACGACAATGATATTCGTCGGTGAAGAATCCGGTTCTCTGGACGAGGTTCTCGGGCAGACCGCCGCTTATTTCGAAGACGAAGCGGACACTGCAATCAAGAGTCTTACCGCAATGATAAACCCCGCCCTTATGGTTGTAATGGCGGTTGTCATCGGCGTAATACTTATCGCAATACTTATGCCTATGTTCTCGATGTACGACTCGATAGGCACGGATACCGAATAAAGGGTAGATTTGGAGCAAAATTATGATTTACTACTACTTGAACAACGACAAACTCAAAGCGATGTTTGCGACGGCGGGCGGAAAGAGAATTACCGTGAAAGAATTTTACGATATGGATTTCCCCAGTGAATTTCTGAACGACCCGAGCGCAACCAATATCGACCTTCAACTTACCGAAGCGATGCTCGATATGATCCGCAAAAACGATATCAAGTCGAAAGCGGCGAAATTCGTCCTTGAAAACAACAAGATACCGTTCCGCGAGATGATTTTGCCTTACGCAAAGCCGTCGATTCTGTATCCGATAATTTCGGCGGAACTTTTCACGGATAAAAAACTTGCGGAAAGCCACACCGTCGACTTTGTCGAGATCGACAGAAATATCGAAGATCCCGACGAAGAGATGCAGGAAGCCGCGCTGAACTCCCCCGAAGAGGGCGAGGAAGAACAGGAAGAGAAGAGCGAAAAGAAAAAGAAAGCGAAAAAGGCGCGTCTTATGATCACGTACATAGACAACCTTGTCATCGAAAACTTGAAAAAGTGCTGCCGCGAAGTCGGCATGAAACTTACGGCAATCGATATTTCGCAAAGCGCGCTGTCGAAACTCGTCGATTTTATGAAAGAAGACCTGCCGCAATATTTCGTGCTTGTCGACTATCGCATGACGTCGATTACGTCGTATCTTTTCGCGGATTACAAGCACGTCTTCTCGCTGTCGAAACCCATTTATTCGATGCCCAACGAAAACTATGCGAACGAAATGGCGTTTTTCATCAACGACTTTTCCGGCATCGTGAGCGAGGCGATTCAGTTCTTCCGCTCGAAATATACCGATTACAAATTCGACGACGTGTTTATCACGGGCGACCTTGACAGGTTCCAGTCGGTTGAAAGCGACCTTTACGGTTTCATGGGGCTTAACGTTAAGATGCTTCCCGTACCCGAAAGCGTATCGGGCGTCGAGCAGCTTGATTTCAACGCGCTTGCACCGCTTATCGGCACAATGCTCAAATAACGAGGTGGATTATGGCAAAGAGAAAGAGAAACATAGATTTTATCGCCGCGCAAAAGGCGATGGGAAAATCGGGGCAAAGCACCTCGTTTGAGTTTATTCTTGTCGTTACGGTCGTCGTGGTGGCATGCGCGATGGTCGGGTGGTATCTTGTGGCGCGTTCGCAGTACAACACTGCCGTGTCCGACCTTGAATCCGCCAAGACGGAACTCACCAATCAGAAAAACACGCTTGCCAAGAACGAAGACAAGTTCAAAAACTTCACGGTGATGCTTGACAAAAACGGCAACCCCGTGACGAAAGGCACCGACAAATACGGCAACACGATTTACCAATACGAGTCGTTGACGGAAGTCGCAACGCGCGTTGCAAACGCACTTGCGGGCGCGCAGGCAACGTCGAAAGAAGCCGACGCCGCGATAAATCTTACCGGCACGATTTTCGACATTATCTTCACAAGCGCGCAAAAGACGGAGTGCAAGGTGACGCAGTTCACTTTCACCAGCGGCAGGATCACGTTAAAACTTACGGGCAAGGGTTCCCAGTCGATGCGAAACTACGTTTCGGCGATTAAGGAAAACGGCAGCGGCTATATTCAGGGCGTTGAGCCGTCGATGGACACCGCCACCGATTTTTCGGTAAGTTTCGACGTCGTGAACGATAAACTTTTCGGCGGCAGCGACAAATAAGGAGGACGGGAAAATGACGATTAACAGAAAAGAAAAAGTATTGATTTTCATACTTATCCTGTTCCTGCTTGTAGGCGGCACGTACACACTTGGCATCATGCCGAAAAACAACGACAAAAAAACCGCTCAGGAAGAGTTGCAAACGGTCGAAGGCGACATCGCGAAGGTCAAAAAGCAAACCGACGCGGTGAGCCCGGCAAGGTACAACAAGCTCGTTGAAGAAATCAGACAAAACGAGGCGGCGTACAAGCAACTCACCAGCACCAAAAACAACCTTAACGAGGAGCTTCTGCCCAGCAATATGCCCGGACATCAGGACTCTGTGGCGATTGCGGAAACGCTGTACAAGTTCTTTGGCGACCTTGGTTTCAACGTTGAGATAAGCCTTGGCAGGCCCGTCACGACGTCCACCAAAAAGGTTTACACCATATCGAGCGCATACAAGACGGACATGCAGACGCTTTACAAGGTGACGGACGCGATCGCGCGTGTGAAGTCGTTCAATCTGACGTATCTTTCGATGACGCCGGACGGAAACGACGTTTCGGGCACGTTCACGATGACGATCACGTACATTCTGAACGAATAGCACGACATTACTTGTGCGGAAGCGGCACCTTAAAATAAAGGATATTATATTATAATATAACTACAACTTACGAAAACGCGCGAAAGCGCAGTCGCAAAGATAAGACGGGAAAAATAAAAAAGTACGATTGACGGAAGGAGGTCAATTATGCTGACGTTATTAAAAAATATAGAAAGGTTTAACAAACGGTACAATAAAAAACGCGGCAGCGCGATGCTTATGGTACTTATGACTATGGCGATTATTATCGTCGTAGGTACTTCTATGCTCTTTGTGACGCTTTCCTCCTTCTCGAACAGCATTGCGGACACCCAGCAGGAACGCGCGTACAACGCCGCACTCACGGTTTCGGACACGTTGAAAGGCTCGACGCAACTCAACACGATTATCGAAACCTACTTTACCAAAATCAAAGAAAACGGCTCTGCCGAGGTTCAGTTTTACAACGATACCGATTTTGATAACCAAGCGGTGAATTATACGATAGTCAACGGCGTGAAAGTTTACGTCACGTTGTCGAAATCGCCAAGCAGCAGCGCAAACAAAATCGACAAAGTTCTTGTCGACATAAAAGGCGTCAAAGGCTCGCAGGAAAGCACGGTGAGTTTTGAGGCGGATTCTGTACCTGACGGGACCTCGACCACGATTCAGGACACGTTTGGCAACTCGTTTGTTGTCAGCAACAATATGGGATCGTCGGTTACGTCGCCGTATCAGATTTATAAGCGTATCGAAGGCGACGTATCAATCAACTGTTTTGAAACGGAAAACGGTGAACGCGTGATGAAGACGCGTATATTCAACCCCGTTGTTCTGGAAGGCGTGACGGGCAGTGTTTATGCCAACGGCGACCTTATCATCGGCGCGCCCGACAATATGCTGAGGGTGCAGGGCAACGTGTACGTTGACGGCAACCTTACAATCAGGGGGCTTGCGCTTGGCGTAAATCTTCCCGCGCTGACGAAAAAATACTACGCAAAGAAATACCTTTATTATTACACCTACGCGTATGGTGAATTTGGAAGCATTGCGGTTCCGCCAAACAATAAAGCCGGATATAAAAATTCGAGTACGACAAAACTTGGCGAGGCGATGTACGAAAAGTTGAGCGACGGCACGTACAGACCTATTCAAACGTATGACAAACTTTCGCACTTCACGCTGATGGATCTTGCGGGCGACGCAAACGAATATACTTTCTGGACGAAAAACTACGGTGAAAACAATACCACCGGCAATTATACGTGGGAACAAGTCACGATTACGCTCAGGGTAAAAGACAAAAACGGAATCTGGCAGAATATCGATGCGGAATATAACCAGGGCGGCATCAATAACGCGCAATATCTCGGCGCGTCGATGTACTCCGACACAGAAGGGGATGGCACCCCCATCATGCAATATCCGCAGGGCGGCAATATTTATTGCAGCGGCGACATTATCTTTGACACCGTCAACGTCGGCAACGTATTCTCGTTTGACGCAGGTGTTTTCAATACCGGTTCCACCGACGCAGGTCATGAAGATCAGGACGAAAAACCCGATCCTTCCGCCCTTGATAAAATCAACAAGTGGTTAAGCGAACATCTTGGTATCGACCTTGTTAACCCAAGGTTCCCGTATTACAGCTATGCCTACAACCTTGACGGCACAGGCGACGGTAAAATTCCTGTCCACACAAAGATTGAGGGCGACGTATTTTGTCAGGGACGCATGATTATCGCGCCCGAAACACAAAAGTCTTATATAAACTATAAGGACGAACAATGGCTTGGCATAGCATCAGACCTTTCAGACACAAAAAAATACATAGGCGGGAAGGTTGTTGCAAGCGACGACTTCGTCTTAAAGGACAGCGGCGCATTTTTGAGCCAAATCAAAAACAAATGGAAAGAAATACTTGGTGAAGACAAAGAATGGGGCGATCCTATCGTTATCAACCCCGTAACGATTGACACCGCTCTTAACAGGTTTAATTATAACAATGGCACGTTAAGCGAAAATCCAAATGCGATGAAGTCGTTTATCGAAGCATATAAGGAAGCGTATAAGAAACTTAAAACCGAAGGGGAAACGATAAAACGCCTTAAAGAAAAGTTTGAAGAACTCGGAAAAGACGGGTATTCATACCTTTTGGGCAACGATTACACGCAGTTTGGCAACGGAAACGGCCTGAACGGTGCCCAAATTAAAGAGAAAAACGAGACAAAGTGGTATAATTTCCGCAAGCCCGAATTCAGCGAGACTTCCAACCTTTATATCCAGAACTCGCCGATAAGAAAAGGCACGTCGTGCGGTGATATTGATCACAAAAACAGCAATGGCGTTGACCCGTGCACGCTTGAAAAGTACGCGTCCGATGACAAATACCGCGTTGTCGAAAACGTTGACGAAAAAGACGAGTACGGCAAACCCGTGACAACCCGCACGGTTGTGGGCGGCATATCTTACACCGCCGCACTTTCCGTCAGATACTGCGAAATTACCGTCAACAACGTATATTGCGACGGCACAATCAGCGTGCTTTCCAGTGACCTTGGAGATGTAAAAGAAAAAGAGAAGGTACACTTTGTAAATTCGGCGGCGGTCAATGTGAAAAACAATTATTTCGGCAGCGACTTTGTGAAAAATGAACTTAAAAAAGCCTCGATTATGGACTTTTTGAAATACGTTCTGCAAAAAAACAATGCACAGTTGACTGACGAAGAGATTTTGAAAGAGTATTTCGGCATTGACGGCAACAAAAATAATTTCAAAGCCGAAACTAAACTTTATTTTGACATGCAAAATAAATATAATAACTCGGAAACATCAAAAGAATGGTGGGCGGGGTTATTGAATACCGGTGTAGAGATCACTCACAACAGAAAATTCATTGTTTTGCGTGCTCATATGGAGTTGACCGAAACCGCAAAGTGGACAAATAATCCCTATGTTGTTGCGCACGAAGAGTATTGGTATAATAAGGAAGCGAAAAATAACAAGGATAAACATTATACATTCTATGAAAATTGGTCTAATCCGGAATATTCCAACAGCGGTTGGCGCTACGTGTGCGATTTAGTGTACTGCTTAGAAGACATTAACGATTATGACGGCAGTTATAATGGCGATAAAAATTTTGCGGGAAAAATCATAAATGCTAGAAACGGCGAAGAAGTCAAATACAAGGACTTGTGGGATAATGAAAAAGCGGCAGTTGATCTTATCAGAGCAAGCGTTGACGGAAAGATCAATACCGTTAATCTTGCCGACGCCGTATTTTTAGATTATCAAAGCGGAAAAGAGTTTGAAAAGAGCGTCTATGACGACTACGTTAAAAAAGGCTTGCTTGAAGGTTATACAAATGACCCGAGTGCCGCCGGCGCGAAGTTCCCGAAACATAAGGAAGAATACAAAATTACTTATAAAAGACAAAGCAGTAGAAAGTATTCTGATGAATTGAAAGATTGCGACCATGAATGGAAGTATTATGATTCTGCTGAAAAATCGCATACCGTTTATTATTATTTCGGACTGAAACCGTTTGCGAATATTACCGGCGGAAGCGAACTTGCAGGTTTAGACAAACTGTCTTACGTGCTGAACGGAAACGATATTTTGGAAAGTGAGTTCCTTAAAACCAAATACCTTATCACAATGTTCAGCAACGGCGCGAACGACTTTGACGGCATCGACCTCAACGCTTTGTTGGGCGCGGCTGCAAACGGTCTTGTCGGCTCGGCAATCATAGGCGGCAAGTTAAAAACGTTTGGCGTAGGCAGTACGTCAAATCAGTTTGACGCAATGAAGGGCACTACAAAGGCGTTCAACGAAGGCTTATACGGAATGTATCTTGCCGTGGATAATAGATATTCCTTGGTTGACAACGCCGCGACCGTAAAGGCGATTTTTGAAGAAATCAAGTCGCCGGAATTTGCAACCGTCGTGGAAGCGAACGCCAATCAGAAACAGGCAAAAGAGAACGTCGAAAAAATCCTTAACGATTTGAAAGAAAAGGGCGATATTGAAGAGTACAATGCCTTCGATATTTATGGCTCAATCAACGAGTATGATAGATATTTGGGCATTACGAGTGGCAAAACGGTCTCTAATTATATATGCGCAAATAACGATAAACTGACAAAGAAATATGTCCGTTCCAAGGGCGGAGACACAAAGCCGGAAAATGCGGAATCGTGGTTTACGACTGATACGTTGAACAACGAAGATTCGTGGTTCAATATAAGAAGATGGTATTATCTTGAACCGTCAAACGACGTTGAAGATTCCAGCTCGCTCAGGCTCATGGACTTTTATAACAAGGACGATAAAAACGGCAAGCACCTTCGTGCGGACAGCACGTTTGCAATCGACGAAAAATACAATCAGACGTTTACCGGGCTGAAAGACAAGGGCTTCGATTGGTCTTCTTTCAAGATTGAAGCAAAACGTTCGGAAGTGCAATATACGATAAAGCAAAATACGTACTTCAATTTTGAAGCAAGCAATACGCAAGTCGTGTTTGCGGCGGCCACAGATGGTGTTGACAGCCGAACCCGTATGAACTTCCTTATCGACACGTCGGAAAAAGACATTTATGTGTTTTTCCATTGCAAAGCGCTTGATAAATCAAAGGACAAGAACGCACAAACAAGGTTCTTGTTCCAGAAATGTTCGTTCCAAGTCACCGGCAAAAATAACGCTTACTTAATGTTGGTCGACGACACTTCGTTTGCTGCAAACGCATTCAGTCTGGAAATCAGCAACACAATGCTTTCCGAGGACAAGACGGACGAAAAAGTCGGCACGCATTTCAAGTCGAACACGTATCAAAAATACGTTGCAAGATTCAAAGGTCACGGTAAAGAATTGAAAGCATGGGAAATTTCGAACTTGATTGACTCAATCCAAATGCAAGCATTGACTGACGGCGATCCGGCAAAAGTCGGCAATATGTTCATAATCGGTATGGGCAGAAACTACGTCAAGTTCGGACGTGGCGGCTCGGTCAACGCGATGGTTTATATCCCCAACGGCATGTATTCCAACGAATCGTCGGGTCTTTTCAACTCAATCCCGATCGGAAACTCGGGCAATAACGAGGCGTCTATTGTCGCAAAAGATATTTATATTGGCGGAAGTAACCGCGGACAACTGATTTTTTCAAGCTACGACGCGGCAAAAATCGGCAGCAAGAACAATAATAGTTCAGGCTTGGTTATGGACGGTTTGATTAACCCCGATACGGTGTCGCACGACACGAAATGGGTTGCGGGCGATTACTATTACGGCTAAGATGAAAAAGGTTTTGAAACGCTTAAAACTGAATAAAAAAGGTTTTACCTTTGCCGAATGTATCGTTGCAATCGCGTTGTTTGCGATCGTCGGCACGCTGGCGTTCACCATGTTCAACACGGCGACGCGCTATATGTCCAAGGCGAAAAAGGAAGAAGCCAAAAGGTCGCAGGCGCAGGAACAGGCTCTTTTGAACACGTTTATGTACAACGACAAATACATCGTGTATCCGCACAGTATTTTGCAGGTATCGTACATCAGCACGTCGAAGGGCAACGTGGCGCAGTACGCGGCGGTGCTTAATTACGACACCGATTACGGCGCGGTACCGTTTGCGATTTCAATCGAACCCACCAAAGAGCAGACGGCGAACACCCCTTTGGGCTATGCTTTCACAAGGTATCAGGTGACGTCGGACAAGGGTACGAAACGCTGGATTTTCATTTTCAACGACGATACCGTGTCTTACGACCTTAAAAACACGGAAGAACTCACTCGTTACTCGCTATTCAAAGAATGGGTAACAACCAACTATAAGAACTGACATGAGAAAACTCGCAAAAATCTTAAAAAATAAAAAAGGCTTCACCTTGGTCGAAGCGATCGCGGTCGTCGCCATTATGGGTATTCTCGCAACGGTTATCGGCGGGCTTGTCACGGCGGGCACGACGGCTTATATGCGCCAGAAAGAAAACGCCGCCGCAAAAGACCTTGGCACAATCGTCCAGAACGAGATCAAGCGGGCGGCAAGGTCGACGGTTGAAGTATATTTGCAGGACGGCGAACTTCCGAGAGATAGCAACATAATCGGGGCTGACAATAATCAGGCCACTTATACAATGAAAAACGCGCCGACGGGCGAGTACAAGTTGTTCTCGTCGTCCGACGACGGCAGGCTTGTGTATTCGACGGACAGCGGCAAAACCACGCAGGAATACTTCACGTCAACTGACGCCGAAAAGCGCGCGTTTTACGGCAGTTTCACAATCAAGGTTTATTTCAAAGCGATTGTCAATATGTTTAATGAGATTACGTCAGTCAAGGTGTTCTGCGACGTCTATAACGCCAAAGGGCAAAAAAAATTCGACTCCCCGGGGCTTGAAATCGACTTTATCGAGGCGGATTACAACCAGTCGTCGGAAACCAAACGTTTCAAAGGTATTTTCAGTTTCGAGCAGGGCAATATCGGGGCAATCACGGGCAGTTCAGACGTCTGGCAGTACAACAATATGCTGCTGGTTGAAAATTACAAGCCGGAAAACGAGAAAGGGTTCAAGAATTTTTATTTCCGAACCGTGACAGGCGGTTGATAAAATGGAACTTGGCCATCTGTTATTCACGATATTTTCCGCATTTTTCGGGCTTGCGGTCGGCAGTTTTCTGAACGTTTGCATTTACCGCATTCCCAAAGGCACGTTTTTCACCGAAAAACACAGTTATTGTCCGAAGTGCGGGCAGCCGCTGAAATGGTACGATATGGTGCCGGTTTTCAGCTGGATTTTTCTTGGCGGAAAGTGCAGGAATTGCAAGGAAAAAATCTCCGCAAGGTACCCGATTGTGGAGTCGCTCAACGCCGTATTGTGGACGTTGTCGGCATATTTTATCGGGCTTAACGCCAACGCGTTCATATACGACGCGCTGTTTTCGGCGCTCATCGTGATGACGTTCATAGACATCGACACGAAAGAGATCCCGAACGGCATCGTCGTGTTCATCATAATTTTGTCGATCCCGCTGTTTTTCACGGCGAAGGACGTTGTGTGGTGGCACAGGCTTGTGGGCGCGGTGGTTATCAGCGTGCCGCTTTACGTAATCGCGCTCGTGACGGGCGGCATCGGTGGCGGCGACATAAAACTTTATTTTGCGCTGGGGCTTGTGTTGGGGCTTTACCCGACGCTTGTGTCGGCGTTTATCGCGATAGTGTCGGCGGGGCTTATCGGCGGCGTACTTTTGCTGACGAAAAAGGTCAGAAAGGGGTACGAACTTCCGCTTGGTCCGTTTATCGCGCTTGGCGCGGTGGTCACGGTATTTGCGGGCACGCCCATAATCGACGGCATAAAAAACTTATTCGGAATATAATATTTATATATCATAAGGAGAAGAGATGCAAAGAGGAGCAAGTTTAGGCGACATCCTGATAGAGAAAGGCTTTGTCAAGCAGGCGCAACTGGATGACGCAAAACGTTGGCAAAAAACCCACCCCAACGAAAAAATCAGCGCGATTCTGCTTTCGCGCGGCATTATTACCGAGGACGCGATGCTCTCTGCAATGGCGGAGCGTTTCAACACGACCTATATAAATACGGAACTTGTCGTCCGTCGTCCCGAAATTCTGAAAAACGTACCGGAGCAAATCGTCAAAAAGCACTGCATAATGCCGCTTGACCTGAAAGCGGGGCAGATCATCATCGCCACGCACGATCCGCACGACATCGGCGCGTTCGAGGACGTAAAGATGGTCACGCGTATGGACGTCGGTTTTGTCCTTGCGCCGCAGCGTATCATCGAAAGCGCGATTGAAAAGTACTACACCAACGCCGGCAACTTCTTCGTGTCGGACGAAGCGACGCAAAAGGTTGTCCAGCAGACTTCGGCGGCAACCCAGCAAAAGTTGTCCGAAATCGAAAGCCGCGTTGACAACACGCCTGTCGTCAAACTTATCAACAGCCTTATCACGCAGGCGTACATGCGCCGCGCGTCTGATATTCATATTGAGCCGTTTGAGGAGCAAATCCTTGTCCGCATGCGTATCGACGGCGAGCTTGTCGAATGTATGCGCTTGGACATTTCCACGCTTAACAGTATCGTTTCGCGTTGTAAAATCCTTGCGGGCATCAACATTGCCGAAAAGCGAATCCCACAGGACGGCCGTATCGACTTCAACAACGGCGACATCAACATCGACCTTCGTGTCAACACGCTGCCCACGATTTACGGTGAAAAGGTCAACATGCGTCTTCTTGCAACCGAGGACGCCGCGCTTATCACGCTTCCCGACCTTGGCATGCCCGACAAACTGTTTGAACAGTTCTCCCGCATCATCAAAGCGCCGAACGGAATCATTCTTGTCACGGGGCCTACGGGTTCAGGTAAGTCGACGACGTTGTACGCCGTCCTTAGCGAACTCAACAAACCGAACGTCAATATAACGACGGTCGAAGACCCTGTCGAAAAGCAAATCTTCGGCGTCAATCAGGTGCAAACCAATGCAAAGGCGGGCTTAACGTTCGCAAGCGGACTTCGCGCAATCCTGCGTCAGGACCCGGACATCGTCATGATCGGTGAAATTCGTGATACCGAAACCGCCGAAATCGCAATCCGCGCCGCTATCACGGGCCACTTGGTTTTGTCGACGCTGCACACCAACGACGCCGCGTCAAGTATCGTCCGTCTTATCGACATGGGCGTTGCGTCATACATGGTCGCGTCGTCCGTGAACTGCGTTGTCGCGCAAAGGCTTGTCAAAAAACTTTGCCCGGAATGCAAGAGAAAACGCGAAATCAAGGCGGAAGAAGCCGCACTTTTGAAAGATCCGTCAATCACTCATATTTATGAGCCTGTCGGCTGCCCCCGCTGCGGCAACACCGGCTATAAGGGACGTACCGCAATTTACGAAATTATCGAAATCGACAGCGACCTTCGCCGCATGATATCCGAGGGCAGGACAACCGAGGAAATCCGCGACTTCGCCAAAGAGCACGGCGCAACGTTTTTGGAAGACAGCATCCGCACGCTCATCGGCAACGGCACGACGTCCATGTCCGAGTTTTACCGCCTTATTTACAGCATTTAATAAACAGGAACAAACCAAACAAAACTCTGCAAGAAGTTGCAGAGTTTTTTAATAAAAAAAAGCGAGGCGTTTGCCTCGCTTAATGTTTTGTTGTTAATATAGGTTAGGTCGTCGGGGTGACAGGCGTTTGAGGTGCAGCAGGTGCTGTTGTCGAGATGGTGCCATCCAAAGAAATATAATAATCTATACCACCGCCGTTAGCCTTTCCGTTATACACAACATGAATATATTTACTATCAGTAGTTTTAGTAAGTGCAAAACCGCCTTTGGATGCAGTTGCGGCAGTATAATCTGTTCCAAATTGTGCTTCAACTTTATTTTTAACTGCATCAAAATTGAATGTTGTTACAGCAGGAGTACCAGTTTCTGTGGTAATATCCTTGAAGTCATCAGGATCTGCAATCATTCCAGCGATGAAGTCAGCAACCTGTTTTGCTTTAGTTTTGTTTGCCTTGTCCGTGTTTTTGTTCAACTGTGAAACCGTAACACCGGCGACCGTGCCTGCAAGGACTGCCATGATTGCGATTACGACGATAAGTTCAACGAGCGTAAAGCCCTTTTTGTTTTTTCTAAGTTTTAACATTTATGTTAATCCTCCACTATAATTATTTCAAAATTTGAGCATACAGGGCAAAAAATCCTTATTTTGCGATTAGTAAGTCAAAAACCGCGCTTGAAATGGTGTTTTTTATCAAACTGTCAAAATGACACTCTTGCTATCATATATAATAGGTGTGTTTTAATAAATATAAATACAAGAGTATATGATGTGAAAATATAGAGCGGTTGACTTTGGTATATAGGATAATAATTGATTGAAGTTTACAAACGAATTGTATTGATATTTTAATTGGTTCTCTTTTATTCGATATTTTGAGCAAATAAAATGATGCAATGACAGGATACTTCGTACGGAATGGGCACAAAACAACATAATAATATAGTGTTTTTTATCAAACTGTCAAAAGGACACTCTTGCTAAATATATGACTGACTGTGATATTTTTTTGGAATCATATAAATTATTAAATTAAAAACCGAGAATGCGTCACAAAAATACAATTAAATTTTTTGGTTTATGACAAGGTTACCCTTCCGGGAGATTCTCACGTCGCTTTGCTCCTCAGAATGACAGAGTACTTCGTACGGAACATAACAAGCGTTTGTTTGCTGAAAAGTAATAGCACAATCTACATACTTTCTTTACGTTATCCCGTGCAACGCACTTTATGTCATTGCGAGCGAAAATACGGGGACCCCGCGGGATACTTTGTACCCGTGGGGAAAAGGAATAAACAAGCAAAAGACAAGCATTTTCGCTTTTAGCGTGAAATGATTGGTCAAAAGCGCAGTTTATGACGCGTGGCAATCCCCCGGAAGGGAACCATATTATAAAACCCACGCAAGATACTTTATAATGGGCCCCAACGGGATACTATGTACCCGTTGGGAAAAGGAGTATGCGAGTGTAAGACAGACATTTGTCGCTTGCGACGATTGTCTGGTCAAGAATGAAGCATACG